>LNFM01006273.1_pt1 | contig 20115 bp, 15 predicted proteins | sample 596031 | NCBI WGS metagenome assembly LNFM01 (sample SAMN04254537, study PRJNA301005) | activated carbon metagenome | isolation source: dual media filters at the Ann Arbor, Michigan drinking water treatment plant | place: USA: Ann Arbor | reverse complement strand
GCCTGATCGTGATGCGCCGATCTGCCGTGGAAGCCGTGCTCAAGGAAACCACCGACCTCAACAACTTTGCCGACTGGCTGCTGACCCTGCTGGTTGCCAAACGCGGCGGCGTGCTGTACCTGCCCATCGTCGGGCGTCACTGGCGGCAGCACCCGCAGCAAAGCCACCGCACCGGCGACCCGGAAGCAGTCCGGCGCATTCGCCAAGCATCGAATCTCTGGAGATAGACCATGTCATCAATCGACCCAAACCTTGGACTCAACTACGGCTGGACGCTCGGCGAGAGTGGCTGGGACACCGGCATGGACGCCAACCTCAAACGCCTCGGCGCGGTAGTCGGCCTGTCCGTGAAAGACCGCGACCTCACCACACCACCGGCCAGCCCCGCCAACGGCGACCGCTACATCGTGCCTGCTGCTGCCACGGGTGTGTGGGCAGGCAAAACCAATCAGATCGCCGTTCGCATCGCCGATGCCTGGGAGTACCACGTGCCCAAGATTGGCTGGCTTTGCTACATCGAGGACGAGGCCAAGCTCTCGGCCTACAAGCCCACCGGCTGGAGCGCAGGCCTCGCCATCTGATTTCCCATCTTCGTACCCACCAGAAACCCGCCCACGAGGCGGGTTTCGTATTTCTGGAGACCGCAATGACCGAACCTGAACAACAACAGCCTGCGCTCGTCGAGAACATGCTCCTGCTGAGACGCGAGGACTTCGACGAACTTCTCGACCGCGCCGCTGAACGCGGAGCCGAGCGTGTCCTGACCCACCTTGGATTGGAAAATGGCCACGCCGCCCGCGACATCCGTGAACTGCGCGACCTGCTGGAAGCCTGGCGCGATGCCCGCCGCACGGCCTGGCAAACCACCGTCAAGGTCATCACCACCGGCATCCTGGCAGCACTGCTCGTTGGCGCAGCCATCAAGTTGAAACTGATGGGAGGTCCGCAATGATTGAGACCTTGCTTGGTGGCCTCCTCGGCGGGGCCTTCCGTCTCGCGCCTGAAATCCTCAAATGGCTCGACCGCAAAGGCGAGCGTGGCCACGAACTGGCGATGCAGGACAAGGCGCTGGAATTCGAGAAGCTGCGTGGCGCGCAGCGAATGTCGGAAATCGGCGCGGGTGCCGATGCCGCGTGGAACGTCGGAGCCATTGAGGCCCTGCGGGAATCTGTTCGCACTCAGGGAGAGAAAACTGGCGTGCGCTGGGCCGATGCCTTGTCTTGCAGCGTTCGCCCCGTCATCACCTACTGGTTCATGGCCTTGTACTGCGCTGCCAAGACCGCTGCTTTCGCGGCTGCAGTGACTGCAGGTGCTGGCTGGGGAACGGCCATCCTGCATGCCTGGACGGAGGCCGATCAGGCGCTGTGGGCCGGGGTGCTAAATTTTTGGTTCCTTGGCCGCGTCTTTGATCGTGTACGGCCGTGATCGCAGTGCCGAAAACGGCCATGGAGTTGGCCAAGCGCTTCGAGGGGTTCGAACGCAAAGTCAGGCGTGGCGTCGAGATCACCGCTGTTCCGTACATCTGCCCGGCAGGTTTCTGGACGATAGGCTACGGCCACCTCTGCGATCCGAAGCACCCGCCGATCACCGAAACCGAGGCTGGGGTCTATCTGGCGCGCGATCTGCAAACGGCTCTCGCCGCAACGCTGCGCTACTGCCCGGTGCTCGCCGCCGAACCCGAAGGGCGACTTTCGGCCATCGTGGACTTCACGTTCAACCTTGGAGCTGGGCGTCTGCAGACGTCAACGCTGCGGCGGCGAGTCAATCAAAGCGACTGGGCCGCAGCCGCGACAGAGCTTCGCAGATGGGTCTATGGAGGCGGGAAAGTGCTGCCTGGACTCGTAGCGAGGCGAGAAGTTGAGGCCGCCCTCCTGATCGCCAGATAGGTCAACGTCTAGTTCCAGAAGCAAACCCAGAGGAGATTCACGGATTGTTCCAGCAACCAGGGCTCCGAGAATCAAAAAATGTCAGAACGGTATCTGGCAAGGACCGGCCAGCGGCTTTGAGCACCTGATGGCAGAACGCCTGCTGATCTCCGTCTGGTTGTCCAGTAAACACCGAAACTGCCATTCGCTTCGGCGGATTCGCCGAGATGGCATTGAGCACATGCTGGTCCCGTTCGTCGAAACTCCAGCCATACACGACCAGGTTCTCGCCGAGCTCAGGTAGCACCTCCTCATACACGTTCGTCAGGTAGTGACTCCGACGAATGGAGGCGACCTTCTCCTTACTCGTGCCCTCGCTAACAAAAACCGGCACATAGTGTCCGGACGACCATCGGTGCGTAATCGTCTCAAGTAAGTCACCTGCAGCGACAGCAATCTTTGTTTCATCGCCAATGTAGTCGCGCGCCACCGACAAGCTGCCGTGAGGATAAAACACCAAAGTGGCGCCCGTAGCGGGGGGAAGCGGCCTGCGCAGATACCCCCAATCCGTCTGAAACTCACCGTGATGGAAGGCATCTTTGAACCAGCTGCCGTTTGCTGCATTGAACAGCAGCATGGCCCAGTAGAGAGTAAGGTCGTAGTTCAAACTGACGACGGTAGGGAACGAGCTTGCGAAGGTACCAGCCCTTTGCAGGTCCGCTGCGACATCGGCATGAACCGGATGTACGCTGTGCACAGCTTGGATCAATGCTGTGCGCACTTCCGCGTAGGCTGCAGAAATGTCGGCCGACGGAGTTCCCAAGGCCACGTTGACGTGTTCGGCATACCAGCACGCGAGCAGCACATGCTCGAAGTCCGTTGTTCCGAGCTTCGCGAAAATCGGCGCGGTGGTTGCGAGCAACCCTTTTGCGTCCGCAACGCTGTGGAGTGTTGGGTATGCAAACTCATTGTGTATGGCGATGCTTGCACCATTGCCTAGCAGCAAGGTTTGCCAATTGGCATCACGAAGACTTGCCCATACGTCGATCTTGATTTTTTCCATGAATGCCTACATGCCAAACCCACGAGCTTCACCAGGCGCTGATGGATCGTCCAACGTTGTGCGAACTACGCGCGAAAGATGTCCACCTTGGTTTCCAGGCACTTGCGCAGGGTCAAGTCGTTCGCGCCCACTTCAAACCAGCCACCAGGCTTCTGGTAAAAATCTAGGCCGCGCCCGATTTTGATAATCCAGCCGTTGTCCAGGCGAATTTCCCGATCGTGCATATTAGGGTTAAGTTTGACCTCAAGCTCTACATCCATCTCGAGCAGGCTCTGCTTCAACTCTTCCAGTTTCTCCGCAATATCTGCCAACTGCGTGTTGTCGTCGTATCCAGTGATGAGATTGATTTTCTTCACTGTACCGGCCTTCAAAACGCACTCACAAAAGCGAACGAAATTCTGGATCTGGTGCTGGAGTCGAATGTACGGGTCTTCAATGACGACCGTCTTTGCTCCTCGTAGGTAGGGACCAATGATCGACTCGTAGCTGTGACCGACGTCACCGTACATGATCGTAAAGTGCCGCTCCACCAACTCATCTGTCACAACAACGGGGGCGACGATAGGGGCCGTTGATTCGACCCTGATTGCAGACTCGGGCACTCGCGGCTCTTGAATGGCCTCTGCCGCAACGTCACGCTCAGGCGCAAGCTTTTCGTTGAGCTGTCGCCTCAACGGTTGCTGTGTGGCCGGAGCATTCTTGGACTCAGGGCAATAGACAACAACCTCTTGTCCTTGTGTATTCAGGAATGAAAGATCAATACGCGCAAACTCATCATCGGGTTTGCGTTTATTCATCTGCTCCTTCACACGCCGACGGCACTCGACTGCGTAGGCAACATATTCTTCGAACTCTTCATCGGTTGGAGAACCTGTGGGGTGAAGAATCTTCAGGAAGGCACAAACGGTCTTCTTGATGCCTTTTTCATCACGGCCCTCAACGCTCTTTCCAAGTCGGATGCGTTTACTGACTTCTTCGTACCGATTGGTGTGCTTGAACTGGTAGTGGAATGCTTCTGCCAAATAGTCGGTGATGAACCCGTAGCTACTGGTTAGAAATTCACTGCTGTTTTTTGGCATTTCCCAGCCAGGTATGTAGGCTGCGAATCGATCCATGATCGCCAGATCAAACTCAGCGGGCAATGGCTGGAAAAGATCATGCTCAACTGAGTTGACCACTTGACTGATGGATAGATCGAAGTTGCCAACAAAGCTCAGGCTGGCATCAGCGATAACCTCTGCGCCACGCGAGAAGCGGCCATTCGCCATGAAATCTTTCATGATTTGAATGGTGTCTGGATCTTTGACTTTGATGCCGCCCACCTCGTCGAAAGCCACGGTATCCCAAAAGCCAACCAGTCCAACCTTACGGCGTGCGTTGTTGTAGAACAGCGCCGACTTGGTCGCCTGACCACCTGAAATCAATGTGGCGTAGGGCGAAAATTCACTGAAGAAATACGACTTCCCAGTGCCGCGTGGCCCAAGCTCAATATAGTTGTAATTGGGTTCAACGAGGGCTGCCAGGCGCGCAATAAAGTGCATCTGCACGCGCTTGGACAACTTTGTCGGTTCCAGGCCAACGGTGCGCAGAATCGCCGCAATCCACTCGTCACGGGTGAATTGAGTGCGACCTTCACAGTAGCGCTCAAAATCAAAGCGGCTGATCTGGATGGGGCGCAGGTCTTCAATGTAAAACGCGTAGTCGTCTTCTTCGATCGCGTTATGTGCCAACGTCACCTCAGCCCAGATTCCGCCCTCCAGTAAGCGGTCATTGTCTCGGTAGAACTTCTCGCCGATGGCAATGCGTTGTGAATTGAAGTTCTCCAACGATGCCCAGTGGCGCTTTTCTTTCTCGACATACCGAACATGGACCTTGTCGATAAAGCGGTGCTTGCCTTTGGTTGCCACCTTTGACTGCGCTGCATTGGCCTCGTCAGGTTTTACATAGTTGTCTTGCAGGCTGGCAAGCACCGCCTCCATGCCTGAATCCATTTCGGCCTGATCATCACTCGCACAAAAGCGCGCAAGCAAAAACTCCAGGACGAAAGTCGGGACGTTGGTTCCCTTCTTAATCCGATGGAGTAAATCCTTGCGCAGCACCTTGCCATCAAAGGTGGCTGTCAGCTTTTGGTCAAGTTCATTCATAGTTTTCACACCGCATAGTCGGTTGCCAGGTCAAGTTGGCAGTACACCGTATAAGTCGTTGGATGCAAAGCCTTTATCTTGAATTTCCCCTCGAAATCCATTTGCATCTTGATCGTGACTTGAACCTTGTCGCCCGGTTTCAAAGACAAGGTTCCAGTTGCTGGATTCACTGCGCCACCGGCCTTCGCTTCGCCCACAACTTCGCCCTTGCTGTCGTGTGCCTCCAGCAAAATTTCGAACTCGTTTTCAGTTGAGAACATGTCTGCCGTTTCAACCGCAAGGTCAATCACCGGCATACGTGTGGTGATGGCCTTGGCACCGTTCTTGTAGCTCATCGCCACAGATGCTTTATGCAGTGTCGGTTGATTAGAAGTTTTCAACTGCATCGTGATTACCGGCACCACGCATTCCTGCAAAGAAATGCCGCCATGGTAATAGAGCAAACCACTGCGATAGGCAGCCAGCGAATGTGGCGCAGCGAACTTGGCAAAGTCTCCGCGAATACCCATCTTCTCTGCTGAAGCGACCAGGTGATTGCCGTCGCCAGCACCATCGCCCAGCGCGCACCGGTCATGGATGCCAATCCAGTTGCCAGCGGGTTTGCTGCAGACATCTCCCGCACCCGCGTGGGTGTTCATGAAGAAGCCATGATCTGTCGCGATCACCACCTCGTGAAAGCCACGCTCTTTCAGCTTATGGATGGCGACGCGAATCCGTTTGAGCGCATTGGTAATCTCTGCAGGGGCGGTGTCGGGGTGGTTTTCAAAGTGGCTATCAATTTCCACCGCGCGCAGCACCAACAAGTCGGTTTCAGGCGAAAAATCGAAACGGCCGCGAACGAAGTCTTCCAGACGCCCCTCTTCAAAGCGTTGGCCGTACTTCTTCCGAAACACATCCATGCGCTGCGCAACCGTATCCACCACCTGGTCACCCAACATCGGCACCAGGCTCTGTGCGTCATTCTTGATGCGAAGCTGCTGGCCAGCCCCGGGCAACAAGCTGGCCATGCCTACTGGAGTGATGCTTGGGAGCTGCGCCATGGTAGCCTGCACTTCAACCTGTCCGTCTTCCGTCAGCTGCCGTTCAAGCGCCACACCCAATTCATAGCGAAGCGCATCGATCATGAAGTACGCCACCTTGTGGCCGTTCTTTTGCAGCTTGGGCGCGACGATGCGGTCGAACACATCAGCATTCGATAGCTGGCCAGCCAGCGGCCATCCGCTTTGCTCGACATGGCGAGTAAAGATCAACTGCACCTTCTCTACCAGCTTGCCGTACTGCTTACGCACCTGCTGCTTGACCGGCGTCATGACACCTTGCGCGTCTTGCCAGTCGTAATCGCTAACAGCCTGCTCGAACTCGCGATGCAAGCGATCGGCTTCACGCAGGCTGCTCACGTAAAAGGCCAGCAGCACATCAAGATTGCGTGCGTTGTCTGAGAGTTGCCGCTCCATGTCATCGCAGGTCTGCAGCAGCTCTGTGGCTGATCGAATCAAATCCCACTGGGCGCGGCTTTCGCCTTTTCCTGTCCACACCGATTGCTGATGACGCTCTGAGATGCTCCGCACACGGTCGATGTCATCACGCAAGATGCCTTCGATCGCTCGGCTCAAAAACGTGCGTTCCTCAAATGGGAAGGTGTCGCGGTCGCCCAAATCAGACCAGCCTCCAAATTGGCTGACCAGATTGAGATCCTTCTCAATTTCTTCCGCACGGTCGATATAGACACTCTGCGTGCGGCGATCGTTACGCAACAGATCGCACAGGTATTCGATCAAGGGTTTGGCTTGCGTTTCTGCGCGCGGCACATCGCTCAGGCTGGCGGGCAACGCACCCGGCAGATCAAACACAAACTCGCTGAACAAGACAAAGCGCCACAGCTCATTGGCAACCGAATCCCAAGTCTTACCCCGGGTCTTCAATGACAGGCCCATGCTGTTGCGGAGCAAATCACGCGCCTCCGTCACCCAGCTATCGCTGCCTTTTAATGCCGTTTGCTGCGCATCGTTTGGCACAAGCAGCGCAAATAGAATGTCTCGGGCGGACTCGACTGCCAGTAGCGCACGCAAGTTGGGCCAGCCCAAGCCGCCGCCAATCGCATCCACCACTGCAAAACTAGGTGAAGCATCCTGCTCAAAGATGGCCCGTATGGCCGTCGTGTGATCTGGCTTCGCCTTAAGGCACAGGCTCTCAAAGCTGTCACCATCCCCTTCAGGGAAAACCGCTCCTGCTGCGGCAATGGGCGCGAATGGATCAGCCTGCCGTTCTTCATCGCTCTCCGGCGCTTTTGCGGGCACATAGACCAAGATTCCAGCGAGCTGCCGATCGATCACATCACGCAAACCCTGCATCGCAGCAACCCGACTCTCGATGCTGCTCTTTGATGCATCTACAACCAGCAGCTTTTCGTCGGCCAAACCGTTGCAGACATCGTGGTAGTGCCCGGCAGGGTCATACACCACCAGACTGCCCGTCTTTTGCAAACGGGGGCGGAGTATCTTGTTCTGGATGAAATCGGCAATGCTCATGACAGGTTCTCTCAAAAATCCAAATGTTTGCCGCAGTGGCCGATGACCAATCTCTTCTCTTCTGCAACCCATTCAAAATGGATGCGCAACGTCTCAGCCAAACTGTCTTTCACTCCGCTCTTCAAGTGCTTTTCCATCAGGAAATTTTTTCCATGATAGGAAAACGTCCTTCTCTGCTTGCCCGGGCCGCTCAAAGCCTGGCCTTCGTTTTGAGCGTATGCGTTATGCCCGAAAGCAGCTTTGGCATGTTGATCCCCCTTGCCATCAGCAAGTGCCTGCCAGTATTCGTTTGCCAGCTTGGATAAAAGCTCGAACGCCTTATCCCCAAAACGAAATCCACCACGATCGGATTCCTTGGCTGAACTCATAGCGGCATCCAAAACCACGATTCGCTCTGCGTAGAGAGATGAGATCAGCTCCAGTGCCTGCTGAAGACTTGGATTGCCTTTGAGAACTGCAGCAATAGACTCACGCAATGGCGCGAGCGCCTCAACCACATCATCATCTTGGTTATCTTCGCTGGCTTGGCGACCACTTAATGCATGTTTCAAATTGGCAATATCGGCCTGCAGCTTTCTAGCCTCACGCTCTTTTTCTTCATACTCGCTACGCATGCGAGCTAGTTCTGAGTCTTTGGCTAGCAGCTCTTGATCTGCTGATTCCAGCAACGCAATGTACTCACCCAGCTCTTCGGAGTTATCACTTTCTTTTGCGCGCTCAAGCATTCGCGCCAATTGCCCGCGCAAGACAGCCTGATTCACCATCTCAAGGGAAATATGTCGCCATGAATACGGCAAATTTGTGCGATGGGTAATCGCGGCCAGAACCTCAGACTCGACCCTTTTCCCTTCTACCTGGAAATCAACAATCGCTGAGGGGCGAAATAAAACCGTCTCGCAAAACCATCCTCTATCCCCCTTGCGCGCGGGAAAGATGATGTTTATGGCCCCACCAAATGCGATATATCGCCTACCGACAATTTCTTCGATGGCAAACGTATCCACCGAAGCTGGCACCTCTACCACATCAGACAGACCAACCAAAATTGAACGCAGACGTTCGGGCTCAACTGGATAGACCCCATCTCTGTCACAACTGATCAGTACGATGGGATGTTCGCGCTCTTCACGCTCCACCTCATGCAGAAATGCAAGTGCGCTCTCTCCATTCAAACGCTTAACGTTCAACCCTGGCGTTTGTCCGACCGGCGAACATTCCTGGATGAGCTGCTGTACCAACTTTGGACGCGTTACTTGGATTGGGTCTGTGACTCGTGCGCTGACTTCATCGGTTTTTAGCAGCAAGGAGCATTCAATCGGCTTTCCAGCACTTTCCTGCCGCAAGCCAACCTCAGTGATCCACTTTCGACCAGAAACTTTCTCGTCCCGGTGACTGAGCTGTACACCGAAAACATAGGGATATGTCGCCTTCTTTTCCACTGACACCGTGGCACGCGAGGTCAGGGTGCTCCCATCTTTTAGGCGCAGCTCACGAATCCCCTCTGCGAGGCGCTCAGCATCCACATGCTGTTTCGCACGTTGCCCAACCCACTTCGCAACCAACTGAATGATCTGTTCTGTCCCGTTTTTAGGCTCGAAGACGAATTTATTGGCATAGACCAGCATGGCTTACTGCTCCTTTTTCTTGCCGCGCGTTTTCTTAGGTCCCGCTTCCGGTTCCACGTACAGATCTTCCCGCTTGTGCGCGATGGCGAGGGATTTGTCGGTCTTGCACTTCTCACGCACACGATCCGGCCAGTAGGCCATGGCCAGGTGTGCCCAGTCGTAGTCGCCTTTTTCCAGCTTGGTCCAGGTGTCTTTCAAAACCTTCTGCCAGGGCTTGTGGCGGAATAGTGGCCACAGCGGCGCGGCGGTGATTTGCACGCCGTCGTCGTGGTTAGGCTGGTAGGTCGGTGCGATCTTGAGCAGGGTGTCGCGCAGATCGGTGAGCTCTTGCTCGAAGGTTTGCAAGGTTTCGTACTGCTTTTCCTCATCGCGAGAACGGCCGCTGCCCTTGATGCGTAACTCTGCGCACTCACGGCTGACTTGCGTCAGTTTCCCGTTGGGACCATCGAGGAAATCATTCACTGCGGTGAACAGTGTTTGATTATTAAGCGAAGGGTAATAGACCCAGAGTGTGTAGCTTCCCGATGCCGTGGAAAGCGGCCAGTAAATGGGCGCTTTGCGGCGACTCTTGGAATAGCGTTGGAAATGGAAGGCAAAGAAGTCCCGCTGCAGCCAACGACGGACGTCATCCGGAACGGACACATCAACCCGGCCCAGCACTTCTTCAACTAAGCGAGCGAGATCGTGGGGATGTCCCTGGTCGTCTACCAGGATTCCACCGTGAGCATGGAACGGCTCAGCGCCATCCGGCAACATACCTGGGCTTTTGGCGGGTAGCGGGTCGAAGGGGCCCGGCTCAGGAGGTACCGCGCGCTCTCCAGTTGCTAGCCGCCAGTCGAAGCGAGAAAATCCGACACCTACTGCCCAGGACAGCAAAGCAAAAAGATCATTGGCTGGTACTTCAGCATCGTCATCATCAATATCTACGTCTTGAAGGTCGCTAGCCAAATTGTTTGTCAGAGCCTGTTGTGTAAGCGCATTGCGATCTGGCTCGGAAAATCCATATACATCGAAGACTATGCTGTCGATTCTTGACTGAATACTTTCAAATTCAAGCTCAATGGCGCCTGGGTCCAAAACACCTATCCGGCTCCGTAGCGCCATCGGCAACAAGAACGCGTGAGAGTTTTCTTCTGTAGTATCCAAGCTACGCTTTAGAGACCACGCACGCAGAGCAAGATCTGACAGTTCCTGATTTGAATCACCAAATTCAGCAAATGGAACTGTGCTAATTATTCCAACTTGATAAGAGCGTGATACTGCGCTCCCGGCATTAACCAGCATTTCCAAAAAAATGTTGAATGCGGTTGAGTTCATGAGCGCAAGAGATAACAGCTCAGACCCGTCGTCAAAAAATCCAGCTGAACCTTTTACAGAAAAAACACCTCCAGCCGGCCAAGGACGGACAGAAAGGCGACTGCTTGTCCGGTCGCTCCATGTAAGCCCTGGTTTGAAGAAAAATCGCGATGGAGTTTCACCCATCATCCAGATGTTGGACCTTATTGCGCCGGAGCTATTGAGATTATTTCTAACTTCAGCACCATCTTCTTCCCAGTTAACCAGCAAATGTATATCCGCGTAAAAAGGGGAAAAAGAACCACCTTTGGCAAAAGGAAACCATTTGACAAAATATGACTCGTCTTCAATCGAGCTTTCCCACCATGATCTGACAAACCTAAAATCATCAGCAGTTGCTAGACCCTGGCGGATTACACGCTGATCGGATCCAAATGACTGAAGTTTTTGAAAGATGTTACGAAGAGGCTGAGTGACCCAATAAGAAAATGGCTTTCCTGGCACAGGGTCAAACGCATCCTCTTCCAACGAAAACGTCCTCGAATCGGTTTCCCCTGTTCGAAAGCGCGAAATTACTTCTGATAAAGCATTAGCCTTGTCATCCTCACTAAGCAATCTCAAGAAGTAGCTCATCATTGTTTCTCCAAGACGTATGCCGCCGCTTCCACCATTGCGTCATCCATTACACCGTGTCCCAAGTCAGCCATGACCTCAGGTTGAGCAATGCCAAGCACAATCTCTTCACGCCATTTCTGAAAACTGGACAGAAAAAAACAAGTGCGAGAGGTGATTGCGCCAATGCGACCACCTGTACGTAGCAATTGCAGCCCCCTTTCAACCATGATGGCCAGTAGATCGCTCTTGCTGCGCGGATAGGTTTTGGCAAGCTGATCTTTTGTACCTGATGCCAGCGCCCCAAATGGCGGATTCATCACTACAACGTCGAATACCTCTCGGCACAGATCGATTAGACGCAGTCCTTGCAGAGCGTCCTGTGCAAACAGGCGCCCTTGGTAGGTGGATTTTGCAGCCGTAGCAAAATCGTTGAGCGCCGTACGTAAATCCGATTCAATATGAGCCCAGGTCTTAGCTCTTTGTCGATCGTTGAATAAGTCGGTATTCTTCCCGTAGATTTTTTCAACCAGGTTTGGCAACTCCCGTTCAACCTGAAGCAGCACGCCCATTTCGGGCAGCCCTTTGAGCAATTCCAGGGTCTTCTCGAACAATTCGGCATCGCGCTGATCCAGGTTGGCCGCAAACTGCTGGCGCAGTTCTCGTTCGCCTGGCGGAGCGACTGCCGCCACTACGTGGCCCTGCCCAATACGTGGACGATCTTTGGCTTTTACGCTGGCATCGTGCCAAGCACGCTGTGCCCGCAGCCACAACGCTAAGGTGGCGATCTGCGCGGCGCGCGGGTCGATGTCTACACCGTAGATGTTGTGTTCGATGATCAGGCGTGGCACGTCGCGCGCAAAAGCCGCTTCATCGTCATAGGTCTGGCTCAGCGGTTTGAGCTCAGCCTGGGGCAGCGTGGAAATATCCAAGTAACCGGGGCCATGTTGTTGTTCCCATGCCCAGGCCTCCCGATAGATCTCCGCAAACAGATCGAAGGCATACAGACCAAAGTGCATGGAGCCACAAGCTGGGTCCAGCAGCTTCAGTGTGCGCGGGTCGCGCACCTTGTTTGAAGCCTGTGGTTGCTCGTCAGGCTTCACCAGCAGGTATTGGCAGTGGTCTCGCAGGTCCGTTTGCCCGCCAGTGGCGTTAAACCAGAGACGTCCCAGCGTGTTATCGACCAAGAACTCGACCACATAGCGCGGCGTGAAAAACTGGTTGCGCACCGCGAGCTCACGGCTGTTGCGTGGAACCTGACTGGCATCGCGCATGGCCTTGCGCTCTTCCTTGGAATTGAAATATTGGTAGATCCAGCCAATGGTTTCGTCTGCGGCCCAGAGAGGTTCAATCTCAAAATGGTTCAGTTCATCCAAGAGCCCACGCAGAGCGGTCTCGCGTGGGAATAGCAAGCCATTGGCGGCATAGCGATCAAACAGAGCGGGAAGCTCTTGTGCCAGTTCATCAAACACGCTGAACAGATACACCTGGTACGCCTGGCCGGTTTCACCCAGGGCAGTACCAGCGATCTTGCTGTAGAGCTGGTAGCCACGCGATTGGTAGCCTTTGCTGACCGACTCAATCAGCTGCCCACGCGCTTCCATCATCAACAGTGCGGCCAAACGGTTGAGCACGGTAAAAGCTTGCTCGCGCACCATGCGGTCGAGCACCGCGATGCGGTGATCGGTGTCGTCGGCATCCGCGCCCAGATAGTGCGCCAGGGTTTGGCGCAGCACTTCAGCCGTGTGGCGCTGGCGGTCGTCCAGATGGGTAAGTCGGGCCATGGGCGTGACTTCACCGGTCTTGGGGTCTAGGCCGTAGGTTTGCTGAAGCTGGATGCTGAATTCGTCAGACAGCAGGCCGCGACATCTGTTAACCAGCTTTTGCAGGCGGCCCCGTGTGGATTGATCGAAAGCCATGCTGATTATTCCCCCGCGTCCTGCAGTTCGAGGTTGACGGCAAAAGCGTGGGCATATTTCAGTTCGCCACGCAGTTGTTGCAGTTGCGTGATCAGCGCATCCAGGTCGTCCATCGTGGTGATCTTGGTGCGCGCTTTGATGCTGCGCGCGACGGGCTGCTTGATTTCGGGTGTCTCACCGGGCGGCACTTCTGCCTGAGCACGTTCCAGCTCTTCCTTGATGCGCTGCTGTCCCAAGCGCTCAATGCGGTGCTTGAGCGATTGCACCTGCGACTGCAGCTCGTAGTCTTTGTTGAGCATGGTGGTGAGGCCCGCCAGATCGGGGGTGACATCCACAATCAGGCGCTCAAGGTTGCCCAGTAATTCGGTTTGTTCTTGCTGGGTGAGCTTGATCCACTCCGGTACGCGCTTGAGGTCAACCTCGGCCTCTTTGATGCGCGTTTTGAGCAGGTCTTGCATCGCAATCACGGTATCGCGAATGCGGGCGCGAATGGTGGTGAGGCTGGTGCTGAAATCCGCCGCAAAGCGATAGAAGTCGGCCTGCTGCAGGCGCTCCTCGATGAGGCCGAGCGCCTCAGCCAACTCTTCTTTCAGCGTGGCCAGCAAGGCCACGTTCGGCAGGTTGGCAATGGCCGTGCAGTGCTGGCGCAGATCGCGCAGCGTTTGCTCCAGGCCTTGCTCCAACTTGAGTTTGACTTCGGCGGCCCATTTGAGGCTTTCGAATAGCTCGGATTGCTCGTTGCCCAAGCGGCGCGGCGCATCCGAAGCATCGGTGAGCAGCACGTCGTTAATCTCGTGCGTGAGGTTTTGCAGTCGATCTACACCTGGCAGGTTGAGGCCGCGCAGCTTCTCTGTGAGCGGGCCGTATTGGTGCTGCAGTTGCGGAAAGAGCTTGGTAGTGACCTTGCTGATGTCGTCTTCCAGCGGCACGACGGTGTCGCCAGTTAGTTCGGTCAACCGAGTTGCAGCGCGCGCCAGTACGTCGTTGGACGGACGATCGCCACCACGCAACGAAATACCGATGCTCTTGAAGGTGTTGTTGGTCTTGATGGCGTCGATGGCTTGCTGGCCGTTGACGGTGACTTCGCGTCCCGCCACCTTGAGCTTGATCTCACCAGCCAGCAGCATGGCTGCCACCAGATAGCGCAGGGTGTCTGCCGACCAACCAAAGGGCGCATCGGCAAAGACGTCGGTCAGACGCTTGCCATCCACGGTGCCATTGCGGTCAATGTAGTCACGGATGCTCACCATAGCCAGGTGGTCGGTACGAATGCTGTGCCGCCCGCTTTGGGTTTGCACAAGGTTCAGCGGATCGAGCGCGCTGGTGATGCCCGACAAATTGCCGACCCGAAGGAATTTCTCAGCAAGTTCGGTTCCGGCGCGCACAGGGGCTTCTGCGTAGCGATCGAAAACTTGTTCGGCGACTTCGCTCAGGTGCTTGCGTGCGGCATCCAGCAATTCTGTGGCCAGCGTATCGACCGCAACAACTTGACCTCGGAAGATGAACGAGCCTTGCAACAGGCTGCGCTGAATCTGCGCCCGCAGTTTGGTGCTGAGGTGTTCCGCTCGGTCGGCCTGGCCGTTGCAGTATTCGCGGATTTCTTGATCCGGATCGCTGCGGTAGCGGTTGGCGATTTCTCGGCAGCGGTGGATGTCGGCCGTCAGTTCATCCATTTCCGGCGTGGTGCGGCCTACCAGGTAGATGTTGAACTTGGATGAGTTGTGACGCGACTCGTCAGTGAGGCGAGTACGTGCGTTGTCGATTTCTTTGGGGTCGACCAGCTCCACAATAGTTTGGATCTGGTTGCGCTCACCCGCCAACGATGCGGGCACGTTGCCTGCCGATTGCGCCTTGAGTCCGGTAGATACGGCGTAGGAGCCGTGCAATTGTGTCGCGGGCAATGGCGCGTAGACACTGGTCAATGCTTCGTTAACGATGCGACGCAGCTCAACGCCGCGCAGTGCGACTTGGCTGCGTTCCTGCTCAATGTCGTTGAGCTTTTCGCTGAAGAAGCAAAGGTTGCCGTCTTGTTCGCCAAATGGAACGATGGGGTCGTTAATCAGGTCTTCGACCGCCTTGGACACAGCATCCGCTTGAGAAGCCCCGGCGATGCTGGCGTGCATTAGGCTGGTGACGTTTTGCCGCGTGATGGGCAGGTTGCCCAGGATTTGCAGAACGGCGACCGTCTTGGCGATGTTTTGATGCAGCTCGGAATGCGAGAAGCGGATCTTGGTGGCTTTCTCCACCGAAGCATGCAACGAGGCGAAGGCGCGCTTGATGTCTTTGTCCAGCGCATCGAACAGCGTGACCGTGGTGGCCAGCCAGCCAACGGCTTGCTCTGCCACAGCGGGCTTGCCTTCCGAGCCGTCAATCAGAATGTCTTGCACCACCTTGATCGCCGAGCGCAGGCCGATGCCACCCGTGGACTTGGCCAGTGCGCCGAGCAAGTGCAGCAGGATGTCAAAGTGCGCAGGCAGGAACGGGTAGAGATCGACAAAGGTCTTGCGATCGAAATCGACGCCATAGACGCGCGCATCGACAAGCTTGGTGTTCTGGCGCAACTGCTGGCCATACTGATCAAACAACCCGCCCAATTCGGCTTCCGCTGCTGACGACTTGCCCAACAGACGCGTGTAGCAAATTTCCTTGATGTCGTTGGATTCAAGGGCGATTTGAATCGGAAAGCGGTCATTGAGCTTGAAGAGCTCCGGCGAGTTGAGGGCGGCCTTCGCGTCATCAGCGGTAAGCGTTTGCTGCGCCGTACCGACGATCCAGACCTTGCCGTCGCCGATGTTTTTCAGGTTCTTGGCCAGACCATCGAGGTTAAGAATCAGGTTGGGCCGTGGGCCAACGTACTGACCCACTTCATCGATGATGAAGATGATGTATTCCTTGCCCGATGCCTCGCGGGCAATCTCCAGCATTTCACGCACACGGTCATTTTCGAAAACGACGATCTCACTGGATTCGGTGGTGAATGAGGTGGGCGTCTTGAAAAGCGTGGGGTACAGCCTATGTGCGATCTCAGGGATGAGGCTGTCGACCACCAACTCGTCATTGCGGTAGTTGTTCCAGTCTTCACCGCCCGCAGCTTCTTTGAATGCGTCCAGGAATTCGTTGTAGCGGCCTTCCTTCTTAAGCCTGCGTTCCAGCGCAGCAACCTTTAGATTGCGCGAGTAGCCCGCCCATTGCAGGACCTTGTAGAACAGGACCGTCGACACCTCTTCCATGGTCGCACCGGCGACCTGTTCGCTGGCCAGGTCCAACATCAGCACTGCAGCTGGAAAGCGCTTGGCTACGTTCGACAGCAATGATTTGGTTTGCTGGCGCTTGAGACGATCTTGAAGGTGCTGGATGAATGGGACGCCATCAATGGTGATGCGATCGTCAAATGCCAAGCCCAGATACTTGGTGAAAGAGCTCTTACCGGAGCCATAGAAGCCTGACACCCAGACGCCGACTTCATTTTCGCCACCAATATCCATGGCGGCTTCCATTTTGAGCAGGAGATTCTCGAACTGCTGGTCGATGCTGTCGGTCACAACATATTCGGAGATTTCCGATTTCAGGCGCGCCTCTTGTGACACGCCATAGGTGATGACCTTTTCAATGCTGCGGTTGATGTTCTTGCTGGGGTCGAAGAGTTTTTTGATCGTCATGTTTTGCCTCAATGATTAGCCGCCGACGTGGACAGAGCGGTAGTTGCCATCGTCGGGGTAGAACCCCAGAAATTTGAGTCGGGTCTTGCCGGTGCGCACGCCAGGGTAGAAGAACACTGTGGGCACATGGAACTTGCCTTGCAGCTTGCCTTCGATGACACCGATGCGTGTGTAGGGATGCAGCGCCTCAAGGTCGGTGACCAGCAAAATGGCCTTAGGCTTGCCCTCAAGCTCGGCCAGCTTGGCTTCGATGCGTGCCTGCAACGCGCCATTACTGATGGCATTGGCCAGCGACGCATTGGTCTTGTCCCATGCCAACGGCGCTTTCTGATCGGCTGCGAGCCAGATCTTGCGAAGCGGTGCCTTCTCGATAATGTCTGCAACATGCTCGGCGATCGAAAAGGTTTCGACTTCCCAGCCTTCGTTGCGCAGTCGGTGCATCCACGCGGGTGTTTCGCGCTTCACATTGAGGATCTGATTCGGTGGGAAAACCAAGTAGAAAATAGGCTCGAAGCTGGCATGGCCAAACTCGCGCCCCTGCTTGATTCGCTCCATCAACTCATTGAAATCAGCTTTGAGCGATGACATCGATCAGTTCCTCCATGCTTTTATAGGTCCACCCGATATGCACGACATCGGAGGCGGCCTGGAAAATGAGCAGGCCTTGTAATGACAAACGTTTCAGTTGGTCTCGGACGTCGGCACGTTCCAGCCCGAAGAGATCCCAGTCGGAGCTTGAAACAATTTGGTTGTCGCCGAGACCACTGAACTTCAAGTCGTAGGCCAAGTAGGCAGCGACCTTTGGCAAGATGCGATACGCAGCAATCGAGCGCTGGTTGCGGCCTGTGGTGGTGAGCAATCCATAGTCGGCGCAGCATCCCATCAAATACGATGAGATGCGCTTGATCGTGGTCTCAGACCATGGCTTTTGCGTTTTTCCTTCGCGCACGCTGTTGGCAACAAATGTGCGTGCGTCTTCCAGTTGAAGGTCATTTCGCCCGGCTGAATAGCGCGCCCAGTAAACCTCTCGGACAAAGTCTGCCAACACAAGATTGGCGCGCGCCGTATAGATAAAGAGCAGCTGATTGAGCTCGGCGGTCGTGAAACGATCAACCAGGGACTTGAGACGCGCGGCAACGTGCGGGTCGCGCATGTAGCGTGGGGCAAAGCACTCGGCAACAATATTGCGTAGCCGTCTTGCCGTTACCAAAGGGAATCGACCCGATGCCAGCGCCGCTTCATAGAGCTGCGACGCACTCATACCAGGCTGATAAACCTGAAGCAGTTGCCTTGTTTCTTCTAGGAGACCCAGCCCGGCTTGTAGCTGGGTGGTGTAGTAGCGCTGCTGACTCACTCAACCTCCCGAACGTAGGGGAACGTCTGAATTCCGGAGGTGAAGGCTGCACAATAAAAGCCCGCAGCACGTTGTAATTCGGCTTTGAGGTCTTGACTCATCTGCCCCAGTGACACAGGGCCCGGCGATGCGGATTCTGCTTTTTCAGCCAATTCAGTCAGGCGCGTCAGCGCCAACTCACGATTCGCCAATCTGGCTTGCACTGCTTGAACAAATGTGGCGTCGTTGAGAGCATCTGCTGATGCTTGTTCGAGTCCGATAGGCAAGCGGAAAAGGTGATAGATACGGCCTACACCAATGGCTTCGTCGTGGACTTTTGCTGCCGCTGCCGTTGCCCCTTGGTATTGGGCAAGAAACAAAGAGCGGTTGAATATAGGCGCCAAAAAGGCAGTGGCTGTGGCGCTGAAGAACTCGCAGCCCCACCAATTGGCCTGGTCCTTCTCTCCGAGGTAACCAATCAGAACCCGGAGTTCTGCGATTGTTGTTGCGATAGCGTTCATCAAAAGTCCTAAATCGTTTTTTCAACTATGCGGCTGGGCAGCACAGTTAATAATTTGTCTTCGCCTCGTCCAAGCGGGGTTCTTTGTAGCCTGGTGCCAAAACAGCATTCTTGACGCCATATAGCGCCAGGTGGTCCTTCAGCCAGAGCCGGTGCTCATGTCCACGCAGACTATGGTCCGGAGAGCAGTCGACACTCCATTGCCTCAGGATGTATCCAGCGGTCGCAGCCCGCAGCTTCATCCGCAATGAACCGCGAACCATGCCGTAGTCCATCTCCGTAATCTCGGGACGGGGCTGGTCCGGGTGCGGCACCATCTCCAGTTCGACGATCCGGGTCCACTGAATGTCTTGATCGCTCATCTCATGGGTTGCAACTGACTGCCCCTTGAGCACAACGGGGTTTTTGATCCGGGTGATGACGAAATCCCGGAACTCCTGAGACTTCCGGTCGAACGCCCTGACATGCCACCTCAGGCCGTTGTCGATCAGCGCAAAGGGGACGACTTCCCGCTCAGTACAGCCGCTAGATATGGAGTAGTACTCAACGCGGAGCGGACACCCCTGATGGATCGCACGAGTCACGCTTGCCAAGACATCCAGATCCGGGTGCGTGAGCCGTGACGGGCTTTCGCTAGCCACCCACGCATTGAGCCGCATCGGTTCGCCGTCTCCAAAGCCCTGAGTCAGCCAAGACAGCACCCGTTCCGGGGGATAGTCGAACACGGGCCGGAAGTCCGGTCCCAGGACGTAAGCCTTGCCTTTGGGGTCGTAGTCGATGTTGCCCGGAGACAACTCCTTATAGAGCGCCAAATCCCGGGTTGCCGCTGCGGACTGGATGCCAAACCGCCCAACCAAGTCCTGCCTACGGATCTCCCCCACGAAGCGCACACGCAGCTCAATGAACGCGAGCCGATCGCGCTGAGGCTGGGTCAATTCTGCAAGTTTGTCTTTGGGCATTCCTGAGTGCTCTATCGGATTAACGAATGCTTGTACGGGTTGTTGCGTATTCTTGTATGCGTTGCATTGTGATTACCACATGACGGGCAATGCCCGCACTTTGGAGCATGGGAGTGAAAGCAGACAAAGCCATCGCGACCTACCGGCGCATGCGGGCGCAGCCGCTGTGGCGTCTGCTTGCCTCGACTACCGGGCCTACCGTCATTGGCCTGCTTCAATCTCATCTGTATGAGAGCGAGCGAAGCCTCCCTGCCTCCATTTTTCACGAACGCATTGCAAGGGATCTGGAGGAACTGCGCGCCCAAGGCGAAGACTTTCCCCAAACGGCACAGGCGTATGTCGCTAGCTGGCTCGCCGATGGGTTCCTGGAGCGACGCTTCCCGGCTGGGGCTTCAGAAGAAGAATATGAACTCTCCACGGCGGCTGTCGAAGCCATTCGGTTCGTATCTGGACTGGCACAGCCGCACTCCGCGGCGACCGAAAGTCGCCTGACGCTCGTCATTGAGGCATTGGCCCGACTTGCCGAGGACACCGACACTGACAAATTCCGCCGCATCGACCGGCTCATGGCCGAGCAAGCCCGCATCGATAA
>LNFM01003206.1_pt1 | contig 20116 bp, 16 predicted proteins | sample 596031 | NCBI WGS metagenome assembly LNFM01 (sample SAMN04254537, study PRJNA301005) | activated carbon metagenome | isolation source: dual media filters at the Ann Arbor, Michigan drinking water treatment plant | place: USA: Ann Arbor | reverse complement strand
GAGGAGATGGTCCGGGTGGCGGCCGAGTACGACGCCTCGGCGCCCGAGTCGACCCTCGCGGGCTTCCTCGAGGGCATCGCCCTCCAGGCGGACGCCGACACGCTCGAGGAGTCGCAGGGCGCCGTCACCCTGATGACGATCCACAACGCCAAGGGCCTCGAGTTCGACACCGTGGTGATCACCGGCCTCGAGGAGGGCCTCTTCCCGCACTCGCGCTCCGACACGCCCGAGACCCTGCAGGAGGAGCGGCGCCTGTTCTACGTGGGCCTGACGCGCGCGCGGCGCCACCTCGTGCTGACGCATGCCGAGAGCCGCGCGATGCACGGCGGCCGCGACTACCGCCTGCCCTCGCGCTTCCTCGGTGAGCTGCCACTCGACGCCCTCGCCGGCCCGCCGGGCGGCCGCCGGCCACGGGAGACGTTCGCGTCGGCCGCGGCCGCGGCGCCGCGCGGGGGGACGTCGCTCGTGACGGGCGACTCGGTGCTGCACGCGACGTTCGGCGAGGGTGTGGTGACGGCGATCGAGGGCGGGGGGGATCTGGTGAAGGTGCGGTTCGCACAGGACGGTGCCGAGCGGCGGCTGATGGCCGGCGCGGCGCCGATGAGGAAGGTGGGCTGATGGCGGCGATCGTGATCGACGGCAAGGCGGAGGCGGCCGCCCTGCGGGCCGAGGTGGCGGTCGACGTCGCCGCGTTCCGGGAGCGGCACAGGCGGGTCCCCGGGCTCGTCGGCATCCAGGTCGGCGACGACCCGGCCTCCGAGCTCTACCAGGCGGGCAAGGCCCGCGCGGCGGAGGAGGCGGGGATGATCTCGCGGCGTATCGTGCTGCCGATCGAGACCACCCAGGCCGAGCTCGACGCCGTCATCGACGAGCTCAACGCCGACGACGCGATCGATGGGATGCTGGTGCAGCTGCCCGTCCCCGATCAGCTGTCGGAGGTGCTGATCGCCAACCGCATCGACCCACTCAAGGACGTGGACGGCTTCGCGCCGGTCAACCTGGGGCGCCTTGTGCGGGGGGAGCCGGGCTCCGTCCCGTGCACGCCCGCGGGTGTCATGTGGGTGCTCGACAGGGCCGGGGTGCCCCTCGAGGGGGCCACGGCCGTGGTCGTCGGCCGCAGCCTGATCGTCGGCAAGCCGATGGCCCTGCTGCTGATCGCCCGCAGCGCGACCGTCACCGTGGCGCACTCGCGCACGAAGGATCTCCCCGCGCTGTGCCGCACGGCGGATATCCTCGTCGCGGCGGTCGGTCGCCCGGAGATGATCCGGGGGGACTGGATCAAGCCGGGGGCGGCGGTGGTGGACGTCGGCATCAATCGCACCGATGCGGGTCTGCGCGGAGACGTGGCGACCGCGGAGGCGGCGGAGGTGGCCGGCTGGATCACCCCGGTCCCCGGAGGGGTCGGGCCCATGACCATCGCGTATCTGTTGAAGAACACGCTCGACGCCGCCCGACGCCGGGCCGGCGATGACATCACGACGGGAGATGAGTGACCAGATGAAGATCGCGATCTTCGGCGGTACCGGCGACCTCGGCCGTGGCCTCGCCATCAACTTCGCGGCCGCGGGCCACGAGATCATCGTGGGCTCGCGCAGCCAGGAGCGGGCCGATCAGGCCGCGGCCACCCTCTCCGAGGCCTTTCCCTCGGGCACCTTCACCCCCCGCGAGAACGTCGCGGCGGCGGAGGAGGGCGAGCTCGCGGTCGTGTCGATCCCGTGGGAGGGCATCGAGGGCACGATCCCGCCGATGGCCGACGCCCTCGCGGGCAAGGTCGTGATCTCGGTGGTGAACGCCCTGAAGTTCGGCAAGAGCGGGGCGATCGCCGAGCAGGGTGAGGCGCTCGGCGCCGCCTCGTGCGCCCACCGGATCCAGGATCTGGCGCCCGAGTCGAAGGTCGTCGTGGCCTACAACAACCTCCCCGCCGCCGGGCTCCAGGCCCAGCACCACCTCGACGCCGACGTGCTGGTGTGCGGCAAGAGCAAGGAGGCACGCGAGTCCGTGATCGCGCTGACCGCGGCCATCCCGGGCACGCGCGCGCTCGACGCCGGCCCGCTCGCGAACGCCCTCATCCTCGAGGGCATGACGGCGATCATCATCAACCTCAACAAGCGCTACGGCGGAGAGGCCAGCCTCTCGATCTCCGGGCTCGAGAACGCCCCGGAGCGCCCCGCCTGATCCACTGCGGGAGGACGGCGCCGGTGCGCCGTCCTCCCGCCGCGTGGCTCTACCAGCCGCGCCATTCGGTGTGGGCCGCCGCGCCCCGGCGCGCCGGCGGCGCCGTCTCGCCGTCGGTCACGGGGTGGCCGACGTAGACGAGGCCGACCAGCGCATCCCGCGGACCGAGGCCGAGCGCCTCGCAGACCTCGGGCTCGTCGGTCATCGTCCCGGTGCGCCAGATCGCGCCGAGGCCTCGGGCGTGCGCGGCGAGCAGCAGGTTCTGCACCGCCGCGGCGACCGCATCGCGATCCTCGCGCGCGCGCACGGGGTCCTCGCCCGGGATCAGGCAGCAGGCGATCACCACGGGGGCGCGATCGAGCAGGGCGGCCTCCTTGGCGCGGCCCTCGGGCGTCAGGTTCGCCCGCGTGCGGGCGACCGCCTGCGCGTGCGCCTCGCCCACGGCCCCGCGCGCGTCGCCGGCCAGCACCACGAAGCGCCAGGGCGCGGTCTCCTTGTGATTCGGCGCAGCGACGGCGGCGTCGAGGAGCTCCTCGACGACCTCGCGCGCCACGGGAGCGGCCCTCACGCGACCGACGCTCCGCCGGCCGTGGATGGCCGACAGCACCGGGTCAGGCATATCCGAGATCCTCCAGTTGATCCTCGTCGAAGCCCAGGTGGTGTCCCAGCTCGTGGAGCACCGTGATCCGCACCTGCTCGACCATGTCCGGCCGGTGCGGGTAGTGGTCGATGAGGGGGTGCATGTAGATGGCGATGCGCGCGGGCAGGATCCCTGACGGCAGCCCGCCCTCGATGAGGGGTACGCCGATGTAGAGGCCGTAGAGCGGCCCCATGTCTCCGCGGGCGTGCTCCTCGACGACGACGGCGACCTCGTCGAGGGCCGAGGCGAAGGGCTCGGGGATCGCGTCCATGGCCTCCGCCACGAGGTCCTCGAATTCGTCGCGCCCGATCGTCACGTCCCCGATGCTAGTGATCCCCCCGTTCGGGGGGCGTGGCCCACCCTCCATCCGGTGGTACTCGCACACCCCGGTCGACGCTTACCTGACTTCCACGGACGGATCCGAAGGGAGCACGGTGTGACGACCCGCAGGTGGACGAGGTGGACGGCGGCCGCTCTGGCGGTCGCGGCGCTCCTGACGGCGGCCCCCGCGGCGCCGGCGGCCGGGGAGCCCACGGCGATCCCCCTCTCGCGGGCGCTGACCCTCCTGGAGACCGGGGGCGCCGAGTCGGCCAAGCTGACGGGCAACATCGGAGCCCAGAGCCTCGTGGTGCGCGTGGGAGGGCGCGAGCGCATCACCGCGCTGCCGAGCGGCCTCACCGAGCGGGTGATCGACGCCGCCCAGGAGGGGAACGTGCCCCTGCGCGTCATCGCCCCGCCGGCCGAGGCGGCCGACGTGGGCGACGAGGGCGGCGCCGGCTTCCGGCTGCAGGCCTTCGCGCAGACCTGGGGGCCGCTCATCCTGCTCGCGGGGCTCGTGATCGTCTCGGCGCTCGCCCTGCGCGTCGCCGGCGGCGCGCGCTTCAAGCACAACGTACGTCCGGTGCGCTCGCCCTCGCGCTTCACGGACGTCGCCGGGATCGACGAGATCCGCGACGAGGTGGCCGAGATCGCCGACGTCCTGCGGGCGCCGGAGAGGTTCGACCGGGTGGGCGCCACGCTGCCGCGCGGCATCATCCTCCACGGTCCTCCGGGCACCGGGAAGACGCTGCTCGCACGGGCGGTCGCGGGGGAGGCCGGGGTGCCGTTCTTCAGTGCCTCCGGCTCGGAGTTCGTCGAGGTCTACGGCGGGCTGGGATCCAAGCGGGTCCGCGCGCTCTTCGCCGCCGCGCGCAAGGCGGCCCCCTCGGTCGTGTACATCGACGAGATCGACGCGGTCGGGGCGCGGCGCACCGGCCACGCATCCTCGGGGGAGCGGGAGCAGACGCTCGATCAGCTGCTGACCGAGATGGACGGATTCGCCACCCACCCCACCCGGCCCGTGGTGGTGCTGGCATCGACCAACCGCATCGAGGACCTCGACCCGGCCCTCGTACGCTCGGGCCGCTTCGACCGCAAGATCGCGGTCGGGCTGCCGGGCAAGGATGCGCGGCGCGAGATCCTCGACGTGCACCTGCGGGGCCGCCCGCTGTCGCCCGGCACCGACGCCCAGACCATCGCGGCCTTCACGGTGGGCATGGCCGGCGCCGATCTGGCGGCCCTCTGCAACGAGGCCTCCTTCGAGGCGGCGCGGGCCGGGACCGACACGATCTCGCTCCCGCACTTCCGCCGGGCCCTCATGCGCCTGGCGGCGGGGCCCGAGCGGCGGGGCCGGCTCCTGTCGGAGGACGAGCGGCTGCTGGTGGCCTACCACGAGATGGGCCACGCGCTGGTGGGGCACATGTCTCCGCTGTGCGACCCGGTCGAGCGGGTGACCGTCATCCCGCAGGGCATGGCCCTCGGCGTCACCATCGCCCTGCCCTCGGAGGACAAGTTCCTGGCGACGCGGCAGGAGTGCATCGAGCGGATGGGCATGATCATGGCCGGCCGGGCGGCGGAGGAGCTCGTCTTCGGCGAGTTCACGAGCGGCGCAGCGGACGACCTGATCCGCGTCTCCACCCTTGCGAGACGCATGGTGGGGGAGATGGGAATGGGGGCGCAGACGACCGCGCAGAGCCTGGCCAACGGCCTTCCCGGCACGCAGGGCGCCGAGGCCTCCGAGCGGGCGGAGGCGGCGGCGCACCGCTTGGTCGAGGAGGCCTTCCGCACGGCGACGGGCGTGCTCGCACAGCACATCGCGTTGCTCCACGAGGGCGCCCGGAGGCTGATGGAGGAGGAGGCGCTGGAGCGCGACCAGCTGGCCGAGCTCTTCGGTCCGCGCCCGGCCTCGCGCAGGCTCCACCCCCTGGGGGAGCCCCGGATCCCGCTCTGATGGAGACGCGCCAATTGGCGGACAAGCCGTCCGCCAATTGGCGCGCACCCCGGAACGGACGCGGCCTCGTTCGGGCGCATGTGGGCGCGGATCCGTCGGCCTACGACGGGCACCATGACCGTATGGCGCGAACGCTCTACAAGGCACGGGGCATGGGATCGAGCCCTCCGTGCGCGATCTGCATGGGACCGGGGTCGGGCCCCCGTGCGCGTATGCACCTGCCCTTCGGCCTGAGCGTGTGGCTGTGCGCCGCCCACCGGTCCGAGGAGTTCCTCACCCGGCGCGCCGGGAGGGACCTCGTCGTGAGCCTGTCCGGCGTGTGGGACGCCGCCGGGTGCATGACCGCATCCCGTCAGCGGGCTCTGCGCGGGTACCTGGCGCGCGTGGCCCCCGTGCAGACGCCCGCGCGGCGGCCCGGGTCCTACTCGTGGCCCGCCCTCCGGAACGAGGCCGAGATGCGGTTCGCCCGAGGCGACCCACCGCAGGCCGTCATCCGCGAGCTCCGGGAGCGCCACTCCGGCGATCCCGCCACCGCCCCCAGCGTTCGGACCATGCAGCGGTGGTTCGCCGAGGCACGCTGGCGCGACCCCGGGGCCGGGGGGTCCGAAGCGGCCCCCTCGGGTGGGGACGGGGGACCACCTCGCAGGGGCTCGCTCCCGTCCCCACCCGGGCCCGCCCGGGGCGGGCCGGTGCACGACGGGTCACTCGTCGTCGGGCAGGAACTCCGCGGTGACGGCCTCGCCGACGTCGAGCGGCCCCCTCAGCAGGCCGTTCTCAGTCATCCAGTCCGCGAAACGGCGCCACTCGGCCGGATCGACCGTGAGGGTGGGCTCATCGGAGGGAGACAGGATCTCGGCGGTCACCTCGAGCTGTGCGGCGACGGTCTCCCGGTCGAGATCCTCGTTGGCCGCGATCAGGGCGTCGACCGCCCCGGCCTGGTCGGTGGCGGCCCAGTCCTGACCGGTCCTCAGTCCCGTCAGGAACGCCCTCACCATGTCGGGCCGGTCGCGGATCGTGTCGTCGCTGGTCACGACCACGAGCTCGTCGTAGTCGGGCACTCCGTGCTCCTCGAGCCGGAACGCCTCGACGTCCACGCCCTCGCGCTGGAGCTCGATCTGCTCGACGTTCCAGTAGGCGCCGATGACCGCATCGACACGCCCGGCGGCGAGGGCCGGTGCGAGCGTGAAGCCGATGTTGCGCACCGTGACCTTCGCGGGATCCCCGCCGGCCGACCGCACGACCGCCTCGAGCAGCGGCCGGTCCGACGGAACGCCCGCCACCCCGACGGTCTTGCCCTCGAGGTCGCGCGGCGTCGAGATGCCCCGGTCCGCGCGCACCAGGACGGTGTTGAGCGGGTGGGTGACCAGCGCGCCGACCGCGACGACCGGGACGCCCTCCGCCCGCGCGAGCAGGACCTCCTGCTGGTAGGAGATCGCGAAGTCCGCCCTGCCGGCGCCCACCTGCTTCAGAGAGGCCGCGGGGTCGCTCGGCACGCTCGCGGTGACCGCCAGGCCCTCGTCCTCGAAGTAGCCCTGCTCGACGCCGCCGTAGATGCCGGCGTGGTCCACGTTGGGGAACCAGTCGAGGATCAGGCTCACCGGCCGGGTCTCGGCGGCGGTCTCGTCGTCGCCACCGCAGCCGGCGGCGAGCAGGCCCCCGGTGACGACAGCGGCGGCGAGGACGAGCAGGGCACGACGGCGGATCATGGGCGTCTCCAGGTCGGGCGGACGGAGTGGCGGCGGTGGGGGAGAGCGATGCGCTCGGCGAGGCTCACGGCCCCGAAGAAGGCGAGACCGATCAGCGCCAGCAGCACGATCGCCGCGAAGCTGCGGGCGGTTCGGAACTCGGCCGTGGAGAACTCGGACAGGTACCCCAGGCCCCGGTCCGCCCCCACGTACTCCGCGACGACGGCCCCGGTGACGGCGAAGACGGCCGACATGCGAAGACCCGAGAACATGGTCGGCAGCGCGGCGGGCAGGGTGACGCGCCGGTAGGTCCACCACCGGCTCGCTCCGAGGGTCCTCATCGCGCGGCCGACCGCGGGGTCGACGCCGCGGAGGCCGTCGACGCCCGTGACCACGACGGGGAAGAAGGCCACGACGAAGGCCACCATCACCTGGGCGGTGCCGTAGCTCAGCCAGATCGCGACCAGCGGCGCGACCGCGAGGATCGGGATCGCCTGGCTTGCGACGACCCAGGGGTAGACCGCGCGGCCGACGGCCGGCGATCCCGCGATCGCCATCGCGAGAGCCGTCCCGAGCACGGCGGCCAGCGCGAAGCCGACGGCCGACTCGGCGATCGTGGCCTGGGCGTGGAACCAGAGCCGCTCACGGTCCGACCACATCACCTCGGCCACGTCGGCGGGCGACGGCAGGAGCCACGGCCGCGGCGCCGCGATCCAGATGATCATCTGCCACGCGAGCAGCCCCGACAGGGGCAGCAGCGCGAGTGGCAGCCGGCGCAGCGCCGCGGTGCGGTGCGGCTCCGGGAGGGCCTCGGAGGGCGCGGCGGCGAGCCGTCCGGCCGTGCTCACGCCAGGGCCCCCGTCGCGCGCAGGGTGGCCAGGATCTCGGCCCGCGGCTCGGAGAAGGCCGGGTCGGCGAGGTCGTCGAGCGACCGCGGGCGGCGCATGGCGACCGGGATCTCACCCACGACCCGCGCAGGCCGCGCCCCGCACACGAGCACCCGGTCGGCCAGCAGGACCGCCTCGTCGAGGTCGTGGGTCACCAGGAGCGTCGTGGGGCGGTCGCGCGCCCACGTGTCCGCGAGGACCCCCCGCAGGTCGGCGCGGGTGAGCGCGTCGAGCGCCCCGAAGGGCTCGTCGAGCAGCCACATACGCGTCCCGCCCAGCATGGTGCGGGCGAGCGCCACGCGCTGGCGCATGCCCCCGGACAGCGCGTGGGGGTAGTGATCCTCGAAGCCGGACAGGCCGAAGCGGGCCAGCGTCCTCCGGGCGGCCGCGGTCGCCTCGTCGGCGGCGGTGCCCGCCAGGAGGGAGCCGACGCGCACGTTGTCGAGCACGGTCCTCCACGGCATCAGGGCATCGGTCTGGGGCATCAGCGTCAGCCGCCCGAGGCGGTCCCCGGAGGGGAGGTCGTCGAGCAGCACCGCCCCGGCATCGGGCTCGATGAGTCCCGCGAGCACCGAGAGGAGGGTGCTCTTGCCGCAGCCCGACGGGCCGACCAGGGCGACGAACTCGCCGGGCCCGATGCGGAGGTCGAGGCCGGCGAGCACCGGGGTGCCCCCGAGGGCGAGGGTCAGCCCCCGCGCCTCGATCGACGACGCCGCGGCGTGCTCAGACATCGTGCTCCCAGCCGGGTGAATCGACCGTCACGATGCCGCCCCCGGCATCGCAGAGCTCCGCGCCGGGCTCTCCCGCCCCCAGCGTGCCGACGACCGTCAGCGGAATGGCGAGCGTCGCTCGGGCGGCGTCCAGCAGTCGCGGGGGAACGGCCGCCAGCAACTCGTAGTCCTCACCCCCCGTCGTGGCCATGACGGCCGCATCGCGGCCGAGCGCGGCGGCGACCGCCCCGACGCCGTCCGCGACAGGAACCCGGTCGAGCTCGATGCGGGCGCGCAGGCCGCTCGCGCGCCCGAGACGCGCGGCGTCGAGCAGCAGCCCGTCGGAGAGGTCCATCATCGCCTGCACGCCGGCCCGGGCCAGCGCACGCCCCGCGTCGAGGCGCGGCTCGGGGCGCAGATGGGCGCCGATGAGCGCGTCGCGGCGCGGGTGGCGGGCCTCCAGGGCGGGATGCTCGAGCAGGGCGAGCCCGGCGGCGGATGCGCCGAGCCGTCCGGTGACGCAGAGCAGGTCGCCCTCCCGGCCGCCCGAGCGCCTCACGGGCGGCACACCGGGCTGAGGACGTCCGATCGCCGTGATGCCGATGACCAGCGTCGCAGCGGACGTCACGTCGCCGCCGGCCACCGTCACCGCGAACGCGGACGCCATCTCCTCGATGCCGGCCGACAGCTCGTCCGCCATGCCCGACTGCACGAACCCCGGCGGCAGGCCGAGCCCGACCACGACCGCGACGGCGACCACACCCATCGCGGCGAGGTCGGAGAGGTTGACGGCGACGGCCTTCGCCCCGAGGTCCCGTGCGTCGCAGGTCTCCCGGCGGAAGTGGACCCCCTCGACGAGCATGTCGTGGGTGACCACGGCCGGTCCGCCGAGGTCGAGGATCGCAGCATCGTCTCCGATGCCGAGCGCGGTGCCCGGGTGGAGTGCGGTTCGCGACGCGATGCGCTCGATGAGCGCGAGCTCCGACATCGGAGTGACGGCCTCCCTTCGCTGGAATTACCCAGATCAGGTTCAAGGGTCGAGGCCTTCGCCTCCTCTCAGCCGCCCTCCGGCAGCTCCCCTGTGCCGAGCGACCCTACCAGAGACCTCTCGACGAGCTCATGGTCGGATCTCCCGGCGCCGATACCACCATCGGTGCGTGACCCAGGGATGGGGGAGCCACCGCCGACAGCGGCCGGCGTCTAGCCGGCCGCCTCCCGAGACCGCCGGTAGCGATCGAGCGCGAGCTCGCGCCGCTCGCGGTGGTCGACCCGCGGCGCCGGGTAGTCGCTTCCGATGCGACACCCGGCGCCGCGCTGTTCCTCGGCGCTCATCGTCCAGGGCTCGTGGAGGCGCGCGGTGGGCACATCGCGCAGCTCGGGGACGAAACGGCGCACGTAGTCGCCGTCGGGATCGAAGCGCTGGCCCTGGCGGATGGGGCTCATGATGCGGAAGTACGGGGCGGCGTCGGTGCCCGTGCCGGCGGTCCACTGCCAGCCGCCGTTGTTGTTGGCCGGGTCGCCGTCCACGAGGCCCTGCATGAAGACCGTCTCCCCGCGGCGCCAGTCGATGAGCAGGTCCTTCACCAGGAACGAGGCCACCACCATCCGCGCCCGGTTGTGGATCCACCCGGTCTCGGCGAGCTGCCGCATCCCGGCGTCGACGATCGGATAGCCCGTCTGCCCGGCGGTCCATGCGGCGAGGTGCGCGGGATCGTCGTCCCATTCGATGGCGCGCAGGTCGGCCCGGAGCGCGGTGCGCGCCACCTCCGGGTGGCGGGCCAGGTGGTGGTGGTAGAACTCGCGCCAGCAGAGCTGACGCCAGAAGGCCTCGCGGCCGGGCGACAGGTGCCCGGGGACTCCGAGCGCGCGGCCCACCTGCGCAGGCGTGCACATGCCGAGGCGAAGGTATGCGGACAGATGGGACGTCGCGTCCTCGCCCATCAGGTCGCGGCGCTCGGCGTAGGCGTCGGCCCCGCCGTCGCGCACGAACGCCACCAGCCGCGCCCGCGCCGCGGCGGGGCCGGCCGGCAGGGGCGGGTCGCCGGACGGGAGCCTCTCGAGCCCCGCACTCGGCAGCGAGGGCCCCGACAGCGCCGAGGGCGCCGGCACGTGCGCCGGCAGCGGATGCCCGCGCCAGGCCCGGCTGAAGGGCGTGAAGACGAGGTAGCCCGCTCCCGAGGACCCCGGCAGGTCCTCCGGCTCGGCCACGAGGCCACCGGCGGTCTCGCGCGCCTCGACCCCTACCGCCCGCAGCGCCTCCGCCACGCGGGCGTCCCGTCCCCGGCCGAAGGGCGAGACCTCGCGCATCCATGTCACCGCGGCGGCACCCGACTCGGCGGCGACCTCCGGGACGACCCGGTGCGGGCCGCCCTCCCGCACCACCAGACGCGCGCCGCGGCGGGCCAGCTCGGAGTCGAGCTCCTCCAGGCCCGCACGCAGGAACCGCAGTCGTGCCGGAGCGGCATGGTGCCTGCGTCCGAGCAGGGCCGGATCGAGCACGAAGAGGCACACGACCGGCCCGGCGTCGGCCGCCGCGCGCAACCCCGGGTGGTCGGCGATCCGCAGATCGCGGCGGAACCAGACGACCGTCGGGCGCGCCGGGCTCACCGCGCCGGCGCCTCCCGGGCCCGCTCCTCGAGTAGTTCACGCGTGCGCCGGTGCCGCTCCTCGAAGGCCGCGCCGAGCTGGCGGCGGACCGCGAGCCGGTCGATCAGCCGGCCGAGCGGACCGGCGGGGAGGGAGTAGGTGACACGGTCGGTCATCCGGGTCCGGCCGTCATCGGTCGCGGCGAAGAGGTGCTCGTGCCGCCATGTCGCGAACGGCGAGCGCTCCGCGACGTCGACGATGCGGTGGGGCTCGGTGACGTCGGCGATGCGCACCCGCCATGTGAGCCCGACGGGCATCGGCCTCTGGCGCATCCGCATGATCACCAGCGCCCCCTCGACCACGGGGAAGACGCCCTCGACCGAGAGGATCCGGGTCGAGGCGGGGGAGATCAGAGCCGCGTTGCGCGTGTCGAGATGGAACGCGAACACATCCTCGAGCGGCGCCGCGATCTCGACGGAGCGCTCGAGAGACGAGGGGGAGGGCATGGGTCGATCCTAGTGCGGGGGCGGCCGCTCCCGTCCGGGATCCGCTCATGCGCCAATTGGCGCATCGGTCGCGCGCCGATTGGCGGATCACCCCGCCGCGGCGCCCTCCGGCCCCGCACCGCCCGCGATCAGCGGCGGCGGCAGGCCCCGGAGATCCTGACGCGGCGCGTCGAGCGGACCGTGCCGACGTTCGAGCTCACGCTCATCGAGAGGGAGAGGCGCGAGCCGCAGACCGGAAGCCTCGAGAGGGGGATGAGGGCGGTCACACGGCCCCCGGCCGGCACGCGGCCCCGGCGCTGGGCCGTCTTGACTCCCGCCTTCGGCGACGTCATCCGGACGTTCCATGTCAGCGGACCCGTCCCGGTGGCGGTGAAGGTGACCCGGACGCAGTCGCGACAGGTGGTCCGGGACTTCCTGACGGTGGGCTTCGGCCGCACCCGGACGGCGGCGACGCTGCGCATCGCGGGCCGGATGGCCGCGATCGCGGCGGGCGGCGGGGCGGCGGGCGGCGTCGCGACGATCGGGCCCGAGAGGGCGGTCGCGCAGTTGCGCACCGCGTCGCAGACGGTGCCGCGGTACCAGCGGGTCTCCCCGGGCGCGGCGGTCTCGTCGTAGGTGACCGGAGCCGCCTGGGACGCGCCGGTCGCCGCGTAGGTCGTGCCGTCGGTGGAGCGCTCGAGCCGGAAGGAGGTGATCCCCGACGGCGAGGACATCGGGCCTGCGGCGTCGTGGCCCGACAGCACCACCGACAGGCCGGAGGTCACCGGCGTGACGTTCAGGGACGGCACCGGGTGGGCGGTGTCGTAGGCGCGCGCGAGGGCGAGGGCCCGGGGGACGTCGAGGATCCCCGCGCCCGTGAACCGGTTCCACGCCGCCGAGCTCGTGCGGGTCGCCGAGCGGCGGATCACGTCCGCGGTCTGCTCGGCGCTCATCTGCGGGTTGACGTTGCGCGCGAGGGCGGCCGCGCCGGCCACCAGTGGAGCGGCGAAGCTCGTGCCCTCGCCGTAGCCGTACCGGCCGTTGCCGGTCGACAGCTCGGTGACGACCCGCGTACAGCGCCCGCTGTTGGGGTCGTCCCACAGGGTGGTGAGGTTGGTCGGGATCGTCGAGAAGACCCCGTCGCCGCAGTCGCCCGCACCGGCTCCCGGCGCGGCGACCGAGACGAAGTCGTTCGCCGAGGAGAACGGGGCGTGGTCGCCGAAGGGATCGGTCGCCCCCACGCTGAGGCCCTGGCCCCAGGAGCCCTTCAGGCCGCCGACGGCGGCCGCGGGGTACTGAACGGCGTTGCCGGACTGGAAGTTGTTGCCGGCGGCCGCGACGATCAGCACGTCCTTCTGCGCCGCGTAGGCGAGGGCCGACTTCTCCACCGACGACAGCACCGCTCCGCCGTAGCTGAGATTCACCACCTTGGCGCCGGAGTCGACCGCCTTCACGATGCCGCTGGCCGAGTCGGCGCTCTTGATGACGCCGTTGGTCGTGATGCGGATCGGGATGACGGTCGTCGCGCCCGCGACCCCGTGTCCTCCGAGCCCGTTGCCCTCGATCGCCGAGATCAGGCCGGCGACGAACGTGCCGTGGCCGACGAAGTCGCGCACCCCGGTGCCCCCGCTGAGGACGTCGTGCGTCGGGCCGATCCGGCCCGCGAGGTCGGCGTGGTTGACGTCGATGCCGCTGTCGACCACCGCGACCTTCACCGGGACGGCCGGGGGGATGTAGGAGAGGCCCTCGCCCGGGGCGATCGCGTTCATCGCCCAGATGTACTCGCGCCCGGTCTCCTCATCGACGTCGTCCGCGGCGATGACGAAGAGCGTCCGGTCGCGAGAGGGCTCGATCCAGTCGACGCGCCGGTCGTCGCCCACGATCCGCCGGACGTCCCCGACGCCCTCGCCCGAGATCTCGAGCGCCCCGATGCGCGGGATCGCCCGGACCTCGAGGCCCTCCCGGCGCAGCTCGGCGGCCAGGGCCTGCGCCTCCTGGGGCGATCCCGCCCCCACGACGGTCGTCGGCTCGCCGTCCGACGCCAGCGCCGTCGGGGCAGAGACCATCGCAGCGAGAGCCGCCGCGGCGGCCAGCCCCCTCCGCAGAACCCGCCACGCGCTTGCGGGCGTACCTGACACGACGGCCCAGCTTAGGGGTTCCCGGGCCGGCGCGGGCCTGGACGATCGGACTGTCGCGCACGTCGAAGGTCGGGGATCGGGTCCCGTGGACCACGGGGGGTCGCCGGATCGCGGTCGCCGGCCGATGAGAGTGGTGTCCCGCACAAGGAGCCGCCCGTGCATCGCCGTGCCCGCCTCGTCGTCCCGCTCGCCCTGGCCGCCCTCGCGCTCGCCGCGTCCCCGGCGGCGGGGGCGCCCCGGATGTCGATCCTCTACGACGAGCAGGACGCCGTGCGCGCCCTCACCGATCCCGCCGGCCCGGGGGCGCCGCTGACGGCCGAGCGGGGGGCCATGCGCCAGGACCCCGGACCGGGAGGGATCTTCGACCCGCACGGCCGTGACGGCGCCCACCGCATCGCGAAACTCTCCGCCGCCGAGATCGCGGACCTGTCGCCCGAGGCGATGGCCGACCGCATCCAGGACGAGATCGACGACCCCGAGCAGCCCAACACGTCGGGTCTGGTGGCGATCGACGAGATCGGCAACACGTTCAACGACGGGCGCGTCCGCATCACGCACTCGATCAAGACCGTCCGCGGCAAGCGGATCCGGGTCGCGTCGACCAACCGGCTCGTCGTGACCAAGAACGGCTACCGGATCGTCCGGGGCCCGGCGCCGCTGCCGGTGGTCTCCCCGGCCAGTCCGGGCGCCCGCCTCTCGGTCGCCATGAGCCTGTTGTCGGAGCGCCCGCACCCTGCCGGTGGCACCTACGCCGAGCGGGTCCATCTCTACATCGCTCCGGCCTTCAGCACCTCCATCGCGCTCGGGCGGGGCCCCCACCACCACCTCGGCAGCGACGGCAAGCCGCACCGCCCCACCTGGCGGGGGGTGATGCCGGCGCTCGCCCGGTCCGGAGGCATCTGGATCGAGATGTACCACTTCGACCGCCGGCAGGGCATCACCCCGATGACCGCGCGCGAGTGGCGCCTCGTGCCGCGTGTCCTCCCGGCCTACGCCGCCCGCTTCGGCGCCGACCACACGCGCATGCACCTGCTCATCACCGCGGCCTCCTCGATACCGGGGGGAGCCGTCGGCTGCGGCGAGCCGATGGCGTGCCAGTGGCAACTGGCCGCCTCCACGCCGGCCGGCGCACGGCTGCTGGCGAACGGGCCGGGCGCCTACCGGGTCGGCGCGCAGGCCGGGCTCTGGCGGCAGGAGTTCAACAGGGTCTTCGGAGCCTCGTAGACCCCGCGTGCTCTACAGTGCCGCCCGGCGCGTCGTTGGGCCCGTGGGGGCCCGGGTGGGGGGCTCTTGGGCGCACGACCCAGCATCGAGGCCGAGCCTCGGGAGGACACCGGTCGCCACCGGACGACGGCGCCTGCCTCCGGGGGGCCGCCGCCCTCACGACTGAGGGCCGCCCTGTCCGATCGAGCGGCGCTCGCCGTCTGGCTGATGATGGCGGCCTACGCCGGGGTCTTCTCGTGGCTCTCGGTGCTCCGCTACCGCGGCTTCTCCACCGGCCGCTTCGACCTCGGCAACATGGTGCAGGCGGTCTGGAGCACCTCGGAGGGCCGTCTGCTCGAGACGACCGACATCACCGGTCGCCAGTTCTCGCGCCTCGGCGCCCACGTCGATCTGGTGCTGGTCCTCTTCGCGCCGCTCTGGTGGATCTGGTCGAGCCCGCAGATGCTGCTGGTCGCCCAGGCCGTGATCGTGGCGACGGGCGCCCTGCCCGCCTTCTGGCTCGGCCGTCGCTGGCTCGGCGACGACCGGCTGGCCCTCGCGGGCGCCGCGGCGTACCTGATGTATCCGGCCGTGCAGCACGCCACCCTCTTCGACTTCCATCCGGTCACCCTGGCCGCGCCGCTGCTGCTGTTCAGCATCTGGGCCGCCGAGGAGGCCCGCTGGGTGCCCCTCGGCCTGTGCGCCGGCCTCGCCGTGCTCTGCCAGGAGCAGGTGGGCCTCCTGATCGCGGCGCTCGCGGTCTGGCTCTGGTTCCGCCACCCCGACCGCCGACGCGCCGCCCTCATCCTCGGCGGCGCGGCGCTGGCGTGGGTCGCGACGGCGGTGCTCGTGATCATGCCGGCGTTCGCCCTGCAGTCGTCCAACGCCCACATCGGGCGCTACTCCCGGCTCGGCGACAGCCCCCGGGACATCGCGCTCACGTTCCTCACGCGCCCGTGGGAGGCCGTGGAGATCGTCGCCACGCCCGGCCGCCTGGGCTACCTGCTCGCCCTCCTGCTGCCGCTGCTCCTGCTGCCGCTGGCGGCCCCGATGCTCGCCCTCGTGGGCCTGCCGCAGCTCGCGATCAACCTGTTCGCCAGCACCGGCCCCGCGCAGACGGTCGACTACCACTACGCGATCCTGCTCTCGCCCGTGCTCGTCGCCGCGGCGATGCTCGGGCTCTCGCGCCTCCGCGCGGGCGAGGGGGGAGAGCGGCTCCGGGCGCTGACAGGCAGGACGCGGTGGGTGGCCGGCGCGATGGTCGGCGCCGTCCTGACGGCGGGCGCGCTCCAGGGGCCGCTGCCCATCTGGGGATGGATCCCCGGCGGCTGGGACGGCACGCCGCGCAACGCCTTCACGATGGACGCCCAGGCGAAGGCCATGGCCGAGGCGGTGGCGCTCATCCCGCCCGACGCCGTCGTGGCGGCGACCAACAACGCCGGATCCCACCTGTCCGCCCGGCGCCGCATCCTCCTCCTGCCGCGCCTGGGCAACGCCGACTGGGCCCTGCTCGGAGACGGCCCGCGCCTGCAGGCGATGGCGCTCGACCGGCCCACGCTCCGCCTGCAGCCCAAGCCCGGCGACGTCTACACGATCGGCCTGCGCGCGCGTGCGAGGCAGCTGCTGACCAGTCGCAAGTGGGCCCTCGTCTACCAGCGCAACGGGGTCAAGCTGTACCGGAGGGTCGCCAGCATCCCGGGGGCCCCGCCCCCGGTGGCTCAGGCTGAGCCTGAGATGCCCCGCTCCCGCTCGTAGGCCACCTGGGCGGCCTCGATGGCCGCGACGCGCTCGCGCCCGCTCGTCTCGGCGCGCTCCCGGGCCACCGCGTTCGACGCCTCGATGCCCGCCAGAGATCCCTGGAACCGGGGGAGGACATGCCGCGCGAGCAGCTCGTAGCTGCGATCGACCTTCTCGGGCGACGCCCACTCGTTGGCCCAGACGAGCAGGCCGCCGAAGCCGCCCGAGCGCTCCACCAGGCGCTCGATCGCGGCGATGGCGTCGTCGGGGGTGCCGATCACCCAGTGGCCGGCCTCGACCATCTGGTCGACGATCCGGTCGGCCGGCCCCGGCACCGGCCGCGGGCGGCCGGTGATCGCCTCGGCGTAGTCGAGCAGGTACGCCGCGCCGGCCGCCCGCGCGTCCTCGATCGCCTCGCGGCGGGTCTCCGCGACGTGCACCGGCAGCACCAGGCGCCAGTCCGCCCGGCTCACGGTGCGCCCGTTGCGCTCCGCCTCCTCCTCGGCCAGGCGCCAGTGGGCGGCGAGGTCGATCGGGCCGCGCGGCCCGCGCGCGACCGACAGCGACAGCACGCCCGCGCCGTGGCGGCCGGCGAGCAGCATCCCCGCGGGCGACTCCATGCTGGTCACGGCGATCGGCGGGTGGGGGTCCTGGAAGGGCCGCAGTTGCAGCACGGCGTCGGTGAGGGAGAACCACTCGCTCTGCACCGAGAAGGGCTCGGTCTCGGTGAAGAGGCGCACGATCACCTCGAGCGCCTCCGCCATCCGCGGGCGCAGCTGCCCGGCATCGATGCCCAGCATCCGGGCGTCGGTGAGGTGCCCGCCCGGCCCCACGCCGAAGTTGATGCGGCCGCGCGTGAGGTGGTCGAGCAGCACGATGCGGTCGGCGACCATCAGGGGGTGGTGGTAGGGGAGGCTGACGACCCCGGTGCCGAGCCGGATGTGCCGCGTCCTCTCCGCCGCGACGGCGAGGAAGAGCTCCGGCGAGGCGATCGTCTCCCACCCGGTGCTGTGGTGCTCGCCGACCCACGCCTCCTCGAAGCCCAGCGCGTCGAGGTGCTGGATCAGCTCGAGGTCGCGCTCCAGGGCGAGCGTCGGGTTCTGCCCGGGGGCGTGGTAGGGGGCGAGGAAGGCGCCGAACCGCATCCGCATGCGCGGGACTCTATTCGGCGGCGCCCCGCACGGTGTCGAGTCGCGCCGTGAGAAGCGGCCGCGCGAGGCATCCGGCCACCGCGACGACGACCATCAGCAGGCCTGCCAGCCTCACCGCGCCGGCCACGGCGGCGGCCTGTCCGATCGCGTCGAGGCCCTCCGGGCCGAGCGCGAACGCCCAGTCGTGGGTGCCTCCGATCAGCTCGAGCCGCTCATAGGGGGCGTCGGCGATGTAGACCGAGGCGTCGCGGGCCGAGGTCCCGGACCACGCGAGGCACACCATGGCCGAGACGAGCTCCCGCCGGTGGAGGAAGTGCCCGCAGATCGCCAGCGGCACCGCCACCTGGGTGATCGACCCCATCATCGCGGTCGCGAGGTCGGGGAGCGGGTAGGTCGCCACGTGGCCGAACTCGTGGATGGCCAGGTCGATCCAGCCGAGCAGGGGCACCCGTCCGCCGCCCGCGTACGCCACCAGGCCGAGCAGCGCGCAGGCGAGGGCCCCCGCGACGTCGCGCCAGAGCGCGAGGGACGGCGATGAGTGCTCCACGCACCTGTCATCGGCAGCGGCGGGGCTCCCCATCAGCGCCGCCGCGGCCGATACTGGCGGGATGCGCACCCTCCCGGCCCTCGTTCTCGCCCTGGCCGCCGCCGCGCTCGCGGGCGCTCCCGCCGCGGCCGCGCCGCTGCCCGGCGCGCCCGGGTGCCCGATCCTGCCGCCCGGCAACGTCTGGAACACCCCGGTGGACACCCTGCCGAGGGCTGCGGACTCCGCCCGTCTGATCCGGTCGATCGGCCTCGGGGAGAACCTGCACCCCGACTTCAGCGACCGCGGCCGCTACGGCATCCCCATCAACATCGTCGGCGCGGCGACTCCGCGCACGCGGGTGCGCTTCGAATACGCCGGCGAGTCGGACCGCGTCGGCTACCCGATCCCGGCCCGGCCGCGCATCGAACGCGGCGCAGACCGCCACATCCTCATGCTCGACCGCGACGCGTGCCGGCTCTACGAGATCTTCGCCGCGCGGCGGGACTCCAGCGGCCGCTGGAGCGCCGGCTCGGGGGCCGTCTTCGACCTGCGCTCGAACGCGCTGCGCCCCGCGGGGTGGACGAGCGCGGACGCCGCCGGCCTGCCGATCCTGCCGGGCCTCGCGCGCGTCGACGAGGTGGCGGGCGGCGGGATCGACCACGCGCTGCGCTTCACGGCTCCCCGCACGCGGCGGGCGTACATCCATCCCGCGCGCCACGCGGCCTCCGACTCCTCCGATCCCGCCCTGCCGCCGATGGGCCTGCGCGTCCGCCTGAGGGCGTCGGTCCCCCTCACGGGCCTCGGGCCGCAGGCGCGCGCGGTGGCGCTCGCCCTCAAGCGCTACGGGATGATCCTGGCCGACAACGGGTCGCCGTGGTACGTCACCGGCGCCCCCAGCGCGGGCTGGGACGACGACGACCTCCGCGGCCTCCGGCGCATCCGCGGCCGGGACTTCGAAGTGGTGGACACCCGGCGGCTGCGGAGCACCGAGGCCCGATAGGGGGCGCGGCACCTCGGGCGTCCTCTAGGCTTACGGCGTAAACCGTCGACGCCGGAGGATCCCCATGTCCGAACCCTCAACGCTCTTCGACCTCAGCGGCCGCGTGGCGCTCGTCACCGGGGCGTCCTCCGGGCTCGGAGTGACATTCGCCGAGGGCCTCGCCGCCGCAGGTGCCGACGTGGTCCTGGCCGCCCGGCGCCTCGACCGCCTCGAGGAACTGGCCGACAGGATCCGGGCCACCGGTCGCCGCGCCCTGCCGGTCGCGTGCGACGTCACCGAGCCCGAGCAGGTCGAGGCGGCCGTCGCGGCGGCGGTGGGGGAGTTCGGTCGCATCGACGTCCTCGTCGCCAACGCCGGCGCCGTGCCCGAGGGCTTCGCGATGCCCGAGAAGGTCCCGCCGGCGCTCTTCGAGCAGTCGGTCCGGGTCAACCTGCTCGGAACGTGGACGACCTGCCAGTCCGTCGGTCGCCAGATGCTCTCGCAGGCCTCCGGCTCGATCATCGTGGTCGCCTCCTACACCGGCCTGGCGGGCGTGCCCTACTTCCCGCCGGCGTACCAGGCATCCAAGGCCGCACTCTTCAACATCACGCAGAACCTGGCCGCCAGCTGGGGCGATCGCGGCGTGCGCGTGAACGCGCTCGCGCCCGGCTGGTTCCCGAGCGAGATGACCGAGGCCGTCCTCGCCGCCCCGGTCTTCCTCGAGCGGATCACCACCCAGGCGCCCCTGGGGCGCGCCGGCGATCCGGCCGAGCTGGTCGGCCCGCTGCTGCTGCTCGCGTCCGACGCGTCGAGCTACATGACCGGCGCCACGCTGACCGTGGACGGCGGGACGTCGGCCTCGGTGGGCTTCACGCCGTACTCGCCGGAACTCTTCGGCCTGCACGACGCCGTCATGCCCGCGGGCCTGGGCGCCCGGGTCATGCC
>LNFM01006091.1_pt1 | contig 20120 bp, 16 predicted proteins | sample 596031 | NCBI WGS metagenome assembly LNFM01 (sample SAMN04254537, study PRJNA301005) | activated carbon metagenome | isolation source: dual media filters at the Ann Arbor, Michigan drinking water treatment plant | place: USA: Ann Arbor | reverse complement strand
CGAGGCATTTCACGTCGCGCGCTGGGACGGCAGTGCGTGGACCAGCCTCGGTCAGGGACCGAGCAACGGTGTGAACGGCAGCGTCAACGCCTTGGCCGCGGTGGGTGCCGATCTGTATGTCGCCGGCGAGTTTTCGCAGGCCGGCGGCCTCCCGGCCGCACGCGTGGCGCGCTGGGACGGCAGTGTCTGGTCGGCCCTTGGTTCAGGGATTGGCGTCGACTCCACGGAACGCGTCTTCGCCCTGGCGCCGATCGGCAGCGATCTTTATGCCGGCGGACTGTTCTCCAGAGCGGGAGAGATGGCCGCAAACAACATCGCGCGGTGGAACGGCAGCGAGTGGTCGAGCCTTGGCACCGGCGAGAGCAATGGTGTGGGCAATGCGGTCAACGCGCTGGCCGTTCTGGGGAACGATCTGTACGTGGGCGGAGCCTTCTTCCGCGCCGGTGGCGTTCAGGCGAACGGAATCGCCCGCTGGAGCGGCAGCGCGTGGTCAAGCCTCGGTGACGGCCCCTCGAACGGCGTTTCCGGGACGGTCTTCGCCCTGGCCGTGATTGGCAGCGATCTTTATGCCGGCGGCACCATCACCCTCGCCGGTGGAATTCAGGCCAGCCGGGTCGCGCGCTGGACAGGCACCTCGTGGGAGAGGCTGGGCAGCTTCGACAGCAACGGCGTCAATGATTGGGTATTCGCACTGACGGCGATCGACGGCGATCTCTACGTCGGCGGCTGGTTCGACCAGGCTGGAGGCCTTGAGGCGAATCGGGTCGCGCGCTGGAACGGGCGCGCCTGGTCGAGCGTGGGCACCGTTGCCGCAAACGGCGTCAACGGCATCGTCTACGAGTTGGCCGCCAACGGTCGCGAGCTCTTCGTGGGCGGCAACTTCGGCCAGGCTGGCGGAATTGTGTCAAGTTCGATCGCACGCGCGGACACCGCCGTCCTGCCCCTGTTCGCGGACGGGTTCGAGTAGCGGGACGCAGGGGCGCTTGGCGGTTGCGCGCGACACCGCCCTGCAATCATTCACCACCCCAAGACCTCCTCTGTCCGACCCTCGACGTCCATACGCCGCGGTGCCTTCGCGCCGCGGCGGGCGTCGGATCGATCAAGGAGTTGCCCGGATGAAGCGCAGACCTTTCCTGTTCGGCCTCGGTGCGGCGGCGCTCGTGCCCGCTGCGTGGCTGGCCACGCGCGGCGAACGCGCGAACGCGCGTGAGGACGCGGCAGCCACGCCCGCCGTCGAGCGCCTGCAGAAGACCCCGGCCGAGTGGAAGGCCCTGCTCAGCCCGGCCGCGTATTCCGTGTTGTTCGAGGAAGCCACCGAGCGCGCCGGCAGCTCGCCGCTGAACAACGAGCATCGCCCCGGCACCTACTGCTGCGCGGCCTGCTTCCTGCCGCTGTTCGATGCCGCGCACAAGTACGAGAGCGGCAGCGGCTGGCCGAGCTTCTTCACCCACCTGCCGGGGGTGATGGGCACCAAGCGCGACTGGAAGCTGATCTACCCGCGCACGGAGTACCACTGCATCCGCTGCGGTGGACACCAGGGCCATGTGTTCGACGACGGCCCCGAGCCCACCGGCCAGCGCTGGTGCAACAACGGACTGGCCCTGCGCTTCGTGCCGCAGGGCGAGCCGCTGCCGGAGCTGCGCTCGTGAGCCGCCGCGAGCCGCGCTTCTCGGCCATCCATTGGGCGCCGTGGCTGGCGATCCTGCTCAAGCTCGGGCTGATCGGCTCGCTGCTGGCCTCCGACGTGGTCGACGTGCAGATCAGCGAGCAGAGCCACACGCCGCCGCCGGTGCCGGCAGGCGCCAGCGTCGGCGTGGCGGTCTTTGCCGGTGGCTGCTTCTGGTGCATGGAGAAGCCCTTCGACCAGATGGAGGGCGTGCTGTCGACCACCTCCGGCTATGCCGGCGGCAGCGTCGACAACCCGAGCTACGAGCAGGTGTCGGCTGGCGACACCGGTCACATCGAAGTGGTCGAGGTGCGTTACGACCCCGCCAAGGTCACCTATGCGCAGCTGCTCAACACCTTCTGGCGCAACGTCGACCCTCTGGCCGTGAACCGGCAGTTCTGCGACGCCGGACCGCAGTACCGCAGCGCCATCTTCGCCCTCGACGAAGACCAGCGCGCCCTGGCCGAGGCCAGCCGCGCCGAGCTGACGAAGCGCTTCGGCCGGGAGGTCGCCACCGAGGTACTGCCGGCCGCGCACTTCTGGCCGGCCGAGGACTACCACCAGGACTACTACCTCAAGAATCCGATCCGCTACAGCTACTACCGCAGTCGCTGCGGCCGCGATGCGCGGCTGAAGGCGCTGTGGGGCGGGTAGGGCGGCTGCGCGGGGCGTCCTAGCCCCACCCAACTTGATGCGCCCGGCGGCGAGGCGCTCGCCGCCGCCGGTCGCCCCTGACTTGCGCGATCCGCCGCCGCGCCAACACACTGCCCGCGAACTTTCACGCGGGGTGCACATGGCGCAGCAGCGGGTGTCACGAAGCGGGCTGGATGCGCTGGCGCGAGCGGCGGGGCTGGATGCACGGGGCAGCGCGCAGCTGCTCGATGACGCCCGCGCGCTGCCCACCGCAGCCGAATGGCGACAGACCCTGCAGCGCTTCGCGGGCATCGCCGGCGTGCTGGCGCTGGGCTTTGGCGCGGTGTTCTTCATTGCGGCCAATTGGTCGGTGCTGACGCCGGGCGGACGGCTGTGGCTGCTGCAGGGGCTGTTCCTGATCGCGATCGCTGTGGCGCTGTGGCGGCCGCCACCGCAGGTTCTCGGTCGCTCCGCCCTGCTGTTGGCCTTCATCGGTGCGGGCGCTCTGTTCGCCCTGTTCGGCCAGACCTTCCAGACCGGCGCGGATGTCTACGAGCTGTTCGTGCTCTGGACCCTGCTGGGCCTGCCCCTGGTGTTCGCGGCGCGCTGGTCGCCGGTCACCGCGGCCTGGCTGCTGGTCGGCAATGTCGCGCTGGCGCTGTTCTGTGGTGTGGTGCCGGCCCAGCATCCGCTGTGGATGCTGCTCGGCTTCGACGAGCGCAGCTGGGCGCTGCGCATGCTGATCGCCATGTCGCCGAACCTGCTGCTGTGGGGCGTGGCGGAATGGCGCGCGATGCGCCATCCGGGCTTCGACCAGCTGCTGCCGCGCTGGCTGCGTCGCCTGCTGCTGTTGGCGGGCCTCGGCTACGGCACGCTCGCGGCCTTCGTCGCCATCCTCGACAGCAGCCGGCAGGCGGCGATGGTGCTGCCCGTTTTCCTCGTTTCGGCGGCGGCGGTTGCTGCCTTCTGCCTGCGCTTCCGGCGCGAAGCCCTGGGCCCGGTGGCGCTGGCCGCCAGCGCGGTGGTGCTGGGGCTGGCCGTGCTGATGGAGATCATCCCGAGCGGCGCACAGGAGCTGTCCTTGCTGCTGCTGCCGCTGTGGGTGGTGGTGGCCTCTGGCGCTGCCGGCGTGGTGCTGGTGCCGCTGGTGCGACGCTGGGAGGGCGACAGCCATGAAGCCTGAGACGGTGTCGGAGCGCGAGCAGCTCTGGCAGGGGCTGGTGGCGCAGGGCCGCGCACAGGGCGCGGTGCCGGCCGCCGAGCCGGAGCAGGCCTGGTACCTCGGCCTGATGCTCGGCGCCGCGGCCTGGTTCGCCGGCCTGCTGCTGATGCTGACCACGGCGCTGGTCTGGAACCTGAGCGGCAGCGAGGCCTTCCTGCCGCTGGCCCTGTTCTGGGGTGTGCCCGGCCTGCTGTTGCTGCGGGTGCAGGGCCTGGGTGTGTTTCCCTGGCAGCTCGGTCTGGCACTGTTGATCGCCGGCGAATGCGCGGCGGTGGCAGCCATTGGCATGGCCTTCGAAGAAGCCGAGCCGACCTTGCTGGCCAGCGCGATTCTGTTCGCCGGTGTGGCGGCAGTGGCGCCGCGACCGGCGGCGCGGGTGCTCAACGTCGTGGCGGCCTGCGCGGCCTGGGCGCTGTTCCTGCGCTGGAGCCTGCTGGGTGAGCCCTGGCGCTGGTATCAGCAGGAGGAGGCCCGCCCTGCGCTGGCAGAGGCGCTGCTGATCTGGCTGCTGTGCTGGGGGCCGATGCTCGCGGTTGTGCTGTGGATCGCGCGCAGCGAGGCGCGCTGGATGGCGACGCACTGGAGCCCGCTGCTGCGGGCCGCGCTCATCGGCCTGTGCGTGGCCCTGGCCTTTGCCACGCCGCTGGCGGATCCGCTGGCCGGCGTCTTCATTCGCGAGAGCGACGGCAGCCGCGACTGGCTGGCGCTGTGGCCGCTGCTGTCGCTGATCGCGGCCGGCGTTGCCGCGGCAGTGGCCTTCCAGCAGCGCATGCGCGCGCTGCTGGCGCTGTGTCTTGCCGGGATGCTGCTGCATGTCGCGCACTTCTACTTCGCACTGGGCGTGAGCCTGCTGGCCAAGTCGGTGTGGATGCTGCTGATGGGGACGGGCTTGCTGGGGCTGGCGTACTGGCTGCGCGAGGACAGGCGATGAGCATCGAAACCGAAGCAGACTCAGCGCCTCGCGCCGAGGACAAACCGGCGACACGCGAGAGCATGCGGGCTCGCGGCTGGACCCTGCTCGGGGCCCTGCTGGTGCTGGGTGCCCTCAACTGGGCCTGGGCCGGCAAGGCCTGGATCATCGAGCAGGGCCGCGAAGTGCTGGTGCCGCTGGCGCCGCTAGACCCGCGCTCGCTGATGCAGGGGGACTACATGGCGCTGCGCTTCGCGCTGGCGGATCAGATCGAACACGAACGTGCGCTGGCGGCAGCGCCGTCGGACCCCGAGGGTGCGGCACACGAAGGCGCCTTCGGCCGGGCGCCGGTCACGCTCGACGCGCGCGGCGTGGTGGCGCTGGACTGGAACACGCCGCAGCCCGAGCTGGTCCTGCGCTACCGCCTGCGGCATGGGCGCGTGTGGCTGGGCACCAATGCCTTCTTCTTCGAGGAAGGCGAGGCCGAGCGCTTCAATCCGGCGCGCTTCGGCGTGTTCCGGGTGGATCCGCGCAGCGGCGAGGCGGTGCTGGTGGCGCTGGCCGACGAGGCGGGGCAGCGCTTGTAGCGAGGCTGGCAGTCCTTCGAGCGGGCGATCCATTGGACCTGCGGTGCTTCCTTCAGGCACGCGGGGTGCGCCCTGAGGGGCGCGTCTTACGCGGCAAGCGCAGGGCATCGCGCGGCTTGAACAGGCGCGCAAGCGGCTGTTCGGAGGCGCTCCGGGCAGCGCGTTGTTCGCCCGTCCGCTTCAGCCAGTGCTTCCGTCGCGAGCACAGGTGCGCGACACGCGCACCCTGCGCACGGCGGGAAACCGGATGCGCGACACGCGCACCCTGCGTACGGCGGGAAACCAGGTGCGCGACACGCGCACCCTGCGTACGGCGGGAAACCAGGTGCGCGACACGCGCACCCTACGTACGGCGGGAAACCAGGTGCGCGACATGCGCACCCTGCGCACGGCGGGAAACCGGATGCGCGACACGCGCACCCTAGGCACTTCTCGAGCACAGGTGCGCGATGCGCTCACCTTACGCATGCGCGCCACGGCGCTGCGCGATCGCGGCCGCAGCTTTCGTGCGCGTAGGGTGCGCCTGTGGCGCACCGCACTGAGGCGTCGTGAACCCGGCCATCAGGGAATGACGGGCGAGCCTTGAATCCATGGCGCCCACCGGGATTCGGCGGATCAGGATCAGGCTGCCCCGGCTTGCGCTCGACGCAGTCGGGTCAGCTCCAGGCGGGAGCTTGTCGTCAGCCCGGGCGATTCCGCGGCTTGAGCGGCAGCAGCGCGTCGCCCGCGCACAGCCATAGCCGATCATCGGGCGCGGGCTGCAGGGGATAGCCACCGGTGAACGCACTGAAAGCCGGCAGCATCAGGCGTTGGTCGCGCAGCCAGAAGGCCGGCAGCCGCGGAGGCAGGCCGGGCTGGCGCAGGCGCAGCACTGGATGCAGATGGCCGCACAGCACCGGCGCCTGAGGCGTCGAAGCTGCGGCCCCGGCACGTTCTTCAGGCGGCTCGTGGTGCAGCCGCAGAGGGCCGAGCGCTGTGCCTTCTGCCAGCAGCTGCACGCCCTCGAAGTCGCCGGCGCCGCGCAGCGCGCGGTCGTGGTTGCCGAGCACGGCGGCGAAGCGCAGGCCTGCGTGGCGATCGAGGAAGGTGCGCCACTGGGCGCGCCAGTGCGCGTCCATCGGCAGCGGACCATGGATCAGATCGCCCAGCACGATCACCTGGGCTGGCTGCAGGCGTTCGATCAGCGCGGACAGCCGTGCGAGATCCTGCGCAGTGCCGCCGGCAGGCAGGGCGATGCCGGCGCGGCGGAACGCATCGCCCTTGCCGAGATGCAGGTCGGCCAGCAGCAGCGTCTCGAGCGCGGGCACATGCAGGGCGCGCTCGGCCAGCAGCTCAAGCCGAAGGCCGCCGAGCTCCAGCCCGGCGGATCGGCCTTCCATCGCCCCGGTGTCTGATGCTTCAGGGCGCATGGGTTCCGCCGTCCTCAGGGAGATCCGCCGTGCACTTCTCGGCCGCCGTCCGTTCGGCGCGCTTGGCGCGGCGACCGCGCGCAGGCCGGTTCGCGCGCGTTTCCAGCGCATCCGCCGCGCGCTCGATGCGGGTGCGCCAGTCCTCGCTGCTGAGCGCGCCTTTCTGGGTCTCGGCCCACAGCGGAAACGACAGCGGCGTCAGCGTGTCGGGGCGGCACAGCTGCAGGCGCTCACCGGCGATGCGTTCGAGCAGGGCTCCGAGCTGGGGCAGGGCGAGTTCGCCGTCCAGCACTTCGCGCTCGGCGAGCCTGAGCAGCAGATGCCCGGGATCGAACTGGCGCAGCACCTCGTAAATCAGGCTGCTGGAGGCCTGCAGCTGGCGCATTGAGCGCGCGGCGCGGCCGGGCTGGTTGGGCGGCAGCAGGCCGGCGATGCGGGCGATGTCGCGGAACTGGCGCTTGGCCAGCTCTGCAAGATTGAGCGAGGCGCGCACGTCGCGTTCGAGATGTTCGGGCGACAGCAGTTGGCGCAGCAGCGACGCATCGATGTCGGCGTGCGGGGCGATGCCCAGCAGCAGGCCATAGTCGTTGGCGGCGAAGCGCACGCTGGCCGCGCGCTGCTGCGCATAGCGCGCGGCCAGCAAGGCGGCCAGGCCTTCGTGCACCAGTCGCCCGGCAAACGGGTACAGGGCCAGCAGCAGGCCGCCACGCTCGGGGATCACTTCGACCAGCAGCGCATCGCGCTTCGGCAGCGCTGACAGCCGCGACTGCAGGCCCAGCATCGGACGTGCGGCCTGCATCTCCGCACTCGCGTGCGCGCCGTCGGCCAGCAGCGTGCGGACCTCGGCGCCGAGCAGGGTCGACAGCGGCATGCGCCCGCCCATCCAGCGCGGCACGCTGCCGCGCGCGCCGCTGGCCGCGCGCACGTAGGCGGTCATGTCCTTCAGCCGCACCAGCTCCAGCAGCTTGCCGGCGAACAGGAAGACCTCGCCGGGGTTCAATCGCCCGATGAAGCTCTCCTCGACCGCGCCGAGATCGCCGCCGCTGACGAACTTCACCCGCAGCGCGCCATCGCTGGTGATGGTGCCGATCGACTGCCGATGGCGCAGGGTCTGGCGCGGCTCGCGCAGCACGCGCAGATCGTCCGCAACGCGTTCGACGCGGCGGAACTCGGGGTACTGCTGCAGGGCGCTGCCGCCGCGCTCGATGAAGTCGAGCACGGCCTCGAAGTCGGCGCGTTCGAGGTCGGCGAAGGCCGCGGTCGAGCGCACTTCGTCGAACGCAGCTTCGGGTGCGAAGCCGCCGCCCGCGGCCAGGGTGACCAGATGCTGGGCCAGCACGTCGAGGCAGTGCTGCAGCGGCCGCCGCGCTTCGAGTTCGCCGCGCTCAAGCGCGCGACGCGCGGCGGCGAATTCGACCAGCTCCAGCCCGTGCGTGGGCACGCAGAGCAGGCGCGACTGCAGGCCCGGCGCGTGGCCGGCGCGGCCTGCGCGCTGCAGCAGGCGGGCGAGGCCCTTGGGGCTGCCGACCTGGATCACCTGATCGACCGCGGGGAAATCGACGCCGAGGTCGAGGCTCGATGTGGCGACCACGCAGCGCAGGCGCTGCGCGCGTAAGCCCTCCTCGACCTGTTCGCGAATTGAACGGTCGAGCGAGCCGTGGTGAAGCGCGAGTGTGGCCTCGTCTTCGAGCCATACCGCCGACAGCGCGCGGTGCCACAGCTCGGCCTGGGCGCGGGTGTTGGTGAACAGCAGGCTGGAGCGCGCGGCGAAGATGCACGGCAGCACTTGATCGAGCTGTGACAGGCCGAGATGGCCGGCGAAGGGAAAGCGTCGACCCTCGCGCGGCAGCACGGTGTCGATCTGCGGCGGCGGCTGATTCAGCGCTTGCGCAGACACCTGCAGAAGTCGCGCGTCGGGCGACTGCGGGCACAGCGTGCGCAGGGCTTCGTTGGCGTTGCCCAACGTGGCCGATAGGCCCCAGCGACGCAGCTTCGGATTTAGCGCCTGCAAGCGCGCGAGGCAAAGCTCCAGAAGCACGCCACGCTTGCTGCCCAAGAGCTCATGCCATTCGTCGACTACGACGGCTGAGAGGCCTGCTAGCACGTCGGCGGTGTCGGCGTAGCTGAGCAGCAGCGCCAGGCTTTCCGGCGTGGTGATCAGCACATCGCAGTCGCCGCGGCGCGCGCGGGCGCGCGCACCGCTGCCGGAGTCGCCAGTGCGCAGCTCGATGCGCAGGTCGAGGCCGACGCCTTTCGACGCATTGCCGAGCGCCTCGCGCGTATCAGCCGCCAGCGCGCGCAGGGGCGTGATCCACAGCCAGCGCAGACGCGGTTTCGGCAGCGGGTTCTGCTGGGCTTCGATCAAGGCCCCGCCGAACACGGCGAGCGTCTTGCCGCTGCCGGTGGGGGCCAGCAGTAGCCCGGATTCGCCCGCCTGCCAGGCGCGCCAGAGCTCGCGCTGGAAGCCCTGCACCTTCCAGCCGCGCTGCGCGAAGAAGGCTTCGAGCCGCGCTTCGGCGGCGTGGATTGAGAGCGCCTCGCGCCCACACCCAGGAGCGGATGCGGCCTTCGCGCGCGGCATCAGCCCGAGCCCCATCGGGTGGGCCCAGCGGAACCCCACAGGGTGGGCCCTGGTCCACCGTGGCCTTGACCTCGTTGAATCGCACGCCTGCGGCCCATCGGTCGCACGAGCAGGTTTCGCTGGCTTGCGTGACCGAGGCGAGCGTGGCGCGCATGGTGGGCCAGGGCCCACCCCATGGGCATCGTGGTCATTCGACTGACCCGGCAGGCGTCCGCGCCAAGCGTTCTGCGAGACGACGAAGTTCAGCCAGCTGATCCGCCTCGCGCGCGAGCTTGTCCTCGCGCCAGCGCAGGATGCGCGGAAAGCGCAGGGCTACGCCCGACTTGTGCCGCGCAGACAGGTTCACGCCTTCGAATCCCAGCTCGAACACCAGCTCGGCCCTGACCGAGCGCACCGGCCCGAAGCGCTCCAGCGTGTTCGCGCGGATCCAGCGGTCGAGGCGCAGGATCTCGGCGTCGTCGAGGCCAGAGTAGGCCTTGGCGACGGGCAGCAATTGCTCGCCGTCCCAGAGGGCGAAGGTGTAGTCGGTGTAGAGCGTAGCGCGGCGGCCGTGGCCGGCCTGCGCGTAGATCAGCACCGCGTCGATGCTCAGCGGATCGAGCTTCCATTTCCACCAGGCGCCGCGCTTGCGGCCGGGCTGCCAGGGGCTGTCGGCGCGCTTCAGCATCAGGCCCTCGACGCCGCGCTCGCGAGCGCCGGCGCGTACGGCTTCTGCTTCGTGCCAGCTGGCGACCTTGAGCTGTAGCGAAAGGCCGAGAGTGCCCGGGTCAGCCTCGTCGGCCGCTCGAGCGGGTGCGATTGCAGTTGCCGCTCCGTGTGCAGATGGAGATGCAGATGCGTCGAACGGGCGCGGCACGCTGGCTTCTGTCAGCAAGGTCTCGAGTGTGGCGCGGCGCTGCGAAAGCGGCGATCCGCGCAGGTCTTCCCCGCGCACGAACAGCGCGTCGTAGGCGAGAAAGCGCAGTGGGCATTCGGCCAGCAGCTTCGGCCCGGGCTTGAGCCGGTTGATCCGCTTCTGCAGCTGCACGAAGGGCAGCGGGGCATCGTCCTTCCAGGCGAGGATCTCTCCGTCCAGCAGGCAGCCTGCGGGCAGGCGCATGGCGGCGGCTTCGAGTTCGGGGAAGCGGCCGTCGAGGCGTTCTTCGCCGCGCGACCAGAGCACCACGCCTTCGGCGGTGCGCAGCAGCTGGGCGCGGATGCCGTCCCATTTCCATTCGAGCTGCCAGTGCTCGATCGCGCCCAGCGATTCGGGGGGGGCTTCCAAGGGCGAGGCGAGCTGGAAGGGCTGGATGGCGACGGCATCCGCGCTGGCGTCCGCGGGCGCAAGCACGCGCGCCATGAAATCGGCCGAGGGCGTCCATTCGCCGAGCAGACGCTGCGCGATCAGTGCGGCATCCACGCCGGCGATCTGCGCCAGTGCCTGTTGCATCAGGCCGGCCGAGACGCCGATCCGCAGCGCGCCGGTCAGCAGCTTGCTGAAGACCAGACGTTCGAGTTCGGGCAGCTCGGCCCAGGCCGCGCGCAGGGCGCGCTGCCGCGTCTCGACCGGCGCGCCGCGCAGCGGCAGCAGCACGTCCTCGACCCAGCTCGACAGCGCGCGCTCGGGCGCTGCGGTCGCCGGCTCGGGCAGCAGCAGGCTCAGGGTTTCGGCCAGATCGCCGACGTGGGCATAGCTGTCCTCGATGAGCCAGGGCGCGAGCCCGCTGGCCTCGGCGACCCAGGCGCGCAGCTCGCCGCTGCTGGCGATGCGCGCGAGTTTGCGGCCGAGCAGGAAGTGCAGGGCCCAGGCGGCATCGGCCTGCGGGGCACGCTCGAAGTAGGCCACCAGGGCCTCGCGCTTGCGCTTCAGCGAGGCGCTGCCTTCGATCTCGCGGTAGAGCCCGGCGAAGGCGCGCATCAGTTCTCGCCGCCCAGCTCGGTGGCCAGCGCTGCGGCTTCGACGTCGCGTTCGTTCAGATAGCGTACTAACACGTCGGTGCTGCCGTGGGTGGCCAGCACGCGGCGGGCGCCGGTGGCGAGCACCGTGTCGATCAGGCCGGGCCAGTCGGCGTGGTCGCTCAGCACGAAGCCGCGATCGAAGCCGCGCCGGCGGCGATTGCCGCGCAGGCGCATCCAGCCCGATGCAAAGCCGGTGGACACCTGGCGGAAGCGGCGCATCCACGGCGTGCCGAGCGCGGACGGCGGCGCCAGCACCAGCTCGCCGGCGAGATCCTTTCCTTTGGCCTGCTCGCTCACGGCCTCGGTGTGCGGCAGTGCAATGCCGGCCTCGCGGTAGATCTCCACCGCCGGCGCCATCGCGCCGTGCAGCAGGATGCGCCGGCCGCGCGCGCCGGCCAGCGCGCCGATCTCGGCCAGCAGGCGCTGCGCCTTGCCGAGCGCGTAGCAGCCCAGCACGGCGGTCTCGCCGCGCTGCGCGCAGTTGTCCCACCAGGCCAGCACTTCAGTAGCCACTTCGCTGGCTGGCCGCCAGCGATAGACGGGCAGGGCGAAGGTGGCCTCGGTGATGAAGGTGTCGCAGGGCACCACTTCGAAGCCGGTGCAGGTCGGGTCGGGGTCGCGCTTGTAGTCGCCCGAGATCACCCAGACCTCGCCGCCGTGCTCGATCCGCACCTGCGCCGAGCCCAGCACGTGGCCGGCGGGATGCAGGCTGACCGTGGCATCACCGAGGCGGAAGCGCTCGCCGTAGGCCACCGGCTGCAGGTTGGCGTCGTCGCCCAGTCGCCAGCGCAGCAGCGGCAGGCTGTCGACGTGGGCGAAGTAGAGCGCGCTGCCCGCGCGGGCGTGGTCGCTGTGGGCGTGCGTGATCACCGCCCGCGGCACCGGGCGCCAGGGGTCGATGTGGAAGTCGCCGGCCGGGCAGTACAGGCCGGAGGGGCTGAGCTGGATCAGGGCACCTTGGCCGCTTCGAGACATGCGTGAAGCCTGCGGCAGCGGGCGTGTAGTCCGCGGCAAGCGCTGCTCGGGTGGTGGGCGACACGGCTCTGTCAGGTCACGCGGACGCGCTTTCCTCGATGAGCACTGCATCACATTTTTGCGCGGCGCCTAGGTAAACTCGCGACCTCTCTCTTCCCCACGCACGTCGGCATGCCTGCACTGCTGGAAACGCTGTTGGCCGTGCTGCTGTGCGTTGGCGTGGCCTTCCTGCCGCCCTGGCTGGTGGCGCTGATCTGGCTGGGTGCGCTGGGGGCCTTCGCTCTCAGTTTCGCGATCGAGCGGCGCGGCCATCGACGCGCGCCGCATTTTCCGCGGGCACTGTCTGGACTGATGCCGCTCGCCCTGGCCGCGAGCCTGACGGCCTGGGCCCTGCCGATCCTCGGGCTCTGGCTGGCCGTGGCGCTGGGCCTGTGCGCCGCACTGCTCGGCTTCGTCCTGCACAGCCGCGTGTTCGGCTGGATGCTGCGGCCCGCGCCAGAGCTCGCGGCGCGCTATCCCTTTACCAGCGAGCATGCGCTGAGCGGCCCCGGTGGCCACGTGTGGTCACGTCTGCCTGGCAGCGGCCTGCGCTTCCGCATGGTGCCGGGCGCCAAGCCGCGTTCATCGCAGCCGCAGGGCTGCACCTGGGTGTTCGAGGATGGCCACGTGCTGGAAGGCCGCGACCGCAGCCTGCACGTCTCGCGCGATGGTCGCTGGCTGGTGGCCCGTAGCCTGCGCAACGGTGGCGTGGTGGCGCTCGATCGACAGGCCTCGCGGCGCTATGTCTGGCAGGACGGCGCCGAACTGTGGTCGACCGTCGAGGCGAGTGAACGCTGGCCCAAGGCAATCGAGCACTGGCGCAGCCTGGCCGATGTGGACGAGCCCTTGCTGCTGCGTTTCGGGCTGTGGCTCAGCGAGGACGACTGCCAGCGGGCGGGGCCGGAGAGGATCGAGATTCCCGACCCTCTCGGCAGGCCGCGTCTGGCTTTCGTCGCCCAGCGCGATTCCGCGCGCGTGGCCGAAGCGCTGAATCCCGCGGTGTATGCGCTGTCGCCACGCTATGAGGTCCGTCTCGACCGCGACCGCCTGCCGTTCACCGTGGCCGGCCCCGACTCGGCCGTCTGGCGCGCCGACGGGCGTGCCCTGCTGCTGGTGCCTGATGACGGCGGCGGTGGCTGGCTGCATGAGGACGGCCTCGCGCCGCGGCGCGTTCCGCTGCGCTGGGACGCGCCGCATGGTCATCCCGCGCTCGCCCTCGGACGCGTGCGCGTGCTCGACCTGCAGCGCATCGGCATCGAGCTGAAACAGGCGCATCCTGCGGCAAACTACCCGCAGCACTGGGATGCGGCCAGCGGCGAGCTCGGGCAGCGCTTCGGCGGCAGCGTGGTCTGGGCGGAAGCGATGCCGGATGGCGCCGTCAGTTGCGTCGATGCGGTGGTGCCCGGCGAGTCCCTGCTGTGGCTGCCGCTGGACGATCTCGCCGACAGCGAAAGCCGCGCCGAGGTCGAGAGCCTGGGGCCGGGGGGCCATGTCGCCGTCTTCCAGCGCCAGGCCGAGCGCTGCTGGCGCTGTCGCCTGGACGGCGAACTGCTGCCTTTCAGTCCACTGGCCCTGGTCCATCTGTGGTCGGACGATGGTCGCCATCTGGTGCTCCAGGCCGCCGCTGCCGGCGGCGCAGTGCCGGACACCTGCATCGTGGTCGATACCTGCAGCCGCACCGTGCTCGCGGGCTCCGCCCGCGGCTTCGACCTGCGGCCCATTGCGATGCGCGAGGGACGGCTGCAGGTGCGTCGCGTGCTGGGTCGCGCGCGTACGCCGGGAGGTCCGCTGCAGCAGGAGGTGCCCGCTGCTGCGCAGGGCCCGGCGTTCCTGCAGCCGCGCCGCAACAGCTGGCTGCGTTTCGGCTGTGATCGCTATGACGTCGGTGCGGACGGCCAGCGGCTGCTCGGCCCGGTGCCGCGGCACGTGCGGGTGCGCGTGCCGCCTTCGCCGCTGGCGGCCTTCGATCTGTTGTATCCGGGACCGATGGACAACTGGGCCTACCTCGAAGCTGCGCGAGGACGCTATGACGATGCCGGTGCACGGCCCCAGGACGCGCGTTTCGGCGCCGTGGCTTGCCTCCGCACCGGGCTGGGCTGCGCGGGCTTGAGTCCGGCCATGGTGTGGTCGGCCGACGGCCGCTGGCTGCTGCTGGTGCATGCGCCGGACTCCAGTCTGCCGACCTGGACCCCTTGGTTGATCGATGCCGAGAATTCGATCCTGTATCGCCCGCATCCCGATGATCAGGGCCCCAGCGCGCTGCCCGGAATGCCCTTTTTCCTCGGCTTCCACGCGGGTGTCGCGCGCTACGAGTGGTGCGAACATCCGTGGTGGAGCGCCGGCAGCCCGCGGCGCAGCGGCGTGATTCCGCTGGATTCGTTGCTCGCGCGCTATGCGCGGGTCGCGCTGGTGGAAGCTGGCGGCTTGCGGGTTCCGGGTGAGCAGGCGGGCGCCTATGACTGGCGAGCGCTGGCACAGCGCGCCGTGCGCGCGGGCGGCTGAGCGTGTCTGGTGCCTTGACCGTCTGGGCGGACGCGACCTGCCCCCTGTGTCTGTCGCATGCGCTTGCCGCGCTGCCCGAGCTCCGCGGTCGAGCGTATGCGGAGTGCACGCGCTGTGGCCTCGCCTTCATGCGGCCAGCGGATTGGCCGACGCCAACGGCGGCACGTGCCGAATATGCGCGGCACCAGAACCTGCCCGGCGATCCCGGCTATCGAAGGTTTCTAGATCGTCTGGCGGCACCGTTGTGTGCGCACCTCGCGCCCGCGGCGCGCGGCCTCGACTACGGCTGCGGGCCCGGCCCGGCGCTGGTGGCGATGCTGCGCGAGCGCGGATTCGACTGCCGCGGCTTCGACCCCGAGTTCGCCAACGACGCCGGCCTGCTGCTGCTGCGGCATTACGACTTCGTCACTTGCACCGAAGTGGCCGAGCACTTCACCGACCCGCATGCGGAGTTCCTGCGCCTGCGCGGACTGCTCGCCCCCGGCGGCTGGTTGGCGCTGATGACGCAGTGGCGACGCGATGGCCATCCGTTTGAACAATGGCGGTACGTGCACGATCCGACCCACGTCAGTTTCTACCGCGAGCGCAGCCTGCGCTGGATCGCCGATTGGCTGGGTCTCGCGTTCGAGAGCCCGGCGGAGAACGTGGTGCTGATGCGCGCTCCAATCGACTGATGGGTGTCGCTTGCCAAGGCCGCATTGGCCACATGCGAAGACGGCAGATGCTCGTTCTGATTGAATCTGCCCGGGAGTGGGCGTAGCTTCGGGATTTCGAGTGCCGGATTCTGAAGGGGTTTGCTCCATGAATCTCCGTGTGTTCCTCGTTTGCGTTTCCCTCGCTGCAGTCTCCTTTGCGCCTGTTGCCCATGCCAGCACGACACAGGGCGCCGAGGCCGCACGCTCGGTGCCGGACTCCGGGCCTGTTCAGCCCTACCTGCGCACACATTTCGAGTTGCGCAGGGAGGTCGATAGCGGCCGCGGCTATCGCAGCCTCGACGAGGGCGACAGGACGCGACTTTTCCAGGCGCAGGATCGACTCTTCGGCCTGCTCGCGCGGGTCCGCAACTTCGAGGACCTCACCGCTGAACAGCGTGAGCTGCTCGCGGATATCCATGCCACCCTGTTACCCGCGATGGCGGTCGTGCGTGAGCAGGAGGTGTTGTGTCGTCGCGACCGTCCTACAGGATCGCGCATCAAGGAAACCAAGTGCTTTACGCGGGCAGACCTGGCGCGCATGGAGCTCAAGGCGCAGCGCGACACGGATCGTCGCTCCAACACCGGTCGGCCGCCACGCGGCGGACCTAGCGGCGGCTTGATGCCGGAACCCTTCGAGTAGCGCTCGGGTGCTGTCGTATGGTCCGCCCCGCGATTGGCGGCCATGCCTCAGTGCGAGCCTCGGGGGACAAGTTGCTGCGCATGAGTTGGGTCGTCGGTGCCGCGCTTGCTCAGCCATGCCGGCATTTCGTTGGGCTTGTGGATCTTCTTGGGTGAGGTCGCCAATGAGGACTTGTGCGCTTATCGTCATGCTGGGTCTCGTGCTGCAGGTGGGTCCCACAGGTGCTTCGACACAGGCCCTGCAGACCAGTCCGACAGCGCGCTCGGTGCCGGATTCCGGACCGGTATTGCCTTACCTGCAGATCCACTTCGAGTTGCGCAAGCAGCTGGACAGCGCGAGCGGCTATCGGAAGCTGGAAGACATCGACCGCATACGCCTGTTCCTGGCGCAGGACCGCTTGTTCGGGCTGCTGGGGCCGCTACGGAACTTCGAGGATCTTGACCGCGCCGGGCGCGCGCAGCTGGCGGACATCCAGGCGGCATTGCTGCCGCTGCTGGCGCTGGTGGAAGAGCACCAGATCCTGTGCCGGCGCGGGCATTCGCTGGGTTCCAGGATCATCGAGACACGCTGTGCGACGCGCGCGAGTCTTGCCCGTCTTGAGCGTCAGACCCAGTGGGAAACGGATGAGATCCGCGGTATTGGGCGCTAGTGCCTGTTGGACAGCTGTCCAGATGTATGGGGTGCGGAGCGGATGATGGCTGGGCGCATGCCGCCCAGCGCATGAGGCCCCGAGGCCGGCATGGCGAGCTCGCCGGCTGCGGATGCGCGGCGCGATTGAACCAGTGGCGGGCACGAAGCTGGCCTCGTGCGAAACGTTCGAAGTTCTGGCCAATCCTGGCCCTGAAGGAGAAGCGATCGTGCAACGTGCTCTGTTGATGCTGGTGATGTTTGCCGTGCTCTGCCTGCTTTCGGTCAGTCCGGCGGGTGCATCGGACGGCGAGGCGCGCAGCGACCTGCCGCCGCAGACCGGACCAGTGCAGCCGTACCTGCGGAAGCATTTCGAAATGCGCAAGGAAGTCGATGCTTCGCGTGGCTACCGGACGGTGGATGAAGCGGAAAAGCTGCGTCTCTTCCAGGCCCAGGACCAGCTGTTCGGCCTGCTGGGTGAGGTGCGCAACTTCGAGGATCTGAACGCCGAGCAGCGCGAACAGCTGGATCGGATCCACGCCGAGCTGCTGCCGGCCATGGCCTCGGTGCGCGATCAGGAAGTGATCTGTCGGCGCGAGCGCCCAACCTCGTCGCGAATCAAGGAGACCAAGTGCTTCACGCGTGCCGAGTTGGCGCGCATCGAGCTGAGATCGGAGCGGGACACCGACCGGCGTTCGCACACCGGCCAGTCGGAGCGGATCCCCAACGGCGTGGGCATGTTCCCGATTCTGGGCGAGGAAAAGTCGGGTGCGAAGCGCGGCTGACCTCTTCTGAGAAGGGGCCTCTCACGGCCCGTTCGTCAATGCGCGCAAGCGCTGACATGCGGGTGATGTGGGGCTGGATCTGGCGATCAGCCGGCGAGAGGGGTGCCGGTTGATCGGCCCAATCACGTTGACGGGTGTGTCGCTGCACCTGAGATTCGGGGCTACGAAGGCCAGCAAAGTGGCCGGCTGCGATGCGCGAGCAACGGTCGGCATCAGGTTCGTACACCTTCTGCAGGCGTACATCCGCCACTGAAGGGGCCAGCCGGCGCCAGCCGCGAAGTTGCCATGCAGGATCGCCAGTGAGCCTGTCGCGTCTTGGCTGCGCCCGTTCCAGTGAAGTCGGACTCCGGCACGAGAGTTGCTTCGCAGCCAGCGAATGCGACATCAGGGTCGCGCCGGAGGTCGCCATGGACGCGCACTACCATCTGCAGTCGCTCTCGCTGGCCATGGTTGTCGCCAGCCTGTTCAGCCTGGCCTGTCTCACGCCGGCGCTGCTGCGTCTGGCCAGCGAGTTTGGCGCCAGCCAGCGCGCCTGGCTGCTGGGTACCGCCCTCATCGTCGCCAGCGACGTACTGTTCTTTGTCGGATGGGAGCCGCATGCGCTCACCGCCGTGCTGACAGCCCTGGCCGGGTTGGGTGTCGCCGAATGGCTGCATGCTTTGCGTCTGTATCGCGGCGAGAGCCGCCGCCTGCGCTGGCCCTATGTGCTGATAGGCCTGGCGGGCCTCGGCCTGCTGCAGGTCGAGGCCTATCCGCTCAGCGTGCTGCTGATGTCCAGCCTGTTCGCCGCGCTGTATCTCGGTGGCGCCTGGCAAGCGCTACAGATCGACACTCCGCCACGCTCGGTTGGACGCTGGCTGCTGGTGGCCGTGCTCTCGCTGCTCGCGGCCGTCGCGCTGGTGCGGCTCGGGCTGCTGTTCTCCGGCCTGCGCTCGGGTGCGCCCGTGGGGTTTACCAGTGCACCTCGCGCCTGGCTGTTCGTGCTCAGTTCGATCGGGCCGGTGCTGGGTTCGTTTGCCTTCGTGCTCGCCTGCGGCGAACGCCTGGGCCAGCGCCTGCTGACCAGCAGCCTCAGTGACGGCCTGACCGGGGTGCCGAACCGACGCGCCTTTCTCGAAGCCGTGCACCGCGCGTTGGCCGGCGCGCGCCGCCACCACACGCCGCTGGCCCTGCTGATGCTCGACGTCGACCATTTCAAGCGCATCAATGACGCAGCCGGTCACGCCGGCGGTGATCTGGCGCTGGTCGAGGTTTGCCGACGCATCAACGCGGCGCTGCGCCCCGAGGACAGTCTCGCCCGCCTGGGCGGCGAGGAGTTCGGCGTGCTGCTGCCGGGCTGCGAGGGCGAGGCCGCCCGAGAAGTCGCCGAGCGCATTCGTCGGCGGATCGCCGAAGCGCCCGTGATGATGGAGGGCGAGCACTACCCGATCAGCGTCTCGATCGGCGTGGTGGCTTCACTCGCAGGCGAGGGCACGCCGGAGCTGCTTATGGAGGCGGCGGATCGGCACCTGTACGCGGCCAAGGCGCAGGGCCGCAACAGGGTGGTGGATGCGCTGGCTGCTGGCGCCGCCGTGTCGGCGGGCGCGGACAGCGCCTCAGGCTGAAGCGCCTGCCCGCGCGAGCGCCCACGCGGCGCCCGCGCTGCTTCCTCAGCCCGGCGCTACAGCCGCGCGCGCTGGGTGGTCAGGCCCTTCAGCTGGGTGCTGAAATCGGCGATGCGCTGGCGCTCCTGCGTCACGACTTCAACGGGCGCGTTGGCCACGAAGTTGGCGTTGCCGAGCTTGCCTTCGCACTTGGCGATCTCGCCCTGGATGCGCTTGATCTCCTTGTCGAGGCGCACGCGCTCGGCGTCCAGATCGACCAGGCCTTCCAGTGGAATCAGCAGGGTCAGCTCGCCGAGCACAGCGGGTGCTGCGGCGGGTGCGTCCGCTTCGCTGGCCAGCCGGGTCTGCGATTCGAGTTTGCAGAGGAAGGCGATCTGCCGCCCGAAGCGTTCGAAGCGCGAACGATCCGCGGCGTCGCCGCCGGCCAGCATCAGGGGTACGGGTTTGCCGGGCGAGAGCTGCAGTTCGCTGCGGATCTGGCGCAGGGCACTGACCACGCGCTTCAGCCACTCGATGTCGGCCTCGGACTGCGCGTAGTCGCTGCCGGCGTCGGCCTCGGGGTAACTGACGCGGCTGATGCTGTCGGCGCCGCGGCCCAGCTTGGGCGCGACGTGCTGCCAGATCTCCTCGGTCACGAAGGGGATCAGCGGATGCAGGGCGCGCAGCAGGGTTTCCAGCACGTGCAGCAGGGTGTGGCGGGTGCTGTTCGCTGCGTCGGCGTCATCGCCATTGAGCGCCGGCTTGGCCAGCTCGACGAACCAGTCGCAGAATTCGTTCCAGGCGAACTCGTACATGGCCTGCGAGGCCAGATCGAAGCGGTAGCCGGCGAACTGCGCATGCACCTCGGCGACCATGCGGTCGAGCCGCGCCAGGATCCAGCGCTCGGCGTCGGTGCGCGGATTGGGCTGACCCTCGAAGCTCGCCTCGCCGACGTTCATCAGCACGAAGCGCGCGGCGTTCCACAGCTTGTTGCAGAAGTTCTTGTAGCCCTCGCAGCGGTTCAGATCGAACTTGATGTCGCGACCGTGGGTGGCGAGGCTGGCAAAGGTGAAGCGCAGCGCGTCGGCGCCGAAGGCGGGAATGCCCTCCGGGAACTCCTTGCGCGTGGCCTTCTCGATCTTCGGCGCGTCCTGCGGCTTCATCAGGCCCGAGGTGCGCTTGGCGACCAGGGCATCGGCGCTGATGCCGTCGATCAGGTCGATCGGGTCCAGCACATTTCCCTTCGACTTCGACATCTTCTGGCCCTGCGCATCGCGCACCAGGCCGGTGATGTAGACGTGTTTGAAGGGAATCTGACCGGTGAAGTG
>LNFM01006001.1_pt1 | contig 20123 bp, 38 predicted proteins | sample 596031 | NCBI WGS metagenome assembly LNFM01 (sample SAMN04254537, study PRJNA301005) | activated carbon metagenome | isolation source: dual media filters at the Ann Arbor, Michigan drinking water treatment plant | place: USA: Ann Arbor | reverse complement strand
TCCTCGCGCCGGTGCGCGGCCGCCTGCCGTGCCGCGTGCTGCCGGAAGTACTCCGCTTCCGCAGCACGCACGAGCGGCGGCAACGTGCGCCACGCGTCGAGGAAACGTTCGAGCGCATCTTCTTCACGCATTCGGAAGCGCAGCTCCGTGTCTTTGCGCTCTTTCACGCCCAACTCTTCGGAATCACTCATGTTTTGCTCCTCGTTTGGACCCAGATCTGGGCCCGTTGCCGGTAACCCCCATTCTTGGCAAGGGGTCGCGGCAAACAAAATCCTCAATGTTACCAACAAGATAACTGTTTTTGGCAATAACAGTTACCGACCTACTACGGGCCTACTACGGAGTGCCTTTTCCACGTTCTTCTGTGGGTGTCAAGGCCGTTTTTTCTTCAGCGCGAGCACTCGTTGCGCTGCAGGAAGATGCTCCGCGATGAACTTGTCGATCGCTCGCTGCGCTTCTCGCACGTTCTCGAGCGCGGTCTCCCAGACGATCGGCAAGACCTCCATGCACATCGGGCAGACGTAGCCGAGCCCCGCGACCTTCTCCGCTTCGGCGACGTGCTCCTCGCACCCGACGCAGCGCACGACGGCCGCTCGCTTCTTGCTCATGGCGCGATGCCCTCGTCCCACTCGTACGTCTCGGGGCCGTCCTCGCCGGCCTTGCGCTCCGCCACCCACCGCTCGTAGGTCTCGGGGTCGTCGCACAGCGCCCGGACCATCTGGTCGATGACCCACGTCTTGTGGTGCGCCCCGTCGATGCCCCCGTACTGGTGCGCCACCTTGAGCGCCTTCTCGACGTGCCGCGACGCTGCGTCCTTCCGGTTCTGCACGTCTTCCTCGGCTTGCTCGAAAGCGAACCGGAGCGTGAGTGCCACGTCCGCGAGATCGTGCAGTTGCTTGTCCGTCACGACTTCGCCGAGCTTGAACATCACCTCCGCATCGTCCCCCTCACGCCCCGCGCACAGGAGCACGCTCGTGAACGGGAAGACACCTCCTTCGTCAGGGATCGGCGGCTCGCAGAGGAGCCACAACCCGCGCCGACCGTCCGGCAGCGTGATCTGAACCATGTTCTCGCGCTTGCTGTTCATCACTCAGTCGTGCTCGCTGTCGGAGACCTCGAAGTGCACCGCGCCGTCCACGAGCGTCACGACGATCTCCTTGTGGTCGTCGAAGGCGGCGAGGAACACGTCCTCGAGCTTGTCGAGCTGGTTGTCGACCGCGAGCGCCGCGGGGGCGAGCCCCTTGCCCCTGTAGGTCGAGAGCTCGGCTCCTCCCACTCCGAAGAACTCCCTGTCGTACACCCCGAACTCGCAGGGGTCCCCGTCGTTGAAGTACGGGGTGTACTGGGACCACTCGATGCGCTCGATGCGCGGGTCCGCCTTGAACATCTTCGAGAAGGCGGCCGCGAGCACCTGCTTGCTCTTGCTCTCGAGCAGATCCTTGTACTGCTTCTGGGCTTCCTGAATCTCCTGCACGCCCTTGTCGAAATCGATTTCGTCGCTCATGTGCCTCTCCGTTCTGGTTCAGTCGATGTCGAACCCCGACATCAGCTCTTTGATCGCCGCGAGCTTAGTCTCGACGGTGACCGTTCTTTTCTTGGTGGGCCCTCCCATCCACGCCTCGAGCGGCATGCCGGCGATGCACTTCTCGAGGGACGGGATGGTGCCGAGGTCGTCGATGACGTGCTGCTCTCCGACATCCCGGACCTGCACGATCTGCCCCGAGCTGTTCGTGATGTAGGGCAGCCGTTGCCCGTCCACGACCGTCCCGAACACCCGCTCGCAGAGCCAGATCCCGAACGAGTTGTGGAGGAAGATCCGGTGCCGCATGTCGGCGACGTGCGCCTTCGACTCGTCGAAGAAGTTGTGGATCTCGATGTAGTCCTGCGGCTTGCCGCCGAACTTGTGCGCGGAGATCTGCGCGTGCTTCCAGGGCTTCACGTTGCCCTCTCCGCCTTGGCGAGGACGGCGTCGACGATGCGGTCGGCAGCCTCCTTCGGCGTCCAAGGCACGACGTTGTGCGCCCGGGTCGCCTCGAGCGCCGCCTCGTCGTAGGGCCTAGGCCGCAGGTGCTGCCCGCGCAGCTGCGCGAGCGTGTGCTCGTGCCGGAGGATGCTGTGGCGGTACTCCTCCTTCGCGCGAAGGAGCGCCGGACTCTGCTGCTCGGCAGGTCCGTTGTTGCACTGCACGAGCGCCCTCAGGCCTGCTCGAGTCTTGGCCAGCGCCTGCCGCTCGAGGTGCACGCGCCACTGCCAGTCCCCGGGCACGCGCTGGGGCGGGGGCGGGCCCTTGCGCCCGAGCTTCTCGCGGAGCTCCATGCGCTTGACGAGCTTCAGCTCGGGCGTCAACGCCTTCCACCACTGCGGCGTGCCCGGTGCCCGGTGCCGGGAGTCCGTAGCGCTGAAAGACGTAGGGGCCCACCACAGAAGCCGGGCGAGTTCCACGCGCCGCTTCTCCTTCGCGGCCTCGCGCCGGAGCCGGGCCGCCGCCTCCTCCACTAGCTCCACCTGCAGCGCCTGGTGGATCAACTCCCCCTCGCGCAGGGCCGCGTCTCGCGCAGCGTCCGAGAACGCTCGCTCGTCCTCCGCGTAGGTGCTCGTGCCGACGTGCAGCAGCTCGAGCATCGCGCTCGTGCGCGAGAGCCCGGCGGCGATCTTGTCGAGCGCCTTCAGCGTGGTCTCGAACGCGAGCTGGCCGAGCTTCATCGGGCCGCAGCCTTGCTCTCGACCTCGGCGTCGGCGAAGTCCGCTTCCTCGACCTGCGCGTTCGCGGGCAGCGCCTCGAGCTGCGCCCCCAGGCTCGCGAGCGCCGTGAGCTGCCCGCCGAGGTTCTTCAGCGCGAAGCCCGTGAGGATCGCGCTCGAGAACGCCACCTGCGAGCGCGTGGCCGTGGCGATGTGCGCCGCACCCGGCAAAGGCGCGCCGCTCTCGCATGCCGTGTGCAGCAGCACCGCGAGCGTCACCTTGATGAGCTCGCGCCCGGCCGGGTCCTTGAGCGCGTCCTGGATGTACTTGTTCCCGGGCGCGAGCGCGCTCGCCATCTCGAGCAAGACCTCCCCCGCCTGGTTCGTCAGGCCCATGCCGACGCCCTGCGCCATCGCTGCTCCTTCACGGTCTTCTTGGTTCGGGTCTTCGGTGCTGCGGTTTCGATTGCCATTGTCTTCTCCGGTGCTTGTGGTGGTCCTGCGTATACAAGTTGCGCCATCTTCGGCTCCTCTTGAGGCGCGCTCGCGGGCGCGAACGCGGCTATGCTCGGGTGCGTGGGGAGGTATCGACGGACGTCGAGGACCTTCCGATCGTCGCCCGCGTAGTAGAACCCGGGGCGCTCTGCTACGGCGATGAGTTGGCGGGTCTGCCCTTCGTGATCGTACTGGTATGGACGCCCCTCGTTCTCGCGGTACGGTTCTGCGCCGTGCTGGGCTAGGCAGGCCTGGCAGAGTGCGGACCGCCACGCTGGATGCGAGTAGTCCCCCCACTTCAGGCCGGTGGGGAAGAGATGATCGGCCTCGATCTTCGTCAGCCCTACGGCGCGCTGCACGGGTGCTGCGCGCGGCGGCAGGTAGGGCGTGACATCGATCTCTCCCTTGTAGTCGGCTGCTCCGTTCTGCACTCGGAAGTACCCTGCGACGTGGGCGCGCACGAGCAAGCTCTGGCTGGCGTACCGAATACCCTCCACAGTCGGCACCCAATCGTTCTCGGCGATACCCCATCCCCAGTTGGCGGCGCACGCGCGCTTCAGCGCTTCGGTCCACTCCGCCGGGGTGTAATCTTTCCACTGCAATGCAGGCACGGGGGTCTCCTTCGCTGCGTCTGTGAACGTCCCGAACCAGCCGGGCTGCCCCTGCACGGGTTTGACGGGTTGCAAGTAGTCCGCGGGGGAGAAGGCCTTGAAGTCCTTCGCCGCCTGCAGGAGGATGGCCTTCTCTGTGAAGCGCTTCAGCAGCGTTTCGAGCGTCTGATTGATCTTCCGATCGATCTCCTCCGAGGTCGGTGCCGGAGGCGGCGGCGGCAACGCCTCTTTCGCTTTGATGTTGTCGTGCATGCGCTGCAGCAACGCCCGCGCATTGACGATGTTCGGCTGCGCCAGCACTTCCAGCATCGCGACAGGGATGCCCTCCACACATCCCTTCGGGTCCGTAACGGCCGCCCGCGCCGCCGAGCCTGCAGGGGTGGCGTCCATGGTGGCGAACGCGGTGTGCAGCTTGGACGTCGACCCGAGGCGGTTCTGCAGATCCCACGGCAGCAGCGACCACAGCGCATCGACCTCGTGGTACTGGCGCGCCATCGCTCACTTCCAGTCGTGCGTGGTCGCGAACCGCCGCGCGAGCTTCCAGGCGTGCTGCTCCGCCTCCCCTCGAGTCGTGAACGTCTCGGGGCAGTGCGTGAAGCCCGAGGCGCCCGGCGCCCGGTCCTTGTCGAAGCACGACGGGTAGGCCACCCCGTAGCGCCAGTCCATGCGCATCACCACGCTCGGGACCTTCGTCCGCGCGACGTGCGTCCTGAGAACCGGCGGCTCGTACTCGTCCGCCGGCAGCGGGCGCCTCGGCGCGAGCGGAAGCACGTCCTCCATGCGCCTGTCGAGGAGCGCCTTCGTGATCGAGCGGGCCCGCGCCTCGTTCATGTCCGGCGGCATGTGCACGATGTCGTAGACGGTCACGGCGTCACCTTCGTGACGAGCTCCTTGAAGAGCTTGCCTGCGCGCTTGCGGATCGCGGTGCGGGCTTCCTTGCTGTCGACGAACTCGCCCGCGCCCTCGCGCAAGACATCCTCGAGCATGGCCGCGATGACCTCGCCCGTCCGCTCGATGCACGTCGAGATCTCCTTCGCGTGCTCGGGCGAGCCGCCCAGGTGATTGAGCACGTGCTCGAGCCGCGTGTCCGTGACCCACTCGAGAGCGATCGCCTCGGCGGCCTGCAGCACCTCGAGCTGGTTGCCGACCACGCGCGGCTGCGCGGTCTCCCGCTCCTCGGCGCGCTTGTGCTTGGCGCAGACGCGCTCCCCGCTCGGCAGCCGCATCTCGACGAGCGGCCGCAAGACCACGCCCTCACGCGGGTGATCGCCCAGCACCTCGTTCCGCTTCGCCTGCGTCGAAGGCGCGTCCCGCTGCGCGTCGAGCGAAGCCAGATCCGTCGACACCCGCTCGTAGTGCACGAACTCGAGCCCGACCTCCTCGACGAGCTTCGCGGCCTGCGGCACCGACAGAAAGCCCCCGGGCACCCCGCTCACCTGCACGTCGAAGGCGACGAACCGCAGCGTCGGCCCGTACCGCCAGGACTGCTTCTGCTCCTTGCCGCCGTACGCCTCGCCGTAGATCGTCACCGTCTCGAATCCGAGCTTGGTGAACTTCTCGGCGAGCGTCGGCACATCGAAGAGCGCGGCGAAGGTCACCGGCGAAGCGCCGCCGCTCGACAGGCGCACCTGCCCGTCCACCCACACGACGTGCGCGCTCGTGCCGTGGATCTTCTCGAGCGCATAGCACTCCTTGAAGAGCAGGATGTGCTGCGCCTCGGGGCGGTAGAGGTTGACGATGTGTGCGTAGCCCATGGGAGAAAGAAACCCTTCGTTGTGGTGAGAGAGGCGCGAGTGGGCGTAGAGGGAGTCGAACCCCCCAAACACGAGACCCAGCAGAGGAGAAGAACCGATGCAGGGAGCCGTGACCGTTTTATCCGCCCGAGACGTGTCGTAGTAGCTGCGTAGTCTATCTGTAGTCGCGTGTCAAGCGACCCGTCGAAGAACCAGTGCGCGCTGGCGCTGGTCGCGGCAGGTGCTCAAGAACCTCGTCGCGAACCGATGCCGAAAAACGCTGGGGTGCAGGAGCTGCGTCGTGTTCAGGATGTCGAGGACGGTGACGAAAGGCAGCCGTTGCGGATCCACCTCGTGCAGCATCCTCTCGATCTCCACTCGGCGGTCCGGCAGCCGCGCGTCCACCCACAAGATGGCAGCGGTGGGGTCGGCAGGCTGCTCGCCGTACCACGCCTCCCAGGCACCGGCGCCGGCCTGTTCTACCTCCCGCATCACGGTGCGGATGTCGTCCTCGATCGCGTTCAGCACCGCGACGTTGAGCCGCGGGAGCGTCGTCTGCCGCAACGCGGTGCGCAGCTTGGTGCTCTTGGTCTCGGAGGTGTGCCCGTCGGCCGCCAGCTTCCCCGCGAGGCGCGCCGCCCAGATCTTCCGCTCGCCTGCGTTGCCCGCGATGGCCGCGGCCCGCTCTTGCCAGTGCGACGCGTTCACCGCTTCCTCCGCTGCACCGCCGCGTGCTTCCGGCGCTCGTGCCGGTTACTGGCGAGTCCCGGGAACCCCGGCGGAGGTGGGGGCTCTGGCTCCCGCAAAACGATGGGCGTCTCCGTGTCGCGGGAGAACACGACGACGTGGTGCCCTTCAGGCAGCTCGAGCCTTTGCAGCATGGCGAGCGGTGAGCCGAGAGAAATGTCGAGGACGAGGACCCGCTCCTCGCCTGCGCCTGTCCGAGGCCAGGTCACGTCGGGATCCAGCGCACGATTGCCATGACGGCCCAGAGCGACAGGTTCGCGATCAGGGAGGTGAGGGACAGCACGAGCAGCCACTGCTCCTTCTCACGGACCGTCTGCTTCGCCCGCGCGTGCTCCTCTGCCAGCGACTGCGGCCTGCGGGTCAACGAGTAGATGAACATGCCCAGGCCCATCGCCTGCCAGTACGTGATCTCGGGCACGCCGAGCGGCACGACGAACCACTCCCAGCCCTGCGTCATCACGTGCGGATACAGGAAAAACGCGATGAGTCCGATCAGAAATGCTGCTGCGTTGCTCCACATAACTCCCTCTCTCCTTCTGGCTCACCTGAACCGGAACTGCTTCTTGAGCGCGGGCACGACCGACCGCTGCGCCGCGCTGTCCTTGACGCCCCTCGAGCTGTTGCCCTCCGGGCTCTGGAACTGCACGATGACCTCGTCCTGACACAGCGCCCCGCCCGCGAGCTCCGCGAGGCGCGTCATGCTGGCCTGGAACTTCTGCAGCGTCTCCTCGCCGGGGACGCTCGGGTCGTGGAAGATGGTGTACGCCGCGCTCGCCTCAGGGTCGCCGTGGAACCAACCCTTCTGCGCGACGCGCGAGCCGCCCACGTTCGCCTTGGCCTGCTTGGCCGTGAGCCCCCGATCCATCAGGAGCAGCTGGCGGATGCCCTGCACGTGCGTGTCGAGCGCCGCCTGCGTGTACTTCTTGGGCTCCTTCGCGCAGAAGCCCTTGCTGTTGCGAGCCTCCTTGCCGCGGTTGCGCCCGAGGTAGAGCGTGGCCGCGACCGTGGGGCCCTCCCAGACAACGTCCCGCAAGCCTCGGGTCCGAACCTTCGATCTCTTGATGGTGGTCATGGCCTATCCTACCACCAGCGCGTAGACCGGGGTCTCGAGCGCGCGGGCGAGCTTCACGATGTCGATCAGAGACACGTTGAACTGCCCGCTCTCGACCCGGGACAGCCACGCCTGTGCATGCCCCGTGCTCTTGAGCGGCACCCGCTCGAGGAGCTCTCCCTGGGTCAAGGCCAGCTTCTGCCGAGCGGTGCGGACCTGGGTCCCGAACAAGACCAGTACCTCCCGGTCCTTCTTGCTCAGCACCTCGTCGTGCTTGCGGGGGTTCTTCTTGCGGGGGGTCACGCCGCCCTCTTCCGCATCGTCAGCACCACCGTGTTCACGTCCGTGCCCGAGGACCGGAACGCCTGGGGTTCGAGCGCGTGGAAGTGGTGGAGTTCGTCCTCCGCATCCAGCCACGCCCGGAACGCCGCGTGCTTCTTGTCCTGCCGGAACTCCACGCTGTTCGGCAGCACCGAGACCAGCATCCCGCCCGGCGCCAGCAACGAGAACGCGCGGCGCACGTGCTCGAGGTGGTCGATGAAAGGCGGGTTCATCACCACCGCGCCGATCTTGAAGGCGGCGGCCCCAGGCGCCTCGCGGAAAACCCCCGGCTGGCCTGCGATCGGGCGTAGCGGCGTGGGGGGCGTCCAGAGTAGGAAGTCCTCCTGATAGAGGATGTAGGGCGCGCTCTGCGGCAGCTTCTTCGCGAGCGTCCGGGCCCGGTCCTTGTCGATCTCGACCGCGAGCACCTTGTAGCCCTGGCGCAGCAGCTCCAAGACGATCGCGCCCTCCCCCGCGCTCGGCTCGAGCACGTACTGCTCCTCGGGCAGATGCGGGATGTGCCCCACCAAGCGCTCGGCCACCATCGCGGGCGTAGGAAACCACCCGAGCTTCTTCCGCGAGTCGCGCAGGGTCTCGATCACCCCGCCCGTGATCGTCGCCTCGACGAGCTCCCGCAGCTCGGTCTCGTTGACCGCAGCGTCGATGCCGAAGACGTGGGCCTTGCGCCGGGTGTTCCACTTGCCCCCGAGAGCCTCGAGAACGTCGTTCACCTTCTTGTACGAGGGCCGGTCGAGGCGCTCGGTGATCACGATCTCCGTGCCCTTGATCTCGAGGTTCTCGAGAATCCGTTGCGTGTGCTCGTCAATGCGCATGATCAATATCCTCTTCGGCCGGAAAGCATGGTCACTACGAAGTCGTCCAGGGCGCACAACATCCGCGCGAGGCGCACGCCGAAGCCGCGCCCGGCGTTGATCTCGAGAATGGCTGCCTGGTGCTCCTTCTGAAAAGCACCTCGGCCCTTGGCAGGCTTCTCTTCGAGGATGTCCTTGAGGGTCGTGATGTCGTGGTGGACGACCCGGACCAACTGCAAGAGGAGGGTCCGCCGTCTGTCGAAAGTGTCGCTCATCGAACTCAGCCTTTCTTTTCTTCGCGCGCTCGGAGCGACTCGTCCAGGTACTTGAGGACCGCTTTCCCCGCGAACGCGAGGGCGCCCTTGCCCGCCTCCTCCAACACCTTCAGCTTCGCCTCGGCTGCGTCCGCTCGCTCCGTAGCCCCGTCGGCCTCGTCGACCTCGTCGGTCCAGAGCTGCGCGGCTTGCGCCATGCGCTCGCGCACGCGCTCCTCGAAGCGGGCGCTCGACATATCCACCACGTCGATGGAGTCGAAGGCTTCGAGCGCGTACTTGACGAGGGCCTCGTGTCGTTCGGTGGGGGTCACGACCGCTCCCCGAGTCCGGGGATGGCCCAGTCGAGCTGGAGGTCGTGCGCCATCGCGAGCTTGAGCCACGCCTCGTTGGGGGCCTGCGGCACCGGCTCCACGACCGGGACCGCGATCGAAGCCCGGCGCGCCCGCGTGTTCGCGGCGACGAGCTGGCGCAGCTCCCCGATCATGGGGCTGGCCTCGTTGTACTTGGCGACGACCGCCTCGACCTCCGCCTCGGACACGCCCGCCGCCTTCGCGAGCGCCGCGACCGTCATGCCGAGGGCGAGAGGCTCGGGGCTAGGCTCGGGGCTACCGCCCTGAATCAGGCGGAGCTTCGGGGGCTCCTCCGCAGGAGGGAACACGCGAAGCACCTTCAGCGGCGGCTTCCCTTCGAGCTGCAGCGTGTCGCCCACCTTGATGGCCGGCTGCTCGGCGGCAAGCGCCTTCCGCTCGACCTCTTCCTCCGCCCTCTTTTCGGTCTCCCGCTGCGCCTTCCGCTCGGCCGCTTCCTTCTGCCAGATCCGCAGCATCGAGGCCCAGAGCACGTTCAGCTCCTCGAGCTTCTTCTCGGGCCACTCCCCCGCCCGATAGAGGTTCATCATGTCGGGCCGGTCCGTGCGCGGGCTGATGCTGACGGTCGTGTAGAACTTCACGTCGAAGTAATCCGTCATCAGGTCGGAGCCGTCGTGATTGAAGTCCCCGAGCTTCTGCTCGATGCGCTCCCGCAACGCGAGCCCGAACTCGGACGCGAGCGTACTCATGTGCCGGACGTGCCTGCCCTCCACGTCGTCGATGACGCGGTCGCGGTTCCAGTACGCCCGCGCGAAGAGCTCGTCCTCCGCCGGCAGCGGCGCGAAGCTCACCGAGATCGAGTTGTACTCGCTCGTCACCGACCACTTCCCCTTCGGCAGCACCCCGAGCGTCGCCTCGAGCCGAATCTCCTTGCGGATGATCTCCGCCACTTCCTTCGTGCGAAGGGCCTCGTTGTACCTCGAACCGTAAACTCGCTTGGTCATCTTCCTTCTCCTCGTTCTTCCTGACGTACTATGCGCCCGCCGTATTCACAACGGGCGGAGGTAGCCTCGCGCTTCGACGCGGTGTGCCTCGGTGGGGTTGGTCTCGCCTTCGAGCGCCGCGACGGCCAGGGCCAGCACGCGCTCCTGCTCCTCGGGCGTGCGCGGGTTCGGGAGCCGGGGCATCAGCGCCCGCGCCTCGGTGACCATCGCTCGCACCGTCGCCGAGCTGGGGGTCGGCGCGCTCGCCTCGCGGGTCGCGCCCGCCCTCATGCGCACGAGCACGGGCGCAAGCTCCGCCCGGAAGTCCTTCACCCGGTCGCGATGCCTCTCGAGCTGCATCGGCGTGCAGGTGCACTGCCGCACGGCCAGCCCGCACGCGCTCGAGCTGCTCGGGCACGGGTTCATCGCAGCAACGATCCAAGGCCGCCCAGCTCCGATCTTGCGCTGGTGCTCGCGCAAGGCCGCGAGCACGGCCTTGGGCGACTCCGTGACCTCGTCGAGCATCAGCACGCCGTGGAGCGCGAGCGTCACCTCTCCGGGCCGCCAGGGCGCTCCGCCCCCGACCACGGCCGCCTGGCTCGCCGTGTGGTGCGGCGCTCGGAACGGGCGCACCCCGGTCAACGGCAGCCCCGCCACGCTCGCGATCCGTCGAATCTGCCGGCGCTCGGCCGGGGTCGTCTCGGGCAAGATCTCGGTCAGCCGCCGGGCCAGCATCGTGCGCCCCGAACCGGGGGGCCCTACGAGCGTCACCCCGAGCCCAGCCACGGCCGCGACCGTCACCGCGCGAACCGCCTCGGGCTGCCCCACGAAGTCGCTGAGGTCCATGGGGGCGTCCCCCTTGACCTTGTAGGCCTCCTCAGCCTCGTCGCGCGTCAGGAGCCCCGTGGCGGGGTCCTGGGCGGTCGCGACCGCCTGGGCGAGCGTCCACACCGGCAAGTACCCGGGCAGCCCGTTCCCCGTGTCCCCCGAGAGCACCGCAGCGCCCCCGCGCTTCTGCGCGAGCTCGGCCACGGGGAACGCCCCGACCGCCGACCGGACCTGCCCGCCCAGGGACAGCTCCCCGAAGAAGACCAGATTCTTCTCCCGGGGCACCACCACCTCCATCGCCGCGAGCGCGAACGCCAGATCGAGCCCGCTCGACCGGAACGCCTTGGGCAACGGCTGCCCGTCCAGGCGCTTCAGCGTCAGCTGCACATGCTCGATCGGCTTCACCGAGTAGGTCGACGCCCGGACCCGTACCCGGATCTCCCGCAGCGCCGCCTCGCTCGTGATCCCGACGATATCGAGCCCGCCCGTGGTCGTCCGCTTCGCCTCGATGACGACCGGAATCGCCTCGAGCCCGTCAATGATTGCTGAGTTGATCATGATGCAGGTCCTTCTTGTGCTTCGTCCGCGACCGCTTGCGCGGCGATGTTGTACGTCCAGTAGCCCGGGCCGCGGGACCACCGATCCCGGATCTCCTGGTCCTCCTCGACGGTGACGCCGTTGGTGATCCAGCGCCGGCGCCCGTTGACGAGCACCTCGCGGCAGCCGACCGCCTTGCCGTCGAAGGCATCCTCTTTCCGCACCAGGGCCAGCACCTCGGCCGCCCGCTCTTTCGTCATCGGCATGATCAGTCCTCCTCCGGTTCCTCGTTGATCCAAGCAGCAGCGGCCGCCTCGATGTCGTCGAGCGAGACCTTGCCCGCCTTGTGCAGCACCTCGAGCGCGCCCCAGCCCGCGCGCGAGCCGCCGCTCCGAACCCGCGCCATCATGCGGACCGTGTCGAGGTTCCGCGGTGCCGCCTTGAGCGCGTCGAGCACCGCAAGGTGCACCCCGAGCCCGGGCCCATCCTCCGCCGAGGCGGCGGGGCGCGCCTCCGCCTTGCCGTCCTTCCGCAGGAAGAAGCGGATCTCCGTGCTCGCGTTGCGCGAGGTCTGGCAACGGAACGAAATCTCCGTCCATAGGTCGACCTCGCGGCTGCCCTCGTAGTGCCGGAGCACCCACTTCTCGCCCTTCGGCAGAACCTCGGGAGCCGCATCGAGCCCCGTGCCCCACAACTTGCGCTTGTCGCAGCAAGGGTTGCGCACGTCCGCCGTCAGCTCGTAGACGCCCTCAGGCATCTCGCGCAAACGCGCGGCGAGCTGCTCCGGGTCGTACTTCACTGCGTTCTTCTTGGTCATCTTCGTTTCCCTTCCTGCGAATCCTGACGCTGTATGCGCCTGCCGTATTCAATCGAATCGTCGAAGTTCCTCGAACGCCTCTCGGGTCCGGGCGTCGTCGAGCCCATGTGCTTTTGCGGCGCGGAGAAAGGCGCGCTGCGCCTCGCCTCGGTCCTCTTCTCGCGTCCGCTTCGCGAGGTCCGCCTTGCGACGCTCCACGAGCACCCGGAGCCCTTCGGGCGTCTTCGCGTGCCTCTTGCACACGTAGCCGCTCCCGATGAGCGTTCGGCAGGGCTCCCCCTTCGCGTTGGGGAGCCCGCACTGCCGATAGTGATCGTGGTTCCGCATCAGTCCTCGCCCCAGTTGGAGTCCGTCAGGAAGCCCGCGACCTCCGCCTCGGAGAGCGCGACGATGCCGGGGCCGACGGGGCCGGGCTCGAGCTGCGCCTTCTTGGTGAGCTTGCGCAGCTCCTCCCAGCCGTGGAGCGACCCGTCACCCCCGGCGAGCATCGCGCGGTGGTCCTCGACCTCCTCCACGGTGAACACCTCGGAGCCCTCGCCCAGGCACGTCACGGCGTCGCCGGCCTTGAAGTCATCGAACGTCTTCATCGCTGCTCTTTCCGTTGAAGGCCAGCTCTCGATCCCACACGAGAGACTCCCACACGAGAGACTTGACGTGTCGGTCGAAGCGCCAGTCGAAGCGCCAGCCATCGCCGAGCAGCTTCTTTGCCGCGTGGCGCGTGCTGGGCGCGTCGCCGTAGTCCATCTCCTGCCGGTGCGCGCGGGTGAGCGCGTCCTCGAGCCCCTCCGCATCCGCGCTGAGGGCTGCAACTCGCGCCTCGTCGAGCGTGGCGCGGAGCTCCTGGGCGTGCCTCTTGGCGCGCTTGGCATAGTCGAGCGCGATGCGCTCGGCCGCGTTCTTCGGCTCGTAGCTCTCGACCTCGTCCCAGGCGCACACCGGGTGCGTCGCCTCGACCTCGTCCTCTTCGACGGTGTAGCCGAGCGCATCCCACCAGTCCTCGGCCGCCTCCCCGACCTCGTGCGGCTCGGGGACGGGCTTGCGGGCGACGCCGTCGCGCAGCTCGTAGGTGACATCCGTCCACCAGTCCGTGCCCTCGGCCCACGACTCCTCCAGGGTGTCGGTCAGCCACGCGAGCGCGATGCGGATGCACTCGGCGGGCTTGCACGAGCCGTCCGCAGACTGCCGGCCGATGTTCTCCCCGTTGACGAGGATCTGGTGCTCGGGCTGGCCCAGCTCGACGACGCACACGCCGTCGTCGTAGGTCACTGCGTAGTGCGTCCCTGCGGGGAGGTACGTCGCATAGAAATCCTGGTCGCTCATGAAGTCGCTCATGGTCGTTCGTTTCCTTTCGTGGGTCCGCGACCCGAGCAAGCGCCCCGCCCCAGGAAGGTTGGAAGGGGAAGGCAGGGCAAGGCGCTTGCTCGGAGTGCGGGCCGATGCCCGTTCCGAGGCCCGGCTTTACCGGGCGGGTTGCATGGGGGTCCTCCGTCGTCAGGGGTGCGCGAGTACGCGATCCGCGACCCGCAACCAGAATCTCTGCGCGTCCGTCCAGGGACCGCCGCCCTTGCCTTCGCCGTGAGCGTAGGCCGCCGCGCAGAACCACCGCGACCGTTGCAGGCAGCGCCGGTACAACTCGTTGCGCTGCGCGAGGGTGAGTGGGGCTTTCACGGGTACGTGTACCCCAGCCCGAGCCGGACCTTCTTCGTGGTCGCGTCGCGGGCCGTGACGAGACGCCCCTCGGCCACGTCCACCAGCATCGCGCCATACTCGGCGATCGCTCGCCCGAGCCCCGCGATGTCCTCGGGCGCTCCCGCGAGAGCGCGCTCGAGTGCGCACTCCTCCCGCAAGAGCTCGGTGCGCAGGTTCGCGAGAACCTGCTTCGCCTTCTTCGCCTTCGCTTCGTGCTCGCTCATGACTCCGCCTCCATCAGGTCCGTGTAGAGATCCGTGTGGTCGAGCCCGAGTTGGGTGAGAGTGACCTCCGCGATGAGGAGCGGCCGGGCGCCGCGCGCGTGCGGGAAGCCCGCATCGTCCAGGATCTTGTTCGCCTCGCGGGCCTGGACGCGCGCGTATCGAGCGCCCTCGCTGCACACGGACGCGACCTCGTACTCGGTCACGCCTTCGGCCTTGTCGAGCGTGCCCCAGATGTGCACGACGAGCACCTGGGCTGCCGCGATGGCGTCCGGCAGCGTCCAGTAGCCTGCGTGGTCCATCACGACATTCGCGTCCGAATCGAAGACGCGGAAGGCTTGCTCGACCTCCCCGGTCGCGCTGCGGCCCGACTCCGCCTCGAAGGCCCGCGCCCGTTCACACGCTTCCTTGATCGCGTCGTCGCGGCTGCCCTCGAAGCGATGCTCGGCGACGTGCTCCCCCTCCGCCCATACCGTGATGATCCATCGATCCTTCATGGCAGCACCAGCCCCGGGATCGAGAAGTCGCACGGGTCATCCCCAGGCTCCTCATCGGCCACGTTGAACGTCAGGCCCAGGTTGAGCACCACGCTGCCGTCGGGGCGCGACTCGTCGCGGACGAGCGCCCGGATCTCCTCGGCCACCTCGCCGCCGCCGTCGTCCACGTCGCCGCAAGCGGCTCTCGCGATGTAGACCGCGCAACGCTCCGCCTCCGCCGCCGTCATCCGGGGGATGGCCCAGCCATTCCAGTACCCCGTGATCTCGAGAGCCTCGAAGGGAGGCTCCTGCCCGTCCTCGGCTTGCATGTCGAGGGCGACCCGGATCGTGTTCTTCTTTCGTGCCATGTGCCTTCCCTACCTTCTGGGCCTTCCTGCCCTCTCTCACCTCGACGAGTCGAGAGGAGAGAGCGCAGCACGTTCGCGAGGAACGTGCGGCTCGTGCTTAGGCGACGCGCAGCAGTCGGTAGACCGTCGGCTTCTGGCCCGAAAGCGCATACCGCTTGCGCGTGCTTTCCCCGACGTTCAACTCGGTCGGCTGCTTCTCTCCCGGCAACACCGTGCCGTACGTTCGCACGTACACGTTGCCCTCGCTCACGTCGTCGCCGAGCACGTTGGCATCGTGACCGTCCAAGATTCTGAAGCGCATCGTCCCTTCTTTCATGACTCGACCTCCGTCCGCTCCGCGCGGCGTGCCCAGTAGGCGGCCTGCGTCCTCGCGCGTGCCGCGAAGATGCGGCGATCCAAGACCTCCGCGCTGTCTTCCGTCTCGCGCTCCCGCTTCTCGTGCTTCTCCGCTTCCTCGCGGAGAGCCTTGGCGCGGGCTGCGCATTCCTCTGCGTACGTCTGGAACGTCATGCCTCAACCTCGCTCTCCTCGACGCGCCACTCGTGGACGAGTGCCGTCACGAAACCCTGCCCAGGAACTTCGCGGCCGATCCGCGCGTCCTCAATGGCCTTGACGGAGATCAGGAACGCCAAACGCTCCCGCGCCTCCTGCTCCGTGTGAAAGTACTCCTCCCACCGGCCGTGCCCGGAGCCGCGCCGGCACCACTCGGGCGTGTAGCCGATGCTCTCGTCCGCGCCGAGGTACGGCAGAAACCGTAACTCGAAGCTTTTGCCTTGAGCCTTTTGCAGCTCTTCGGGGTTCCACTTCATCGTTGCCTTCCCTTCGGGCCTTCCTGCCCTCTCTCACCTCGACGAGTCGAGAGGAGAGAGCGCAGCACGTTCGCGAGGAACGTGCGGCTCGTGCTAGGCGTGCGCCCGCCTTGTGGGGGCCGCGTGTCCGTACAGCTTCCACACCTCGCCGAGGTAGCCGAGGTGCTTCTCGACGGCGCCGCGCGGCGTGTAGGGCCCCGCGCTAAGAAACTCCGCGAAGGAGGGAAACCACCAGCCCCCGATCCCGTGCACGATGGTCCGCACCTTGGCGGCGGACGCCGTCCAAGACTCCTTCGGCGTCAGTCGGTAGACGCCCGGGCGCGTCCGCAACTCCTCGACTTCGATCGCGATGTGCTCCGCCTCCTGCTCGAAGACGTGCACGAGCGTGGCGCAGTAGCTCGCGACGGCGGCGTCGCGCTCCTTCTGCTCGGCGCGCATCGCGCGCTCTTGGGCCTCCTCTTCGGTGTACTCCTCACCCAGCGCTGCGTCGTAGGCGCCGCTGTAGACCTCGCCGAAGGTGTCGGCGATCCGCTCCTCGAAAGCCTCGGGCGTCGGGACGCCCAAGATCTTCGCCATTCGCTCCGTGGTGATCTGGATCACGACGCGACCTCCAGGTTCAGCTTTTTGATGTCCATCGTTGCCTTCCCTTCGGGCCTTCCTGCCCTCTCTCCCCTCGACGCGTCGAGAGGAGAGAGCGCAGCACGTTCGCGGGGAACGTGCGGCTCGTGACTAGTTCTCGCGGTACTTGGCGATCGCTGCGATCACGCCCGCCTCCGCACCCTCCTCTCCGCCGCTCGCGTAGCCGTCCCGGCCCGCCTGGCTGATCTTGCCGAGGTTGAGGATGTTGAACTGGATCCGATTCCCGTGCTTGTAGAACAGCTGGTCGACGAACGCGTCGAGCTTCTTTCCCTTGAGCACCTTCGCTGCTTTCATGGTCAAACCTCGTCCTCGATTTCGTACTCGCCGACCATGTTCCCGTTCACGTCCCGGATGCTGCGAGAGTGGTCCGGCCGGGGGTTGCGCACGTCTTCGATCTCGTCCGCGACTTTGCGCAGCGCTCGCGCGATCTGGGAGCCCGTGAGCATCGCAGCATTGCCCAACGCAATGCGCACCGTGAATCGATCTGCTCGCTTTGCCATCGTTACCTTCCCTTCCTTTTTCTGACGTGCCATGCGGCACGCGTATTCAAACCTTTTCGACGAATCCGAGGTTCGTCACCCGGACGACGGGGCACGCTCCTCCGCCCAGGTCGACGCTTTCGCCGATGGGGAGGGTGCGGACCTTGCGGCACGTTTCCGCGTCCTCTGCGTTGTCGGCGAGGAACGCGGCGAGCGTGGTGCGCGGAATCTCGTTCTCGGGCGTACGGTCCACCAGGAAGCCGTCCGCATCGTCGAGCACGCTCAACGAGACCTGCGACTGCAGCCAGCCGTGCACGAGCGCGTCGGCAGCGGCGTCCACATCGTACTGCGGCGCACGGCCGTCGAGGCTCAAGCCCCCGGGCTGCCGCTGCAGTAGCGTGCTCGCGTAGTACCGCGACACGAGGAACCCCCGGGGGTCGATGTGCTTGTGCTTCTCGCTCAGGGCGTAGAACTCCACCAGCGGATCGGGCTTGTCGTGGACGAGGCAATCCTCGCGACCCCAACGCTCGCCCTTGCGCACGAGCCGCACGTCGAGCGTGCAGCCCTGATCGGTCTGAATGCGGAACATCGTTCCCTTCCTTCTGGGCCTTCCGCCCTCTCTCACCTCGACGCGTCGAGAGGAGAGAGCGCGGCACGTTCGCGAGGAACGTGCGGCTCGAATCAGAAACCAGACAGGCCCTTGCGTTCCGCCAGGTCGCGCATCGCGGCGCGTATCGCCGGGCACACCTCGTCGCGAAACGCGATCCAGCGCAGCCCGTCCTCACCGAGCGGATACCCGGCCACGTGCCCACGCCAGCGCTCGCACCAGCGATCTGCGTTGGCCAGATCCGCGCTCGTAGGATCGTCCGACTCTTGGACGATCACGACGCCTCCGTCGTGCCGATGCAGTCCCCAGGCGCGCACGCGCGCCCCGTGCGTCGTGATGTCTACGTCGGGCGCGCGTCCCGAGAGCAAGTACAGCGCAGCCATTCGGTTCGTGTGCGCGGTTTGCTTCTCTGCGCTCGCTTCCGCGATCGCCGCATCCCGCGAGGGCTTGCGTGGTGCCATCGTTCCCTTCCTATCTGGGCCTTCCGCCCTCTCTCACCTCGACGCGTCGAGAGGAGAGAGCGCGGCACGTTCGCGAGGAACGTGCGGCTCGATTCAGCGATATCCGTAGACCCCCAGGCCTTTCGCGATCGCGAGGATCTCTTCGTCGGTGAACCCGCCGCCCTCGACGTGGAAGTCGCGACGCTCTTCGTCGATCTGGGCGTCGCATTCGACGAACCAGCGCGGTACGCCGCTACTGCAGTCCGCTTCTAGCGCGGAGGGGTTCTCATCCCGGATCGCGCGAATCGTCGCGTCGACCCAAGAGGGATCGTCTTCGTCGAGATCTTCGATCGTGATGACGATCGTGTCCTTCCACCCACGCCGATCCGTGTCGCCTTTCGCCGCGCTCTCTTCGGAGACCGTGTCGAAAGTCACGTCCACAACGCGGCACACGTCGCCGCCCACTCGCGTGATCGTCACCCCGTTGCGGGTGTCCGACTCGCCCGGACGGAGCTTGCGCAGATCGTCCAGGCCCGTGCGCCGCTCGCTCTCGGGCAGGCGCAGCTGTGCCGCGATGAAATCGCCGACCCGGACAGGCGCCTCGCCTTCCGCTTGATCATCCCCGTAGTCTTTTGGGGGGTGAGTCTCGACCTTGCCGTTGACCAGAATGGCGAAGTTTTTTTCGTCCATCGTTGCCTTCCCTTCTTTGTTCCGACGCACTATGCGGCGTGCGTATTCAAAACTTTTTCAGCGTCGCCGCGAGCGCTTGCGCGCCTCGGCTTCCGTGAGCCCGAGCCACTGCGAAGGGTCGGAACCCATCGCGCCCGTGACCTTGCCGGCCCTCAGTAGCAGGTGAATCCGACTCCCGCGATCCGGGAGCACTAGCTCCATCGCGCCATCGGCGCGCACGTGAACGTGCTCTTTGAAGCGTGCCATCGTTGCCTTCCTTTGGGCCTTCCGCCCTCTCTCACCTCGACGCGTCGAGAGGAGAGAGCGCGGCACGTTCGCGCAGAACGTGCGGCTCGTGTCAGTGCTCGCGAAGATCTTCCCAAGGATCCGCGTCTTCTTCCATCGCGAACATCGAAAGCACCTCGCCGTGCGTGTTCGCGAAGTCGAGCATGGCCGGGGTGTACCCGTTCTCCTCGAAATACTCGTCATCGGTGTCCCCGGGCTTGAGCACGGCCCACTGCAGGGCGCCGCGCGTTGCTTCATCCGAGTCGATCGCTTGCGACGGGGGCACGCCGCAGTACTCCGAATGAATGATCGGATCTTCGGATTCGGACGAGAAGAGCGCAAAGCCGATCTCGTACTGTCCTGTCTTCGCGCGCCGGTTTGTGTCCCACGTGACTAGTTCGAACGTGGGGCCCTTCCCTTCGATGTAGGGTGTGAGTCGCACGTGCCGGAGGAGAGTGTCCTCGTTCACGCGGTAGCCGCGCGGCGCGAGGACGCGCAAGATCGTTTCGATTTCCATCGTTGCCTTCCTTTGGGCCTTCCGCCCTCTCTCACCTCGACACGCGTCGAGAGGAGAGAGCGCGGCACGCTCGCAAGCGTGCGGCTCGATTCACTTGGGGCGAGCGCCAACCGTGACATGCCAGTCACCGATGTAGCGGGCAGCCTCTTCCGTCGCGAGGGCTAAGGCCTCCGCTTCCGCTACGTCCCGATCCAGCGACGCATGCCGCCAAGGGGAACGAAGCTCGCGCCCGTTGTTCCACACCTGCGCAACCCACCCGCCTTTGCCGGGCATCGTGTTCAGGTTAGGGACCGCTCCGTGTTCTATCGCGATCTGGGGAGTCGCTTCCATCGTTCCCTCTCTTTCGTTCGCGGGTGTTGACGTTTCATTCGGCCCGCGTATTCACTTGCTTGAATCTTTTTTGTTCCTCAGTCCCGGACCTATCTCGAGACGGATCTCAAGCGTTGGGTCCGCGCCTCAGGAGCGCCTCGCCTTCTTTCCCTCTTTCCCTTTCTCGCGGGGGTGTGACGTTCGCCCCGTTCTGTTTATTTCCGAGATTCGATCTTTTTCTTTGGGGGCCCTCGGCTTCCGGTTTCGCCCGGCTTCCCTTGGGTCGCCCTCTTTAGACGGAGGGCCAGGGGGTTTATTCAAAGGATTCGGAGAAAACTCACACGACCAGAAAACCCAATAAAATCAAGGGGTTGGCCGGGGCCCTCCCCTTGGGCGCACCCCCCAGGCCCCCTTTA
>LNFM01006089.1_pt1 | contig 20125 bp, 20 predicted proteins | sample 596031 | NCBI WGS metagenome assembly LNFM01 (sample SAMN04254537, study PRJNA301005) | activated carbon metagenome | isolation source: dual media filters at the Ann Arbor, Michigan drinking water treatment plant | place: USA: Ann Arbor | reverse complement strand
CCCGACACGTTCAACGAGCTCGCCGCCACTCCGTTGGCCAACCAGCTCTCCGGCGAGGCCCGACGGGCCCAGTTCGACGCCCTCATGCGAACCGAGAACCCGCAGCGCACGACCGCCGAGACCGTCGCCTGCGCGAGCTGTCACTTCACGATGACCGTCAAGAGGCGCGTCGCGTGGCGGTTCGGCCTCTTCGACAGTGTGAGCGCCGATGCCTTCGTGGCGAACCCCGCCGTCGTCACGCCTGCCGATCTGAAGCCCACGTTCACGACCTCCGAGTTCAGCATCCACGCCTTCAGCTACCAGAGCTCCATTCCCATGATCGTCCAGCGCACGGTCAACGAGAGCGCCGCGGTCCTCGACTACTTCGCCAGCTCACCAACCCCCTGACCCGGTACTGGGGCCCGTACCTCGCGTACGCTCGGCCAATCCCGTGCTGCTGGTGATGTACTTGCTCGTGATCGTGGGAGCGGTCACGTTCGCCGTGGTCGGGAACGCGCGCGCCAAGTCGCTCGCCCAGCACACCGCCGAACGGCTCCTCCTCGCCGCGCCCGCGGACTTCGTCGACGGCGCGTATGTCCGGGTCGAAGGCGTCATCGAGGCCACTGATCTCGGGCTCGCGCCGGCCGACGCCACTCGGTACGTCGCCCTCCGCCTCTACGTCCGGGTCGATGGGCATTGGCGCGTCAGCACGGACCTACGCCCCTTCGTCCTTCGCACCGAGCACGGTCCGATCGTCGTCGAACGGCAGGCCGAGGTCGCGCTCGCGATGCGTCCCCAGTTCAAAGGCTCGCTCAAGCGTCTCCCCGCTCGGTACCTGCCATCCGAGGTCCGCTTACGAAAGCTCCGGTCCCTTCACTGCGAGCAGACCATCGTCACGCCGGGCATGCGCGTGTGGGTCGCGGGCGTCGTGTTGCTGGAGCCGGCCCCGCCCACGAGCCGCCTCGGATTTCGCGATACGAATCAGACCGTGCGGCTTCTGTCGCACGCGGAGCACCTGCTGACGATCGGCGAGGTCCCCCGGTAGGGCTCCTACCCCGATTCGGCCTCGAACAACTCGTCCTTCTTGATCTCTTCCTCGTCGTCCGCGACGACCAGGGCAGGATGCGCGACCTCGATGTCGATGTGCTTGGCCTGGGGGATCACGGCCCGGACATCGCGCTCGATGCCCTGGATCTCCGTGGCGATGAGGTTCGTGGCCACGGCGGCGAGCCGGCGGAGCGTCTCCTCGCGCCGGGCCCCATCGAGCGCGTGGCCCGTCAGTGCCCGTCCCATCGTCGCGGCGATGTTGTCGTTGTCGAACGTGATCTCGGCCTTGAACTGGTACGAGTCCGGCGTCAGCTGCCGCGTCTTGACGTCGCGAATGCTGCGCACGCTCGCCCGCCGCAGCACGATCTCCGTGAAGGTGTCTTCGACGCCCTCGGGCACGGCGCGCCCGAGCAGGTGCTCGCGGTTCGCGATCACGAGGTAGAACGCGACGACCCCGAGCAAGACCCCGATGCCGATCGAGCCGATGGCGTCCCACATCGGATTCCCGGTGGCGTAGGCGAGCAAGATGCCCGCGGTCGCGACCACGATGCCGAGCACCGCTGCCCCGTCCTCGAGGAGGATGGCGACCGTCGCGGGGTCCGCCTGCTCGCGGACGTAGCTGAGGAACGGCGCGGAGCCGCGCTGGCGATTGACGGACACGAGGGCGTAGAGCAAGACGCCGCCCTCGATCACGAACGAGACGCCGAGCACGACGAACGTCGTCGCCGTCAGCTGCGGCATGTGCGGTTCGATGAGCGAGGTCACGCCGTGATAGATCGTGACGCCGCACCCGATGAAGAAGATACCGGCCGCGGACAGCACGCCGAAGATGAAGCGGTCTGCGCTGTAGCCGTAATGAAAGCGATCGTCCGACTCGCGCTCGCCGCGCTTGAGCCCGATGAACAGCAGGAGCTGATTACCCGTATCGGCGAGGCTGTGAATCGCCTCCGAGAGCATCGCACCCGAGCCGGACAGCGCGAACGCCAGGAGCTTGATGGTCGCCACGAACGTGTTCCCGGCGAGCGCCATGATCACGGTTTTGGCGGAGCTCGACGCGGCCATGCTACGGGGCGCAGCTTACGCGTTCATGCGGGCGGCAGTGAGATGGGGAGCGATCGGATCGGTGCCCCGGGCGCGCGAGGGCGAACGAGGTCCATCGTGCGGTGCGGGTTCACGTGCCACAGCGGCCGACCGAGCGGGCCCCCATGCGTCCGTCGTGCGATTCGAGGCAACCGGTCTTCCCGAACAGCCAGGTGCCAACTGACTCGGCAAGCTCGGTCGTCTCGCTCGGGGAGCATCGCCACGCCGCGACCCGCGCCGGCTTGGCCCCTGTCGTCTCGACCTCCACTCGCTCCGAGTTACACACCAACGACGCGTGCTGGCTCGGCGTGCGGCACGTGCCGGGCGTGCTCTTCCCGTCGGCAATGCGCTCGGCCTTGCAGTCGTGCTTCACGAGTTCGAGCTCCATTCGGAGTTGGCCCCTCGTGCGGGAATAGGTTCCCTTCCACGTGGTGGACCAGCTCGTCCGGTCATCCGTGTAATGCGATGCCGTCGCGGACGCGGTGAGGTTCCCTTCGCCGCGCGTCCCGAGTGCCGTCACCTCGACCCTCCTCTTCGCGCGCAGGTCGACGGTGATCGTCACGTCCTCGTCGAAACTGATGGCACCCTCGCCATCGCCGATGTGAGTGTTTGTCGACTCGACGCGCCGCGCCTTCAGGCGATCGGCATGCGCCATCGGCGCGACCAGCAGTCCGAGGAGCACCAGGCATCGCGCGCGCAGGTTGTGATCGGGCATGGCAGTGCTTCCTCGGGTCGAAGTGCCCCCCGGCGCCACCTGCGTGGACGGAGGAGGCGAAGATCGCCACCTGGCCGGGTGCTAACACGCCGGCTGGGATGAAGCCCTCCAAATGCGAACAGCAGCAGGGGCGCTGCTGCTGTCCGGTCTACGGTGGGGAGAACGACGGGGCTCGAACCCGCGACATCCAGGACCACAACCTAGCGCTCTACCAACTGAGCTACGTCCTCCGTGACGAGTAGCTATCTACCCGACCTGGCTCGGGGGTGCAACAGGCTACTGCGAGGGCTGGGCCTGCGCGGCGGCCGCGGCGGCGGCGGCCCGGCGGGCGGCCATGATCTTCACGAAGGATTTGCCACGGATCTCCTCGACGGAGAGGCCCGTGGCCTGGGCCTCGGACTCGGTGACGGCGCCGCAGGCGATGCCGCGGAGGAAGTAGTTGAGGAGGCCCTGGCCGGTGGCCGCATCGTCGAAGATGTCGCCGACGAGGGTGGCCTGGGCGGCCTTGTCGACGAAGTTCTTGAGGCGCTCGGAGGCGGGGGCCAGGCCGTCGAGGAAGAAGGAGTAGACGGCGCCGTAGCGCGTGGGGAGCTGGGCCGGGTGGAGGTCCCAGCCCTGGTAGAAGCCGTTCACCAGGGAGTGGCGGACATCGTCGGCGTGGAGCTTCCACGCGGAGAAGATGGCGTCGCGGTTGGCGCGCTTCTGGTCGTCGGAGAGGTCTTTGCCCTTGTGGGGACCGACCGGCATGATGTTCGTCGCGCCGTCGGAGAGGGCCACGCCGGTGCCAGCGAAGGACACCTTCATGACGTGCTTGGCGAAGTCGCACGCGGGGTGGCGCATGCGCTGGTGGGCGGCGGTGATGTCGCAGTTGGCGGTGTAGTCGTACGTGCCGAAGTGCGCCCCGGTGAGGCGCTTGCCGGCGATCTTCGCGAGCTGCGGGAGGATGGAGCGGCCCTTCGGGTCGAAGATCGACTGGGTCGTCTCGACCATGAACTCCATCTTGAGGTCGCCGCTTCCGAGCGAGGTCTTGTCCTCGAGGAGCTCGAAGACCTCGCAGAGGACCTCGACGTCGGTCGTGCTCATGATCTTCGGGAGCGTGACGACGAAGTTGCCCGGCAGGCGCCCGTCGGTCTTGTCGAGCATCTCGGTGACGAAGATGTCGAGGGTGCGCAGGGACCGGGCGGCGAGGTCGCGAGTGAGCGGCTTGATGCGGATGCCGATGAAGGGCGGCAGCGAGCCCTTGGTGAAGCCGGCGGCGACCTGCTGGGCGGCGGCGGCAGCGTGGCCGTCCTCTTCCTCGTCGGAGCGATTACCGTAGCCGTCCTCGAAGTCGATGCGGAAGTCCTCGACGGCCTCGCGGCCGAGCTTCTCGCGCACGCGCGTGTAGACCGTCTCGGCGAGGTGCTCGGGGATGTCGATCGCCTTCGCGAACGTCCGCGGATCGGCGGCGTAGGTGTCGAGGGAGCGAAGGGCCAGCTCGCCGAGCTTGCCGGCGGTGTCGGCGGTGAACAGGTGCGCGCCACCGTAGACGGTGTGAACGGGCTGCCGCGCGCCGCTGTCGCCCGGATAGCGCTCGAGGACACGCGTCTGGGCGCGCTGAACGCGATCGAGGACCTTCGAGAGCTTCTTATCGGACAGAGAGGTGAGCGCCGCCATGATGGGCGGTTGTAGCTCAGCTCCCGCGGTACGTGGAGTATCCGTACGGTGAGAGCAGCAGGGGAACGTGATAGTGCTGGGCCCCGTCGACGACCGTGAACTGGATCTCGACGCTGGGAAAGAACGGGGCCGAATGCCCCTGCGCGGCGAGGTAAGGGCCCGTGGCGAAGCGGATGCGGTAGGTGCCGGGCGGGACCGGGCCGGCGGGGGTGAGCGTGCGGAGGCGCCCGTCGTCATCGGTGGCGCCGGAGCCGACGGGCTTCCAGGCGGGGCCCTCGGCGAGCTCGAGGTCGATCGCGATGCCCTTGCCGGGGCGACCGATGGCGGTGTCGAGAACGTGGGTGGTGATCACTTAGACCTCGGCGATGAGCTTCTGCAGGCGGAGCTGGATGATCTTGGCCTGCTCCTCGGAGGCGGTGAGGAGCTCGGTGGCGGTGTCATTCGCCACCCGGGCCTGGAGCTGGGCGTGCATCTCGGGCGCGGACAGCCCCGTCGCACAGATGATGTAGATGAAGCCGTGCTTCGCCTCGTACTGACGGTTGAGCTCGGCCATCGATGACATGAGCCCCGAGTCAGCGGCGGCGACGCCCCGCTGCTCGTCGGCGCTCCACTTCGAGGCCGATGACTGTCCGATCTTCGGATGAGCCGCGAAGGCCTCGCGGTGGCCGGCCTCGTCGAGTTGCCACCAGTAGCGTTCGCCGAGGCGGAGCAGCGAGGCCCGATCCTCGAACGGGCGCAGGGCGGTCATGGCCGACGCCCACGTCGTCGAGCCGCACACCTTGAGAAGGGCAGCGCTCGCATCGGCGGCCGAGAGCGCGTTCAGCGCGTTGATGCCAGCCTCGACCACCGGAGTGAGCGTGCCGAGCGCCCGCAGCCGCGCGATGCCGCCGCACGGGTACGTGCTCACGCGCAGGTGGGTGATCGGACCGAGCCGACGCAGCACACGATCGAAGACGTGACGGCGGTGCGCCTGCGCGGGCCGCGAGCCCAGCAGCTCGCGCCACCCCCCGTCTTCACCCAGCTTGCCCTCGACGCTGAAGCGCGCCGGCGCATTGCCCTTGAAGTGCGACGTGTCGAGCTCGATGCGCTCGATCGTGCCCTGCGCCGCGAGCCGCACGATCGCCCAGTCGTGGCCTTCGCCGCGGCGCCGCCGCGTCTCCCAGCCGTCGGCCATCGAGAGCGACGCGTTGGGCTTGATGAGGTTCGTGCGCGAGCCGAAGAACATGTCGCTGCACGACTCGACGACGGCGCCGTTCTCGAGGGCGGCGAGATCGATCGGCCCCCCGAGTGCACGCAGCCGGTTCCAGTCCGGCACCGGCTGGCCGTGAATGCGCAGGCGGGCCACGCCTCCGTCGGGATAGATGACGAGGCGCACGTGCGTGTAGCGGGTCTCGTCCTTCACGTCGAACTTGTTCTTGGTGTTCCCCTCGAGGTTCGCGCGCCGGATGATCGTCGTCCACGTCGCGGTGCCGAGGGCAGCGAGGTCGAGCGGCTCCTCGATCGTCGTGCCCTGCAGCTCGCACGAGTCGGGGTAGTTGCCGCGGAAGAAGGCCGTGTCGACGACGACGCCCTTGATCACGCCCGGCAGGCCGAGGCGGATCACGCACCAGTCGTGGATATCGCTGTCGCGCGCGGGCGCGATGCCGTTCGCGGGGCGATAGCGGCGGGTCTCCCAGCCGTCCATCCACTTACCGCGGTCGGTGTACTCGTGCTCCTTCCACACGGCCTCGTGCGGCTTCAACAAGTTCTCCTTCTCGGCGAAGAACTCGTCGTTGCAGAGGATCGCGGCGCCACCGAACGACTCGCTTGCGAGATCGGGGAGGTCGAGAAAACTCGATCGAATCGCACCGCCATCCGGCGGCGCTTCGCCTCTCGGTTCCGAGACGCTCATAACAGGACTCCTTGTTCGGTGACGATGGCCTCGCCGTGCTCGGCGACGCGTTGACCGCGGAGATACGTCGCGTGCACGGCGCCGCGCAGCGACTCGCCCGCGTACGGCGTGACCTTGTGGCGATGGTGGATCGAGGTCGGCTGGACTTCGGTGGTCCCCGTGTCGTCGAAGATCACGAAGTCCGCGTCGGCCCCGGCCATGATGGCCCCCTTGCGCCCCGTGAGCCGCGCGAGCTTCGCCGGTGACGCGCACATCCAGCGCACGACATCGACGAGGGAGTGGCCGCGCTGCGATGCTTCGCTCCACACGACGGGGAGCGCGAGCTGGAGGCCCGAGACGCCGCCCCAGGCCGCGACGAAGTCACCCGCCTCCATCGCCTTCAAGTTGGGGCTGCACGGCGAGTGATCGCTGGCGACCATGTCGAGCACGCCGTCGGCGAGTGCACGCCACAAGGCCTCCCGATTGGCGGCATCGCGGATCGGCGGCGCGCACTTGAAGGGCGTCGCCCCGTCCGGAATCCGCTCGGCGGTGAAGTGCAGGTAGTGCGGGCAGGTCTCGGCCGTCAGCGGCAGCCCCTCGCTGCGCGCCGTGCGCAGGAGGTCGAGGGCACTCGCCGCCGAGTGATGCACGATGTGGGTGCGGGCCTGCGTGGCGCGGCAGAGCTTCGTGATGAGCGCGATCGCGGCTTCCTCGGCTGCCGGCGGACGCGACGCGAGATAAGTCGCGTAGCGCGTCGGATCTGCGTGAGCGGCCTCGAGCTCGGCCGTGGCCGCATCGATCGGCCCCGCGAGCTCCGCGTGCACGAGGAGCGGGGCGCCGAGATCCGCGAGGATGCCCATCGCGGGGACCAGGTCGGCTTCGCCGACCCAGCCGAACTCTTCGACGCCGCTGTCGACGAGGAAGCACTTGAAGCCCCGGACGCCATCCAGGGCCATGCCCGCGAGCTCGCCCGCGTTGCCCGGCACCACGCCGCCCCAGAAGCCGACGTCGACCGTGCATTGCCCGGCCGCCGCCGCCTTCTTCGCCGCGAAGCCCCGGCGCGTCGTCGTCGGAGGGATCGAGTTCAGGGGCATGTCCACGAGGGTCGTGACGCCCCCGATGGCCGCCGCGCGCGTGGCTGTCGAGAACCCTTCCCACTCCGTGCGCCCGGGTTCGTTGAGGTGGACGTGCGTGTCGACGATGCCCGGCAGGATCGCGAGCTCGCCCACATCCTCGAGGCGCGCGTCGGCAGGGACCTCGGCCCACTCGCCGACGTACGCGATCCGCCCATCGCGAATGTGCAGCGCCGCCGGGCGCAGCTCGATCGAACCGCGGTGCCCTTCGGCACCGGTGGTCACCGCCACGCGACGCGAACGCAGCACGAACAAGTCAGTCAAGGTTGGCTCCGTTCTCGATCCAGGTGCGCAGCTCGCCGCGCTCCTCGGGGGTCATGATGGTGACGTTGTTGAGCGGCATGCGATCGGTCTGGACGGACTGCTCGTAGATGTTCGGCGCGAGCAGCTGCATCTGCGCCGGCGTATCGAACTTCACGCCCTGCGGAGCGGACGGCCACTTCGTCGGCGCTTCGCCGTGACAGGGCACGCAGCGCCGCACCACGATCTCGTGCGCCCGCGCCGATGACACGTGGCCCTTCGCGGCGGGGGGCGGCGCCTTGCCTCCCAGCTGCGTGATGATGAAGAGGCCACAGACCCCGACGCCGGCCATCACGAACGCAGGCGCGAGCCACTGCGATGTGGGGAGCTGCACGCCCTCACCGCGGTACCGGATGTTCATGAAGTGGCGCACGCCCGCGCCGCCGATCATGACGAGGATCAGGATCACCCAGTTCAGGGGGTGATTCGTCGCCGCCGAGACGTGGTTGCTGATCATGATGAACAGCAACGGGAACGTGAAGTAGTTGTTGTGGATGCTGCGCTGCTTCGCGCGGATCGACAGCATCGGATCCTGCTCGGTGCCGGCCTTCGTGGCCTCGATGAGGCCGCGCTGCGACGGCATGATGACCATCCACACGTTGCCGGTCATGAGCGTCCCGATCATGACGCCGGTCTGGATGTACGCGGCGCGCCCGCTGAACACCTGCGCGTAGGCGAAGATCGATCCGAAGAGCAAGATGATCGACAGCGCGGTGGCCGTAGTCGGCGAGCCATCGCCGAGCGTGCGCCAGAGGCCGTCGTAGATGATCCACGCGCAGAACAGAGCGCCGACACTGATCGAGATGGCAACGATCGGGTCGATCGCGGCAACCGCCGGATCCACCAGCAGCGCCGCGCCATTCATGTAGTACACGACGATCATCAGCGCGATGCCCGTCATCCACGTGAAGCCGTTTTGCCACTTGAACCAGTAGAGGTTCTTGGGCATCTCGCCGGGCTCGAGGAGCTTCTTCTCGACGTCGTAGAAGGCGCCGGAGTGCACCATGAAGATCTTGCCTTGCGAGAGGCGGCCGGCCGAGGCTTGCTTCTCGAGGTTGCGATCCATCCAGTTCCACAGCATCGAGTTGCCGATCCACATGATCCCGGCGATCAGGTGGGCCCAACGAAAGATCGCGTCGAGGAGCTCGCGGAACTGCAAGAGAGCGCAAATATAAACTGATGGGGCAGCTACAGAAGACCCTCGGGCCCCTGATGATCTGGGGTCTCGGCGTCGGGTACGTCATCTCGGGCGCCTACTTCGGCTGGAACCTCGGCCTGCCTGTCGGCGGCCCGTACGGGATGCTCCTGGCGACCGCCCTCGTGACGGTCCTGTACGTGACCTTCGTGCTCGGCTACGCGGAGCTGGCCTGCGCCCTCCCCCGCGCAGGTGGTGTGTTCGTCTACACCTCGCGCGCCTTCGGGCCTCACCTCGGCGTCCTGGCGGGCGTCGCCCAGCTCATCGAGTACACGCTCGCGCCGGCCGGCATCGCCTTCGCGATCGGCAGCTACATCAACCAGGCCCACCCCGGCATCCCCGTCATGGCCGGCGCCCTCGTCGCCTACCTCGTCTTCACGGCCGTCAACATGGTCGGCGTCAAGCTCTCCGTCTCGTTCGAGTTCGTCCTGACCGTCATCGCCGTCATCGAGCTGCTGGTGTTCGGCTTCGTGGTGTTGCCGAACTTCTCGTGGGAGGCGTTCTCCCGCAATCCGCTGCCCGCGGGCTGGGGCGGCGCGTTCGCGGCCATCCCCTTCGCGATGTGGTTCTACCTGGCGATCGAGGGCGTCGCGAACATCGCCGAGGAAGCGCGCGACCCGCAGAAGGATCTCCCGCGCGGCTTCTCCTGGACGATGATCACGCTCGTGATCCTCACCGCGATCACGCTGTTCGGCGCCGTGGGGGTGGGCGGCTGGGAGCCCGTCGTCTACCCGGACGTCACGGACCCGACGGTGACCTCCGATTCCCCGCTGCCGCTGGCCATCGCGCAGATCGTCGACCGCGAGTCGCCCTACTTCCTCGCCCTGACGGGCATCGGGCTCGTCGGCCTGGTGGCGAGCTTCCACGGCATCATCATCGTCGCGAGCCGCTCGCTCCTCGAGCTCGGCCGCGTGCACTACGCCCCGAAGGCGCTCGGTCACATCAACAGCAAGACGCATACGCCCGTCAACGCGCTCGTCGTGAACCTCGTGATCGGGCTCGTCGCACTCGCCTCCGGCCGCACGACCGACATCATTCTCCTCACCGTCTTCGGTGCGCTCACGCTGTACGCGTTCTCGACAGCCTCGGTGTTTGCCCTGCGCAAGCACGCACCGCACCTCGAGCGGCCCTTCAAGACGCCGCTCTATCCCTTCGTGCCAGCGGTGGCACTCGTGCTGATCCTCGTCGCGATGGCGGCGATGATCTACAACAGCCCGCTGCACGCCGCGATCTACGCGGGCATCCTGCTCGTCGCGTGGCTCGCGTTCATCGCCTTCGTGCCGAAGACGCGCCGTACGACCTTCGAGGACTAGCGACGGCGCGCCGGCGCGAGGATGGCGCGGCAGTTCGACTGCTCGGCGCGGGCGACGCGGGCCGGATCGCCCGAGGCCCGATCTTCACTCGTCTGGTACTCGCAGTTCGCGAACGCGCGGACCTGCTTGCGGCTCGAGCGCCGGAGCTGCCCCGCGAAGACGTCGATGCTCTGCAGCATGTCGTCGGCCATGCCGTTGCCGTTGCCGGCGCCGCCCGTGACCGAGGAGAGGAGCGAGAGATCGATGGTCGTCATGCCCGGACGTAGAGCACTCGCCATGCCCGAAGTTCGCGTCGCCCTCGGGTGACACTCGGCGTAGACGCCCGACGAGGACGGCTGTCGTCCACAGGAGACAGGCGGATCGAACCGCCGGCCAGGGCACCTGCGGCGGCCTGCGCAGCTTCTCCACAACTCCTGTGCGGCATCTCCACGCGGGGTGCGCGGGTGCTGGACATCCGGGCGGTTCTATCGAGGAGGAGGCTTGAAATGACCCTGTCACCGGCACTGATGAACCCCGCGGCCCCGAGTGGAACTACCCTCGTCCCCATCCCGATCCGGGCGGGCCTGGTCTTCGCCGCCATCGCCCCCGTCGCGGCGGGGGCGCTCCTGTTCGCGCGCAGCGGTCATGCCGCACCGCTCGTGGTGACGCCCGTCGTCGCCCTCGGCGTCGCCGCGATCACGAGCCCGGCGCTCTACATCGCGCTCGCGGCGACCGGCGGGGCACCGTCGCCGGCCGTGGTGGCGCGGGCAGTGGCGATGGCGCTGGCCGCGTTCGGGATCGCCCTGGCGGGGCTCCTGCTGCCGACCGCGTTCCTCTCGCTGTCGGCGGTGTCGCCCTGGACGGCGGTCGCGGTCGTGTCGACGGCCCTGGGGGCGGCGGCGCTGATCGCGCTCGTGCGGCTGGGAAGCGAGCTCGACCTACGTGGGCTAGCCGGGCGCGGCGTGCTGGTCGTCTGGGCCATGTCGGCGGTCGGGGTGGCCGGGCGCCTCTGGTTCGACGTCCTCGTGGAGGTGATGCATGTCCAGCATGGTTGATCTGCTCCTGCGCGACCGCGAGCAGATGCTGGCGCGCATCCGGACCGGCGAGCCGACGGCGATCCTGCGCGCGATGGTGCTGACGATCGTCGGCGCGATGGCGGTGTTCGGGGCCGCCCTGGGTAGCTACCGCGGCGGTATCCAGATCGCCTACGCGGCGGTGAAGCTACCGCTCGTGCTGCTCGGGACGGCGGCGCTGTCGGCGCCGGTGCTGACCGCCATCGGGGCGTCCCTCGGACGACGCGTGCGGATGGCCGAGGACCTCGCGCTCGTGATGTCGGCCCTCGCGTTCGGAGCACTCGTGCTCGCCGCCTGCACCCCGCTCGTCTTGCTCGGGCGCGCCGTCGACATGAGCTACCACGCGATGACCCTCGCGATGGTGGGCATGTTCGCGTTCGCGGGCATGTGCAGCCTGCGGATGGTGGTGAAGGCGCTCGGTCTCGAGGGCTCGCGCGGCGGGATGCCCGCGCTCGCGACGCTGTGCGTGGTGTTCGCGCTCGTCGGGGGCCAGCTCTCGTGGGCGCTGCGGCCGTACCTGGTGCGGCCCCGCTCGCCGGACATCGTGTTCCTTCGCGAGCGCGAGGGCAGCCTCATCGATGCCGTGGTGCAGGCGACGAGCTCGGCCCGGGGCATCTATGGCCGCGACTTCGCGCCGGTGCCCGAATGACGCTGGCCATGCTGGGCGGTGTGTACCTGGGGGTCGGCGTGGTCGCGGCGTTCGCCCTCGTAGCGACGCGGCGACTCACCGCCGCCGACGGAACCCTCGTGGTCGTGCTGTGGCCGATCTGGATCCCGCTCTCGCTGGCGCGCGGGGATGGCCCCGACGCCCCCGCGATCGAGGCGCGCATCCGGGAGCTGACCGGCCACGCCGAGGAGGTCGCAACACTCCGGCGGCTCGCCCTCGCTCGGCTCCACGCCGACGCGGCCCGGCTCCGTGGCGAGCTGGCCGAGGTGGAGCGCAAGATCATGGAATACGACCTCTCCGAGGCGCGTTGACCCGCCATGGCGTCGGTCCTCGTCGTCGACGATGACGCCCACCTGCGCGAGGTGGCCCGCTTTGCCCTGGTGCGCGCGGGACACACGGTGGAGCTCGCTGCCGACGGCCTGCTCGCCCAGGAGCGGCTCGCCCGCGGTGGCATCGATCTGGTCGTGCTCGACGTGCTGATGCCCGAGCTCGATGGCTTCGCGCTCTGCCGGCGGTTGCGAGCGAGCTCGCTGCGCCTCCCGATCATCTTCCTCTCCTCCCGCGGCGAGGAAGCCGACCGGGTCCTGGGGCTCGACCTCGGCGCCGACGATTACCTCGCGAAGCCGTTCTCGCCCCGCGAGCTCGTGGCCCGCGTGGCCGCCGTCCTGCGCCGGGTGCACGCCGACACGGTCCCTGTCGAGCGCCCCGTACTCACCCTCGGGCCCGTCGAGATCGATCGCGATCGCCACGAGCTTCGCGTCGCGGGTGCGCCGCTCGCCGCCACGGCCACGGAGCTGCGTCTCCTCGCCACGCTCGTGTCCCATCGCGGCCGCGTGCTCTCGCGCGGTCAGCTGATCGCGGCGGTCTACGGCGGCGACCATCACGTCAGCGAGCGCACCGTCGACACGCACGTCCGCAACCTGCGCGCGAAGCTCGCGGCCGCAGAAGCCGACGTGATCGAGACGGTGCACGGCGTCGGCTACCGCTGCGGTTGATCATGATCCGGCGGATCGTCGCGTACCTCGCACGCATCCGACACCGGCTGCTGCTGGTGAACGTGCTCGTCGCGGCCGTCCCGATCGCCGGCATCGGCTTCGCGCGCCTGCACGAGGCGCAGCTCCTCGCGAGCCTCGAGCACGACATGATCCATCAAGCGCAGCTCGTCCGCGCCACCGTCGACGCGCACCCGTCGATGACGCTGCCCGAGCACGAACGCATGCTGCGAGCCTCGGCGCGCTACACGCGGACCCGGATTCGCCTCCTCGACCAGCAGGGCAATGTCGTCGCCGATTCGCACGCCAGCGGCGCCCCCGAGGGCCGGGAACCGCAACCGCCCCAGCTCCTCGGCAGCCCCGACGCACCCTCGCGGCCACCCGAGGTCCCCGCGCCCACGCCGGTGGCGGATCGCCGGGAGGTGCAAGCGGCCCTCGCCGGCCGCTATGGCTCGGCCACGCGCATGTGGACCAGCGAGAGCCGCGTGTTCCTGTTCTCGGCGCTGCCGATGCAGAAGGGCGTCGTCTACGTCACCAAGTCCACGACCGACGTGAAGCTCCAGCTCTTCCACCTTCGCTCGTGGCTCCTGCGAGTCCTCATCATCACGCTCCTCGGAACCACGCTCCTGTCGCTGCTGCTCTCCACGACCATCGCGCGTCCCCTGGCCCGCCTCACCCGCCGCGCCGAGCAGGTCGCGGCCCGGCAACCCGTCGAACCCTACGACGCACTCGTTCGCCGGACCGACGAGATCGGTCAGCTGGCCCGCGCGGTCGGCTCCATGACCGACGAGCTCGAGCGCCGGGCCCACGATGCCCGCACCCTCGCCGCCGACATCTCCCACGAGCTCAAGACCCCGCTCGCCGGGATCCGCGGCGCCACCGAGCTCCTTCGCGACGGCGCCGCCGACGACCCCGACGACCGCGAGCGCTTCCTCGCCATGATCGCCGACGACGCCGCGCGCATCGAACGAGATCTTGCCCGTCTCCTCGAGCTCGCCCGCACCGAGGCCGATCGGGCCCCGCCCGTCCCCGTCGATCTCGCCGAGCTCGCCCGCTCCTGCGCCGCCCGACCGTGGCCACGCCCCATCACCCTCGAGCTCGCCGCCGACCTGCCCGTCGTCCGCGCGCGCCCGTCGCAGCTCACCGCCGCCCTCGAGAACCTCGTGGCCAACGCCACGCAGCACGCCACCCCCGATACCCCCATCACCATCACGATCGCCCCGCACGACGCGGCCCTTCGCATCGCCGTCACCAACACCGGCCCCGCGCTCTCGGAGGCCGCCCAGCGTCGCGTCTGGGATCGCTTCTACACCACACGGGTCGGCGCGGGCGGCACCGGGCTCGGCCTCGCGATCGTCCGCTCGGTGGCCCACGCCCACGGCGGTGATGTGGGCGTCCGCTGCGACGCCGGGCGCACCACGTTCTGGCTCGACGTCGCCCGCTGATCGCAGCCCCACCATGGGCGGGCGTACGCGAACAGTTCGCGTCGGCACGTGCGCAAGTTGCGAAAGCGGCGTTCAAGCTGTCAGCCCGCACGACAGGATCGTGTCGAGTCCTGGTCGTGTTCGCACAGCTGACCGCGCCCAGCACATGGCGTACGCCTGGATCTCGCGTTGCACAGCCCTCGTGCATGAAGAACGCAGCGATGTCGGTCGTGGGAGTGGTGATGAGCTCGGTTGGTGTGTTCGCCGGCTGCACTGATAACGGCGACCCCTGTTTCACGTCGGAGTGCGTCTGCCTCACGGAGGATTGCGTGGGAGGGTCGAATGGCTCCGGCGGCCCCGGCGGCCCCAGCGGCTCCGGCGGCTCGAACCCTCCCTGGTTGCGGCTGAGCTGGGACGGCGAGGCGCGGCATCCTGGTGCGGGGCTCGCCCTCGACGGGGTGACCACCACCTCGGTGCAGTTCAGCAGTGGGTTCGATCCGATCACGCGCGCGACGGCGGAGCTCGATCTCGAGGATTCGCAGCAGACCTCGATCCATGCGTCGTATCGCCTCCGCGGAACCCTGGCGGGGTCCGGCACCTTCTCGGTCCGCATCGGCAACGTGGGAGATCAGCTCGCGATCGATGTGATGAGCATCTCCCGGACGATGCTTGGACTGGACGGCGTGTTCGTCCCTGACGACGCGATGCTCGCGTTCATGACGACGAGGCAGGAAGCCGAGGTCCTGTTGCTCGGTGTCGACGCCGACGGAGAGCCCCGCCGCCTGCTGGACGAGTCGCTGGCAGATTCGTCGGGCGCGGCGCTCGCTGACTATCGCATCACCCTTCCGACGAGCGAGGGGCCTGCCGAGCGATCCGTGACGGCAGACTCGATCGGAGAACACACGTTCTCGTTCACCATGGTGGCCGCGGCGGATCGCGTCGACGCGGAGCCGCTGATGCGCGACGACACGGCCATCGTGCGGCAGTGCTTCTCGCTGCGGTCCGGACCGGCGACGGTCGTGGAATCCGACTGGCAACTCGAAGCTCGCGATGCCTCGGGGGCGCTCGTCGGCCTTCCGAGCCCGTACGTGAACTGCGTGGATCTCGACCTCTCCACCGACTCCGTCACCGTGTCGGCGCAGGCCGCGAAGGACCCGGCTCTCGTGGCGTCGGTGATCGTGGAGGGAAGCCGACCCTAGGTACCTCCCCACAGCGGATCTGACCGGTCCAGGGTCGCCGAGTGGACCTGCCTACCGAGGTCACACCCAGCCCGTCGCCCGGCGAGCGACACCTCCCACCGAATCACGGCCGCCGAGCCCATCTGCGCGTGGCCCGCACGTTGCTCTGGTGAGAGGGCATGAACAACTCGGTGCTCCAGACCCTCCACCTCTCCGACCTCCTCCTCGTCTCCGGCGGCAACGGTGACGGCGACAAGCAGCCCAAGCGCCCACGCCATGATTGGTGGCGCACGGCCCGCGCGGCCGGCGTGGGATGCGCCGCGGGTGCGGGTGCGGGCGCACTGATCGGCGCGGTCACGGGCTCGCTCGCCGGAGGCGTCGGGGCCCTTCCCGGTGCGCTCGCCGGTGCGGGAACGGGCTGTCTCCGTGGAGCCGCCACCAGCGCGGCCACCGACGCCGCTCGTCAGAACGGCATCCTGCCGTGATCCCGGAGTTCACCCCTGTCGGGTGATGCTCGCGAGCTGCGAACGTGACGCGGCAGTGCGGCCAGCCGCCGTGAGCGACGCGTGCAATGGTCCGCGCGAGCCGCATGCGAGCATCTCCGCGATGAAGTCGGTGGTCCTCGCCGCAGCGGTCCTGGCGCTCCTCGGCGCCTGTGGTGACGATGCGGTGTCGCTCGCACCCGATGCCGCGCCGCCACTGCCCGATGCCCCAGAGTCGGATGCGGCGATCGCGTCGTGCTCTCACGAGGCGCAGCTCGCCGAAGCGATCGGCGCGGCCAATCCCGTGACCTGCGGCGAGCTCCCGGCGGCGCACCTCGACGAGGACACCACGCTCACCGGCACGCTCTACGAGGAGAGCCGCGAGTGCATCCGCGCGGCGATCGCCAACCAGCAGGACTTCGTCGTGACGTGGGACTACGAGTCCGGCGTCTACAGCGGCACCAACTCTTACGTCGGCCGCTTCGTCGACGGTGTCCCGACCTACTCCTGGGTGCGCAGCGGCACCGATGCGGCGGGCATCCCAACGGACATCTCCCGCCTGTCCTGCTCGGCGCTGCAGCCGATGCAGTGCGATGACCCATCGTTGTTCCGGTACGTCTGCTTCCGCTGCGCGACCTCGTCGGTCTCCGATCAGTGCACGCCGTAGCCGCTAGCCGCTACCATCGCGCACCATGGGGCTTCACGTCGGAGGGATCCACGTCGAGACGTCGAGCGCGGACGCGGTGATCACGGCCATCCGCGACTACTGGACCAAGCTCGGGGCGCGAGTGGCGGTCCTCGACCCCCTGGACTTCGAGCCCCTCAAGCTCGAGGAGACAGGTCGGCTCGGATTCGTCGTCTCGAAGGTGATCGACGGATGGGTGGCGATCTACGACAGCCAGCGCTACACGGCCGATCCGGCGCTGGCCCGTGCGCTGTCGAGCGAGCTCGCGACGGACGTCTGGTTCTACGAGATCACCGGCTCGACGGATCACGCGTACGCGAAGAAGTACGGCGCCAAGGAAGAGGTGCTTCGCGGCGAGGAGGATGTGCTCGGCATCATCGGACCGCTCCCGCACGCGCTCCTCTACTACAACCAGATCCGCCAATCGCCCGACGTGCTCTCTGACTTCACCGTGCTCGGCTTCGAGGGAATCCCGCATCGTCCACAAGCGAAGTACACGGGCCCGAGCCCCGAGACGAAGCGCTCGATCGCGCGGGCGGACGACGCCCAGAGACTCGCGGACGACCTCGACGCCGAGGCGCTGATCCCACTCGCGAAGGAGCACCGCGTGATGTGGGAGGTCCTCAAGCCCAAGGTCGAGCGCGTCGACCTCCGCGACGCGCGAGCGTGTGCGTTCGTCTACAAGCTCGCCGATACGCTGCTCGCGCACGACGGTCACAATCGCTACGTTGCCGAGGCCTGCCTACGGAGCGGTGACCGCGCACGCTTCGAAGCAGCAATGACGAACCTCGTCGACTACCAGGCAAGTTTGGCGGCGAGGCGGGCTCACGAGCTCCTACAAGCGAGCGAGCCCGATCTCGCGTTCGCCATGTTCGAGCAGATCTCGCGCTCGGCCAGTGCGCAACCCGACGTGTTCAACAACGCGCTGTACGCGCTGTTCAAGACGGACAACCACGATCTGCCGCCGGCCCGGCTCGACGCGCTGTTCGCGCGAGCGACCGAGGTGGGCCGTGCAAACCCGCCGATCTTCCACAACCTCGCCTGTGTGCTCGTCAAGCTCGGTCGCCTCGAAGCGGCCATCGCGGCGGTCGCCGGCGCGGTGACGTGGGGGTACGAGTACCTCGACAAGCTGCGCGACGATACGGACCTCGGTCCACTCCACGGCGACCCCCGGTTCGTCGCTGCGTTCCAGCCACCGGAGAGCATCGAGCTCGCGGACATCGTCGTTCGCAGCGCGAAGGGCGAGCGACCGATCGTGACGATCGCGCCCGTCGTGCTGCTCTCGCTGTTCTTCGAGGATCGCGCCCGCGCCGTGAATCCGATCGCTGACCTGCTCGCGCGCCTCGCGGCCGAGCTCCCGGCCGACACGTTTCAGCACTACATGTGGGGCTCCCACTCGATCTCGTGGTCGCCGATCCACAAGGGCAAGCTCGCGCGCGACAGCACCAAGGTCCGGAAGGTCGACCCGAACTCGACGGCCCTGCGGTGGGGCAGTCATGACGGTGAGCCCCTCGGTTGGCGCGTCTCGGTCGACCTCGACGCCAACGAAGGCGAAGTCGATCTCATGTTCCCGCTCGCGGACGCGCAGGATCCCGACGCGCTTGCGGCCCGCCTCGCGAGCTACGCCCAGATGGTGCCGTTCGCCTGTGGTGCGGCCGGATACGCCCTCGGGGTCTACGAGGAGGGTCCTGTCGTCGGCCCTGGCACCTACGCGCACGGGCAGCTCGCCGGCATGCGTCAGCGCTACCTCGGGCTCGGCGCGTCGCAGCAGGAGAGCGAGGTGAAGCTGTGGACCCCATCCAAGGCGTGTTCCCCCGGCTGGCTGACGTTCCTTGGCCCCGCGCTGGTGAGCGCCCTCGGCCCGAACCTGGAAGCGAGACTCGCCCCGGCGCGCGCGACGAACCTCGGCAATGGCCTGTGCGTCCGAGCCGCGGCGGCGCCGTTCATCGGCCTCGCGAGTGCGCCGCGTGATCTCGGTGCGCTCCCCGCCGTCGCCCGCGCGTTGGCCCCCGTCCGGATCGAGATCCCGGCCGAGGCTGCGCGCCTCGCGACGATCGCCGCACTCGCTGTCCCACCGGAGCTCGCGTTGTCGCCCGTCGTGCCCCCGCATCGCCCCCTGCCGCGCGCAACGAAGGCGAAGACGTCGGCCGCGTCGAGCGCGAGAAAGAAGCCGCCCGCGACGGCCGCGAAGAAGGCGGCTTCGACGAAGAAGCGGGGTAACGGATAGGCAGCGACGGCGTGCCCACGTGGGCACGCCGCCCGCGCGGAGCTTCAGCGCAGCCACGTGGTCGAGAGACGGCGGGACTTGGTCGCCTCGTAGTCCGGCCGCCGGACACCGAACGCGAACGGACCCGCCGAACGCCGATGATCACTACACACCGCGCGGGCGAGACCCTGCGCAGGGACCAGCGCGGCGCGGCGAACAGACCCTGCGCAGGGACCAGCGCGGCGCCCGGACGTTCACGACACGTGGCGCGGGCGAGACCCTGCGCAGGGACCGCGTGGCGCCCGGCAAGGCCCTGCGCAGGGACCAGCTTGGCGCGCGGCCAAGACCCTGCGCAGGGACCTGGCTGGATGTCCTGGACGACGCCCGGACGTTCACGACACGCGGCGCGGCGCCAAGACCCTGGGCAGCGACCGGGTGGCGCAACCACCGGCTACCGCGCCGTCGGAATCACGACCGCCGTGCCATCGACGTTCTTCTCGATCAGCTCGGGCGGGTCCGAGTACGGCCCCTCGAGCTTCGTCCGATACAGCGCCAGCGGCCCCGTCGGCAGCGGCACCGCAATATCGTCCGCGTCCGAGGGCACCGACGCCCCGTCCGGCTGCTCGTCCGCCGACGACTCCTCGGAGTCTTCATCGGACGGCTCGGACTTCTTCTTCGAGCGGGGGTCCGCCCCCCGTTGATGTCCGACCAGCGCACGCGGCTGACGTCGAGCATCTTCACCGGCCGGGTTCGCGACCGCGCGGCTTCGTCACCCGCGCGCTCTTCGTCAGCCCATAGAGCAGCCGGAGCTGACGCTCGACGAGCTCTCGCGCGCGCTCGCTGTTCACCGACCAGCCAAACGCCTCGGCGAGGTCGAGGCACGCCCGCACCTCGGACGCGCTGCCATCCGCCATGATGTAGAAGCGGACCGGGTCCTTGCCGTGGCGCTTCGAGCCTTCGCCGATATTGAGCACGATGCTCGTCACCGCCCGCTCGAGCTGCAGCGCGACCTCGCTGCTGTGCTCGCGCACGACCTTGATGACCGGAACGAGAGCCCGCACGAGCTCGAGAGCATTGTCGTAAGCAACGAACATGACATCTGCCTTTCTGCCGCCCCAGGCGCTGTGCTCCCGGAGGAGGGGCGGCGGGGG
>LNFM01012673.1_pt1 | contig 20126 bp, 17 predicted proteins | sample 596031 | NCBI WGS metagenome assembly LNFM01 (sample SAMN04254537, study PRJNA301005) | activated carbon metagenome | isolation source: dual media filters at the Ann Arbor, Michigan drinking water treatment plant | place: USA: Ann Arbor | reverse complement strand
TTGCTCTGCCGGCTGGCCAGGATGGTGTCGGGCGGGTAGGTCAGGCCGATGAAGGCGTCGGGGTTCTTGTCCTTCATGCTGCGCAGCACGGGGCTCAGGTCCTTGACGCCCAGCGGGTAGCTCTTGTCCTCGACGATGTTGATGCCGCTGCCGGCCAGCGCCACCTTCAGCGCGGCGTAGTTCTCCAGGCCGAACAGGTCGTCGACGTAGATCACGGCCACGCTCTTGGCGCCGTTTTCCTTCAGCATGGCCACCAGCGCGTCCATCATCGGCTTGGGCTGCTGCAGCAGCAGGAAGAAGTAGGGCAGCTTCATCTCGGCCAGGCGGCGGCTCAAAGCGGTCGGTGCCAGGAAGGGGTAGCCGAAGCGGTTGGCCAGCGGCGCGACGGCGAAGTTGGCGTTGCTGCCCCAGGGCGGCAGGATCAGGTCGACCTTGTCGCTGCCCATCAGCTTTTCGTAGGTGCGCACGCAGGTCTCGATGTCACTGCGGTCGTCGCTGCTGATCAGCTCGATGTTGCGTTTGGTGCCCTTCACGTTGAGGCCGCCCGCGGCGTTCTGCTGCTCGGCCCACAGCAGGTAGTTGGGTTCCTGGCTGACCTGTGCGCCGGTGGTCCATGGGCCCGTGCGGGCCATCGTGTAGCCGATGCGCACTGGCGCGGCCTGGGCCCGCAGCAGCGAAGGGAAGGCCAGCGCGGCCGGCGCGGCCGCCGCAGCCTGGATCAGGGCGCGGCGGGTCGGGTGGGGGTGGCGATGTTCGCTCATGGCTTGTCTCCGTGGGTCGGTCTTGGGGCCGGCAGGTTGCCGTGCCGGCGGATTCTGATCAGCCTGCCCGGGCCGCGCTTGCCTGTTCATGCACCGGCATTGCCGTGCCGTGCACGGCCGCTCAGGGCTTACCCCAGTTGGGAGCCCTTGCCGTTGCACCGCCCTGCGCCTGCCGCTAGGCTCCCCTCGCTTCAAGGGGCAAGCACATGGGCCAGAGCGTCAAGCACATCGATACCGCACAGGTGGCGGCGGCCGAACGCAATGGCTTCTGGGCCGACTGCATCGACCGCCTGTTCCACGGCCTGAAGTCCGACACCTACGGCGACGGCACATTCGACGGCCGCATGAGCACGGTGCGCGCCGGCGACGTGGTGCTGACGCGGCTGGACGGCGACCGCCACCGCGTCACACGCTCGGCCGCGCAGGTGCGGCAGTCCGAGATCGGATACCTGAAGATCGTCGCACCCTACGTCGGCTGCGCGGGTGTCGAACAGAAGGGCCGCGAAGCCTGGGTCACACCCGACCAGTGGAGCATCTACGACACCACCGACAGCTACGCCGTCAGCTGCCCGGTGCGGGTCGAGCACCTGGTGGTGATGGTGCCCAAAGACCCGCTGGTGCAGCGTGGCCTGTCGCTGGACCCACTGATGGCACGCCGCCTGGGCGGCAGTGGCGGTGTCGCGCGCATGGCGCTGGAGACCATGCGCACGGCCTACCGCGAACTGCCCGGCATGAGCGAAGCCGCGGCCCAGGGTGTGGGCGATGCGATCACGCAGTTCGTTCACCTGTCGATGCTGGACCTGGCCGGCATCGGCACCGCCGTCACGCAGCGCGAGGCGCTTCGGGAACGCATCAAGCAGCACGTGGCCGCGCACCTGGCCGACCCGGCGCTGACCGTGGACAAGGTGGCGCTGGCGCTGAACTGCAGCCGCCGCCAGCTCTACAACGCCTTCGCGGAAGAGCCCGACGGCGTGGCCGGCTACATCCTGAACCGCCGCTTGCAAGCCTGCCGCAACACCTTCGACGACCGTGCGCACGGCCACCGGTCCATCACCGACATCGCGCTGAGTTTCGGCTTCCAGAACATGGCGCACTTCAGCCGCGTGTTCCGGGCCCACCTGGGTGTGGCGCCCAGCGACTACCGGCGGGCCGCGACCGCAGGCTGAGCGGTCCCTGACACGCTGCGCATCACAATCGGCTTCGCGTTGAAGTCGACGCAGGCCAGGAGACCGCATGTTTCGCCAGAAGTACCTCGATCACGCAGAGATCATCCAACAACTGAAGGACTGGGCCGCACAGCACCCCGGCATCGTGCACCTGGGCTCCATCGGCCAAAGCGCCGCGGGCCGGGACATCGCGCTGCTGACCATCGGTCACGGCGCCGGTGAACCCGATGTGCCAGGCCAGTCGCGCCCCGCCGTCTGGATCGACGGCAACATGCACGCCAGCGAAGTGTGCGGCTCCAGCGTGGCGCTGGCGATTGCCGAAGACATCATCAGAATCCACGGCGGCGCCAACACAGCGGGTGGCAAGCCGCTGCCGGCGCACATGGCGCAGGTCATCCGCGAGACGCTGTTCTACATCGTGCCGCGCATCTCGCCCGACGGTGCCGAAGAGGTGCTGAAAGTTGGCCGTTATGTGCGCAGCAGCCCGGTGGACGACCGCGTGAACCAGGGCCACGCACGCTGGGTGTCGGAAGACATCGACGGCGACGGCCACACCGGCTACATGCGCCGTGCCGACCCCGACGGTGAACTGGTCGAACTGCGTGGCGACGACGGTCAGCCCCTGGTGCCGGCCGTGATGGTGGCGCGCTTGCCCGAAGACGTTGGACCGTACTACCGCCTGTATCCCGAGGGCCGCATTGCCAACTTCGACGGTCGCAGCATCCCCGACCCTTACTTCCTGAGCGACAACCAGTACGACTTCAACCGCAACTTTCCCTACAGCTGGGCGCCGGAACCGCAACAGGTCGGCGCCGGCCACTACCCGGGCAGCGCACCGGAAACACGCGCCGTGATGGACTTCTCCACGCGGCACCCCAACATCATGGTGTGGCTGAACCTGCACACCTTCGGCGGTGTGCTGATCCGCCCGCTGGGCGACAAGCCCGACAGCAAGATGAACCCGGGCGACCTGGCGATCTTTGAGCAGGTCGAAGCCTGGATGACCGAACACACCGGCTACGCCACGGTGAGCGGCTTTCACGAGTTCCTGTACGAACCCGACAAGCCGCTGCACGGTGACCTGTCCGACTACGCCTACCACCAGCGTGGTGCCATGGCCTACGTGGTCGAACTGTGGGACGTGTTCAAGCAACTGGGCATCGAACGCAAGAAGCCCTTTGTCGACCACTACAGCAAGTTCTCGCGCAAGGACATGCGGGCATTGGCGGCCTTCGACCAACAGCACAACGCCGGCCGCATCTTCGGCAGTTGGAAGAAGGTGCAGCACCCGCAGCTGGGCGAGGTGGAAGTCAATGGCTTCGACCCTCGGGTGGGCATCTGGAACCCGCCCTACGAACGCCTGCCCGAAACCTGCAACGCACAGAGCGCGGCCTTCCTGCGCGTGGCCGCGCTGGTGCCACGTGTCAGCCTGTCGCTGGTGGGGCAGGACAAGGCCGATGGCCACACGCGGGTGCACATCCGCGTGGCCAACCACGGTTACCTGGGCACCGTGGGTGTGCCCTCGGCCAAGGACCTGCCACACGTCGAGCCACTGCGGCTGACGGCCAAGGGCGAGGGCGTGACGCTGCTGGCGCCGGCCGAGGCCGTCGTGCAGATCGGCCATCTCGAAGGCTGGGGCGGCGGCCTGTACGGCGGGCCCAGTGTGTTTGCACCCGCCACGCGGGGCAACGGCCACGAGCGTTTCGTGACGCTGGTGGTGGCGGGCAAGGGCCGTGTGCACGTGGAAGTGGGCAGTTGCCGTGTGGGGGTGCAGCGCTTGGTGGTGGTCATCGACTGAAGCGGTGCCGGGGCGTGGTGGCGGCCGTGCGAACATCGCAGCCGTGCAAGTACACCACCTGATCACAACCAGCCGCCACGCCGTCATCCGAAGGCTGCTGGCGGCTTTGAAGCTGGCGCTGTTCAGCGTGCTGTGTCTGCACCTGGCCGGCTGCGCGGTGGTGGACTACGAACAGCGGCGCTGGATCTTCATGCCCGGCGACCGGAACTGGGCGCCCGGCATCGAAGCGGCCAAGGGGATGCAGGACGTCTGGATCGACTACCGTTCGAACCCGCCCGAAGCCGAAGCCGTTCGCCTGCATGGCCTGTGGCTGCCGCAAGCCGACCCGGCCGCACCGGTGCTGCTCTTCCTGCACGGTGTGCACTGGGACGTGCGCGCCAGCGCGCCACGCATGCGCCAGCTGCACGCGCTGGGTTTTTCGGTGCTGGGTGTCGACTACCGCGGCTTCGGCCGCAGCAGTGAACGGCTGCCTTCGGAAACCCTGGTGGCCGAAGACGCCCGGGCGGCCTGGCATTGGCTGGCGCGAGAACACCCGCAGTCACGCCGATTCATCTTCGGCCATTCGCTGGGCGCTGCCGTGGCGGTGCGCCTGGCGCAGGAGATGCCCGACGAAGCCGGTCTCATCGTCGAAGGGGGTTTCACCTCAGTGCCCGACGTCTTTCGCAGCTTCGCCTGGGGCTGGGTGCCCATCGCCTGGATGATCACGCAGCGTTTCGATGCCGGTTCGCGCATCGCCGGCGTGGGTGCGCCGGTGCTGGTGGTGCACGGTGCGGATGACACGATGATCGCGCCCCGCCTGGGCCGTGCCCTGTACGAACAGGCGGTGCAGCCCAAGCGTTTTGTGCTGGTGAAAGGCGCCGCGCACGAAAACACCGACATCCTGGGCCATGCCCAGTACCGAGACGCGCTGCATCAGTTGTTTGGCCTGGGAGCAGCGCCTTAGGGCCACGGCCCGCTGTCTACACCACTGCCGGTTCCAGCAGGCGCAGCGTGCCCCGGTCGGCGTCCATCTCCACCGTCACACCCAGCGGCAGCGTGATCTTGTGCTTCACGTGGCCGAAGGGCGAGCCGCGGAACACCGGCACACCCAGCGGGCCGAAGTAGTCGTCGAAGACCTCTTCCAGCGTCAAGGTGCCGTAACTGCCTTCGCTGGGTTTGCAGTTGGTGAAGCCGCCCAGCACGACACCGGCTACGCGGGCCAGCGCACCGCTCAGCATCAGCGTCGACAGCATGCGGTCGACGCGGTAGATGTACTCGTTGACGTCTTCCAGGAAGAGGATCGCGCCATCGAGTGGCGGCATGAAAGGCGTGCCGGCCAGCGAAGTCAGCACCGCCAGGTTGCCGCCCTGCAGCGGTCCACGGGCCTGGCCGCTCCGCAGCGTGCTGACCGCTTCGGTTTCCGCCGGCATGACGGCTGAAGGCAGTGGCAGCGTGGCCGCCTGTCCATCCATCAACAAGGCCTGGAAGTGTTCGGTGCTGAAGGCGTTCCAGTCCGAGCGGCCCAATGGCGAATGGAAGGTGACGAGGCCGGTTTTCACGTGCACCGCCGAGATGAGTGCCGTCAGGTCGGAAAAGCCACCCAGGAACTTCGGGTGGCGGCCGATCAGGCCGTAGTCCAGCAAAGGCAGCACGCGGTTGGCACCCGAGCCGCCGGTGACGGCCAACACACCGGCCACGGCGGGGTCTGCAAACAGCGTGTGGATGTCGTCGGCACGCTGCTGCGGTGTGCCGGCCATGTGGCCGTAACGGGCGCGGGCGTTGGGTGCTTCCTGCACCTTGAAGCCCAGTGCGTTCAAGGCGCGGTGGGTTTGTTCGAAGGGCGCCCGTTCGTGGATGGCGCCCGAGGGGTTGATCAGGCCGATCGTGTCGCCGGCTTGCAGGCGGCGCGGGCGGATCAGGGGCAATGGCAGTGGCAAATGGGCAGGCAAAGTCGGTTCGCTCATGCGGAGGTGAAGTTCAGCCGGGGTGCGGCTCGATGTCCACGACCTCGAACCAGTTGTTCCAGAACAGCGGCCGGCGGTAGCCGATGAGCCAGGGCTGCATCAGCGCCGTGGCCGCCAGGTGCGTGCGCAGCTTGTAGGGCATCCAGGCCACGGTCAGGCGCTTGGCGTGGTCGAACAGCGCTTCGCGTTCGGGGCCATCGGGCAGGGCCAGCAGGCGCGCGATGGTGTCGTTCATCTGCGGCAGGTTGAACCGCGACAGGTTCACGCCACCCGCGGCCGCGGCGTCGTAACGCAGCAGGCCTTCGATGCCGTCGGGCGCGCCGGCGCGGCCGCTCACCGACCACATCATCAGCTTGCCGGCTCGGGCCGCCTTGTACTGCTCGGGCCAGTTGGCGGTGGCAAACTCCACGCGCAGGCCGACGGCGCCCAGGTCGCGTTTCATCAGCTCGTCGAAGCGGCGCATCTCCTGGCTGGGCTGGGTGGCCATCTGCAGCAGCAGCGGCTGGCCTTCGGGGGTTTCGCGCCAGCCGTCGCCGTTGCGGTCGCGCCAGCCGTACAGGTCGAGCAGCGCCCGGGCACGGGCCGGGCTGTAGTCGCTCATCTCGCTGCGCCAGGCCGGGTGGTAGCCGCTCATGTGCACGGCCACCGGCGATTGCGCGGCCACCGCCGAGCCGTGGCGCAGCAGCGTGATCTCGCGGTCCACGTCGATGGCCAAGCCGACGGCACGGCGCAGCGCCACACGCTCGGGGGAGTAGCCGCCCACCACCGGGTGCTCCATGTTGAACATGGTGTAGTAGGTGGACGGCAGCACCACGCGTTCGGCGCGGATGCCGCGTTTGGCCAGGTTGGGTGCCAGCTGGCCACCGGGCATGGCCACCGGCAAAAAGCCGTCGGGCAGATCGACCCAGTCGGCTTCGCCGTTCAGGAAGGCCAGCCAGGTGGGCTGTTTTTCTTCGATGATGGCAATCTCGACGCGGTCCACCATCGGCAGACGGCGGCCTTTCAGCTTGGCCAGGATGGCCTGGCCTTCGGCGTCGTCGGCCGCCGGTTCGGCGTGGTAGCGCACGTCACGGTAGCCCGGGTTGCGCGCCAGCACGATGCGCGATGAACGCCGCCATTCGGCCAGCCGGAAAGGCCCGGTGCCCACCGGGTGCTGCATCGACAGGTCGCCCTGCGCTTCGATCACTTCGCGCGCCACGGCACCGGTGGACGCACTGGCCAGCCACTGCGGAAACCGCGGCCGGCCAGCGGCCAGCACGAAGCGCAGCGTGTGGCGGTCGAGCACTTGCACGCCTTCGAGCGGGCGGTCGTAGTCGAAGGGCTTTTTCTGGTCGACGGCTTCCTTGCGCAGCGCGGCCAGACCGGCGATGCCGGCCTGTTCCATCGAACTCCAGCCGGGGCTCTTGGTGGCCGGGTCGGCCAGGCGCTTGATGCTGTAGGCGTAGTCGGCGGCCACCAGTTCACGCGGCTTGCCGCCGAAGGCAGGGTCGTCGGTGAACAGGATGCCGGGCTTGAGCTTGACGGTCCAGACGCGGAAGTCGCTGCCGGCTTCGGGCTCGGGCAACGCCGCCGCGGTGCGTGGACGCAGCTTCACCGGCCGCGCCAGCGGGTCGAATTCCAGCAGCGTCTCGAAGATGTGCGAGGTGATGCGCAGCGAACGCACGTCGCCCACCCGCGCCGGGTCGAAGCCGGTTTCGCTTTCGCTGGCCAGGCGCAGCACCTTGGGCGCGGTGGCCGCGCTGGGCTGTGCCGCTGCGTGCACCGCGGTGGCCGCCAGCACGCAGAAGGCGAGGGCATGCAGAAGGGCCAGGCAGCGGTTCATGCGGCGGATCATAGACACCCGGGCGCAAGCGCCCCGCGCTCAGGCGCCGCTCGCGGTCGCAGTGGTGCCGATGTCCTTCAGGGCGCGGTCGAAGCGAGACAGGCTGGGCCGCTCGAGAAACACACACGGTGTGCCGGTGCGCGCGCAGTGGCGTTTCACGCGGTAGTAGGCCTCGTGGTTGATGCACGCGGCCTGGCAGAACACCAGTTCGGCCCGGTTCAGGCGGCTGTCCAGCGCCTGCACGCTGTCTTCCAGACCGCCGTCGTGGTGCTCGAAATGCCCGCCCAGGCCTTCGATGCGGCTGCGGTAACGCGACACGGCATGCTGGATGCCACCGACACACAGCACGCGGCGGCCGTGCACGGTGATGGCTTGTTGGGCTGGTGGGGCTGGTGGAGCTTGTGTCGCTGACCCTGTCGGACGGCTGTCCGCAGCATGCACGGGCGCTGCGCTCGCGGGGCCGGCCGCCACCCGCCGCACCTGCTGCGGGTTTGACTTCGGCAGTGCGGGCGCCGGTTCGCCGGGCGCACGGCGTGCGAGTTCGCCACGCAATTGCGCCAGTTCCGCACGTGCCTGCGCCAGGTCGACCGCACCCTGCTGTTGCCGCTGCGACAGCCGCGTGCGCAGCGTGTCCAACTGCTGCCGCAACCGCACCATCTCGTCTGCCACCTGGGTCTGAAGCTGCACTTGCGCGACGCTGCGCCGCACATGGGCAAAGACCCAGCCGCGGGCCTCGCAGAGCACCCGATCCTGCAACTCGGCACCCAGCGGGTGTGTCATCACGGCCCACAGGCAAGCGGGTGCTTCGGTACCGTTCAGCGCCTCTTGCCACACCGCGCGCAAGGCTTCGGGTTCGCGCAAGCCTCGTGTCCGCAGCAGCATCCGCGCATGGCGCTCGTCCAGCTTCTTGTGCAGAGCCTCGGACAGTGCGTTGCGGCTGCACATGTCGTGCATCAGGCTGTACAGCACGTCGACATCGCTGCCCTTGAGCTGGCAGATGCCGCGGTGCTCCTGGCCCAAGGTGCGGGCGGCTTCGCGGCGCAGCACCTCGGGGGAAAAACTCAGGGCCAGCAGCAGTTCGTGGGCTCGCGTGGGCAATTCCCACAAACGGCGGCGGCGATGCTGCGCAGCTGCCGTCGCGCTGGCGGGTGCTGCCGTCGGCAAGGCGCGGGGGCTGGGCTCGTGCATGGCGGCGGTGTGTCAGTGAGCGCCCGGCGGCGTGCCGAGCATGGGGGTCATTTGGTGAGGATCAGCTTGCCCAGTGCAGTCAGGCGCAGGCGGTAGACCGCCTGACCATGTTCGATCTCGATCTCCTGTTCCTTGCCCAACAGCTCAGCCACCCGGAGGCGGCGCCTGCTCGACGCCGCAGGCCGGCCGGCGGCCATGGACAGGTCGGCCTCGGCAGGCCGCAAAGGTCCGGTCGGTGGCGTGGCGAGGGGTGCCGTCATGGCCTCAGGCCCCGACGGGAACCAGCGTCGCCGCGGACCACACCGCTGCGCGGCTGGACGGGTGGCGGGCCGCCCCAGCGCAGGGCGGCGCGGCCTTGCCGGGCGCCAGGAGCTGCTGAAAGCTTTCCTGGGCGTATTCGTGGCACGCACCGCAGGCGGTGGCGACACACAACTCGCCCTGCAGGCTGTCGAAGGGGCGATGTCGCGATCGGAGACGCGGTGGCAGATGCAGATGATCATGTGCCAATCTTAATGCGAACTATTCTCGTTCGCAAGAACAATGACCTGAAGGACCCAAGGGCCAAGCCGAATGTCCGCTGGCCCGTGACGAGTGTCAGCGGACCGCAATCGCTTGCCGGCCGCACTTTGGGCTGGGGTACGTGGGACGACACAGCGCTGAGACCGTTCACACCGTGCAGGACTCTGCTCAGCCGGTGCGAAGCGGCGCCGATTGTCTCAAGTCGACGCTCGCCGGGGCCGAAAGGTGGGCAGGCGTCGATACCTCCCCGCCGTACCCAAGGCTTGCCACGAACACCCGGCCGACTGCCTGACCCCAAGCAAAGCCCGCATGCCCATCGAACTCGTCAGCTGCACGCCAGGCGCCGGCCCAGCCGCAGCCCTTGCGGCGTCGCCCGCATCCGCGGCCGCTCGCGTGCCGAGCGCGCCGCTTGGTCGGGGTATGCGCACGCAGCTCATGGTGCTGGCCTTCTACCTGGTCGATGCCTGCCTGATGGCCGCCTATGGGCTGCAAGGGGCGCTTCCGTCGACGGCCCCCTTGGCCTTCGGTGCCGCCGGATGCGGACTGACGCTGGTGTTTGTGCTGATGGTGCGTCTGGGCTGGCATCGCCGCATGGGTGGCGCCCGATTCACCACCATCCAGTTGCTCAGCGCCTGCAGCCTGATGCTGATCACGGCCGCCGCGCTGCCGCAGATCGGCGTGCTCTTGTTGCTGACCCTGATCGTTGCCCTGGCGACAGCCGCGCTGCAGTTGCCGCTGCGGCATGTGCTGGTGGTCTCGGGGCTCATCGCCTCTTTTTCGCTGGCCCTGCTGCTGGCCAGTGGCACCCGGCTCGGCCTGCCCTTGGACGACGCTTGGTCGCGCCTGATCAGCGGCGTGTGGTTTGCCGTGGTGCTGGCCAAGATCGTGGCCATCAACCTGATCGGCGAAGGCATGCGCAAGGCCCTGTCGGCCAGCAATGCCCGGCTGGAAGCCGCACTGATCCAGGTGCGCGAACTGTCGGAGCGGGATGACCTGACCGGCCTGCAGAACCGGCGCAGCATCCTGACGCTGCTGCTCGAGGAGCGGGCGCGCTTCGCTCGCGGCGGTTTGGCCTTTGGCGTGGCCATTCTCGACATCGACCACTTCAAGCGGGTGAACGACCAACTCGGCCACGCCATGGGCGACGAGGTGCTGCGGGTGTTCGCAAAGCTCGTCGCTGGCCGGCTGCGCAGCACCGATCGCATCGCGCGTTATGGCGGCGAAGAGTTTCTGCTGCTGCTGACCAACAGCCCTGATGCGGCTTCCGTGGAACTGGCCGTCGGGCGCCTGCGGTGTGCGGTGGACGAACACAGCTGGTCGGACCTGTCGCCCGGCCTGAAGCTCACCTGCTCGATCGGGGTGACGATGAGCCGCGCGGGCGAAGGCATACCCGACATGCTGGAGCGCGCGGACGCGGCCTTGTACCGCGCCAAGTCGGACGGGCGAAACGCCGTGCGCATGGGCTGACGCCGCCGGCCGTGCGGACCTAACTGCCCATCTGCGACTGCAGGTAGTTCTGTTCGCCGACCTTGCCCACCAGCTCGAGCTGGGTTTCCAGGAAGTCGATGTGTTCTTCGGTGTCTTCCAGGATGTGCTGAAAAAGGTCGCGGCTGACGTAGTCACGCGACAGTTCGGCCTGCGCGATGCCGTCTTTCAGCGTCGCCTGCGCGCCTTGTTCGGACTTCAGGTCGCAGCCCAGGGCCTCGACGAGCGTCTCGCCGATCAGCAGCTTGCCCAGGTCTTGCAGGTTGGGCAGTGCGTCCAGCGTGAACAGGCGCTCCATCAGCGCGTCGGCGTGTTTCATCTCGCCGATCGATTCGTCGTATTCCTTCTTGGCCATGCGCTCGAAGCCCCAGTGCTTGAACATGCGGTAGTGCACGAAGTACTGGTTGATGGCGGTCAGCTCGTTTTTCAGCTGGGTCTGCAGGAAACGGATGACTTTGGGGTCGCCTTGCATGGTGGGGCCTCCGGGCTGTGACTTGCCACGATGCGCCAAGCTTAGCGCGTGGCGCTGGTTCCCTCGAGGCTGCCGCCGGATTGCATGGCCAGGACCGTGTCGCGGATCAGGTGGCCCGAGATCGAAAACCGCGGTGGGATGTTGGGCAAGTTGTCGATGTCGAACCACTGCGCGTCTTCGATCTCGCTGGCCTGCGGCACGATGTCGCCACCCGCCCAGCGGGCGGTGAAAGCCACCATCAGGCTGTTTGGAAAGGGCCAGCTCTGGCTGCCGAAGTAGCGCAGTTGGTCGACCTGCACACCCACCTCCTCGGCCACTTCGCGGTGGATGCAGGCTTCGAGCGATTCGCCGGCTTCCACGAACCCGGCCAACGCGCTGTACATCTGGTTCACGAAGTGCGGCGCCCGCGCCAGCAGCACCTGGCCGGGGCGCCACACCAGCGCCATCATGGCCGGGCTGATGCGCGGGTAGGCGCTGTGGCCGCAGGCCGGGCAGCGGCGAGAGCGCTCGCCGGCCTGCTGTTCGGTGGCCGTGCCACACACGCCGCAGTGGCGGTGGGTGCGGTCCCAGTCCAGCACCTGGGCCGCGCGGCTGGCCAGGCCGGCCAGGGCATCCGGAAAGGCCATCATTGCGGCGCGCAGCGGCACCGGGCGCCATCCTTCGGGCGCAGCGGACAGTCGCAGCGCCCAGCAGTCCAGGCCGTCCAGCCTGCCCAGGTAATGGCGGGCATCGGCTTCGTGGTGCCAGCTTTGCAGTGGCAGCGGCGCCAGCGGGCTGGCTTCATCAGCAGGCAGCAGCAGCTTGCCTTCGACGAAGCTCAGGCACCAGTGGTGCAGTGTGGGTTCGCCGATCAGCGAGATGGCGGGAATGAAGTGCATGGCAGGGGCTTGCGGACGGTTAGCCGCTCAAGGGGCGCGGCCCTCAGCCTACATCACCGCACCCAGCTGCCAGGGCACGAACTCGTTCTGCCCGTAGCCATGGGTCTCGCTCTTGGTGGCACGGCCCGAGGCCGTGGCCAGCATCAACTGAAAGATGCGTTCACCGCAGGCTTGCACGTCGTCCACGCCATCGACGATGCCGCCGCAGTCGATGTCGATGTCGTCTTCCTGTTTCGTCCACAGCGCCGTGTTGGTGCTGAGCTTCAGCGAAGGCGAGGGCGCGCAGCCATAGGCGCTGCCGCGGCCGGTGGTGAAGCAGATCAGGTTGGCGCCTCCGGCGACCTGGCCGGTGGCGGACACGGGGTCGTAGCCGGGGGTGTCCATGTAGACAAAGCCCCGCGCGGTGATGCGTTCGGCAAACTCGTAGACGTCCACCAGGTTCGTGGTGCCGCTCTTGGCGATGGCGCCCAGGCTTTTCTCCAGGATGGTGGTCAGGCCGCCGGCCTTGTTGCCGGCCGAGGGGTTGTTGTCCATCTGCATGCCGTTGCGCGCGGTGTAGGCCTCCCACCAGGCGATGCGGGCACGCAGCTTGTCGGCCACGGCCGTGCTGACGGCACGGCGGGTGAGCAGGTGTTCGCCGCCGTAGATTTCGGGCGTTTCACTCAGGATGGCGCCGCCGCCGTGTTGCACCAGGCGGTCGACAGCGGCGCCCAGCGCCGGGTTGGCGCTGATGCCGCTGTAGCCGTCGCTGCCGCCACATTGCAGGCCGACGGTGAGGTGGCTGGCCGGCACGGGCACACGCTTCACTTTGTTGGCATGCGGCAGCAGGCGCTTGATCTCTTCGATGCCCCGCGCCACGGTCTTGGCCGTGCCGCCGGTGTCCTGGATGTTGAAGGTGACGAGCCAGGCGCCTTCCTGCAGGCCTTCCTGTGCGACCAGGCCCTGGATCTGGTTGGTCTCGCAGCCCAGCCCCACCACCAGCACGGCCGCGAAGTTGGGGTGGCGGGCATAACCGCCGAGTGTGCGGCGCAGCACCTGCAGCTCTTCACCGTCGCTGGCGGTGGCGCAGCCCATGCCGTGGGTCAGCGCCACGATGCCATCGACGTTGGGAAAGTTGGCCAAGGCTTCAGGGTGGATGTCGCGCCGGAAGTGGTCGGCAATGGCCCGCGCCGCCGTGGCGCTGCAGTTCACGCTGGTCAGCACGCCGATGTAGTTGCGCGTGGCCACGCGGCCGTCGGGCCGCACGATGCCCATGAAGGTGGCGGGTTCGGGCACGTAGGCGGTGGGCGTGGCGCCAGCACCCGGTTCGTGGCTGCGTTCGAAGCTGCTGAAGGCCAGGTTGTGCGTGTGCACGTGCTGGCCCGGCGCGATGGCCTGCGTGGCGGTGCCGATGATCTGGTTGTAGCGCCGCACTGCTTCGCCCACTGCGATGTGGCGGGTGGCCACCTTGTGGCCGGGTGGCACCAGTCCGCTGACCGTGATGCCCTCTTCGGCGATGGCGGTGCCACCCAGCAACTGCCGCCGCGCGATCACGACGTTGTCGGCCGGGTGGATGCGGATGGCCGGGCTGGAGGACATGGCGCCGCCTGCCTCAGTTGTCGATCAATTCGGGGTTCCAGGCGTGCACGGTCTGCTTCTGCTGGCCCAGCTTTTCGATGCCCAGTTCCATCACGTCGCCCGGCTTCAGGTAGACCGGCGCAGGCTTGATGCCCATGCCCACACCCGGGGGCGTGCCGGTGGTGATCAGGTCACCGGGGTTCAGCGTCATGAACTGGCTCAGGTGGCTGACGATCTGCGCCACGCTGAAGATCATGGTCTTGGTGTTGCCGGTCTGGAAACGTTTGCCGTTGACGTCGAGCCACATCGACAGGTTCTGCACGTCGCCCACTTCGTCGGTGGTCACGAGCCAGGGGCCGGTAGGGCCGAAGGTGTCGCAGCCTTTGCCCTTGTCCCACTGGCTGCCCCGTTCCAACTGGTACTCGCGTTCCGACACGTCGTTGACGACGCAGTAGCCGGCCACGAACTTCAGCGCGTCGGCTTCCGACACATAACGTGCGCGGGTGCCGATCACGACGCCGAGTTCCACCTCCCAGTCGCCCTTCACTGAACCCTTGGGCAGCACCACGGCGTGGTTGCAGCCGACGGCGCTGTCCACGGTCTTCGTGAACACGATCGGTTCTTTCGGGATCGGCATGTTGGACTCGGCCGCGTGGTCGGCGTAGTTCAGGCCGATGGCGATGAACTTGCCCAGGCCCGACCAGGGCACGGCCAGCGTGCCTTGTGGCACGACGGGCAGCGCGTTGATGTCCACGGCCCGCAGCGCGGCCAGGCCGGCCGGTGACAAGGTGGCGGGCGTGATGTCTTTGATCAGCGCGCTGAGGTCACGCACCCGGCCGTCGGCGTCGAGCACGCCGGGTTTTTCCTGGCCCTTCGGGCCGTGTCTGAGCAGTTTCATGTGTGGACTTTCTTCAGTTGGACCAGCCGCCGTCGATGACTTGGGATGTTCCCGTTGTGAATGAGGATTCGTCGCTGGCCAGGTACACGGCCAGCGCGGCAATTTCGTCGACCTTGCCCAGCCGGCCCATCGGCTGGCGCGACACGAAGGCGGCTTCCACCTGCGCCAGCGTCTGGCCGCTGGCCTTGGCCTGGGCGGCGATGCGGTCGCGCAGCGAGGGTGATTCCACGGTGCCGGGGCAGATGGCGTTGCAGCGCACACCCTGGGTCATGAAGTCGGCGGCCACCGCCTTGGTCAGGCCGATGATCGCGGCCTTGGTGGTGCCGTAGACAAATCGGTTGGGCGCACCCTTGATGCTGCCCGCGACGCTGGCCACGTTGATGATGCTGCCACCACCGCCGCGTTGCTTGGCCAGTTCCAGCATGCCCGGCACGAAGGCCTTGATGGTGCGGAACTGGCTGCGCACGTTCAGGTTGAATGCAAAGTCCCAGTCGGCTTCGGTGCAGTCCAGCACCGTGCCGGCGTGCACGTAGCCGGCGCCGTTGAAGAGCACGTTGACGGGCCCGTGCGTGGCTGCGGCGGCGGTCACAGCGGCGGGGTCGGTGACGTCCAGGCGCTGTGTCGTGCAGCCCGTCTCTGCCTTCAGTGCGGCCAGCAGTTCTTCATTGATGTCGGTGGCGATGACCCGTGCACCTTCGCGCACGAAGGCCTGCGCCACGGCGCGGCCGATGCCCTGGCCGGCGGCGGTGATGAAGGCGGTCTTGCCGGCCAGGCGGCCGGTGGGGCTGGAACTCATGGTGGGGTGTCCTCTTCAGCGCGGCACGATCTGCGTGCCGCTGAGTTGTTCTTGGGCCTCGACGAGCGACGGCACGTACTTGCTGCCATGCCCCAGCGCGCTGGCGATGCTCAGGCTCTGGTGCACGGCTTCGCCCATCACGCTGGGTACGTTCAGGCCCTCGGCCAGGTGGGTGTAGTAGCGCACGTCCTTGCGCGCGTTATCCAGTTCGAAGAGCAGGCCGCTCAGGTCGCCGTTCAAGGTCTTGGCCATGCCCTGGAAGAGGCCGTTGTTCAGGGGCCCGGCGGTCACCAGTGCAACGAACTTGTGCAGGTCGACGCCCGCCTTCTGGCCCACGGCAAAAGCTTCGGCCGTGGCCGTGCAGACGGCTTGCGCAACGAAGTTGTTCAGCAGCTTGATGGTGTGGCCGGCACCTGGCCCGCCCATGTGGAAGACATTCTCCGCAAAGCAGCGGATCACCGGTTCCAGCCGCGCGAATACCTGGGGCTCGGCGCCCACCATCACGTTCAGGCGCCCGGCTTCGGCTTCGGTGGGTGTGCGCGACAGCGGCGCGTCCACCAGCACCACGCCGCGTTCGGCGCACAACTGGCGCAAGTGCGCGGTGGAAGCGGGTTCGCTGGTCGAACAGTCAACAAGCAACAGGCCGTCGGTGGCGCCGGCCAGCAGGCCGTTTTCGCCCAGCATCACCGACTCCACCTGCGGCGAGCCGGTGACGCAGATGAAGACGATGTCGCTGCCCGCCGCCAGGGCGGCCGCCGAGTGGACCAAGGTCGCACCGCTGTCCAGCAGGTCGGCCACCCGATCGGCACGGCGGTTCACGGTGATCGACAAGGCGTGGCCCTTGGCCAGCAGGTGCTTGGCCATGCCGTGGCCCATCAGGCCGCTGGCGCCGACAAAGCCGATGTTCATGGGGTGTGCCTGAGGCTCATCCGCGGCCCACGTAAGGCATCTTGGTGGCCATCACGGTGGTGAACAGCACGTTGGCGCTGAGCGGCAGGCGCGTCATGGACAGGAAGGTGTCGACCACCGCTTGCAGGTCCATGCGCGGCTCCGGCCGCATGCTGCCGTCGGCCTGCAGCACGCCGTCCACCATGCGCGAGGTCATCTCGCTGGCGGCATTGCCGATGTCGATCTGGCCGACTGCGATGTCGTAGGGCCGGCCGTCCAGCGCCGCGGTCTTGGTCAGCCCGCTGACCGCGTGTTTGGTGGCGGTGTAGGCGATCGAACCGGGGCGCGGGGTATAGGCTGAAATGCTGCCGTTGTTGATGATGCGGCCGCCCATGGGCTGCTGTTCCTTCATCAGCTTGAAGGCTTGCGACAGGCAGTAGAAAGCGCCGTTGAGATTGACGTCGACGATCTGCCGCCATTCGGCGCCGGTGACCAGGTCGGGTGTCTTGGCCGTGAGGCCGCCACCGGCGTTGTTGAACAGCAGGTCCAGGCGGCCGTGGCGGTCCTTGATGCGGGCAAAGGCTTCGGCCACCTCTTGTTCGTTGGCCACGCTGCAGGGCAGGGGCATGGCCATGCCGGCATGGGCACCCGCGGCGGCGGCGGTTTCCTGCAGGGCTTCTGCACGGCGGCCCAGCAGGGCGACCGCCCAGCCATCGGCCAGCAGGCCCAGTGCACAGGCGCGGCCGATGCCGCTGCCGGCGCCGGTGACGAGGGCGATCTTGCTCATGCGGTGGCCTTCAGTGGTTGTCTTTGGGAACGGCGGAACCTCGGCAGCCGCGCAGGAAATCGAGGTCGGCGCCTTCGTCGGCCTGCAGCACGTGGTCGATGTAGAGCTTCCAGTAGCCGCTGTCCATGGCCGGCGCGGGTGGCTGCCAGTTGGCGCGGCGGGTGGCCAGTTCAGCGTCGTCCACGTGCAGGTGCAGGCGGCGGCCGGCCACGTCCAGCGTGATCAGGTCGCCGTTTTTCACCAGCGCCAGCGTGCCACCGGCGGCGGCTTCCGGGGCCGTGTGCAGCACCACGGTGCCGTAGGCGGTGCCGCTCATGCGCGCGTCGCTGATGCGCACCATGTCGGTGATGCCCTTGCGCAGCACCTTGGGCGGCAGCGGCATGTTGCCGACCTCGGCCATGCCGGGGTAGCCCTTGGGGCCGCAGTTCTTCAGCACCAGGATGCAGGTCTCGTCGACGTCCAGGTTCTCGTCGTCGATGCGCGCATGGAAGTCGTGGCTGTCCTCGAACACCACCGCACGGCCGGTGTGCTGCATCAGCGCCGGCGTCGCGGCGCTGGGCTTGATGACCGCGCCGCGTGGCGCCAGGTTGCCACGCAGCACGGCGATGCCGGCCTTGTCCTTGAACGGCGCGGCCATGGTCTTGATGACACGCGGGTCGAAGTTCTGCGCGTCGGCGATGTTCTGGCCCACGGTCTGGCCGTTGGCGGTGACGGCGTCCAGGTGCAGCACCGACGCGATCTCCTTCATCACCACCGGCAGGCCGCCGGCGTAGCAGAAGTCTTCCATCAGGTGTTCACCGCTGGGTTGCAGGTTCACCAGACACGGCAGTTCGCTGGCCAGGCGGTCGAAGTCGTCGATGGTCAGCTTCACGCCGATGCGGCCGGCAATGGCAATCAGGTGGATGACGGCATTCGTGCTGCCGCCGATGGCCGCCAGCGTGCGGATGGCGTTTTCGAAGGCTTCGCGCGTGAGGATGCTGCTGAGCTTCTGGTCGGTGTGCACCATCTCGACGATGCGCCGGCCGGCGTTGCGTGCAATGACGTTGCGGCGGCCATCGACCGCAGGGTAGGCGGCATTGCCCGGCAGGCCCACACCCAGCGCCTCGACCATGCTGGCCATCGTGCTGGCGGTGCCCATGGTCATGCAGTGGCCGTGGCTGCGGTGCATGCAGCTTTCGGCTTCAAAGAAGTCCTGCAGCTTCAGCGTGCCGGCGCGCACCTGCTCGCTCATGCTCCACACGCCGGTGCCCGAGCCCAGTTCCTGGCCGCGCCACTTGCCGCTGAGCATGGGCCCGCCGCTGACGCCGATGGTGGGCAGGTCGATGCTGCTGGCGCCCATCAGCAGGCTGGGTGTGGTCTTGTCGCAGCCCATCAGCAGCACCACGCCGTCGATGGGGTTGCCGCGGATGCTTTCTTCCACGTCCATGCTGGCCAGGTTGCGGTAGAGCATGGCGGTGGGGCGCAGCAGGGTCTCGCCCAGGCTCATCACCGGAAACTCGAGCGGGAAGCCGCCGGCCTCGTAGACACCGATCTTCACCTGCTCGGCCAGCGTGCGGAAGTGGCTGTTGCAGGGCGTCAGCTCACTGAAGGTGTTGCAGATGCCGATGACCGGCCGGCCGTCGAACTGCTCGTGCGGGATGCCCTTGCCCTTGACCCAGCTGCGGTAGGCGAAGCCGTCACGGTCTTGTCGGCCGAACCATTGCTGGCTGCGCAGGTCTTGCGGGGCTTTTTTCTTGGGTTGGTCGCTCATGGGCGTGCTGGCTTTCCCGGGTTGGGGTGGCAGGGTTGGGCAGATACTATGGTATGACGATTGGCTGCAGCAGCCGTGAAAGCCCTAGGAGCGCCCCATGTCCCCCCCCCCATCCCCCACCCCTGTGCTTGCCGTGGCCAGGCTGTCGCCGCTGCTGATGCCGCAACTGGCCGCCGCCTTCGATCTGCAGGTGCTGCCCGACCTGGACGCCGCTGGCCTGGCCGCCGTGGCACCGCGCATCCGCGGCCTTGCCGCCAGTGGTGAATCCAAGGTGCCGGCCGACCTGATCGCGCGGCTGCCGGCACTGGAGGTGATCTCGGTGATGGGCGTCGGCTACGACGGTGTCGACGTGGCGGCCGCCAAGGCGCGCGGCGTGGTCGTCACCCACACGCCCGACGTGCTGAACGACGACGTCGCCGACCTGGCGCTGGGCCTGATGCTGAGCGCCGCGCGCCAGCTGCCGGCAGCCGACCGCTTCGTGCGCGGCGGCCAGTGGTTGCAGGGCAACATGCCGCTGGCACGCAAGATGAGCGGCGCCCGGCTCGGCATCGTCGGCATGGGCCGCATCGGCCAGGCCATCGCCCACCGCGCGCTGGCCTTCGGCATGTCGATCGCCTACACCGCCCGCAGCGCCAAGCCCGACCTGCCGCACCGCTACCTGCCCAGCGCAGAAGCGCTGGCCGAACAGAGCGACTTCCTGGTCGTCATCACCCCCGGCGGCGCCGGCACCCGCCACCTGGTCAATGCCCAGGTGCTGGCCGCGCTGGGCCGCAGCAGCCCCGGCGGCGGCATCCTGGTGAACGTGGCGCGTGGCTCGGTGGTGGATGAAGCGGCCTTGATCGACGCGCTGGAGCGCGGCGTGATCGCCGGCGCCGGGCTCGACGTGTTCGAGGCCGAGCCGCAGGTGCCCGAGCGCCTGCGCGCCATGCCGCATGTGGTGCTGAGCCCGCACATCGGCAGCGCCACGCAGGGCACGCGCCAGGCCATGGCCGACCTGGCCTTTGCCAATCTGCAGCTGCACCTCAGCGGCCAGGCAGTGCGCACGCCGGTGCCGGAATGCCGGTGAAACCGCTCCGCACCGGGGGTTGTCGGGATTCCTGACAGCCGCGCTGCAGCCCCTGGCTTGCAGACCGTGACAAGGGTCACAGGGCGCCACGGTCTGTGGAAGACCGCACGTCGGCTTCCTTGACAGCGCCCACGACACAGCGCAATGACACTCGCAAGCCTTTGATTTGATTGGTGTTTTTCGGTTGCACGAGCCTGGCACCGAAATCGCTACTGCTGGTTGTCGGGCAAGCACCTGTGGGTGCCCTGCCCATCCACTATCAGAAGGCACGACACCATGCACAAGATCATCGGCCTGCTGGCCGCCAGCGCGTTGAGCGCTGGCGCCGCCCAGGCAGCGCTGTTCGGCGCCA
>LNFM01006671.1_pt1 | contig 20127 bp, 16 predicted proteins | sample 596031 | NCBI WGS metagenome assembly LNFM01 (sample SAMN04254537, study PRJNA301005) | activated carbon metagenome | isolation source: dual media filters at the Ann Arbor, Michigan drinking water treatment plant | place: USA: Ann Arbor | reverse complement strand
GTGACGGCAACAGCAGCGATGCCGCGAAGAACGTCTTGGAGCCCCCCCGCATCAGGCGCTTGCATGCCTGCGCGTCGAAGGCAGCCGGCGGCGGAGCGGGCACGGTGCCGCCGAGTGTGGCCGGCACCGACGCGCGGGCCTGCACAAGGTAAGGAGAGGGACGGCCGTCCATGGTCTGCTCAGACCAGTGCCGACGGCTCGGGGACCACGGTCTGCAGCGCCTGCGCCGACATCAGCACGCCCGGCACGCCGGCGCCCGGATGGGTGCTGGCGCCGACAAAGAACAGACGGTCGATGTCTTCGCTGATGTTGTGCGGGCGGAACCAGGCGCTCTGCGTCATCAGCGGCTCGAGGCCGAACGCGGCGCCCTTGAGCGACAGCAGGCGGTCGCGGAAGTCCACCGGCGTGGTGATCAGCTGGGTGACGATGTGCTTTTCGAAGCCGGGCATCACGGTGCGGTCGAGTTCGGCCGCGATGCGCCGGCGATACGTCTCGGCCATCGTCGACCAGTCGGTGCCGCTGTCCAGGTGCGGCACCGGCGACAGCACATAGAAGGTGTCGCAGCCGACGGGCGCCAGCGATGGGTCAGTGGCGGTGGGTCGATGCAGGTACAGGCTGAAGTCCTCGGCCAGGTGATGGCGCAGGAAGATGTCGCGCAGCAGCTCCTTGTAGCGCGGTCCCATCAGCAGCATGTGGTGCGGCAGTTCGTCATAGCGGCGGTTCAGACCGAAGTACCAGACGAACAGACTCATCGAGTACTTGCCCTTGTCGATGCGCCGGTCGGTCCAGTGGCGCCGATGCTGCGGCTCCACCAGGTACTTGTAGGTCCAGGCGGAGTCAGCATTGGACACCACGATGTCGGCGGCGATCTTCTCGCCGCTGGCCAGCGTGACGCCCGTCGCGCGCGGCCGGCCTCGGCCGCGGGAGGGCTCGATGTCGATCTTGCGTACCTCGGCATTCAGGCGCAGGCGCCCACCTTGGGATTCGAGCAGCTTGACCAGGCCGTCAACGATGACGCCGGTGCCGCCCATCGCCCAGTGCACGCCGAAGCGCCGTTCGAGCGAGTTGACCAGCGCGTAGACGGAGGTCACCGAAAACGGATTGCCGCCAATGAGCAGCGGATGAAAGCTCATCACCTGGCGCAGCTTGGGATCGCGGATGTGCTGCGACACCACGCCGAAGATGGTGCGCCAGCCCTGCATGCGGACCAGCTGCGGTGCCGCGGCCAGCATGTTGGAGAGCTTGGGAAATGCCACCGGCCCCAGTTCCTCGAAGCCAAGTCGGTAGCACAGGTCGGCGTACTTGACGAAGCGCTTGTAGCCTTCCAGGTCGCCGGGTGCGAAGCGCTCGATCTCGGCGTACATCTTGTCGGTGTCGCCGTGGTAGTCGAAGTGCGAGCCGTCAGAGAAGCGCAGGCGGTAAAACGGCGCCATCGGCGTCAGCGTCAGGTCGTCGGCGAGCTTGCGGCCGCACAGGGTCCACAGCTCCTCGAGGAACCACGGTGCGGTGATGATGGTGGGGCCGGCGTCGAACACGAAGCCGTCCTGCCGATGCACGTAGGCGCGGCCGCCGGGGCCGTCGAGCTTCTCGACCACGGTGACGTCGTAGCCGCGGCAGGCGAGGCGGATGGCCGCGCCGAGACCGCCGAAGCCGCTGCCGATGACGACTGCTCGCTTGCCGGGCGTGGTGCGGTTGACGGTTGGAACGGGCGATGCAGCCAGCGGACCCTGGCCGTGAAACACGGTCTTCATGCGTGACCTCGAAAAGCGTGATGCGGTAATGCCTGATGCAGACTGCGGCTCGACATGACGGTCAATCCGGTCGCGGGCTCGGTGCCGGATGCAGGTCGATCGGTGCGATCGCACGATGGGTGGTGGCCGGCGGCTGCGCACTGAGCTTGACGCGATTGCGCATCGCCCAGCGCCACAGTGCAGTGACATCGACCGGCAGCACCATCATCAGGTGCTCGACGATCGCCAGAGCCAGCAACGCTGCCACCAGCAACAGCCCGACCCGCGCCGGTTCGGTGGCGGCGGGATCGATGGCGTTCTGCACCAACAGCACCACGACGACGGTTGCGGCGCCGACCGACACCGGCAGCAGCGCATTCATGCGGCGGCGCCGGAAGAAGCTCTTCAGATACGTCAGGTGCGGCGGCAAGAATTCCTCGCTCAGGTTGCGCACGCCGAAGAAGAGATTCAGCTTGGCGCTGCTGCGCATCGTCCAGAGCACCACATAGGTCCACAGCGCCACGGCGTTGCTGCCATGCCAGGTGATCGCGGCGATCAGCACGGCGCCGCCGATGATCGCCAGTTCGTGCCACAGGATCGCCTCGACCGCATGCACGAAGTGACGCCAGCCGCCGCAGTCGGGTGCGCAGGCGTGGCGGCGCGGGCCGGTCAGCCAGCCGGTGAGAAAGCTCAATTCCTGCCAGCCCCAGACCAGCAGCGCGCAGGTGAAGGCGGCATAGGCGCCCGAGACCGATCCGTCGCTGGCGGTGATCACGATGCCGCCGAGCGCCGCCACGGCGATCACCGAGGCGATCGCCAGGCTCCAGCGGAAGGTGGTGCGGGGCAGCCCGTCGAGCAGCAGCACGAGGCCCGTGCTGAACCACCAGATGAAGGCGGCGAAGACAACCGGAAGCACGAGGTCCAGCATGCTGCGTCAGTGCTCCGGTCGGCGCTGTTTCACCATACCGGCGCGACGCGGATCTGCGCCGGCAGGGTATGCCGATGTACCGGCAGCAGGTACAGGCGCGCAAACACCGCGAAGCCGGCGACCGCGCAGGCGCCGCGCTTGAGCGTGCCCAGCACGCCACCCTGCGCCTTGGCCCGGTCGGCCGCGAAGCTGATGCGGCACAGCCGATCCATGCCGGCGCGGAAGGCCGGGTGGTCGATGTCGAGCGTCAGCGGGAACACCTGCTTGCTGATCTCGCTGGTGATGCGGAACACCTCGTAGTCGTAGGTGGTCGATTCCAGGCCCATCGCCTCGTGCATCGCCGGCCGCGTGTGGTCGCGCACGTACATGGTGGCGTACACGGCGAGCAGGAAGAAGCGGATCCACAGCGTGTTGGCACCGCGCAGCAGGTGCGGATGCGCGCGCATGATCAGCGCGAACGACTCGCCATGGCGGAACTCGTCGTTGCACCAGCGCTCGAACCAGCGAAAGATCGGGTGGAAGCGCTTGTCCGGGTTGCGCTCGAGCTGGCGGAAGATGGTGATGTAGCGGGCGTAGCCGATCTTCTCCGACAGGTAGGTCGCGTAGAAGATGTACTTGGGCTTGAAGTAGGTGTACGCCTTGGTGCGCTTGAGCCCGCCGAGGTCCACCCCCATGCCCAGATCCTTGAGCGAGGCGTTGATGAAGCCGGCATGGCGGCTTTCGTCGCGCGCCATCATGCCCATCAAGTTCTTGATGTCCGGGTTGTCGACGTTCTTCTTGATCTCGTTGTAGAGCACGCAGCCGGAGAACTCGCTGGTGACCGAGCTGATGAGGAAATCGAGGAATTCCTTGCGCAGCTCGGGTGAGATGCGCGAGAAGGTCTCCTTCAGCTCGACCTCGAACTGCTCGTCGCGCTGGAAGTGATCGTGATTGTTGTCGCCTTCATACTCGGCCATCATCGCGTCCCACTCGGCGCGCACCGGGCTGACGTCGATCGCGTCCATCGCCTTGTAGTCGGTGGTGTAGAAGCGCGGGCTCAGCAGCGTGCTGACCTCGGCCTTGCGCGTCGACTCGTCCGAGGTGGCGGGCGTGCGGCTGACGGCGGTGTTTTCGATGACGGCGGACATGGGGGTCTCCTCGTGGTCAGTTGCGCGGCTCTTGTTGGGTCGGGCGGGCCGTCGTCGTTGTGCTTGATGGTTGCAGCAGGCGCGCGAAAGCGCCGGCATGCATCGGGCCGAAGGACTCCAGATCGATGCGCTGTCCGGTGGCCGGGTCTTCCAGCGTGAGGCGGCCGTCGGTGCGGCCAATCAGCACGAATGGCCGCGTGTGATCGAGCCCGCGCAGCTTGCGTTCGCGCGCCAGCGCGCGCAGCGCGCCCCGCACGAAGCCGTTTTCCCCCTGCAGGGTGTCGACGATCTGGCCGCTGCGGTCGTCGATGACGGCGATGCCGCCATCGGGCCGATCCTCGAAGCGCAGTTCGCGCGTTTGCGCGGCCGCGGCATCGGGCTCGCGCACGTCGATGCCCGACAGTCGCACCGCCGCCACCGCCACGAGCGTGGCCAGCACCAGCGCGCCGATCGACAGCAGGACGCCGCGCGGGAGGGTGTCGCCGTGGGGAGCGGTCGGGCTCATGGGTGGGCAGCGAAGGTCAATGCGCGGCGATCGGCTGCTGCGCGTGTGATGGCGCGGTCGCCGCTTGGCTGCTCGGCAGCGCGACACCCGTCGCCTGCGACCACGCCTTGGCGAGGATGGCGGCGACCTGTTCCACGTTCTGCAGGCTGCACAGCATCGGCTCCGGGCGGCGCATCTGCCACGGACGGCAGTGCGGCCACAGATGCAGCCAGGCGATCTGGCTGCCTTCGGCCAAGGTCAACGGGATGTCGCCCAGACCGTCGCGCTCGATCCTCAGTCCGGCGCTGGCAATGCGCTTGAGCGGCAGGTTGAAGGTCAGCGTCAGCACGATGCCGATGCGCATCACCACGCGTTTGCTGGTGATCGTGTACACGGTGGTGCGGCCGGTGAGCCACGCCAGCGTCAGCACGGTGCCTAGGGCGAATACCACCAGCGGCAGCAGCCAGGCCATGGCGACCAGGGCGGCGCCGACGCCGTCGCCATCGGCCAACACGTTGGCGCCGCGCAGGGCGAGGATGACGCCGAAGTAGATCGCCAGCTTGCGCGCATGGAACGCGCGCAGTGCCACCCGGCGCCAGTCTGGCCGGCCCTGCCACAGGATGCGCTCGCCGGGCGGCAGCGGCTCCGGCAGCCCCGGCGTCGCTTCGAACTCGTGTTCGTGCTCGCCCGGGGCGGCGTGGCGATGGGACGTCATACCAACGGCTCCACCCGCTCAGGCGTGGCGTACAGCGAGCCGCCGCCGTAGTACGCGGTGATCTTCTCTTCTTCCTGCACCGTGACCTGGTCCATCGACTTGGTGCGCGGTACCTGCGCGAACTGCGATGCCAGCAGCGCGCCGACTTCGATGCGCGCGTCGGGCTTGGCGCCGCGGCCCGTGTGCATCAGCTTCTCGGCGCCGAGTGACTTGAGGATGTTGCCGAGCACATCGCCATTTTTCACGCGGGCGAAGTTCATCGGCAGCAGCACGTTCGGCGTGGCGCCGGTGTCGTCGACCTTGACTTCGAGGTAGCGGATCAGCATGTCGGAGACGTCGAGCCAGCAGTCGACCACGGTGCCGGCCACCTGGCCGTCGGCACCGTATACGGGGACACCGCGCGGATCGATGTTGTTCGGCGACATCGTGTACTCGGTGAGCAGGCGCATCGGCTGCGTGCGCGGCGTGCCGTCGGCCTGGGCATCGGCGAAATTGGCGCGTGGCGTCCAGGCGCCTGCGCCGACGCCAGCCAGCATCGGATCGCCGATCGGCTCGAACGCGGTACCGGGAAAGCCGTGGATCGGCGTGACGCCCGGACGCATCGCGTCCTTGGCCGGGTCGGGCGCGAGCATGTCGCCATGCTCGGTCTTGAAGATCTTGGTCGGGGGCACCGGCCAGCCGGTGATCTTGCTGGAGTCGTTGCGGCCCGAATCCATCGGGTAGCCCTCGCGGTGGTTCTCGCGCACGAGGTAGTAGATCAGGCCGGCGAAGAACGCCCAGTCGACGTACTGGGTGATGGCTCCGGTTCCCATGAACACTCTCCTTGTTGCGCTTGCAACGTATGACTGCCTAGCCGGGCAGGCTGGCCAGACCGAACTTCTGTGACGGTGGATTTGAATCAGTGCGGACGCCCGCGCGCCGGACCCGCACCAGCGGGCCGATCGCGATCAGCGCCGCGAACAGCATGTAGATCTCGAGGTGGTAGACGAAGCTGTAGCCGGTGACGGCACTGTCGAGCACGCTGCCGAGCGCGCCTTGCGTGGCCAGTCCCGACACGATGTCGCGGATCGCGCCGCCGGCGGCGATCGCGGTGCCGGCGGCGGTGGCCTGCACCGCACCCCAGGCGCCGAGCGCCAAGCCGACGTGTTCAGGACGTTCCAGGCTCATCGCGGCCGTCAGCGTGCCGACGGCGAACAGGCCGCCGCCGAAGCCGATCAGCAGCGTGCCGGCACGGAACAGCTGCGGCGAGTCCAGCGGCGCGGCAAAGATGACAGCGCAGAAGGCCGGCAACCCCATCACCGCGCCATACGCGGCGATGCGGTACGGATTGCCGCCGCGCGTCAGCGCGCGGGCGGCCACGGCGAAAGCGAGCAACGAGCCGAGCGCGAGGATGGCCGTCAGCGCACTGGTGGCGCCAACCGACAGGCCGAGAATCTCGCCACCGTAGGGTTCGAGCACGATGTCCTGCATGTTGAAGGCGGCGGTACCGAGTCCCACCGCCCACAGGAAGCGGCGCGCGTGGCGGTCGGCAATGAAGGTCTTCCACGCCGGACCGAAGGCCGGCGGCGCCTTGGCGGCCGCCCCGCCCAGCGGTTTGCGCGTGGGGTCGCGTGCTTCCTGCTTCCACAGCGCAATGACGTTGAGCAGCATGGTCAGGAGGGCGGCGCCTTGCACCACCTGAACCAGGCGGACCTGGGTGAAGCTGTCGAGCAGCGCGCTGAAGACGAAGCCGCTGCCGACCATGCCGACCAGCAGCATGACGTACATCAGCGCGACGACGCGCGGGCGCGAGGACTCGCTCGCGAGATCCGTGGCGAGCGCCAGCCCGGCGGTCTGCGTGGTGTGCATGCCGGCGCCGACCAGCAGGAACGCCAGGCCGGCGGCCAGCGGACCGACCACCGCTCCGATCCACTGCGGCCCGGACACGGTGTCGCCGGCCAGGATGAACAGCGCGAACGGCATGATGGCGAGGCCGCCGAACTGCAGCATCGTGCCCATCCAGATGAATGGCACGCGCCGCCATCCGAATGCCGAGCGATGGTGATCGGAGCGGAACCCGACCAGCGCGCGGAAGGGCGCGAACAGCAGCGGCAGCCCGACCATCAACGACACGATCCAGGCGGGCACCGACAACTCGACGATCATCACGCGGTTGAGCGTGCCCACCAGCAGCGCCGCCGCCATGCCGACAGCGACCTGGAACAGCGACAGCCGCAGCAGGCGCGCGATCGGCAGGTCGGAGCTGGCGGCATCGGCAAACGGCAGGTAGCGCGGCCCAAGCCGGATCAGCGCGCTCGACCCGGCCGTGATGAAGCCGGTGACGAGGCGCAGGGCCGGATGGGTCGCCGCTCGGCTCATGGGCGTGCCAACTCCAGTGCCTGCGAGATGTAGAAGCCGCGCGCGATGCGGGCGGTGCGCGCCGGTGCCCAGCGCGACAGCGCGGGCTGGGTGCGCAACTGTTCCTGCAGCGTCTGTTCCGCCACCGGTTCGATCATCGGCGCGCGGTCGCCGCGCGGGAAGGCGCGGCCGACGGTGTGCATCAACGTCAGCAGCGCGGTGCGCGGTGCGAAGGTGAACAGCAGCGAGGTCGACGTGCGCTCGGCCAGCGCCGTGACGGTGCGCACGACGTCGGTCGTGGTGTAATGGATCAGCGAGTCCATTGCCACCACGTGGTCGAACTCGCCCAGCGCCGGATCGAGGAAGTCGCCGGTGTGGAACTCGACGCGGCCCGCGCCTTGGGCGCCGAGATCGCGTGCCAGCCGCTCGTGTGCAAGCTTGACCAGCGTGGGCGACAGGTCGATCGCCACCACCTGCGCCCCGCGGCGTGCCGCAGCCGGCGTCGAGCAGCCGCTTGCCGCGCAGGTCGGTCGGCAGCCATGACATCAGCGTGCGCCGCATTTCGTCGCGCCCGGCGCGCACGGTGGCGCGGATGCCGCTGACCGGTACGTCGGAGGTCAGGCGCTTCCACGCATCGGCCGCCGTGCGGTCGAAGTAGTGCTCGAGCTGGCCGCGGCGCTGCAGGTAGGAAATGCTGGGAAGCATCATCGGTGCGCCTCGCCTAGTCGAAGCCGAGCAGGTCGAAGATGTCGCGGTCGCGCATTGGCGTGGCCACCAGCGGGTCGGTGCCAGCCCACAGCGTGGCGGCCAGGCGCAGGTACTCCTGCTGCACGGCCTCGACCTCGGGCGTGGACTCCATCTCGAACAGGGTGGCCTTCTTGAGGCGGCTCTTGCGGATCACGTCCAGCGCCGGGAAGCGCGCCATGGTCTTGAGCCCGACCACATCGTTGAACTTGTCGATCTGATCGGTGGCATCCGAGCGGTTGGCGATCACGCCGCCCAGCCGCACGTTGTAGTTCTTCGACTTGGCGCCGATCGCCCCGATGATGCGGTTCATCGCAAAGATCGAGTCGAAATCGTTGGCGGTGACGATCAGCGCGCGGTCGGCGTGTTGCAGCGGCGCGGCGAAGCCGCCGCACACCACATCGCCCAGCACGTCGAAGATCACGACATCGGTGTCGTCGAGAAGATGGTGTTCCTTCAGCAGCTTGACGGTCTGGCCGACCACATAGCCGCCGCAGCCGGTGCCGGCGGGCGGACCGCCGGCTTCCACGCACATCACGCCGTTGTAACCGGGGAACACGAAGTCCTCGGCGCGCAATTCCTCGGGATGGAAGTCGACCGTCTCCAGCACGTCGATCACGGTCGGAACGAGCTTCTTGGTGAGCGTGAAGGTCGAGTCGTGCTTGGGATCGCAGCCGATCTGCAGCACGCGTTTGCCCAGCTTGGAAAACGCCACCGACAAGTTGGAACTCGTGGTGCTCTTGCCGATGCCGCCCTTGCCGTACACGGCGAACACTTTGGCAGTGCCGATCTTGACGTTCGGGTCGAGTTGCACCTGCACGCTGCCTTCGCCATCCGGGCGCGCCGGGCGCGGTCGGACTGCCTGGCGGATCGAATCGGCGCGGATCATGACTTCGTTCATGCGTTGGCCCCTGCGCCGCTGGGTATGCCTTCCAGACGGTCTTCCAGTTCTTCCCCGGCACGGCGCAACGCATCGAGCGTGGCGTCATCCGGGGTCCAGTAACGGCGCTCATGCGCTTCAAGGAGGCGATGCGCCACCTTGACCGATGCCGCCGGATTCAGTTGTGCCAGGCGCTCGCGCATGGCGGCGTCCAGCACGAAGGTCTGCGTCAGTTGCTGATAGACCCATGGGGCGACCTGGCCCGTGGTGGCCGACCAGCCCATCGTATTGGTGACGTGGGTTTCGATCTGGCGCACGCCTTCGAAGCCGTGCTTGAGCATGCCCTCGTACCACTTGGGATTGAGCATGCGGGTGCGGGTCTCCAGCGCCACCTGCTCGCTCAACGTACGCACCGCGCCGCTGCCGGCACCGCCGCGCGTCTGGTCGCCGATGTACACCGGCACCTCGGCGGTGACGCCGACCGCCTTGCGGGCGCGCTTGGCGGCGCGGCTGATGCCGCCCAGCGTGTCGAAGTAGTGGTCGACCGTGGTCACGCCAAGCTCGACCGAGTCGAGGTTCTGGTAAGCCAGCTGCACGTCCGCCAGCACGCTCTCGAGCAGCTTGGCCTGCGCCAGCGGCTTGCCGCCGCGACCGTAGGCGAAGCACTTGCGCCGCGTGTAGCACTCGGCCAGTTCGTCCTCGTTGTCCCAGCGGCTGCTGTCGATCAGGTGGTTGACGTTGGAGCCGTAGGTGCCGTCGGCGTTGGAGAACACGCGCAGCGCGGCGGTCTCCAGGTCGCAGCCGTGCTGCTGCTGGTAGGCGAGCGCGTGCTTGCGCACGAAGTTCTGGTCGAGCGGCTCATCGGCGCTGGCGGCAAGAAAGCTCGCCTCGGCCAGCAGCCGCGTCTGCAGCGGCAGCAGGTCGCGGAAGATGCCCGACAGCGTCGTCACCACGTCGATGCGCGGTCGGCCGAGTTCTGCCAGCGGCAGCAGCATCGCGCCGGCCAGGCGGCCGTAGCTGTCGAAGCGTGGGCGCGCGCCGATCAGCGCGAGTGCCTGGGCGATCGGCGCGCCTTCGGTCTTCAGGTTGTCGGTGCCCCAGAGAACGAGGGCGATCGACTCCGGCAGCGCGTGGCCGTCGCGCGCGTGGCGGGCCAGCAGGCGCTCGGTCTGCTGGATGCCGTCGCGCATCGCGAATGCGCTGGGAATGCGGAACGGGTCGAAGCCGTGCACGTTGCGCCCGGTCGGCAAAATGGCCGGCGTGCGCAGCAGGTCGCCGCCCGGTGCCGGGCGCACGTAGCGACCATCGAGTGCATGCAGGATGGCCGGGATCTCGTGATCCTGTGCGAGCAGCTTGTCGGTGGCGGCCAGTTCGCGCAGCAGCGTCTGCAACTGATCGTCGGCCTTGGCGTCGGCAGCGCGGCCACTCACCTGGTTGCTGATGGCGGTGGCCAGCTCGGGCGACTGGCCCTGCACGATGGCCTCGACCGCTTCGCGACCCGGCTTGGCCCCGTGCGAGGCTTCGGCCACCGCGAGCAGCATGTCGATGCGCTCCAGTTCGCTCGGCGCTTCGCCGACGACATGCAGGCCGTGCGGGATCAGCGTGTGTTCCAGCTCGATCACCTGGCGCGCGAGGGCGGCGACCTGCAGATCGGCGTCCACGCCCCACACCGGCTCGGCCGCGACCAGTTCCATCTCGGCACCCTGCACCTGGATCAGCTGCGCCAGATCGGCGCGTTCTTCATGCGCGTCCGGCTCCAGCGCACGCCAGCGGTCGACGCTTGCCTTCAGATCGAGCAGGCCGCGATACAGGCCGGCCTGGGCGATCGGCGGTGTCAGGTAGCTCACCAGCGTGGCGGCGGCACGGCGCTTGGCGATCGTGCCTTCCGACGGGTTGTTGGCGGCGTACAGGTAGAGGTTGGGCAGCGCGCCGATCAGGCGATCGGGCCAGCAGTCGCCCGACATGCCGGCCTGCTTGCCGGGCATGAACTCCAGTGCGCCGTGGGTACCGAAGTGCAGTACCGCATGGGCGCCGAAGTCTTCGCGCAGCCAGCGGTAGAAGGCAGAAAAAGCGTGCGTCGGCGCAAACCCCTTTTCGAATAGGAGACGCATCGGGTCGCCCTCGTATCCGAAACCGGGCTGCACGCCGACAAAGACATTGCCGAAGTGCGCGCCGAGCACGTGAATCGACGCGCCGTCACTCTGGTGACGGCCGGGTGCAGGCCCCCATTGGGCCTCGATTTCCTTCAGGTGCGGCTCCCGTCGCACATGGTCTTCCGCGCCGATGAGCTCGGCGACATTGGCCATCGCACCGAACCGCTCGGCATTGCCATGCAGGATGCGGTCGCGCAGTTCGTCGACGCTGGCGGGCACCTCGACCGCGTAGCCGCGGTCGCGCATCGCGGTCAGCGTGTGATGAACCGAGGCAAACACCGACAGATGGGCCGCGGTGCCGACGTTGCCGGCGTTAGGCGGGAAATTGAACATCACCAGCGCAACCTTGCGCTCGGCCGCGGGCGTGTTGCGCAGACGCACCTGCTGGGCGACGCGGGCGGCGAGCATCTCGGCCCGTTCGGCGCACACGTTCATGTCGCGCGCGCGGTCGGCGTTGAACTGGCAGCGGCGCTTGCAGCCGCTGCACTGCGCGGTCTTGCCGTCGCTGGTGACACGGCCGCCGAACACCATTGGATCGGTGGCGCCGTCGAGTTCCGGGATGGCGACCATGATCGTGTTCTCGACCGGCATCAGGCCGCGGTCGCCTGCGGCCCACTGGTCGATCGTCTGGAACTCGACCGGATGCGCGGCGATGTAGGGCACGTCGAGACCCGCCAGCACTTCCTCGGCGGCGCGGGCGTCGTTGTAGGCGGGGCCGCCGACCAGCGAGAAGCCGGTGAGCGAGACCACCGCATCCACGGTGGTGGCGCCGGCGCGCGTGAAGAAGCGCTCGATCGCCGGGCGCGAGTCAAGCCCGCTCGAGAACGCCGGGATGACGTTGAGGCCCTGCGCCTCCAGCGCATCGATGACGCCGTCGTAGTGCGCCGAGTTGCCGGCCAGCACGTACGAGCGCAGCACGATCAGGCCGACCGTGCCGCCGGCGTTGCGCTTGCGCGGCAGTAGCGCGGCTTCTTCGCCGATGCGCTGCTTCAGGCGCGGGTGATAGACGCCCACCTCGGGGTACTCGGCCGGTGCGGCGTACTTGAGCTTGCCGCGCATCACTGCGCGTTCGCCGGCGGCATACCGGTCGACCAGGTAGCGCACCAGGTTGGCGACGTTGTCGTCCGACCCGGCGAGCCAGTAAGACAACGTCAGGAAGTAGGCACGCACGTCCTGCGCGGTGCCCGGGATGAAGCGCAGCAGCTTCGGAATCCGCCGCAGCATCTTCAGTTGCTGCGCGCCGCTCGAGCCCTGGCGTTTGCTGTCCGAACCCGTGTTGCCGCGCAGCTTCTTGAGCAGTGCCAGCGGTCCGCCGCCGCCATTGCTCATGTCGAAGCGGCCGACCCTTGTCAGCTTGACCACCTCGGCGGCCGACATGCTGCAGATCATCGCGTCGCAGTGGTCGCGCCGCGCCCGCAGCGCCGGCAACACCGCCTGCATGTGGTCTTCCATGAACATCATCGTGACGATGATGATGTCGCCGGCGGCAATATCGGCGCGGCAGCGCTCCAGCGCGTCGCTGTCGTCGCCCCACTCGGCAGCGGCGTGCAGCGACAGGCGCAGGCCCGGGATCTCACGTAGCAGCACGTGCTGCGCGCGTTCGGTCGCGCTCGCCAGATGGCTGTCGAGCGTGACGATCACCACGCGCACCGGGGGCGCGGGGATCCGTTCAGCGGCCGAAGTGGGCCTTGGCTTCATAGAGTGTTTCGACCGAGATCTGCGTGAGGCCGCGTTCAGCGGCGAAGCGTTCGGTGTTCCGGCGCGCCTTGTTGCGCACGAAGAACGGGATCTTTCTCAACTCCTGTTCGCCTTCGGCCGTCCAGCGCGGCTGCGCTGTGGCGGCGGCAGTGGGTACCTCAGGTGCAACCGCGGTCGCGTCGATCGCCGGGGCGTTGGCGGCGGGCTGGCCGGCCGCCGCAGCCGGCCGCGCGGTACGCGGCAGATGCGAGGCGGCAGCACCGTCGTGGAACTCGAAGTCATCTCGGAACATCTGCAGCAGGTGCTCTTCCAGGCCCATCACGAGCGGATGCACCCAGCTATCGAAAAGGACGTTCGCACCCTCGAAGCCCATCACCGGGCTGTAACGCGCGGGCACGTCCTGCACGTGGATCGGCGTAGAGATGACGGCACAGGCGATGCCCAGTCGCTTGGCGATGTGGCGTTCCATCTGCGTGCCGAGCACGAGTTCGGGGGCGGCAGCGCTGATCGCTGCCTCCACCTCGAGGTAGTCGTCGCTGATCAGCGCCTCGACGCCGTGCACCTTGGCGGCATCGCGCACGTCGCGTGCGAACTCTCGGCTGAACGTGCCCAGGCCGACGACGGTGAAGCCCATGTCCTCGCGGGCGATGCGCGCGGCGGCGATGGCGTGGGTGGCATCGCCGAAGATGAACACGCGCTTGCCGGTGAGGTAGGTCGAGTCGACCGAGCGGGCGTACCACTGCATGCGCGCCTGCGAGGCTGACAGCGAGGCCACGCCTGGCTGCTCATGACTGAGGACCGGTGTGGCGTCGACACCAGCCAGCTGCGCGACCTGGGCGATGAACTCGCGCGTGGCCGACAGGCCGATCGGCACCACGGTCGTGCGCGGCTGGCCGAACGACTTCTCTAGCCACAGCGCGGTGGCGCGCGAAGTCTCCGGATACAGATCGATATTGAAGTCGGCGTCGGGCAGGCGGCGGATGTCATCGGCGCTGGCGCCCAGCGGCACCGTGGCGTTGATCTCGATGCCCAGTTGCGCCACCAAGCGCGTGATCTCGACCACGTCGTCGCGGCAGCGGAAGCCAAGCGACGTGGGGCCGAGGATGTTGGCGCGTGGGGCTCGCGTCATTGCAGGTGAAGGGCGCGGCGTACCAGGGGGCGGAACCTGATCCAGCAGCAGGCTGCGCACCAGTCGGTAGAGCGTCTCGCTCGTGCCCCAGTTTTCCTTCTTCGTGTAGGCCGGCAGTTCCAGCGGTACCACCGGCACCGGCAGGCCGAGGGTGGCGGCCAGGTGGCCGGCCTGGTCCTGCAGCAACTCGGCAGTGCACGACTCGCCGACCAGCAGCACGTCGGGCGCGAAGCGATCGAAGGCCTGCTGCGCGCAGGTCTTGACCAGCTGCGCCGTGTCGCCCCCAAGATCGCGTGCCTGGAACGTCGTGTAGCTGACGGGCGGGCGCTTATCCTGCCGCTCGATCATCGTGAACAGGAGGTCGGCATAGGTGTCACCTTGTGGCGCATGCAGCACGAGGTGAGCATTTCGCAGGGACGCCGCCACCCGCATCGCGCCCACGTGCGGCGGTCCTTCGTAGGTCCACAGCGTCAGCTGCATGCGGCCTCCGACGCGGATGCCAGCAGCGCGCGACGGTGCAATGGGCGCGCGAAGATCTCGGCCAGATCGCCGGCCTGGTCATAGCCGTGGATCGGCGTGAACAGCAGCTCGATCGACCATTTGGTGGCGAGCCCTTCAGCTTCCAGCGGATTGGCCAGCCCGAGGCCACACACGGTGAGGTCGGGCTGCGCCTGGCGCACGCGGTCGAGCTGGCGCTCGACGTCCTGCCCTTCGCTCAGTTGCACGTCGGCGGGCAGCAGGTCGAGCTCGGCGGCAACCATCTGACGATCGAGGTACGGCGTGCCGACTTCAAGCAGCGGCATGCCGAGTTCCCGGTGCAGGAAGCGCGCCAGCGGCAATTCGAGCTGCGAGTCGGGCATGAAGAAGACGCGCTTGCCGCTCAGCTGCGCGCGGTAGCGCGACAGGGCTCGCTGCGCGCGATCTGCCAGAGGCTGCGTCACGCGCTGGAATGTGGCGCGGTCGACGTCGAACTCGGTTGCGGCAACCGCGAGCCACGCGGTCGTGCCTTCAGCACCAAACGGATACGGCGCCGACAGCAGGCGCGCCCCGCGCGCCACGAGTGCGCGTACGGTATCTCCGTTGAACGGTTGTGCCGGCAGCACCAGCGTGTTGGCGCCGACCGATGGCAACTCGCGCGCATGGCGCGCCGGCAGAAAGGCGACCGGACCGATGCCGAGTGCATCGAACACCCGGCGCAACTGGTCCTCCACCACGTCGGCAAGGCAGCCCACCACCAGCAGTTGCTTGGTGTCGGACGCCGGCAGCAACGGCACCAACGCCTTGAGCGCGCCGTCTTCGCCCTGCGTGAAGGTGGTCTCAATGCCGGAGCCTGAGTAGTTCAGCACTCGCACGCGCGGCAGCAGCTTTGCGTTCAGGCGCTCGGCCGCTTTGGCCAGATCAAGCTTGATGACTTCCGACGGACAGGAGCCCACCAGAAACAGGGTGCCGATGTCGGGTCGACGCGCCAGCAGCGTGAGGCAGACGCGATCGAGTTCCTCGTTGGCATCGGCCAGGCCTGCCAGGTCACGGTCGGTCAGGATGGCGGTGCCGAAGCGCGGCTCGGCAAAGATCATCACGCCCGCCGCACTCTGGATCAGGTGCGCGCAGGTGCGCGAGCCAACCACCAGGAAGAACGCATCCTGCATCTTGCGATGCAGCCACACGATGCTGGTGAGGCCGCAGAAAACCTCGCGCTGGCCGCGCTCACGCAGCACCGGCAACGCCGCTGCACGCACGCTCTCACGCATCAACGTGACGGGCACCGCGGCCAGATCGTTCATGCGCCCACCCCGGCGGCCTGATCTGGAACCGTGCGACTTGCCTGCAGACGTGCGGCGCGCAGCTTCAGTACGAACTGCGCTGCGTTGATCACATAGGCGAGGTAGGCGGCAAGCGCGATGTACATCTGTTGCGTGGGCGTCAAAGCGCTCGTGAAAACCGCTGCCAAGTACACGGTATGCAGCGCCAGTACGGCCATGCTGAACACGTCTTCCCAGAAGAAAGGGCGCGCAAACAGATAAACGCCGAAGACTTCCTTCTCCCAGATCGATCCGGTGACCATGATCGTGTACAGGACAAAGGTCTTGATCACGACGGACACGGTCGCGGCCCCCAGACCCTCGCCGGTGGCGAGAAATCGCAGCACGAGGGCCAGGCTGACGAGGAAGACGATGAACTGCAACGGGGCAAGCACGCCCTGGACCAGGGTCCAGCGTGAAGCGTCGCGGCGACGTCTTTCCTCGGCGGTGTACAACCCCGTCATGTGCTTCCCCGATTGAAGCCTGTCTGTCGGTTCGCCTGAGGCGAATCCGCCCGCTGCCGCATCGCGGTCTCCTGTGCCCGGATCGATGCCGAACAAATGCAATCTAGGCCGGCGCTGGACGAGTGTCAACTTAAATGGACGTCTTCTAAAGTTGACGTACGCATTCATGTCCATTACAAATCTGGTGTGCTTTGCAGCGTCACGTTTTCTTGACAGCAGAAGGCACGCTGTGTTGTCGTGTTGATGGGGATCAGGTGCGCTGAATCGCCGGCTCCTTTGCCAAAGATCGACCCGACTAGCATTGCTCGCACGGTGCGGATCGGACGTCGAAAAACAATCAGCGCGCGCGGGCCCGAAGTCCGCGCCCCTCTCCGGGGGAGGAGACCATGGCTGGCATCACAGGGCGTGTCCCTGACAGGCGCAGTACCAACGGTGCCAAGCAACCGGCGAATCGCCCGGTCAAGAGCGATCACGGGCCGTCAGCTGGCTTCGATCGTCTGCTGAGCACCATTGAAGGCGAGATCATTCCCCGACTGGTCCTCGCGCATCGCGGCCAGAAACCGCGCTCACCGAGCGCCTCGACCGGGGCGGAAGTCGCGGCTCGTCAGGTCGGTTTGTTCACCGACATGTTGTTGACGAGCGAGATCGACAGTGCCCGCCAATTCATCGACGAATTGCAGGCCGACGGGGTCGCGCTCGACAGCGTGTATCTCGATCTGTTCGCGCCGGCTGCACGTCAGCTTGGCGAGATGTGGGCGGCCGACCAGTGCGACTTCACGGCCGTGACGCTTGGCCTGTGGCGGCTGCAGCGACTGCTGCACGAGTGCTCGCCGCAGTTCCAGGTGGAGGCGGTCCCGCCGATCGAGGGCCGCAGGATCCTGCTGGCGCCGATGCCAGGCTCGCAGCACACCTTCGGTGTGTTCATGGTCGCGGAGTTCTTCCGGCGAGCTGGCTGGGACGTGGTCGATGGGCCGGTCGCGAGCCCCGCCGATCTCGTGTCGGCGGTCACACGCAACTGGTTCGAAATCGTCGGCCTGTCGCTCAGCTGCGATCAGCGGCTAGATGCGCTGGCGGCACTGATCCGCGATGTTCGCCGGTCATCACGTAATCGGGCGATCGGTATCATCGTCGGCGGTCCGGTTTTTAACGAGCACCCCGACGCCGTGGTTCGCGTGGATGCCGACGTCTATGCGGCCGACGCGCAACGGGCGCTGCTTGCGGCACAAGATCTTCTGTTCGCCTTGCCGCAGCGGCAGCGTGCCGCGTCGGCGGGCTAGTCGGGGCGAGGCCGTTGCCGCCGGGGCCGCAGTCAAGTTCGCCGGAGACACGGGTTGCTCGTGAGTCAGTTTCTCGCACCAAAGAAGTCGCTCGGCAGTCTCGACATTGAGGCTGCCGCCAAGCTCATCACTGCCGCGGCCGACGTGGCGCTGGTCGTCGACAACCAAGGCGTCATCCGCGACATTTCGTTCAGCAGCGAAGAGCTGAGCAAGGAGGGCTACGGCGAATGGCTGGGCCAGCCTTGGACTGAAACCGTCACCGCCGAGAGCCGCCCGAAGATTGAGGCGCTGTTGCGCGATGCCGGCGCGGTCAATGGCTCGACCTGGCGCCACGTTAATCATCCCTCGGCGCGTGGTGCCGATGTGCCGGTGCTGTATTCGGCGATCAAGGTCGGCAAGACCGGGCGCGTGATCGCAGTCGGCCGCAATCTGCGGCCGGTGGCCATCCTGCAGCAGCGGCTGGTGGAGGCCCAGCAATCCCTCGAGCGCGACTACGCGCGCTTGCGTCATGCGGAAACCCGTTACCGGTTGCTCTTCCAGATGGCGTCCGAGGCGATCATCATCGTCGATGCCGGAAGCGAGAAGGTGCTTGAGGCCAACCCGGCCGCGACGCGGCTGCTCGGCGTTGCAGCCAAGCAAGTCAACGGCAAGCCGTTCGCCGAGTCCTTTGATGCGAGCAGTGCCAAGGCGGTTGCCGCGTTGCTGAACAAGGTGCGTACGGCGGGCCACGCCGATGAGGTCCGGGTGCGGATCCGCACGGGCAAGCAGGCGGCGCAGTTGTCGGTATCGCTGTTCCAGCAGGACAAGGATGCGCAATTCATCGCGCGTCTGGTGGCCAACGAACCGACTGGGGCGGCGGCGGATCGCGTCGGCGGAAAGTCGCCCGTGCTGCGCGCGCTGGAGAGTTCGCCTGACGGCTTCGTCGTCACTGACGGTGAAGGCCGCGTGATGTCGGCCAACCGCGCATTCCTGGATGTCGTTCAATGTGCAGCTGAGGAGCAGGTGCGCGGCAAGTCGCTGACGCAGTGGCTGGGCCGCCCGGGCGCCGACCTCAACGTGCTGCTTGCCAACCTGCGGCAACATGGCTCGGTGCGCCTGTTCGCCACCACCTTGCGTGGCGATCTTGGCTCGACGACGGAGGTGGAGATTTCCGCCGTCGCCGTGCCTGACGACGAGCCGGTGCTGGGATTCGTGATCCGCAGTGTGGGCCGACGTCTGGCAAGTTCGACTGCGGGAGACCGCGAACTGCCGCGTTCTCCCGAGCAATTGACGGAGCTGATCGGACGCGTGCCGCTCAAGGACATTGTGCGGGAAACGACCGATGTGATCGAGCGGCTCTGCATCGAGGCCGCCTTGCAGTTGACCAGTGACAACCGTGCTTCGGCGGCCGAGATGCTCGGGCTGTCGCGCCAGAGCCTGTACCTGAAACTGCACCGTTACGGACTCGGCGAACTGGACGGAACCGGCTCCTAGCAGCCCTTGCCGGCCGCGACATAGCGGCTATCTGTCAATTTGGATTGACGTCGGGAAGTGTCAAGCCTAATGTAGGCCGATGGCACACTCGTCTGCGTCTGCGCTCGCCCTGCCGACCTCATCGGCAGTGCTCGAACTGTTCAAGCCGATCACCTGGTTTCCGCCCATGTGGGCGTTCGGCTGCGGGCTGGTGTCGTCGGGCGTGCCGATCGCGCCGCACTGGCTCCTAGCGGTCGCGGGAGTACTGCTTGCTGGTCCGCTCCTGTGCGCCGCGAGCCAGGCGACCAACGACTGGTTTGATCGCCATGTCGACGCGATCAACGAGCCGAATCGACCGATCCCCTCGGGACGCATTCCTGGCCGCTGGGGCCTGTACCTGGCAATTCTCTGGAGTGGGCTGTCGCTGCTGGTCGCCGCTGCACTTGGGCCGTGGGTACTGACGGCCGCCGCGCTCGGCGTGTTGTTGTCCTGGGCCTACTCTGCGCCGCCGCTGCGCCTGAAGCGCAATGGTTGGTGGGGCAACGCGGCCGTCGGCATCTCGTATGAAGGACTCGCCTGGATCACCGGCGCAGCGGTCCTGCTGGGCGGTGCCATGCCGGATGGTCGGATCGTCCTGCTCGCGCTGCTGTACAGCCTCGGCGCGCACGGGATCATGACGTTGAACGACTTCAAGGCAATGGACGGTGACAGTCGCATGGGCGTGCGGTCGCTGCCGATCCAGCTGGGCGCGCTCAACGCAGCGCGCGTCGCCTGCGTGATGATGGCCGCGCCGCAGGCGGTGGTCGTGGCGCTTCTTTTGGCCTGGGAACGGCCTTGGCATGCCGCAGCGGTCGCGGGCCTGCTGGCTGTGCAGCTGGCGCTGATGACCCGCTTCCTGGCCAAGCCGCGCGAACGCGCGCTCTGGTATTCGGCGTTGGGCGTGAACTTCTTCGTGCTCGGCATGCTGGCCGCAGCCTTGGGTGTGCGCGCTGTTGTCGGAGTGGGTGCATGAGCCCGCCGGGTGGATCCGTGAGCGCGCAGCGCGAAGGTCGGTTAAGCGCCTTGCCGGGTCGCCCCGAGGGCAGATCGGCGCATGCCGACGGCCACGTCGACGTGCTCGTGCCGGGACGTATCGCACGCAGGGGGGTCAGGTGAGCGGCCTCAGCTGGTTCGGCATCTTCCGTCTCGGTCTGGTGCAGACCGCGCTTGG
>LNFM01006087.1_pt1 | contig 20129 bp, 17 predicted proteins | sample 596031 | NCBI WGS metagenome assembly LNFM01 (sample SAMN04254537, study PRJNA301005) | activated carbon metagenome | isolation source: dual media filters at the Ann Arbor, Michigan drinking water treatment plant | place: USA: Ann Arbor | reverse complement strand
CATTTAGGTGAAGGATCAAGATCGTCAGATTTCCTTTGAAGATTTACCGACGGGCGGATCCTTTATGGTGTTCTCAGAGCACCGGGACAAATTTGAAATCTTGCTGAATTTTATGAATTTCTTTGTCGCGGAATCGTGTGGGAATTGCACACCGTGCCGGGCCGGGAATGTTGTGCTCAGAGATTTACTTTTAAAATTTAAATTAGGCCGGGCCGAACAAGAGGATTTGAATAAGCTGGTTCAATGGTCGAACATTGTTGCGAAAACATCCCGTTGCGGTTTAGGCGCAACGTCGCCGAATGTCTTAACGACGTCGCTGAAAGCATTTCCGCAGCTTTATCAAACCGCAATACCGGTAGATCGGGATTCGCGCTTTCATTATTTCGATTTAAAAAAAGCGACAGCTGATTATGATAAGACCATTCAAGATATAAATCTAAAAGGTGATTCTAAATGAGTGATGTCAAAATGATTTCGATCTTCGTCGATCAACAAAAAATAGATGTCGCAGAGGGCACGAATTTAGTTGATGCCCTTAGGCTGCATCGAATTTCAATTCCAACTTTGTGCTGGTCTCCGGGGATCGAACCCTGTCTAGGGACGTGTCGGGTGTGTACGATCAAAATCAATGGCCGTGAAGGCGCAGCCTGCACACGCGTGGCTGAAGCGGGAATGCAGATCGAGTGTCAGACTTCAGAATTGAATGATCTTCGTTTGGGGCTGGTCGAAATGCTTTTTAGTGAAGGAAATCATTTCTGTCCGGGCTGTGAAAAATCTGGCGATTGTGAGTTGCAAGGAATTGCCTATGAAATGGGGATGACGCATTCGCGTTTTCCATATCGCTTCACGCACTATGATCTTGATTACCGCGGCGAAAAATTAGTGTTGGAACGAAATCGCTGTATTCACTGTAAACGATGTACAGATTTATTTGTCGACGATCAGAATCGCAAGGTCTTCAGTTTTATTAATAAAGGAAAAAACACGCAAGTGATGATGGATCTAGAATTAGAAGCAAAACTTCCGATTCACAAATGTCAGGAAGCCGTACAGCTTTGTCCTGTCGGCGCTATTATTTTTAAGGGCCAGGGCTTTGATCGTCCGATTGGAACGCGAAAATATGACACCAAGGAGTCCAAATGACTTCGCAAATAAATACAAAATTAAAACCAAAAAAAATCATTGCAACGACATCGCTTGCGGGATGTTTTGGTTGTCATATGTCGCTCTTGGATATTGATCTGCGACTTCTTGATCTGGTGGACGTGGTGCAGTTTGATCGTTCACCGTTAACGGATATTAAAACATTAACTCGCCGAATTGATGTGGGCCTTATCGAGGGCGGCGTTTGTAATGATGAAAATGTGCATGTGCTGAAGTCCTTTCGGGAAAACTGTGATGTTCTAGTTTCGCTCGGGGAGTGCGCCATCATGGGGGGCTTGCCAGCTCTGCGAAATGATATTCCACTGAAGGATTGTCTTACGGAAGCCTATCTGAAAGTTCCGACGGCAGAACCGAACGCGCGACTGATTCCGCATCATGAAGATCTTCCTAAAATTCTAGATCGGGTTTATCCGTGTCATGAAATTGTGAAAATTGATTATTTTATTCCAGGCTGTGCTCCTTCGGCTGATGCCATTTGGAAAGCTTTGACGTCCATTCTATTTGGTCAGGGTGAAGTTCTTAAAACGGAGCACATCCGTTATGATTGAGACTCGAAAAATTATTATTGATCCCGTGACGCGAGTCGAGGGACACGGCCGCGTGACTTTACTACTGGATGCAAACAATGTGGTGCAGTCGGCTCGACTTCATATTGTTGAATTTCGCGGGTTCGAACGTTTCGTGCAAGGCCGACCGTATTGGGAAGCGGCGGTGCTGGTGCAGCGCTTGTGCGGTATCTGTCCCGTGAGCCATCACTTGTGTGCCGCAAAAGCGATCGATGAAGTTGTGGGAATGCGAGATGAAACAGTTCCGGTGACGGCTCAGCGTATGCGACGGCTTATGCATTATGGTCAGGTTTTACAATCTCACGCGCTTCATTATTTTTATTTGGCAGCGCCAGATTTATTATTAGGTGTCGGTAGTGATCCGATTCATCGCAATGTTGTCGGGCTTGCGGCACTAGATCGAAACTTAGCCACGCGTGGAATTTTAATTCGCAAATTCGGACAAGAAATAATTAAAGCTACGGCAGGCAAAAAGATTCATGGTATTTCCGCCGTCCCAGGTGGCATCCATAAAAATTTGTCTTTAGCCGAGCGTGATCTTTTTTTCGTAGGCGGCGAAATTCCAGCTATTCACGATGTCATCACCTGGTGTGAAGAGGTTCTTGAGCACTACAAAGACTATCATCGTCAAAATGTAGGTTGGATTGATTCCTTTTTGGATTCGCCCGCGCATAGCCTTTCACTCGTTGGGGCCGACGGAGAAATGGATTTGTATCATGGTGTGCTCAGAGGATTAACTCCAGAGGGAAAACCCATTTTAGACGATGTCGATTATCATGATTATCTGGATCATTATGCGGAAGAGGTCAAAGAGTGGACCTATATGAAATTTCCGTACATCAAATCTTTAGGACCACGAAATGGATGGGTCCGTGTGGGGCCATTGGCCCGCGTGAATAACTGCGATTACATTCCGACGCCAAAAGCGCAGCGCGAACTTGAACTATTTCGCTCGGCCAATGGGCGATATTCACAAAAAGGACTGCACTATCACTGGGCCCGCTTGATTGAAATGTTGTTTTGTGCTGAGCGAATTCAAGAACTGTTAAACGATACGGAGCTTCAGGGCACTCATTTGTTCGAACGCCGCGGACACCATAATGAGGGCATTGGATTTTTAGAAGCGCCCCGTGGAACTTTGATTCATCATTACAACGTGGCGGAATCCGGCGAGATCAAAAAATGCAATCTGATCGTGTCGACAACTCATAATAACGAGGCCCTGAATCAAGCTGTGGCCGAAGTCGCGCGCAAGCAATTAAGCGGTCAGGCCACGATCACGGAAGGGATGCTGAATCAAATTGAAGTCGCGATTAGGGCTTATGATCCGTGTTTAAGTTGTGCGACGCATGCTCTGGGAAAAATGCCTTTAAAAATCGAACTCATGAAAGATGAAAAGGTCATTCATGAATTCTCGCGCTAAAATTTTAATTCAGGCGATCGGCAATCCTTTGCGCAGTGATGATGCCGTTGGACCCATGCTGATCGAACTGTTGAGTCCGTATTCGGTGTCGGGGAATATAAAGCCACTTGATTTAGAGTGGGTTTATCAACTGCAAATTGAAAATGCCGAACAATGGCGGCACTACGAAAGTGTGATCGTCATAGATGCCGATGTCAGAGCAAACGAACCCTTCACGTGGCGTGAAATCATGACCACGGTGATCAAGGATGAAGAAATTCTTTGTTCCCACCAGCAATCGCCCGAAGTCGTTTTTCAATTGATGCATCAGTTTTTTGAAAATACAAATACACCCTTGCGGACGCGCGTTTTTGTCTTGGGATTACAAGCCGAACTCTTTGATATCGGCGAAAGACTCAGCGCAAAGTCACAAATAGCGCTGAATGAGGCCGAAAAATTTATGGTGCAAGAAATCAATCGGTTACAATACAACAATACAGAGAGACGTTAATAAACTATGATTCAGCCTGAGTTAAAAGAGATTCAAAAAGTATTTGAAAAATTTGATCTAGATAAAAATCACATGATTCCATTTGGGCGCAACATCGCTAAACTGGATACTGAAATTTCTGCTTCGAATTCTAAGCGCGTTCAAAAGCAGAGCTCCAGCCATCTGATATTAGTCACGGCGATGAGCCCCACACCCAAAGGTGAGGGCAAGACGACAACGACGATTGGACTTGGTGATGCCTTAAATCGTCTGCAAAAAAAGACCTTGATCTGTCTTCGTCAGCCGTCGATGGGGCCATGCTTCGGCGTCAAAGGCGGAGCAACTGGCGGCGGGCGAGCGCAGCTGGCGCCAATGGAGTCGATCAATTTAAACTTTACTGGTGATATTCACGCGATCGGGGCCGCACACAATCTACTTTCTGCGATGATTGATAATCATCTGCAATGGGGCAATGATCTTCGTATTGATATTCGAAAAATCTACTGGCGACGAGTCGTCGATATGAATGATCGTGCTTTGCGTTCCATTGTGCAATCGCTCGGAGGCTCTGGGAACGGTTTTCCTCGCGAAGATGGTTTTGATATTACCGTTTCCTCTGAAGTGATGGCCATTTTTTGCTTGGCGAAAGATCTTCAAGATTTGCAAACGCGTCTTGGCGAAATAATTGTCGCAGAATCTTTGGATAAAAAACCCATCACGGCGAAGGACCTTAAAGCCAACGGCGCGATGGCAGCAATTTTAAAGACCGCGATTTTGCCGAATATGGTGCAAACATTAGAGGGAAACCCTGCGCTCGTTCATGGGGGCCCTTTTGCCAATATCGCTCATGGTTGTAGTTCTGTCATCGCGACGAAAAGCGCCCTTCATATGGCGGATTATGTCGTCACCGAGGCCGGTTTTGGTGCTGACCTTGGCGCTGAAAAGTTTTTGAATATTAAGTGCCGGCAAGCAGATGTCTGGCCCAGCTGTGCGGTCCTTGTGGCCACCATTCGAGCCATTCGTCATCACGGAGATAGTTTGCAAAGCGGAATTTGTAATCTCGCGCGCCATATTGAAAATTTGCAAAAAGTTTCCCTGCCGATCGTTGTAGCCATCAATCGATTCACAGAAGATTCCGATGTCGATATCCAGTGGGTTCAAAATTATTGCAAGACTGTTTTTAAAGTGGATTGTGTCGTGAATCGTTCCTGGGAACTGGGATCAGAGGGGTCACTGGAACTGGGAACCAAAGTCATCGACGCGTGTAACGCAAATTCGGTCTCTGATAATCCCCGGTATCTTTATCCATTGGAACTATCAATTGCAGATAAAATTCGTCTTGTTGCAAAGGAGCTTTATCGAGCTCAAGACATCAGCCTAACTGATGACGTTGTTAAAAAAATTCAAAGGTTTCAAAAAATGGGTTTCGATTCAATACCTATTTGCATTGCTAAAAACCAATATAGCTTTTCGTCAGACCCCAAAAAGTTGGGGGCTCCAGAAAATCATATTCTAGCCGTCAAAGACGTCAGGTTGTCGGCGGGAGCCGGATTCATTGTTGTCATTTGTGGAGACATCATGACGATGCCAGGGCTACCAAGAAATCCATCGGCTGAATCCATTCGAATTGATGAATCTGGAAACATTCAGGGATTATTTTAAAAAATTATAAAGTGAAGAATGACGATGGTCATGATAGTTAAGTAAGTCTTAGAAGGAACAATAAAATGTCAAAAAAATGGATTTCAGGGCTGATTGTACTGATCGTCGTTTTGGGGTTAGGGTTCTTCTTTTTAAAGTATAATCAGTCGAAAAATTTGGAGGTATCACCGCGCCAAGGCGATGTTGTTGAAACGATTTATGGCCTGGGTACGGTCGTGTCGGATCAAGTCTATCACGTGCGCGCCGGAATCGGCTTATCACTTCAAGATGTCTTTGTTCAAGAAGGCGAAACCGTCAAAGCTGGGACTAAATTATTGAAATTGGACGAATTTATTCAGAAGACTCCGATTGATGGAGTCGTCACGGGAATCGTTTTTAAGAAAGGTGAACTTGTTCCAGCGCAAGCGAGCTTATTGACAGTAACAAATTTAAAAACTTTGTTTTTAGAAGCAAGTTTAGAACAGCAATCTGTATTGCGTGTTAAAAAAGATCAACTTGTGAAGGTTTCGTTTGAATCCATACGAAGTGAAAAATTGGAGGGAGTGGTTGTTTCGATCTATCCTCGAGAAAAGCAGTTTATCGTTCGTGTCGACTTGCCAGACTGGCCAGAAGGTGTTTTGCCAGGAATGACAGCGGATCTGGCGATTGTTGTTGGTCAAAAAAGTCAGGTGACGCTGGTCCCTTTGGCGGCCTTAAGCGGCGGTAAAATGACGAGACTTCGAAATGGAAAGAAGGAAAAAGTCGATGTGACGATTGGTGCCATTGACGATAACTGGGCCGAAGTGACTTCGAAAAATATTGAGTTATCAGATTCAGTTCTGGTCCAGAGTAAATAATGCTTTTTTTAGCACTTCGACAATTATTGAGTAAAAAGAATCAGACGATTCTAACGTTGATGGGAATTATTTTAGGAACAGCCGCCTACGTTGCCATTTCCGGGATGATGTTAGGCTTCCAAAACTTTATCATCGACCAATTGGTGAACAATGATTCCCATGTCAGAATTAAGGCGCGCGAAGAGGTCTTGAGCGCTCAAACTCTGAACGAAGCTTTTTTCGATGATTCCACCTTGATCCATTGGGTGCGTCCGCCGTCAGGCAAGAAAGACAACAGTTACATCTTGGCTCCGCTCAGCTGGATCGAGCGATTAGAATCGGATCCAGATGTATTTGCAGTCTCTGCGCAGATGGTGGCCCAAGGAATCGCCACCATCGGGGGGAATGCCCAAGGTGTCCGAATCATTGGCTCCATTCCTGAAAAACAAAGAAGAGTTTCAAATATTGAATCCTACATGTTGAATGGAAAGTTTACGGATATCGGTAATTCTGGAAATAGAATTATTGTGGGGGCTGATTTCGCAAAGAATATTGGCGTCGCCATGAATGAAACAATTTTACTGACCGTAGGCAAAGGCGAGGCACAGCCATTTAAAATTGTTGGTTTGTTTCAGCTTGGGGTGAAGACATTGGATGAATCCACATTGTTTGCATCACTGAGTGATGTCCAAAATTTAAATCAAACACCAAGTCGAATTACAGATATCGCCATTCGACTCTTTGATGTTTCGAAAGCTTCCGAACTTAGTTTAAATTGGAATTTACTGGGACAAGAAAAGGTTCAAAGTTGGGATCAAGCGAATGAAGGAATTATGTCTGTCTTTAAAACACAGGACATTACCCGTAATGCGATGACCATTTCTATTTTAATCGTCGCGGGTTTTGGAATCTACAATATTCTCAGTCTGGCGGTCACTCATCGTCGCCGTGAAATCGCCATTCTCAGGTCGATTGGTTTTGAGCCGCAAGATATCGTCAAATTGTTCTTTATTCAGGGATTAATTTTGGGACTGATTGGCGGAGTTTTGGGGGCTCTGGTCGGGTATGCGGCTACCTATGGTATGTCCCAAATTGAAGTTTCAGGGAATCGTAGTTTAGGTGGCAGTCGTATGATGGTGTCCTATGATTTTTGGATCTATGTGAAGGCCTTCAGCCTTGCAGTTTTTTGTTCGTGTTTTGCTGGCTACTTGCCGTCAAGATCGGCCGGAAAACTTGAACCCATCGATATCATCCGCGGCGAGGATGCTTAACATGTCGATTATCATGAAAGACATCCGAAAAAGTTTCGGTCGAATGCAGACAGAAGTGCTCAAAGGAATTTCCGAAGAAATCAAAACCGGTGAGATGGTTTCCATCACGGGACGATCCGGATCTGGAAAAAGTACTCTTCTCTATATCATTAGCACGCTAGACCGTCCAACTCATGGAACCGTCCATATTGATGGGGTTGATATCGCAAGCTTAAATTCAGAAGAACTTCATCGCTTTCGAAATCAGAAGATGGGCTTTGTTTTTCAATTTCACCATCTGCTTCCAGAGCTATCCGCAATTGAAAATGTTCTGATGCCGGCCATCAAGCATGGAGTCTCGGATGAAATTAAACATCGGGCTCTGCAGCTCCTGACAGAATTTGGATTGTCCCATCGACTTGAAAGCAAGCCGTCCGCACTTTCTGGAGGCGAGCAGCAAAGAGTGGCTATTGCCAGAAGCTTGATCATGAAGCCAAAATATATTTTTGCAGATGAGCCGACTGGAAATTTAGATTCAGCCAATGGACAGGCGGTTATGAATTTTTTTAAGCGTGTAAACCAGACAGAAGATACCACGGTTATTTTCGTGACCCATGATAAAGAATTTTCAAAAATGGCTCAGCGTCAAATTGTCCTTGTTGATGGTCGCATTGGCATCGATGACACTTTGAAGATTTAAGGTTCCAAGCTTTTCATTTACAAAATGACCTCCGTTTAAAACGCACCGGATACGGACTCTAGCCTGGACTTAATTTGCCCGGAATTCGTAACTGCATTTAATTCCGTGATGATATTTTGAATTTGCAGCTCTAAGCTTGTCGATTCGGTAATTGTGATCGTCCCGTCAAACTTGATTGAAATTCGATCCGAAGTGACAAACGAGCCGATGCCGTTGATCACTGAGACCGAAAAATTATTGGGACAGGCGTCATCAAGGTCAATTTCAATGCGTGTGTATTGGCCTGGTGGAACTCGGATATCGCCTAGGTTGTCCCCAGTCGAAACCAAAGTTTTTTCTCCGATGTTGAAGTCGATATTGTCTTCATCCGCATCGGTGTCGGGATTCGTCGTTTCGCCAAGTTTTTTAAATCTTAAACGTTTAAAGCAAAGTTTTGCTTCTGAAATCGCTTGAACAGACATGCGTGATGAAAACGCAGCGTACCTTAAGTTCACCAACGGATTGCCGGTCGATGTTCCTTTCGAATCAGAACACGACGCGAGAACGAAGAGAATAAGTGTCAGAATAGTTATATTGAAAATTTTCATTTTTAAGTCCTTTTCTTCTTTGTCATGGGAAATGCAGCAAGTCCTATGTGATAAACTCGTTCTTTGTTGGTTTCGTGCAGTTCGAGGTCCCTGATTTCATCATGAAGCCTTTGGATTTTTTCTTTCACAACTTCAAATGATTTTTCTGACAGGCTGATCGAATTCCCTAAAATTAGACGCTGCTCGCGGGGAACTAGAATTATGGCTTCGATTGCAAGGCGAAACATCTGGGTGTGAAACTGGCTTAAAGAAAGCCTAAAAATATCTGAATAACAATCGACCTGGTCTTTTAAAATTTTAACTTTGGACTTTTTCTGGTCGATTTGAATAAATTTTTCTTGCGATAAAAATAAGAGCGCTTTTTCGATTTCCGAATTCTTTATTTTAAAAATAAATTGATCTCGAATTTCCGAAAAGTTCTTTAAATCTGGAAAAATTGAAAAATATTCCTTCAAAGCCACAAAATACCAGTGACTCAGATAAGAAAAGGCTTCTAGTTCGTCTGGATTGGATTCTAAGTATTTTTTATCTTTTAAAATTTTATTATAAACCGCCACTTTTTGGTGATGGCTTTCAGACCGAGATAAACTGAGAAGTTCCAGAACGTGATTGAGTTCATTTTTATCCAACTTAAAATATTTTTTAAAGGTTCTAAATATTTCAATTGAAAATTCCTTCTGACCGCTGAGCACCTGGGATAAGAAAGGAGCTGATATCTTCAGCTCCTTTGATAATTGTCGAAGACTCAAGCGATTTTCTTTCATCCAATCCGCCAGAAACTTTCGATAGTTGTGATAACGATAAACGCTTAATTTAGTTTTCTTCATTTAGTTTGAAAGCACTCCGCTAGTAGATTCAACTGCAGATTTGATCGTTCCATTTCCATTGTAATTATTCAATTGTGAAAGAATTTGCTGCACCCCAAGTGTCAATGTTCCATCTGATTGAACAGTAAAATTACCTTCAAACTTGATCGTGATTCGATCCGTTGTCGAAAAGGATCCGTTTGAATTGACAACGCTGATACTTTTTCCACTCGCGCATGAACTTTCAAGGTCAAACTCGACTCGTCGATAGTTTCCCGCCGGCAGTTGAATAGAGCCTAAGCTTGTTGAGCCTTCAGATACGCTGACTTCACCGATATTGAAGTCGATGTTGTCTTCCACTGTGTTTGAATCATCAGAGCTATCTGAGGAGGAATCATCTTGAGATGATGTTTTTGAACTCGACGTCGAGTTATCATCTGAAGATGAATCATCAGAGCCTGATGGAGAATCATCGATGCCAGAAGACGAATCGTCCGCGCTTTCCGCTAATTTAAAACGCAATCTTTTGAAACACATTTTTAGCGATGCAACCGATGCATTGGCTTCCGGAACAAACAAATTCCAAATTTTGCTTTGAGCTGTAGAAAATGTCCCAAATTGGAGTTGAATTTGATGAAGTTCCGAAGACGATTGGTCCTTTGCGCATCCAGCGAAAAGAGCTAATACGATCGCGAGTCTGGTTGTTTGGTAAAGAGATGTGTTCATGTAGCCTCCTGAGCAGTGCTCGTTGTGTATCATTAGTATCGTTTTATTTCCGACCACAATGAATAAAAACTTGGCTAACAGTAGAATAATTTATATATAAGTAGTTTCAAGTACTTAGATCGAAATTGTCTGCTTGAATATTCAAAAACTCATAATTTCTAGCAAACACTTTTAAATAGGCCAATGCGCTATTTCAGAGTTTGATGGCAGCGCTGAGATTTTTACTTTTAAGAAATTCTTGATCAAATACTTTCGATTGGTATCTAAGCGCCGAATCACACAAGATCGTGACGATAGTTTTTCCAGAGTTTTTGTTCTGTTGAGCAAACTCGTAAGCCGCATAAACATTAAGTGCTGCCGACGTTCCAACGAGAAGCCCATCTTTTTCCGCCAAGTGATACAACATCGAAATCATCTTTTGATCATCGACTTGAACCGCATCATCAATTTTTGCTTCTTTGAAGTTTGCGGTGATCCGCATGATGCCGATTCCTTCGGTGATGGAACTGCCATTGGATTTAATTTGTCCGGATTGAATGTACTGATACATTCCTGATCCTTCTGGATCGACGAGTCTCACGTGGCAAGTCGGATTTTTTTCTTTTAAGTATTTAGATACTCCTGCGATCGTTCCGCCAGTGCCGGTTGCAGAAATAAACGCATTTACTTTTTGATTCGTCTGATTCCAAATTTCTGGTCCCGTTGTGTGATAATGAAATTTATAATTGGACGTATTTTCGAATTGATTCGCCCAAAATGAATTGGGCCGGCTTTCTGCCAGTCGCCGAGCGGTGTGATAAAAATGATTCTCGTTCGCAAACGGACAAGGAGGCACGGTGATTAGTTCGGCTCCAAGAGCACGTAGGATCTGATATTTTTCTGCGGCTTGGTTGTCGGGCATGACGATTAAGCAGTGATACCCAAGCTGAGCGGCTAAGGTCGCAAGCCCAATTCCCGTGTTACCGGCGGTGCCTTCAACGATGGTGTCGCCTTTTTTAAGGACGCCCGATCGTTCGGCATCTTGGATGATTCCAAGTGCTGCTCTATCTTTGACGCTACCACTCGGATTCAGCCATTCGGCCTTCCCCAAAATTTCACAGCCCGTGATTTCACTCAAAGATTGAATGCGAATAAGCGGAGTGTTGCCAACAGCTTGAAACAAAAGTCCAGAGTGCATAGTCACCTTTTTAAGTTGTGTTGATTCAAAAATTCCCAAGCAACAAAAATGATAAAATTGTTATAAACGTTGGAGGAGCAGCAGCAACGAGAAGTTTGCCGGCATTTAGGGATCCGCCAGGAAATTTCGAAGATAATATTGAAAATCCAGCTGGATTTGGTGCATTCGCCAAAATAGATAAGCCGCCACCTGTGATGGCTCCTGAAACCAATGCCCACTTCGAAGCCTCAGCTAAATTTGGAACTTGGGATCCCAAATAGGTCAGTGCAGCGTTGTCCGTAATTCCGGTCAGTAAAGTCGCGGCGAAAAACAATGTGGTGTCGCCGATCGAAGTGAGTATGGGCTCTAACCACCACTTTTGAAAAGATCCAAAGACAATTAATCCTCCCAAGAAAAATCCAACAAGAAGACCTTCTTTAAATTTCAACTGATCTTGATAGCGATTTGTTACGGTCGTGAAGCCGATAAAGATTAAAAATATCCCCATAAACACTTTTGAATAGTGAGCGGTCGCGACTAAGCTTGCCAAGAAAAGCAGGTGCACTAATGTGATCCAGAATGGAACTGATTTAGTGTCATTGGTAAGTGCATTCAACTGTGTTTTGATGCGGTTCTTGAAGATAAATGTGAATACTGTCGTATTGACAAAGACCGCAAGTAAAACAGCTTCGCCAAGGTTTACAAAGACGTCTCGCAAGCCCCAGCCCCAAGTGCCCGCAACAACTAAAATTGGAGGGGCCGCGAAATGAGTCAGGCCACCACCAATGGAAATATTCACAAATAAGAGAGCCAAAAGCGGATAAAGAAATTTTTCATCTGCCGTATCAATCATTTTAAATGCAAGAAGAGCAACGAGTGTAATAGCTGCCGGTTCTGTAATAAGTGAACCCAGCAGAGGACCAACTGTAAATAATAAATAGAATTGAACTAGAACTTTTGGCAATTTTGTCATCTTCTGGACAAGATCTGAAATCCATAAAATTGCACTTTGAGCAGCTAAGACTAGAGGTCTCGTCGAAGCCAATATCATGATGCAAAAAATAAACATCGGTTCAGTCATGTTCAGTTTTTGTATGTAGTCGATTGCCGGGGTCGGCCCACTGCTGATCATCCAAAGGATGACAAATAGAAAAGCCCACAATCCAAAGACGACTTCAATTTCACCAAGCAAATGAAATAGCGATTCCCGAACGGAACCTTTTTCAAAACGGTGGGCTAGCTTTGCAAACCAAGACACTGAAAATGAATGAAGAAGTGAAAGTGCAAAAAAGATCGTCGCAATTTTTTCAATGGGTAAATTCATAGCTCAAGGCTACGCGGAATCAATAAAAATTCAAGCCAAATCAGTTTCTGCTTGTTCCAGATTGCCCCACGTAGATTAAACTTCCGCCATTGATTTTTGTAATCAAATCATCTTTGATATCCCAGTCTAAAGCTAGGCATCCAAAAGATCGACCTTGTTTCACTGCGCGCTGGTGAACGTAATCAGATCCATGAACCACAATGGCCCTACGTCTCACGTTCGAATTTGACGAAACCAAACCATCTAGACGCATAGAGCGACCGAAATTTCCAGAGTACACTTCGCCAGTGCGCATAGCTCCGAGTGAACTCATATGAGAATCAACAGTGTTTGAAAATCTCTCGGCCACACCGTCATTATTCGTATCAGAGCCTGCGCCGTGTGCAGTATAGAAGCGCGTGACTGCACCGGTTGTCATATTCACTAAATAATATCGTGCCCTGCTTGAATGCCTTGAAAAATCAACGATGCTAATATGTGTTTTATTAGCAAAACCGGATTTATTTAATTCAAAGAATGTAAGGGCTTCATTTTTTAAATTTTCAGGAATAACTTTTGTTGGATCGATATGGCTGTACTTCGATAATAGATCTGTGCGACTTTGCATCGACATGAATTCCCCGCTGTTGATACTTGGGAATAGGGACTGAATCGCTTCGTTCGCCGCTTGAATTTCTTCTTCGGATTGCATATCTGGATTTTCTGGTACGAGCCCCCAACGCGTTAGGATGTCCACGTTTGGATCGCTACTGTAAGACTGATTTTTCCAAATTCGCACGATGTCTTGAAGGTAGACATCATGAGAGCTTTCCTGGCTGTACACGCGAACAGCGTAGTTGCGCAACATGTAGGACCATTCATCATTCAACATTTCGTCGTTCTGTTCATTCAAAAGATTTTCAATTTTCAAAATCAAATCAAGAATGCGAGCGTCTCGACTAGGCGTGGAATGATCCTCATAGGCTTGTGATCCCTCCGGGCAACGATCTGGATTGCAGGCGTTAAAACCGTCTTGAACCACTTCGACTCTGTTGTAGGACTGCGAATAAAGCGCGTTAGAATAACCGCGAAATTTGTGCTCAGCAGGTAACGGCATTCCAGAAAGGCGTTCGTAGACAGCTTCGTCAAATAGTTCCGGGATCGTCGCAAAGCTTGGTTCGTATTGCTCTAGAGAATACCAAGGCATTTGGGCGGCCGCTGTCATTACCCAGCGATTGTTTTCTTTTTTGATCCAACGTGGTCGTTGAAAACCGGCGTCATCAAAAACGGGTTGCTTTGCACTGAACTGTGCTTCATAAAGTTTTCTCACTTTACGTGGAACGGTCGATGAGTACCATTTTAGCCAGGTTGGATCTTGAAAATTCAGCTGACCAACATTGTAGGTGTGATAGCGATTGATAATCCACACGGCGCCGGCAGATACAGCGCGAGGTGTGATTTGAACAGGGTAAAGATCATAAAACACCGAACCTGTATACGTGTTATCGTGAAGATATTCGAGAGCTCGCAAAAATCGTTGATTTTCCCACCAGTTTTCATGCGTGGGAAGACTTTCCCATGAAGCCGGCGCTGAGTCTTGTGTAAAAAGCCGACCGCTCCCTGCCAGCTGATTTCCCGCAGGCAGACCATTGAGAAACGCAAAAATCCAACGGTAAGTCACGGCCACGTCGGCACAATCCGTGGAAATATTGTGATCATAGAGAAACCGACTCGTCAGATGAACATTCATCCATTCTGTGTAGCGATCTTCCCAAGTCTCGCTCCATTCCTGAGTGACCGGCCACAATTTAATATTTCTGTATTGTGCGCGAGGGCTTCCAGCATTGGTTAAACGGACGGACCTAGGCTTTTGTTCGTATTGTTTGTCTAACGTTGCAAACTTTGCATCAGCAAGTTCCTTCTTTTCGAACGTCTCACGCGAGATTCGATCTTGAAACCCCTGTCTATCGATCTTGAAAATGTCGATGTGATGGGAATTACTTTCCTGATAATTCAAAAGGTAGAATCTTTCAGATCCAACTTTGAACACGCTTTGTTGAGAGTGATTGGATTCTGCAAACGTGAGATTTGCAAAAAGTGCAAAACCAAAAGTGATGGAAGTTAACATTGTAAAGAATCGGACAAATTGGAAGATTTTTGTTTTCATGGGGTAGGCTTCGGAGCCCGCAAACCCATGCTGAATAAGGCGTTTGGCCAGTTTAGCAAGTGAAATGGTCTAGAGAAGGCATTTGTGTTTCGGAATGATTCACAAAGGCAACGGTGAGCCTCTTGGACTGTTTCATCCCTAGAAAACTGAAGTCCCTAGGGATCCCAAAGTATAGAATTTCTGTTTATTAGTTAAACGATAAAATCAATTTTCATATTCGCTTCGAACTTCAATCGTGGATTTTTCAATCGGATGTGTCTTTGCAATTTCCCGGAGATCATGATTTAGACTTTGAAGAAAGCCAAGATTCATGAACGCGCCATTGTATAGCAATCGCTCCCAAAGATCGTGAACTTCATCGACGCCAATCGTTTGTAATGGCTGATGAGAACGGCCTGTCATGACGAAGTTTGCACTTCGAAAAGTGCCGTGTACGGCTTTTGAATTTTGTTGTCGCAAGAAATCCGTAAAATAAGTTCCTGCAAAAATCGACCGAAACGCCGTAATCATTTTGGTCAGCCGGTCGTCTGTGCAATGGTCCATTTGCGATGCGCCCATCATCAATTGTTGTTGCGCACATTTTGAGGCCAAATCTAACATGACTTGTTGCCGCGCGTGTTTTTCACGCAAAGGGCGTTGCAACGTGAAGGCAGCGCCAAACGTCAAAAGTCCTGCGATCCCAATCATAAACTTCGTGTTTCCAGAATAAGTGGCAAGTCCTTTAGAAAGAAACTCAAATGAACTTATGACAACCGACCTTGAAAGCACAAGAATTAAAGGATGCAGCTGCGTCAAATCTCTTAGTGGGACCTCGACCTGATCTTGTGTTGTTCCAGCCAAGACTTGTCCTGTTGAAAAGAAGGAATGCACTTCATTTGTTAATTGAGCTAGTTCCCCCATAAATTCTGCATTGCGCGACTGTTCATTTATGCGAGTCATTAACATAACGCTCGCCTCATGCTCCGATTTGGACTCTATGATAGAATAGTCGAATGGAAGAAGCTGCTGAGCCTTTTGATTTAAAACTTCGAGAGCTTCATAATTAATGATGAGCTTCGGAGCTTCGGTGGCTCCACTGAGGACTGAGAAAAATCCGACAAATATAATTGTTAAATAAATCTTCATAACTATCTCCATAAGTCACTAAGGCGTGACCCAAATTCTACGAAAGGGTTTAAGTAGCTGTAGCGCGACGTGAACGAAATTTGTGTTTTTAATTTTCCATTTTCAATTCCAGACGGTGCCGAGTTTGTGCGGCTATCACTTTTGCGCACCAGATAGATGTTCTTATTGGTGCATAGTGCAATCACATTAGAAATCGGCACCTGATTCAGTCTGAAGGTCCCAAGGGTGCTGATTAAGTTGATGCTGCCAGCATTCAAGTCTTTGCAAGTTGAAGCTGAATTTTTTCGAACGCGTTCTTTTACTGCTGCCAGCGAAGATGTGAATTCGGTCTCAAACTGTTGAGCGTTGAAGGTAAAGTCGATTCCATTTTCTTGCAAAAGATTTTGTTCGAACTGCATTCGTTGATTAAATCGCGTCACCACAGTATTCCAGTCGGCACCTTCTGGTAAAATCCCCAGCTCATAAACGGCGCTCAAAGAATTGAAAAGGTACTGGATTTGCGCGACGCTGGCCCCGGCAACACTTGCTTGCCGAGACGCTTCTAAGGCTTCGGTCATTAATTCAGCTGCACGTGTCTCATCTATTTCTGATTTGTCATACTGACCGTCTCGGAGCCGATCATGAATGATTCGAGTGCTAATAAGATTATCGCGACCAAAAGGAAATTTAGTTTCAAACCATGAGAGAAACTTTAAAAGTCGCAAACGGTAAACTGCACCCTGAAGATCATTTTGTTCGATGATCGGTTGTTGCAGATATTCATTTGTATTCCAAGTTTGTAAATTGAAGAACTTTAAGTAGGCTTGTTGCTCGGCTCCTAGATCCTGGTTGGCCGAGGGGCCGGCCAAGGCCGCTCCGCTTGAATTTGAGTTTGATGACTGCAATCCAAGAAGTTTTAATTCTCCGAAAGATAAGCCAGAAAGATCCAAAATTTTTGCTTTCATGGTCATAAGCTGGGACATGAACACATCAATGTCTTGATTCAAATGTCCGACAGCTTGTTTAAATCGCAGAATCACGGCGGATCCGACCTGTGCTGAAAGTACAGTGTAAGCGTCAACTTTATCTGCACGATACCCTTCACGAACGTAGTCAGGTAGAAAACTCAATTTTTGATCGACGGCATCGGCTGATTCCTGACGGACGCGAATGTATTCAATTTCGGCTGCATAACGGCTTGAATATTGTTGTGTTTCGTCCCTGAGCTCAGTCAAGTAATGCAATTGTAAAATCGATTTGACCGCATTCAGCTGGTTTTTAAAACGCATGGAAATTGTATTTGTTTTTGAATCGATGAAACTTGGTTCATCTTGTGCGATAGCACCACGAACTTCGTTCTCAATTCGTCCTAGTTGCAATTCTTTTGAAAATGGATCGACGAGGCGGCCGCGATTGATCGCAAAGCCAACAGGATTCGCCATTAGAAATCTGGAAAAATTAACCATTTCGCGATTGGTCCCAATCAAACGCTGCGTTTCTGCCAGTTGGTAATAGATTGCGGCCGAATAGATGTGGGCTCGAAATTCATTTTCAACCGTAATTTTAACGAGTAAGCGAGTCCACTCTTTGACCACTTCATCGCGTGCTAAATCTGGATCGCTGGCGACAAGTTTGGATTTTTCTAATTTTTCTGTTACAGAATTAAGGCTATTGAGAACATAGGTCGTATAAAAATCTCCGCGAACTTCATAGTAAGCATCCACGAGCAAAGAATTGACAAGAACCTTTGCCGCATTTGGAGTTTCAAGTGACTGGCCGATTCGTGCCAGCAATCGAGGGTAAAGGTTGTGCATCTGCAATTGCAAGTCAGCCAATACTGGGTCGGCAGCATGAACCATCTCGTGAGAAAGCGTGATCGCGTTTTCTGAAATCCCCTTGGATAGATCCACGCCTAATGCTTTAAGTTGTGGAATGTAGACACCCGTGACTTTTGATGGGTCTAAGTGTTGATTCCGAGGAAGACTTGCTTTGGCTTGCTCATTCAAATCTAAAAGTCGAATGGCATTCGCGTTCATCAAAGACCGCATGCGCTGGGCAATGACTTGGATGGGCTTGAATTTGGAATGTAAAACTAGGTCCAATGTCAGATCAAAATATTTTTTGACAAATGCATGCTCGAGATCTGCTTTGCGCTCAGGTGAAAGCTGCAAAGCCAAGTCGCGAAAAATAATAATTTTTGTTGTGTAGAGCTTGCACTCAGTTACCAGAATAGCTGTGCCGTTCGATTGGCAGGGTCCAAGTTGAAAGAGCAATTCAGCAACAGCGTTCGCAGAAATTTGAGGATTTTGCAAAGCCAGTATAAATTCCATTGTCGCGCGATTCAGAACGTGATTTGGATTTTGTTCGAAAGCTTCCTGAGACCAAAGTTCTAATCGCATCAATTTTTCTACAGTCGAGGGTGACAATAATGACTGGGTTAGCTTGGGTTGTGCTTTTTGTTGGATGGATTGAGCGAGCTGTGGTTGCGCCTTCGTCTGGGCTTGCGCTGATAGACCGCTTAATGCCGTGATCACCAAAATTAGGTTAGATAGTGTTCTCATCTGCAGGACCCTTCTTTCTTAATCAATGTAATCGATCAGACCTACGACCAGTCCAAATTTGCTCTAACAAGTTTGAGCCGGTCCGGACATCGATTAGTCTAAACAAGAGGTTGCGATTGTTATTCCAACAGACTGTCTTTAAACGAAACGAAGAGTGTCTCGCTTTGGAGCGGGCTCTTAAATTCTTTCCTGTTGTTCATTTGACTGGAATTGAAGGCGTGGGGAAGTCCACTCTCGTTCAAGATTTACTCTCAAACTTAAAAGTGCCAAACCACTGGTACACACTGTCTAATCATTTAACACTTCAAGAGCTTGCGGGTCAGAGAGACTTAGAAATCGACGACGCGATTTCCACATTGGTCCAACAGGTTCAAAAAATGACCGGGCACGTGATTGTTTGGGATAATCTGCATGTTCTGAGTCCTGCAAATCAAAAAAAACTTATTTTTGAAATCTCGAATTCTTGTCCGCAGCAGAAAAACCTATTTCTAAGTGATGAAGATATCACGCCGATCAAAAATGAACCTGTCGTCCGATTGGGGCCTTTAGACTTTACCAACACGAAACATTTTTTTTCCTTTTTTGGTGTCGACTATTCAGAAAAACAGATTAATTTGATTTTCAAACAAACTGGCGGGATTATAGCGCAATTGAAATTGTGCTTGCTCGACCCTGAGTCGGGCGTTGATCCCGAGCAATATTTGAAAACTCTTTCGGTTCCCGCGATTCATGCGATTCAGGTTCTAGCCTTCAGCCCTACGACACTTTTCGAATCTGATCTTCGAAATGATCAGCCTGACTCTCTCTCGTTTGCCGTCGAAACACTGAAGGAGCTAGAACGAAAATATTTGGTTGAATTCAACAAAGACCACACCATTCTGTGCCGCGAATTTATCCGCGAGGGTCTACGAAAAAGTGTCGATCCAACGATGGCGCAGAAATATAGAACTCAAGCTGCAAAGCTCGTATTGAAACGGCAAGGGTTAGATCTGATCACCAAGCTCACCTGTTTGTTGGAATTATCTGATTTGGAAAATGCTTTTGTTGAATCCCAAAATCTAAGCCTTGATCACATCGAAGAACTTAATCCGAATCAGCTTTCGAATTTTGGGAGAATTCTTTATGAAAATAAAAAAGACTTATTTGGAACTCAAGCCTGGCGGTTGACTCGTGCCTACATTCACTGCCTAATCTTACAGAATAAACGCTCTGAGGCCATCGAATTTTGTGTGCACTTCTTGAATCAGGCAAAATGGGATGAATTTCAAGAAGAACAATTCTTGTCAGCTTACGACGCCTTCTACTGGGTGAATCGATCAAAAGAATCCACAAAGCTTGATAGCCTCAGGTCCCGCATCATGAATCTGTCTAAAAAACCAATTCAATTCCTTTTCCAGATTGAACAATCCTTCTTAGTGTCTCAGATTCAAAAAAAGCCGCGCGATTCGATCACAACGTTCCTTCGCATCTTAGCAGAAATTGAATCAGCTTTAAAAGTTGGTAAAGTCCAGGATAAAGACATTTTGATTTTGGCTCGCGGGAACTGTGCCTTTCAACTCGGGATTCAATTTATGGAAGTGCAAGGCTATCCAGACGCCATTCGATATTTTGAACTTGCGCGCGACTCATTTCAAAGTTTAAAACGAAAGTACCTTGAACTTTTTTGTGAA
>LNFM01009200.1_pt1 | contig 20133 bp, 16 predicted proteins | sample 596031 | NCBI WGS metagenome assembly LNFM01 (sample SAMN04254537, study PRJNA301005) | activated carbon metagenome | isolation source: dual media filters at the Ann Arbor, Michigan drinking water treatment plant | place: USA: Ann Arbor | reverse complement strand
GCAGCATGGACAGGGCCAGCAGCCAGTAGGTGTTGCGCATGACTTTGTTGCGCTGCGCATCGCTCGATACCGCGGTGCCGAAGCGGCCGCTGGTTTGTACGTGGTCGGTCATGGTGGTGATCTCCTTCATCATCTGACACGTGGGGCCGGTCTCAGGGCGCCAACATGGCGCCCAACCGGTGGAAATGCATTGTAGGGTCATGCTCCGCCCGGCACACACAGCGGCAGAAACCGCATTTTTGGTAAGGTCACTTGTGACCTCATGACCCTCAATGGTCGCGGTATCGTTCCCGGTGTGCACGCTGGTGGTCATCATTCCTGCCTGCAGCCTTCCTCTGACAACCCAACAGGACTTAAGTTCATGAAAAACAAACCCATGCTGGACAGCGCCGACGTCAAACTGATCGCTGCCGCCGCCGAAGCAGAAGCGCTGAAAAACAACTGGGCCGTCACGATCGCCATCGTGGACGACGGTGGCCACCTGCTGGGCCTGCAGCGCCTGGACGGCGCAGCCGCTATCTCGGCGCACATTGCCCCGGCCAAGGCCCACACGGCGGCGATGGGCCGGCGCGAGAGCAAGGTCTATGAGGACGTGATCAACCAGGGTCGCACGTCCTTCCTGAGCGCGCCGCTGCTCTCCGGCATGCTGGAGGGCGGCGTGCCGATCATGAAAGACGGCCAGTGCCTGGGCGCGGTGGGTGTGAGCGGCGTGAAATCGACCGAAGACGCGCAGATAGCGCGTGCCGGCATTGCCGCGATCGGACTTTGAGACTGGCGGGAAAAAAGACCTGGCTAACCGTGCGCAATGCCCCTTGGCTGGTCAAAAACGACGCCCGGAGATGATGAATTCTCCGAGGTCGCCCCACGATTCAAAAAACTATTTGGTCAGGATCAGCTTGCCCTGGCGCGTGGTCTGCAGGCGGTAGACCGATCCGTTGTGGCTGATGGTCACGGCCTTCTGGCCGCGCAGCAACGAATCGCTGGACACGGACGGCGAAGTGCCTTCCTTCGGTGCAGTTTCTTCCGCCGTCAGAAAAGGTTTCCGCTCGGGGTCCGGGCGAGGTGCCGTGGTCATGGCGCAGGTTCGGTGATGAAGCCGATCTTTCGCACGCCGCTGCGCTGCGCGGCCGCCATCGCTTGCGCCACGCGCTCGTAGCGTACCGCCTTGTCGCCACGGATATGCAGCTCGGGCTGGGGCTCTTGTGCGGCTGCAGCAGTCAGGCGGTTGGCGAAATCAGCGTCGTCCACACGCTGGTCGTTCCAGAAATACACCCCGTCGGCGTCCACCGACAGGCGAATGTTCTCGGGCTTGTCCTGCACCTTCTCCATGCTGGCCTGCGGCAGTTCGATGTTCACTGCGTGCTTGATCACGGGCACCGTGATGATGAAGATGATCAGCAGCACCAGCATCACGTCGATGAACGGGAGCATGTTGATCTCGCTCATCATCTCGTCGCTGTCCTGTTGGGTTCCGATGGCCATGGTGGGGTTCCTCCTCAGGCTTTCTTCATGGGCAGCACCTTGCCGTCACCACCTGCGGTGACGCGGGCGCCCGTGACGAAGTAGGCGTGCAGGTCGTGCGCGAAACGGTTGAGCTGGTGGCTGATGCCTTTGTTGCCGCGCACCAGGGCGTTGTAGCCCAGCACCGCCGGAATGGCCACCAGCAGGCCCATCGCGGTCATGATCAGCGCCTCGCCGATCGGGCCGGCCACCTGGTCGATGCTGACCTGGCCGGCCGCGCCGATGCTCAGTAGCGCATGGTAGATGCCCCAGACGGTTCCGAAAAGGCCCACGAAAGGGGCGGTGGAGGCCACCGAGGCCAGCACCGACAGGCCGCTTTGCGCGCGGGCGGTGAAGTCGTCCACGCTCTTGCGCAGCGAGCGCTCGACCCAGTCGCTCACGTCCAGGCTGTCGTGCAGCTGGCGCTGCGGTGGTGAGCCGTTGTGGCCGTCCTTGTGCAGGATGTGGCGGGTCGATTCGCGACCCTCGAGCGCCACGGCGCGAAACGGATTCCCTTCGGGCGAGCCCAGCTTGTCCAGACCTTCAGCAAAGTCTGCGCTGTGCCAGAAGCCTTCGACGCCCTTGGCCTGCGCGCGTTGTGCGCGTTGATCCAACACCTTCCACAGGATGATGATCCAGGTCGCCAGCGACATGACCAGGAGCACGATGGCCACCGAGCGGGTGACCCAGTCGCCTTGGGCCCAGACGTGGGCGATGCCCGATGTTGCGAGTTGCGGTTCCATGATTTTTCTGACTCCTGCTGAAGGATTTATTCCAAAACAAAATTGATCGGCACGTTGAACCACATGGCCTCTGCGACGCCTGCTCTCTTGCCGGGCACGTAGCGCCAGCGCAGCACGGTCTGCAGTGCCGTCTGGTCCAGTCGCTCGAAGCCGCTGGACTGGCGCACCTCGGCACGCGAAGCGGTGCCATCCACTTCGATGTACACACGCACCACCACCTTGCCTTGTTCACCCAGGCGCTTGGACAGAGGAGGGTAGGGTGGTCGGGGGTTGTTGAGGTAGTCGGCGCTGCTGGAGGGCAGTTCGATGCGCGGCGGCGCCGGCGGTGCGGGTGCAGCCGGCGATGCAGCGGCAACCACTGGCTCGGCGGGTGCGGGTGGCGCGGGCGGGCTGGGTGGCACCACCGGCGCGAGCGTGGAGGGCTCGGGTGTGGCCACGGCGACCGGTTGTGGCAAGGGCAGTGGCTTGGGCCTCGGCCGCGGTTGGGGGGGTGTGGGTGTGGTCACCGGTGGCGCCGGTGGTGGGGGTTCGATCACCGGCTGCGGCGGCTCGATGAATTCAGCGAGTACCTGCACCGGGATCACCAGCTCCACGGTGCGTTTGAGAAGACCGCTTTGCAGCGCCCAGAGGGCTCCAACGTGAAAGGCCACCACCGCGAGCACGATGGCCAGACGGCGGCGGAGGCGCTGGGGCATTGCTGCAAGCATGGGCGTGGGGGGCGGCGCCAGGGTGGCGCTGACTGGGCTCATCAGTTTAGCGAGGTGTACGGATCGGACATCAGTGGCGAAAGATCCACCACAGCGCGCACAACATCAGGATCAGGCTGGTGCCGAAGGCAACGATTCCAGTGGTCATGGCGGGTCCTTTCGATCGATGTTGGGGTGACGGTCACAGGGAATAGTCTAAACGAGAATGCTTCGCATTTGCATGAAGTCCGAAGAAAAATCAATCAATGGCCGGGCTTGAGCAGGACGCCGGGCGCATCGGCCAGGGTGCGGCAGCCTGTGAGAGCCATGGCGATCTCGAGCTCGTCGCGCAAAAGGCGCAGCACATGGGCCACGCCGGTGGCACCGGCGTTGGCCAGGCCGTGCAGCACCGGGCGCCCGACCAACACGGCCTTGGCGCCCAGGGCCATCGCCTTGAGCACATCGGTGCCGCGACGGATGCCGCCGTCGACCAGCACCGGCGCGTCGCCTGCCACGGCCTGCAGCACACGCGGCAGCAGTCTGGCGGTGGCCGGCATGGTGTCGAGCGTGCGACCGCCATGGTTGGAGACGATCAGCCCGGCGGCGCCGCACGTGAGGGCCTGACGGGCGTCGTCCGGGTGCACCACGCCCTTGAGCAGCACGGGCAGGCGGGTGATGGAGCGCAGCCAGGCGATGTCGTCCCAGGTGGGGGCGTGGGTGAGCAGGTTGTCGAACAGATCGCTGCGCCCCGGTGACAAGACTGGTGAGGCCGGCATGCCCTGCAGATTGACGGCAGAGACATGGGGAGGCAGCTGGAAACCGGCGCGTCGTTCGGTGTCGCGCACGCCGCTCACGGGTGCATCGACGGTCAGCACCAGCGCTTCGAAGCCTGCGCCTTCGGCGCGTTGCACGAGTTCCTTCGTGAAGCCGCGGTCGTGCTGCAGGTAGAGCTGGAACCACAGCGGGCCGCGCCCCGGGTCAGGCAGGTAGGCGCGAGCGACATGTTCCAGGCGGGTGCTGGCCTGGGTGCTGAGCACCAGCCCGGCACCGAGTGCGGCGGCGGCCAGCGCAGTGGCCAGTTCACCCAGAGGGTGGGCCAGCGTCTGGTGGGCCATGGGTGCCACCAGCACCGGGTGGGCAAGGGTGCGGCCGAGCAGCTCGATGCGCGTGTTGCCCCCGGCGAGGGGGCGCATGACGCGCGGCAGCAGCTCAAGTGCTCGCCAGGCCTGCGCGTTCGCGCGCAGGGTGAGCTCGTCGGCCGCGCCGCCATTGAAATAGGCCCAGACGGCTTCGCTGGACCGTTCGCGGGCGTGGTGTTCGTGGTCGGCCAGGGAGTGCACGCCCTCGGGCAGCGCATCGGGCAGGGTACCCGGCCTCATGGTGTCGCCCACATGCGCAACAGGTTGTGGTAAGTGCCGGTGAGTGCAGTGGCTTCGGTGGTTTCGCCGTGGCGCTGGCGCAGCGCCAGCAGGTTCATGTCGAGGTCGAACAGCAGCCGGCGCTGTTCGTCGCTGCGCACCATGCTCTCGACCCAGAAAAAGCTGGCGATGCGTTCGCCACGCGTGACCGGTGCAACGCGGTGCACGCTGGAGCCGGGGTAGACGACCATGTCGCCGGCGGGCAGCTTGATGCGCTGCTCGCCATAGGTGTCCTGCACCACCAGTTCGCCTCCGTCGTAACTGTCGGGGTCGCTCAGGAACAGGGTGCAGGAGATGTCGGAGCGCACCCATTGCTGGGTGGCTTTGGAATGCAGCACGGCCCCATCCACATGAGCGCCGTAAACGTTGGACTCGCCGCTGTAACGATTGAACAGCGGGTTGAACACCTTGCGTGGCAGGGCACTTGAGAAAAAGAGAGGGTCGCGGTTGATTGCCGCCAGCACGAGGCCGCGCAGGGTCTGCGCGGCCTCGCTGTCCTGTGCCAGTTGCTGGTTGTTTTTCTGGCCGACGGCCTGCACACCCGCACTGCTGCGCCCATCGATCCAGGCGGCCCTCTCGCCCAGCAGCGAACGGGCGGTGGCGAGTTCATCCCGGGTGAGGATGTTTTTCAGGTGCAGGAGCATGGTGTGGCGGTTCGCGTGGTCTGTGTCAGAACAGTTTTTTCAAGGTCAGCTGGACCGTGCGCGCAGCCCCCGGGACGTAGAAACCGCGGTACAAGGAGTCCGCGTAGAGCTCGTCGGTCAGGTTGGTGACGTTGAGCTTGAGCGTGGTCGTCTCGGTCATCGTGTACTCGGCCATGGCATCAAACGTGACGAAGCTGTCGGCCACGATGTGGCGCGAACCTTCGGGACTTTGTTTGCCGCGGTAGTTCAGACCACCACCGACGCGCAGCTTCGGGCTGACCAGGTAGGTGGTCCACAGGCTGGCGCTGTGCTTGGGCGTGAGGCCAGGGCGGTCACCCTGCACTTGCGCGCCGGTGCCGGCGGCGTTGAGCACCACGTTGCTCTTGTCGATCTTCGCGCTCGGGATCCAGGTGTGGTTGTAGAAGATGTCCCACTTCGGCGTGATGCGGCCAGCGAGGTTGAACTCCATGCCGGCGGCGTGACGTTTGCCCGAGAGCAATTGCTGTTGGCTGGCGGTGTCTGGATCGGTGTTGCGCTCGTTGTACTTCTCCGAGTAGAAGAGTGCCGCGCCCAGCGAAGCGCGCTTCTCGAACAGCTCGAACTTGCCGCCGATCTCCAGGTTTCGGCTTTTCTCCGGGGGTGTGTTGGCGTCGCGGGTGTTGGGTGCGCCCGGGGAGAACTGGTAGGTGTCGCCCGAGGTGTTGAACGAGGTGCCGAAGGACACGTAGTACGAGGTGATCTCGTCGGGTTGGAAGGTGGCACCCACGCGCGGGCTCCACAGGTTTTCCGAGACGTCGTTGGCCACACCGGTGTTCGTCACATACGACGCCTTGAAGTTGTCGTACCGCAGGCCGCCAATCAGCTTGATGGTGGAGGTGAGGCTCACGGTGTCCTGCACATAGAGGCCGATGTTGCGCGCATCGAACCTGTTGAACGGCACGACGCCGCGTGCGTCGGCGAATGTGTCACCGTCGTTGGGTGTGCCCACGGTGGTGGTCAGTCCGCTCGATGGGCCGGCGAAGTTGTTCGCGCGTTTGGCGTCTTCCTGGTAGATGTCCACGCCGGCCAGCAGCTTGTGTTGCTGGCCCAGGCCGTTGAACGTGCCCACGAAATCGCTTTGGATCTGCGTGGTGTCGCTGGTCCCTATCCGCCCCTTGGGCGAGCGGGTGAGGATGGTGCTGGGGCCGAGGTTGTCGGTGGTGGTGGGTGCGCCGCCGGTGGTCCCGAAGCGGATCACGCTGGCCAGCAGGTCGCGCTCGTAGCGGCCATGGCGCACCCGCGTGGTCAGGGAGTTCTGGCGGTCAAAGCGGTGAGTGTGGCTCAGCGTCACGTAGTCGGCTGATGTGTCGAGGTGATCGCTGGCCAGGCCGTAGTAGTTGCGCGCCGGCAGCGTGGGCTGGATCACGCCGTTCTGGATGAACCAGGGGTGGTTGTAGTTCGGCCGGCCTTCGGATTCCAGGTGGTAGACGCCCACCGAGAATTCGTTGCGCGAGCCGATGCCCCAGCGGTAGGTGGGGGCGATGCCGCGCTTGCTCACTTTTGCCCCGTAGTTGTCCTCTTCGTGCACCATGGCGTTCAGCCTGAAGGCCGAGTCTTCGCCGGTCATGAAATTGAAGTCGCCGGTCAGGCGCGCCTCGCGGCCGGAGCCCACGGTGGTGGTGACTTCATGCTGGTCCAGCAGGAAAGGCTGCTTGCTGACCTGATTGACCACGCCGCCCGTGGAGCCCTTGCCGAACAGCATCGAGGCCGAACCTTTGAGCACCTCCACGCGATCGTTGTTGAACGTGTCGCGCTCGTAGAGAGCGCCGTCGCGGATGCCGTCGGTGTAGATATCACCGGCTTGTCCCAACGAGAAACCCCGCAGGCGCACGTCTTCCTCGCCGGTTTCGCCGGCCTGGAAGGTGACGCCGGCGGTGGTGCGCAGCACGTCGCGGAAGTCGTCGAGGTTGCGGTCGTCGATCAGGCGTTCGGTCATCACCGTCACCGACTGCGGGATATCACGCAGCGCTTGGTTGCCTTTGCCGATTCCACTTTCCGTGGTGCGCAAGTTGTTCTTGGTTTGCGGCACGTCGGCCTGTTCGCGCACCGTCACCGTGGGCAGGGTGTCGGAAGAGGAGGTTTGCGCCATGGCACTCAACGAGCCGGCGAGCAGCATGGCGCCCAGCGGCAGCATGGCCGTGGAGGCGTTCGGGGGCGGCTTTGACGGGGAGCAGACGGTGGCGGGGCGTTGGCGGGTTTTCCGGTGGGACATGGTGGCAACAAGCTGAAGGTGTTTTCGGCTGGCTGCACGCGGCTGCGTCCTGGCTGGCTGGGAGCGGCAATTGTATACCGAACGAGAACGATTCGCATTAAAATGTAAGCTGACGTCGATTCCGATGCTGCTGCGTTGCAACATTCCAGCTATCGACTGGATAGAGACTATCAATAAAGATTGTTGATAGAGATGGGCTATAGTTCACCCATCGCTGCCGAGGCGGTCCCTTTTTCACCTTCCCCGCAACTTCACTTCCAAGGAAATCACCATGTCCCTGATCAACACCACCGTCCAGCCCTTCAAGGCCGAAGCCTTCCACAACGGCAAGTTTGTGCCCGTGTCCGACGCCAGCCTGCGCGGCGAGTGGTCGGTCCTGATCTTCATGCCCGCTGCCTTCACCTTCAACTGCCCCACCGAAGTGGAAGACGCAGCCGACAACTACGCCGAGTTCCAGAAGGCCGGCGCCGAGGTCTACATCGTGACCACCGACACCCACTTCGCGCACAAGGTGTGGCACGAGACCTCGCCCGCCGTGGGCAAGGCCAAGTTCCCGCTGATCGGTGACCCAACCCACACGCTGACCCGCGCGTTCGGCGTGCACATCGAAGAAGAAGGCCTGGCCCTGCGCGGCACCTTCATCATCAACCCCGAGGGCGTGATCAAGACCGCCGAAATCCACGACAACGCAATCGCTCGCGATGTCAAGGAAACCCTGCGCAAGCTCAAAGCCGCCCAGTTCGTGGCCAAGAACCCAGGCCAGGTTTGCCCAGCCAAGTGGAACGAAGGCTCGAAGACCATCACGCCTTCGCTGGACCTCGTGGGCAAGATCTGATCACGCTCCGCAGTATTTAGTACCGCAGACCGATGGGCCGCTTTGGCCCATCCACCGGCGGCATTGATGCCTCAACCCCATTCAGGAGAATTTCATGCTCGACACCAACCTCAAAACCCAGCTGCAGGCCTACCTCGGCAAGCTGCAGCGCCCGATCCGTTTGATCGCTTCGCTCGACAGCAGCGCTGGCGCGTCTGAGATGAAGGAATTGCTGCAGGAAGTGGCCGAGCTGTCCGACCTCGTGAGCTTCGACGAAAGCGGCACCGATGCGCGCAAGCCTTCGTTCGTGATCGCTCGCGAAGGTGAAACCACTGGCGTGCGTTTTGCAGCCATCCCCCTGGGCCACGAATTCACCTCGCTGGTGCTGGCGCTGCTGTGGACGGGTGGTCATCCACCCAAGGTCGAGGCTGCCGTGATCGATCAGATCAAGGGCCTGGAAGGCGACTTCAACTTCGAGATGTACATGAGCCTGTCGTGCCACAACTGCCCGGACGTGGTGCAGGCGCTCACGCTGATGTCCATCCTCAACCCCGCTGTGAAGGCGACCGTCATCGACGGCGGCCTGTACCAAGCCGAGGTGGATGAGCGCCAGATCCTGGCTGTCCCCATGGTGTTCCTGAACGGCGAGCTCTTTGGCTCGGGCCGCATGCTGCTGGAAGAGATCGTCGCCAAGCTGGACGTGAAGTCCGCCGAACGCGAAGCTGCCAAGCTCAACGCCAAGGACCCGTACGACGTGTTGATCGTCGGTGGTGGACCGGCTGGTGCGGCTGCTGCGGTGTACGCCGCGCGCAAGGGCATCCGCGTGGGCGTGGCCGCTGAGCGTTTTGGTGGTCAGACCAACGACACCATGGCCATCGAGAACTACATCAGCGTGCTGGAGACGGACGGCCCCAAGTTCGCCGCGGCGCTCGAAGCCCAGGTGCGTCACTACGACGTTGACCTCATGAACCTGCAACGCGCCAGCAAGATCATTCCGGCCACAGAAGCTGGGGGCATGGTGAAGGTGGAAATGGCCAACGGTGCGGTGCTGGAAGCGCGCAGCGTGATCCTGTCCACCGGCGCGCGCTGGCGCAATGTGAATGTGCCTGGCGAAGAAGAGTACAAGAACAAGGGCGTGGCCTACTGCCCGCATTGCGACGGTCCGCTGTTCAAGGGCAAGGACGTGGCGGTGATCGGTGGCGGCAACTCCGGCGTGGAAGCCGCGATCGACCTGGCCGGTATCGTGAAGCATGTGACGCTGGTCGAGTTTGCCGACGCGCTCAAGGCCGACGCGGTGCTGGTGAGCAAGCTGAAAAGCCTGCCCAACGTGACCATCCACGTCAACGCCCAGACCACCGAGATCACGGGCGCTGGCGGCAAGGTCAACGGCATGTCGTTCAAGGACCGTGTGAGCGGCGAGGTGAAACACCTGGCGCTCGAAGGCGTGTTCGTTCAGATCGGCCTCGTGCCCAACACCGAGTGGCTCAAGGGCACGGTGGACTTGAGCCGATATGGCGAAATCGAGGTCGATGCCAAGGGGCACACCAACGTGCCGGGCGTGTTTGCCGCAGGCGACTGCACGACGGTACCGTACAAGCAGATCGTCATTGCTGCGGGTGAAGGCTCAAAGGCTGCGCTCAGCGCCTTCGACTATCTGATCCGTCAGCCGGTGGTGGCTGCAAAAGTCGAAGAGGCTGTCACCGCCTGAACGGGTTCGGCCCATGAAAAAGGCTTCGGGCGACCGAAGCCTTTTTTGTTTCTGGCGGACACAACAGGCTCAGGCTTTGCGGACCTTCACCGTGTAGTTGCCCATCCCGCTGGCCCGGTTGTAGTGGCGCACCTGGATGTAGTAACGACCCGGAACCAGGTCGGCGTGAATGAGCGCGTTGGTGTCCACACCGCTGTCGTCGTCTTCGGCGATCACGGCGGTGGGGCTGTCGGGGCCAAAGAGTTTCATCACCACATCGGTTGGACCTCGTGTGTCGATGATGTGGGGGCCGCCGGTGGTCACAGTGAACTGGAACAGGTCTTCTTCACCCGCCTTGCCGATGGCAGCCGCAGTGCGGCGGGCGGCTCCGATCTTGATTTCTTGCGCGTCCACCAGCGTGGGCGCGGCCTTGGGATAGGCCTTCGCGCCGCCGATGAAAGCCTTGTCCAGCGCCGAGAGCACCGGGTTGGCGCGCGTGCCGACACCAGTCTGCACCCAGCTGCCCGGAAAGAAATACAGCATCACGGAGTCGGGGTCAAAGGTGGTGCCGTTGATCTGGTCGGCGCGGTACTTGTCCAGCACGTTGTGCCGGATCGTCGCCTCGCTCCAGTTGTTGGGTGGACCCGAGAGGTCGCGGATCACCGCCGCCTCGTTCCACTGGATGCCGCCAGCCGGGTTCTGGTGTTCGTGCATGAGGCCGATGGCGTGGCCGAACTCGTGCGCCACCGTACCGCCGTCCATGAAGCCCAGGTTCATGGTGGGCTGGTCGAAGGGAATGCTGCGGTTGTCCGTGCCCACGTAAGACCACGCGCCCCTGGCCGGGTCGAAGCTGATGCGGATTTCGGCATCGGGCGCGTTGTTGAACTCGAACTTGAGGTTGGCGTGTGCGGTCCACCACTGCGCCTGTTCGCGCACCTTGGCCTGTTGTGCCGCTGTACCGCCTATGAATCGCACGCGCAACGTGCTGCCATTCATCCACATCTTGCCCAGCGGCATGATGGCGCGCGTGCGCCCGCGGCTGCGCACCGTGGGTTGAAACCGCATGAGCTCGGCGGGGAGCAGGCGTTGGGTACACACGTGAACGAGTTTGGTCATGGAGGTCTCCTCGGGGTTTGTGTGAATCAGGGACTGCGCACCAGGCGCAGCGGGGTTTCGGCCTGCTCGCCGTTGCTCCAGAGCTGGCCGGTGAGCTCGCGTCCGTCGGCGCTCGCCGTGAGCACCACGCTGCCGGTGTCCAGTGGCCCGCGGCCGTCGCCAGTGACGGCCTGGAAGGGAATCTCGATACGGGGCACGCCCATCACGTCGGTGAGCACGCCCTGGCCAACGTAGCGCACGTCGTTGACGATCAGGCCCATCTCACGAACGCTCTGTGCGTAGGCCTGCCAGCGGGGGTACCACGCAATGGGAAAGGCATCGGTCTGCAGCTGGATCGCACCGTTGCTCACGGTGAACTGCACCCGCAGGCGCCGGTTGTCGTCGTCGATGGACCACCACAGGCCCGAGACATCGCGCGCGGCGTGTCCCGGCTCCGGCGCGGGTGTGGCTGCTGCGTACGGAGGCGGTGAGGGTGGTACCGCTTCTTCACCTTCGGGGACCAGCAGACCGATCACGATGAGCCCCACGAAGACGCCCCCGATCCACATGAAGCCGCGCTGCATGCGCTGCAACCAACTGCGCTTTTCGGGGCGCACCGGGTCGCGCGACACCAGCGGGTGGATGCCGTGGGTGGCGAGGTCGGCCACGATCTTGTCGAGATCGTCGGCCCAGTCTTCGGTGCGCAGCTTGAGGGCGTGTGCCTCTTTCAGAAAGCGCAGTGGCGGCGGAATGTCGGCCGTGGCCGGCATCACCATGCCTTCGGTCAGCAAGGGGACGATGGTGGCGCCGTTGGCCTGCGCCGTGAGGACTTCACCGCGTATGGGATCGTCATCCCGGTCGATGCGCCGCCCGCCCTCGGGGTGAACCATGCCCAGCAGTTCGGGCGTCACCAGCAACAGCACCACCGGCCGGGTGCCCAGCGCCCCCGTGATGGCGCTGCGCCACGAGTGTCCGCCGCGCAGGTCCTGCTTGTCGAAGAACACCTGGTCGGCGCCGTAGAGCCGGCTGAGGTCGGCACACAGCCGGTCGGCGTCCTTCTTGCCGTCGGAAGACCGGTAGCTGATGAAGATGCGGTTCATGGTGCTGCGTAGCCGTTCAGGATGCCGAGCAACTCCCCGGCGGCCTGCTGGTCGGCCCGCGTCATGCCGTGCAAATGCTCCGCCACAAAACAGAGCTGGTCGGCCACCGAGGCCCACATCCAGGGAGTGCCGGCTCGCTGGTGCAAGTCGTCGAAGCTGGACAGGATGTCTGGCAACCGCTGTGCCAGCGCATGGCTGGCCAGTGCCTCATACACGCTGAGTTCGGGCAGCCCCACCACGCTCCAGAAATCGGGGTCTTCGCGCCGTTGCCGCTCCAGACTCTGGCGCACCCGCTGAAGCCGGTCATGCTCGAAGCCAGCCCATTGCCGATCACTGGCGCGCGCCAACAACTCGGCCGCCACCAGGTTCATGGCGGGGTAAAACAGATCGGACTGCCCGGTCTGCAGCGCCAGGGCTTCGGCTTGCCGGTAGTGCGCCGCCATGCGTTCAATGGCTGCTGTGCAGGCCGGGGTGGCCTGGCCCGCCGCAGCCACGCCTTCGAGTCGCGCCATGCGTTTCCAGGTCGAACCTAGCAGGCTTTCGCGTTCCACGGTGGGTGACAAGGCCAGAAGCGCCTCCAGAATCCGCACAGCCTGGGTGATCTCTGTTCTTCCCTGTTGCACCAGAGCCTGCACCTGGGCTGGCTTGGCACCTTCGCGCACGGCGTTTTGCAGCTTCGACCAGGCCTGACGGGCGCCCAGGTTGGCCAATTGTTCATTGGCCTTTACCGACGCGCTGCCGTCGTTGGCCGCGACGGCGCGCCGGTACCAGTGCAGCGCGCGGTCGATGTCGCGCGCGGCAGCCCAGGCCACGCCGTAGGCTTCGGCCACTGCGCCCATGCCGCCCCAGTCGCCTTCGAAACGGGCTTCAAGGTAGCGGATCTTCTCCCGCTGCGACTCGGCCGCGGCACCCTGTGTGGCGCTTTGCACTGCGAGCGTTTCCAGCGCCAGAGCCAGCGCCACGGGCGATGCAATGCCCGCATACGTCTTGGCCAGCGTGGGCGGTGCACGGCGGATGTCGATTTCGTTGCGCTCCCAGACCCAGTCAGGGTCGCCATAGCACTGGTAGGCGGCCCAGGTGTTGCCACGCGGGTTGGCGTTGTAGGCCGCCAGGCGTCCCGCCTGCACCGCATCCATGAAGCGCTGGCCGGACAGCAGCGAGCGGTAGAACGCGGTGGCAAACAGGTTGGCGGGCTCGTCCTCCACCGCCCAGCCGGCTGCCACCACACAACGCACGCCGATACGGATCAGCTGCTTGGCCACGCCGGCGGCGAATTGTGCGCGGTCGTAGCCGCTCTTGAGCAGTTTCTCCGGATCGGCCGCGAGGTGGCAGCAGTTGAGAAACACCAGCTCGGGCACGACCCGCATGGCCTGCACCTCACGCGGGCCCAGAAAGGTGTCGTCGCTGAGCACAACGCCGCGCAGCTGAGGCGGCTTGCCCGAGCGCTGCAGCTCGGGTTCACCGTGACCTGCGATGTGCACGATGCGGTAGCGCCGAGCCAGCAGTGCGGTGGTCACGGCGGCTGCGTCCGGGCCCAGGTTGTCGCCGGGCGCGATCAGTGAGTGCAACCGCGATGCATCGAGCCCCAGCTGTCCGCTGAGTGCTTCGACCACCGCCTCGGCCTCGGATCGTGCGGCCGGCAAGGGTGGGTAATGCGCCGGGTCGCACAGCGGCTCGCCAATCACCAGCACGCAGTCATCGGGCCGGGCGTCGCTCACCTGGCTGCGCAAGGCGGCGGTGCGCAGGCGGCGCAGCAGTTTGTTGCGGATGGCCCAGGGCGCGTCCGGTCCGCCACGACCGTCGTCCGGCGCGTCCAGCAGTTCCCAGGGGATGGCGGCGGTGCCGTCGTCGAGTTCGAGCAGCAGCTCGCTGGTGCCGCCCAGGCTGGCTTCCATCTCCACCGGCACCAGCAACTGAAAGAGGGTGCGGCCGATGGTGGGGTCGCGGTTGGCGTCGTTGGAGGCGCGGCGTACCAGTTCTCCCACCAGCCGGGCCTGGGTAGCCTGGGCCCGCACTTCCGCGCGGGCGCGCTGGGTGTCCAGTGTGTAGACGATGCTGGGGTCACCACTGTCGTCGGTTTCGGTCACGGCGCTGATGAAATCGTAGGCGGTGCCGCGGTAGCCGTTGTCCAGCGGCCGGCGCAGCGCACCCACACCAGAGAGGATCCTGGGGGTGAGCGCGAAGTGGTCGGGTGCGGCAGCGCACAGCAGCGTCAGGGCGCTCCAGGCGTCGGTGGCCCGATCCAGGTAAAGCTCCACGATGTGCAGGTGACTCACCTGCGGCCAGCCGCCCGCGCCAAGCCTTTCGTTGGCCTCGCGCACACCTTGTGCCAGTGCCTGCGCCGAGGTGCTTACGCTGATACCGGTGCCGCCGCTGCCCACCAGCGTGGCCGCCAGCTCGAAATGGGAGGGACCACCTCCTGGAGCTTCGGCCACCCGTTGTGCCCAGGCCAGTGTCGCCTGCCGAACGGTCTGGGTGATCGATGCGCTCTTGAGTTTGCCCTCCGAACCCAGCCCGACCACCACCACATGGGGTGGCCGCGAGCGGGCTGTCCGGGTCCTGCCGGTTGTTGATGAAGATCTGGTGGGTGCCGGGCGACTCCGGGTAGAGGCCAGCGGCCAGCGAGGCCGACATCGCTCCCCCGATGAAGTGGTCCACCACAGCCTCGGTGCCGCTCAGGGTCGAGGCGAAGTAGTGGCCCACCATCAGCGGCTTGCTGATGAACTTGAGGTTGGTGTTGTGCACGCTGATGTGCAGCGCGCCCTGCGCTTGCTCGGTGACGGTGGAGGGCTCTGTGGTGGGCGCCAGCAACTCGCCCAGGCCGGTGGGTGGCACCACCACCGCGCTGCGCTGGCGCGACGGGCGGCTGCGCACCAGTGCCATGGCCGCCGCACCGCCGCTGCGCAGGCCAGGCTCCGCGCCCACCAGTGGCAGGCGCTGCGTGTCACCGTGTTGCAGCAGCTCCAGGTAGGCCGGGAACGCGGCCTGGGCGTCGGGCAGGTCGCCGTGAGGGCAGTCCACCCGCCACGCCCGCACGCCCGGCAGCAGCGCGTTGTCCTGCGTCACGCGGCCATCGCCACCTTCAGGCTGATCCAGGTAGATCAGACCCTCGCGGGCGTCCATCTCGAAGCCCGCCGGTGTGAAGCGCGCCTGGCCAAGCACCATCACCACCCGATCGCGGAACCCTGGCAATGCGTTGTCGCGTTGCTGGTCGAGGCGGCGGCGCAGGTCCACCGCACGGTCGAGCACGTCTTGCGCCGGCACACCCCAGCGATAGATGGCCCGCTGGCTACCCGGGTCGTGCCAGAAGTTGGCGTCTTCCAGCGTTTTCATGTCCTGTTCGGCCAGCGCCTGCCAGCGTTCGCTCTGGGCAAGACCCAGTGCCGGGTCCAGCAGGCCGGCTTGCAACTGCAGGAAGCCCGGCATGGCCGCCATCAGGCGGCGGGCCTTGTGGTCTTGAAACGGCAGCGCGTTGCCCATGGTGTCGTCGCCCGAGAGCACCTGCATCGGGGCGAACGATCCGCCGTTGGGTGTGCCCAGCATGAGCAGGCGCGAGCCGGGGCGCTCGAGCCAGCGGCGCCACACGTCGAGCCGCTCCAGTTGCACGGTACGCGCCACCACGCCACCCATGGAATGGGCGAGCAGACGCACCGGCTGACCGCTGCCCGCGCGGGCGGTGAGGGCCTGGTCCATCACCTCGGCCAGTCGGGATGCTTCTTCCTCGATGGGGCGCCGCCAGTCAAACGAAAACTCGATCACCTCGTGGGTGGCAGTGAGGAAAGCGACCAGGTCGTCATACACGCTGCCGATGGCGCCGTCGGGCGTCACGCGTCCGCCCGCATCGGGATAGGCCAACCGGCCCAAGCCACCCAGGATGCGCGCGCTCAACCAGATGCGCTTGCCATCGACGGCGAGGTGGCTGCCCAGGATGCCGGGCAGCAGGATCACCGCCGGCCGTTCCGAGGCGGGCGGCGCGCTGGCCGACCGGGGCATGCCGCGCAGCCCGTCGCTCGAACTGCCGGCCCACGACATCGGCCCGATCGGCCTGAAGCCTGCAGGTGCGTCCTGCACCAGTGCGTTGCAGATCGCCTCGGCCGAGCGCTGTTCGCTGAAGTAGCTGAAGTGGGTGACCTTGCCACCACGCTCCAGCACGAAGGTGGCCGCAGCGCCGCTGGCGAGCGTGGTGTGCCGCCGTACATCGAGCGCGTTTGCACCACCAGGTCGTTGTCGGTCCAGTAGAAGGCGTCGGCCAGCAGCGTTTTCACCCACGAGGTGATGGAGTCGCCCTGGATGTCGCCCGCCACCACGCGCAGTTGCCCTGGCAGTGGCGCTCCGCCTGCGCCTTCACTGGCATGGAGCCACTGCACCAGTGGGCTCTCGGGCATCATGCATTCGAGTCCCGGCAGCAGCGCCGGGTCGGTGCGCTGGCTGGCCACCTCGCCAATGAAATCGATCAGTGTCGGGGCCACCGGAATCGCCGCGAGTTCGAGCGCCCACTTCAGCACCGACACGTAGGCGTCAAGCCGTTTCGAGGCCAGCAGCGTGCCGCGCGCCGGGCAGGCCACCCGCACCACGCGGTCCACCCGGATGTTGCGGTTCTTGAGCTCGGCGGCGAGTTCGCGCAGTGCCTTGAGCTGGTTGCGGTGGGTGGGTACCTTGAATGGGGCCAGCGACTTGTCGTCCAGATCGGGCCTGGCACACACACGGGCCAGCACTTCAGCCACCAGACCACCGCGCGAGTGGGTCAGCAGGTGCAGCCGCGCGCCATCGGGCAGCGACCTTGCAAGCATCAGTGCGTTGTCGATCGGGCTGGCCATGAGCGTGGGGTGGTCGAAGCCGTAGACGCGGTCGCCATGCCGCGCGAACAGCTCGCGCACTTTTTGCGGGTGGTGCTGCCAGAGCTTGCCGAAGGTGCCGTGGGTGTTGGAGAAGGTGCCGTGCAGCAGCACCAGCAGAGGTTCGTCCGGGTTGGCGGCGGGCGGAATCTTGGTGATCGGTCTGGCGTTACCCTTGAGCGTGGCGGCAAAGCTGTGCGCCGAGAGGGCATACAGGCCAGCGTCCACCTGGTCGTCCACCCGCGCGGCGATCTTGGCGGCGGTGATGCGCGAGGCCGGCTCCAGCAACAGGTCGGTGACCACTTCGATGGCCGAGAGCAGCACATCGCCCAGCCGCCCGCGCGTGGCCCCGCGCGATGCACCAGCCTGCTCCAGACCCTGCCAGCCCAGCTGCGCGGGCACCTGCACTTCAGTAGCACCGCGGTTGCGTGGCTGGACCGGCATGCCGCTGCGCGTGAGCCCGGACTGCGCCAGCATCAGGTCGCGTGCGGTCTCGGGGTGCAGCATGAGCGAGGGACCGTTGCTGATGTGCAGCACCACCGCATCCAGCCCGGGTCTTGCGGTCAGGCGAACGGCATCGCTGCCGCCGCGGGTGGCACCCACCTGCACCCGCTGCACGGTTTGGCCGCGTCCGCCAAAACCTGCCGCTGCGCCTGAACCGGTGCCACGAGTGGCGGTCGTGCTCGCCTGCGGCTGGCCGCGAACGATGAAGGTGATCGGTGCGGTGGCGGCGGTGCTCATGGGGGCCTTTCTGCGGCGGCGGTGCAACTGGGTTCAGCGTGCGGTGCGGGTGGTGCTTTTCGTGGCGGGTGCGGCGCGTTTCCTGGCTGTGGGCGTTGCGCGTGACTTGGTAATAGGCACAGCGCGCTGCGTGCGCGAGAGCACGGTGGGGCCAGAACGTGGAGCTGCCTGGCGCGTCACGAAGTCGTTGCAGACCCAGCCTTCGAGGTCGGTCGCGCCCACTACGGCCACGCGGCTCCAGCGGTCTTGCGGCTCCAGCAGCACCAGTTCGGCACCGCGCTTGAGCGCGGGTGCGACCTTGGGAAACTCGGCGGCCGGACCGCTGCGGATGTTCAGGCTGGCGGCGTTCACCACCAGGCGCACCGGCACATCGGCACCCCGGCCCAGTGCGCGCGCGCGCACTGCGGCCAGAGGAAACGCCGGGCCCGGGTCGACCTTGCGCCCGCGTGCGATATCTTCGTGGCCCAGCACGTCCTGCAACGCGTAGTGCGCCACCAGCACCTCACACAGCTGCAGCGCGCGCTCGATCTGCACTTCGGTGAAGTGGTGCCAGGGCCGCACGCCGCCACCGTGCCGGTGTTCTGCCACCACCACCTCGTTGTCGGGGTAGGTCTTGCCGAACCACGACACACAGCGCTCGCCTTCACGGTGCAGCAGGCCGGCGTTGTCCATCTCGATGCCGATGGCGTGGTGGTTCAGACCGTCGATGCCGTTCCACTGGCTCACGCCGGCGTGCCAGGTCACGGCGTTGAACGGGGCGAGCTGCACGATGCGCCCATCGCGCCCGAGGACGATGTGCGCCGACGCATTGCCCTGGGGCTTTTTCGTGCACAGCGATTCCACCGAACTCTCCAGTGATCGACCGGCGGTGTAATGCAGCACCACGTAACGTGGTCGCATGGCGCCGCCCACGTTGGGTGTGGCGCGAAAGCTCACGTCGGGACCGGTGAGGCGGTGGTTCTGGATGCCGAGCATGTGAAACCCTCCCTGGGTTGCCGATGCAAACAAGGCGCCAGCCGGGGCGCCAACCGGTCAGACGCTGAAGGGCGTCTGTTTGAGAAATGCCGCTGCTGGCCCAAGCGTGAACAGGTTGGGCGACTGCGTGGGTGGCAGGCCCGCGCGGATCAACGCATGCATGCGCGCGTAGCTGCCGGTAAAGGCGCCGTTGTTCCACACGCGCAGCAGTTGTTCGGTGAAGGCGCCGTTGTGGTCGCCGTCCATGGAGAACTGGTTGTCCTGGCAGCCCGAGATGAGGATGAGCGCAGGCTTGAAGTCCTTGACGATGCCGGTGAGCCGGGTGCTCACGGTGACGTTGGCCAGTGCAGTGTCGGGGTCTGTCACGCGTCCGCCAGCCGCCTTGGCCACATCGTTCTGCAGTTTGTCGTAGAAGGCCTTGTGCGAGGCATACACGCGCATACCCACAGCCGGCGGCATGATGCGCGGGCGCTGGGCGGATGTGCCGGTTGGCGGGCGCCCGGCGCGTACCACAGTGCCGCTGTGGCAGCTGTCGGAGACCACCAAGATGCGCACACCGCTCTTGAACTTGCTGAGTTCGTAGTAGAGCTCGTCGTCGATCAACTGGCCGTCAAACAGACACCAGGTTTCGTCCTGCTTGTCGTCTTTTTCTTCGCCGCTCACGTCGGGCACCTGGCCACCGTGCCCGGAGAAGCTCATGAAGAAGAAGTCACCGGCGGCCAGCGCTTTCGCCGCTTTGCGCAATGCCGCCAGCAGGTTGGCACGCGTGGCTTTCCTGGTGATCAGCAGGGTGCTCTTCATGCCCTGCGACGCGGCGAGGGCGGCCATGTCGTGGGCATCGAATTCACAGGCAGCGAGCGGTCCGGTCCAACCTTCGTAGTGGGCGGCACTCACTTCGTTGATGCCGATGTGCAGCGACAGGGCCTGCGGCTTGCTTGTGACGGCGGCTGATGCTTTGCTGGCCATGTGAGCTCCCCCGAATGGCTGTTTCAAATTGTGTGAACTGTGCAATCCGTCACAAATTCTGGGGAGTTTGCCATTGTGAAGCAAACCTCAAGTTGTAAGCGAATGTCTTTTCTGGGTGCTTTTGAATTAATTCATGCCACTTGCGTCAAGCACGCCCACATGGACGAAGGGGCCTGGACCGCATTGCTGATCCAGGCCCCTCAAGCGTGCATCGAAGCACGAAAGGTCGAACGGTTCAGTGGCCCGATGCGCCCGCTGCGCCGATGCCGGTCTCCGAGCGCACCTGCTGCGCGAGGAAGCCGGCACGGTCGACCTTGGCACGCCGGCTGTTGTCCAGGATGGAGAACAACCAGATGCCCACGAAGCCGATGGTCATGGAGAAGAGGGCGGGTGATGTGTACGGGAACAGCGCCGAGCCTTTGGGGTTGCCCAGCGTCACCTCCCACACCGAGGGCGAGACGATGGTGAGTGCCACCGACGACACCAGGCCGAGGAAGCCACCGATGACCGCGCCCTTGGTCGTGCAGTCTTTCCACAGCACGCTCATGAACAGCACGGGGAAGTTGGCCGAGGCGGCAATGGCGAAGGCCAGCGACACCATGAAGGCGATGTTCTGCTTCTCGAACGCGATGCCCAGCACCACCGCCACCACGCCGAGCGCGATGGTGGTCATCTTGG
>LNFM01006086.1_pt1 | contig 20136 bp, 20 predicted proteins | sample 596031 | NCBI WGS metagenome assembly LNFM01 (sample SAMN04254537, study PRJNA301005) | activated carbon metagenome | isolation source: dual media filters at the Ann Arbor, Michigan drinking water treatment plant | place: USA: Ann Arbor | reverse complement strand
GTCGATAGCACACTATGGACACCTTCAGCTCGGCCCCAAACCCCTCAAGTCACCGGCGTTAGCTTGGCCACCGACAGCGCCAGCCACTTGGTGCCATGCCGCGGGAAGTTGATCTGGGCGCGCGCATCGTCGCCGCTACCTTCCAGCGTCAGCACCGTGCCCTCACCGAACTTGTTGTGGAAGACGCGCATTCCCAGCTTCAGGCCGGTGGACGCTTCCTGCGCCTTGGACGGCACCGGGGCCGGGCTGCTGCCCGCATCGCGGTTGTAGTTGCCGCCTTTCCAGCCCTCGCTCCAGCCTTCACGCTGGCGGTTGTAGCCTGAGGCGGGCGGTGCAAAGCCGCTGCCGAAGCCCTGGTTCTTGGGCGTGATCCACTTCAGCGTTTCCTCGGGCAGTTCGTCGAAGAAACGGCTGCGGATGTGGTACCGCGTCTGCCCGTGCAGCATGCGCGTCTGCGAATGGCTCAGGTAGAGGCGATTGCGGGCGCGGGTGATGGCCACGTACATCAGGCGGCGTTCTTCCTCCAGGCCGTCGAAGTCGCTCATGGAGTTTTCGTGCGGGAACAGGCCCTCTTCCATGCCGGTGATGAAAACCACGTCGAACTCCAGGCCCTTGCTGGCGTGCACGGTCATCAGCTGCACGGCCTCCTGTCCTTCCTTTGCCTGGTTGTCACCAGCCTCTAGAGCAGCAAGGGTAAGGAAAGCGGCCAGTGGGGATATGACCTCACCACTCTCCTCGTCGGGTATGACACCCGGTGCAGCCTCGGTGGCTTCGGCATCGCGGCCAAAGCCTTCGTTGCTTACAAAGCTCTCGGCCGCGGTAAGCAGTTCCTCCAGGTTCTCGATGCGATCCGCACCTTCACGCTCGCTCTGGTAATGTTCAATCAGACCGCTGTGCTGCAGTACCAGTTCGATGATCTCGCGCAGCGTCAGCCCTTTTGTCTGCTCGCGCAGAACGTCGATCTTGGCGACGAAGGCGCCGATATTCGCTCCAGCCTTACCGCTAAGTGCCGTCACGGCGTCGTGTAGTGAGCTGTTGGCCACGCGCGCCGCATCCTGTAGCTGCTCGATGGAACGCGCGCCGATGCCACGGGGCGGAAAATTCACCACGCGCAGGAAACTGGTGTCGTCGCTGGGGTTCTCTAGCAAGCGCAGGTAGGCCAAGGCGTGCTTGATCTCAGCCCGTTCGTAGAAGCGCAAGCCGCCGTAGACACGATAGGGCAAGCCAGCGTTGAACAATGCCTGCTCAATAACCCGGCTCTGCACGTTGCTGCGGTAGAGCACGGCAATTTCTTTCTGCGATGTGCCCTCACGGATGAGCTGTTTCATCTCGTCAACCATCCACTGCGCTTCGTCGAGGTCTCTGGCGAATTCGTAGACGCGCACCGGCTCGCCCGCGCCCTGGTCGGTGCGCAGGTTCTTGCCCAGGCGGTGCTTGTTGTGGCTGATCAGGGCATTGGCCGTGTCCAGGATGTTGCTGTGGCTGCGGTAGTTCTGCTCCAGCTTGATCTGGTGCTGCACATGGAACTCGCGCACGAAGTCGGCCATATTGCCCACGCGCGCGCCGCGAAAGGCGTAGATGCTCTGGTCGTCGTCGCCCACGGCCAGCACTGCACCGGCGCCGCCGTCGTCACGCAGCGTGCCGGCCGGGCTGAAGCCGGCCAGCAGCTTGATCCAGGCGTACTGCAGCTTGTTGGTGTCCTGGAACTCGTCGATCAGGATGTGGCGAAAGCGCCGCTGGTAGTGCTCGCGCACGGCGTCGTGGTCGCGCAGCAGCTCGTAGCTGCGCAGCAGCAGCTCGCCGAAATCCACCACGCCTTCGCGCTGGCACTGGTCTTCATAGAGCTGGTAGATCTCGACCTTCTTGCGCGTGTCGGGGTCGCTGGCCTCCACCATGTTCGGGCGCAGGCCGTCTTCCTTGCAGCCGCCGATGAACCAGGCCAGCTGCTTCGGTGGGAAACGCTCCTCGTCCACGTTGAACTGCTTGCACAGGCGCTTGATGGCGCTCAGCTGGTCTTGCGTGTCCAGGATCTGGAAGGTGGCCGGCAGGCCCACCGTGCGGTGGTGCGCGCGCAGCAGGCGGTTGCACAGGCCGTGGAAGGTGCCGATCCACATGCCGCGCACATTGACGGGCAGCATGCTGGACAGGCGCGTCATCATCTCGCGCGCTGCCTTGTTGGTGAAGGTCACGGCCAGCAGGCCGCCGGGCGAGACCTGGCCGGTCTGCAGCAGCCAGGCGATGCGCGTGGTCAGCACGCGCGTCTTGCCGGAGCCGGCGCCCGCGAGGATGAGCGCGGGCTCGGGCGGCAGGGCCACGGCGGCGCGCTGCTCGGCGTTCAGGCTGGCCAGCAGCGGCGAATCGGTGGGCGCGGGGAACAGGGAAGACGTGGAACCGGAAGGCGGCAGAACAGAGGACATACCGCCATTGTAGAAAGCCTGCTCAATGCAGTGGGCTGCGGGGAGCGTTCTTGAACTCCACCGAGATCTTGTCGTGCAGGTCACCCAGCGTCTGCAGCAATTCGGTCTGCCGGGCCATCAGGTTCAGGAAGGCCTGGTTCGATGGCTCGGCGCAGCGAAAACGCGCCAATTCCATGAGGCGCTCGGTCAGCCGCTCCAGCTCGATGTGGATGGAGCGGCTCGCGATCAGGTGCTCATCGGTTTTCATGATGGACGTTGTCTCTTCTTTATCTCCACACAAGGCAAAGGGGCCTGAGCCCCCTGTCCTTTCCCTGGCTGGGAGTGTAGTGGCGCAAGCCGCGCCAGCGGCCTGCCAGAGACTCAGGGACTTCCCCTAGAGCGGTGACGTCCTGGCCCGAAGCTGACATTCAACTGACGGGATTTGCCTCACACCTTGCCGAATACCAGCCGGATCGCCAGCTGGTGCAGGTGCTGCCAGGGCGCCGTCAGGTCTTCCAGCACGCTGAAGTGGTTGCGCTCGGGGATGGTTTCGCACACCGGCACCACCTTCTTGCCCCAGGCCTGCTGGATCAGCTTGTTGTGGCGGATGAACTCGGCGCTCTCCTGGGCCCCGGCCACGGTGTAGAGCACGCCCTTCTTCGGGGCCGGCAGCAGCGCCGGGCTGGCCAGGCGCACCTGCTCGGGCGTGAGGCGCAGCGCGTCCTTGAGGAAGGGCGTGTGCATGACGGGCTCCAGATCGTACAGACCGGAGATGGAGAGCGCGCCCTTGACCAGGTCGGCCGGCAGGTCCTTGCCCACCTGGGGCCAGAGGCAATCCAGCAGCATGGCAGCCAGGTGGCCACCGGCCGAGTGGCCCACCACGTAGATGCGGCTGGGGTCGCCGCCGAACTTCTTGGCGTTGCGGTAGACCCAGGCCAGGGCCTGGACCATCTGCAGCGTGATCTGGGGAATGGTCACCGCCGGGCACAGGTCGTAATTGGGAATGAACACGCAGCCGCCCAGGTTCTTGAAGGCCGGGGCGATGAAGGAGTGGTCGGACTTGTCGAGCGAGCGCCAGTAGCCGCCGTGAATGAAGACCACCACCGGTGCGCCCGGCTGGTTGCTGGGAAACACATCCAGCTTCTCCTTGGGGCCCTTGCCGTAGGCGATGTCGGTCTGGCAGGGATGGGCGTGGCGGGCGTCGTCCGAGGCGTCGGCCCAGCGCACAAAGTGCATGGCGTGGTCCGGCACCAGGGCGCGGTTGTTGTACATGCGGTCCAGCCAGGCGGGATCGAACTTCTTCATGTCAGGGCTCCGGATGAAAGACAATGGGGCGATTTCGCCGAGATGCGATTATCTTGGCATATCTGGAGGTCACACCATGAACATCACCGTGTTGGGTACCGGCAAGATGGGCTTTCCGATGGCGCGCCGCCTGTGCGAGGCCGGCCACACCGTGCAGGTCTGGAACCGCACCCGCGCCAAGGCCGAGGGATTGGCCGCTTTTGGCGCCACCGTGTACGACACCGCCACCGGCGCCGTGTCGGGCGCGGAATTCGTCATCACCATGCTGGAGAACGGCCCCGTGGTCGAACAGCTGCTGTTCGAGAGCGGCGTGGCCGGCACCATGAAACCGGGCACCGTGCTGATCGACATGTCCTCCATCAAGCCGGCCGAGGCACGCGCGCACGCCGAACGCCTGGGCGGCATGGGCATCACCCACCTGGACGCCCCGGTCTCGGGCGGCACCCTGGGCGCCGAGGCCGGCAGCCTGGCCATCATGGCTGGCGGCAAGCTCAGCACCTTCGAGCGCGCCAAACAGGTGTTCACACCGCTGGGCCGCGCCACCCTGGTCGGCCCCAGCGGCGCGGGCCAGCTGGCCAAGCTGGCCAACCAGATGATCGTGGGCATCACCATCGGCGCCGTGGCCGAAGCCCTGCTGCTGTGCCAGAAGGGCGGCGCCGACCCGGCCAAGGTGAAAGAAGCCATCAGCGGCGGTTTTGCCGACAGCCGCATCCTGCAGGTGCACGGCCAGCGCATGGTGGAGCGCGACTTCACCGCGCGCGCCACCCTGACCGTACAGCTCAAGGACATGCGCAATGCGCTGGACACCGCCGCCGGCATGGGCTTCACCGCCCCCATCACCGCCCTGCTAGAACAGCTCTACGCCGCCAGCGTGGACCACGGCCTGAACGAGCTGGACCAGGCCGGCCTGTTCCTGGAGCTGGCGCAGCGCAACGGGATGAAGTGAGGCTGCCTTGCGCTGCGAGGCCCTTGCGGCGCAAGGCAGGAAGAGCTATCGACTGTATGCTGCGCTGAAGATCATTTTCAAATGAAACGATAAAGAGGCCGCCACCATGAGCATCTGGCAAGAGGTATGGACCACTGTAGTTTCAGAGTTCTCGGATATTCCAGATGCAGCTCAGATGACGCGCATCACCTTGCGCCTGCTGGTTGCGGCGGTCCTGGGTGGCCTGCTGGGTTATGAGCGCGAGCAGAAGGGCAAGAGTGCAGGCATACGGACCCATATGCTGGTGGCCATCGGCGCCGCACTTTTCGTCATGATCCCCCAACAAGCAGGCGCTACCACGCCGGATTTGACGAGGGTCTTGCAGGGGCTCATCGCAGGCATCGGATTCCTTGGCGCTGGCGCGATCATCTCGGGCACTGACCAGGCCAAGCCCCGTGGGCTGACCACCGCAGCGGGGATATGGGTCACTGCCGCGATTGGTGTGGCCGCCGGCATGGGACGGGAGTTGACCGCGGTGCTGAGCACGCTGATCGCCCTGCTCGTCCTCTCGGTGCTGCCCCTGATCACACCGGTCAGAAAAGAGGCAGCGGCAGAGTCCGACGACACACCTGCATCACGCTGAAATCCGGGCAACAAGCTGGCGAGCCCGGCACTCTTGCTGCCGCCGGTGGGTGCCCGGACGGCGCAAGAGCAGGACGGAAGCCTACTCGGACAGCATGTCCGACCCGTTGCGGATGCGGTGCATGGTGTCGATGGGCACGGTCCAGACAATGCCATCGCCGATCTGCCCCGTGCTGCAGGTCTCGATGATGGCGTTGCGAATCGCTTCGACCATGTCGTCGTCGACCAGCACGGTGACCATCACCTTGGGCGAATAGTCGGTCAGTTCTTCTTTCACCGTGCGCTTGCCCACAGAGGCCGGGGCGGTGAAGCCCTCGGCCTTGGTCAGCGTCAGCCCCGGGAAGTTGTTGATACCGCGCAGCGCCTCCCGCAAGAGCGGCAAGCGGTTGGGACGAACAATCGCTCTGATTTCTTTCATCTGAATGCTCCTGAGTGCGTTCACGCCTCAATATCCTTTTCTTCAAACCAACGGTACAAGACCGGGACCAACAGCAGGGTCAGGCTGGTGGAAGAGAACAATCCGCCGATGACCACGATGGCCAGGGGACGGGTGACTTCGGAGCCCGGACCGTTCGAAAACAGCATGGGGATCAGCGCCAGCAAGGCGACCATGGCCGTCATCATGACAGGGCGGAAGCGGTGCGTGCACCCTTCGATGATCGCCTCGTCGGTTGACATGCCAGACTCACGCTGCTGACGGATGAAGCTCACAAGCACCACACCGTTGAGCACGGCAATACCCCACAGGTTGATGAAGCCCACAGCCGCTGGAACGCTGAGGTACTCGCCGCTGATCGCCAGGGCCACCAAGCCACCGATGGCCGCCAGGGGCAGCACGGTGATCACCAGCGTCGCGTAGCGTACCGAGCTGAACAACATGTAGAGCAAAAAGAAGATCGCCGCGATCGTGATCGGGATGATGATGGACAGCGTCCCGATGGCGCGCTCCATGTTCTCGAACTGGCCACCCCATGAGAGGTAGTAGCCCGCCGGCAGGGGCACGTTGCGATCGATGCGCGCCTGCGCCTCGGCCACGAAGCCACCCAGGTCGCGCCCCTGAACGTTGATACCGACGACCAGGCGACGCTTGCCGCTCTCCCGGCTGACCTGGGCGGGACCGTCGCCCAGGGTGATGTCAGCGACGTCCCGCAGGGGCACGATGGCCCCGGTGGGCGCACGCAGGACGAGGTTGCCGATCGATTCCACATCGGAGCGGAACTGCGCCGGGAGGCGGACGATGGTGTCGAAGCGACGCTCGCCTTCAAACACCTGGGTGGCCACCTTGCCCTGAACAGCGATCTCGATGAGGGCATTGACGTCCTCGACGTTGATGCCGTAGCGGGCGATGGCCGCGCGATCGATCTGGATCGTCAGGTACTCCTGGCCACTGACACGCTCGACGCGCAGGTCGGTGGCCCCCGGGGTGGCCATCAGCGCACCGGCGACCGCATCGCCGAGCTTGCGCAACTGCTCCAGATCGTCACCAAAGATCTTCACCGCGACCTGGGAGCGCACACCCGAGACCATCTCGTCCACGCGGGCCGCAATCGGCTGGCTGATCGCGATTTCAACGCCGGGCAGGAACTTGAGCTTGTCGCGGATCTCGTTGGCAATGTCTTCCTGGGTGTAGCCGTCACGCCACTGATCGCGGGGCTTGAGCATCACGATCGGGTCGGACTCGTGCGGTTGTCCGGGGTCGGATGCAGACTCACCACGTCCGAGCCGCGAAACCACGGTCTGCACCTCGGGCACCGTCTTGATCGCACGCATGGCCTGGGTCTCGAGCTTGATCGACTCTTCGATCGAGATCTTGGGCACCCGCACGATCACCGGGGTGATGGAGCCCTCCTGCATGGTGGGAATGAAGGCCGTGCCCAGAAAAGGAACCAGCGCGAAACTGCCCGCCATGATGAACATGGCACCAAAAAACACCTTCTTGGGCTGGGCCAGGGCCCAGTGCAGCATGCGCAGATAAGGCTCCTTCATCTTGCGCAGCAGCCAGGTGTCATGCTCGGCACCGCCCTTGAGGATGAAGCTGCACAGCATGGGGCTCATGGTGAAACACAGGACCAGCGAGATGGTCAGGGCGATGGCGATGGTCAAGGCCAGCGGCGCAAACATCTTGCCTTCCATGCCTTGCAGGCTCAGCAGGGGCAGGAACACCAGGATGATGATGCCCACGCCGTAGAGCACGGGCTTGCCGACCTCGCTGGCGGCCTCCAGGATCACACGGGGCCGCGACTTGCCTGCGCTGGCGGGATCGCCCAGCCGGGCGAAGGTGTTTTCCACCACCACCACGGCGCCGTCGACCATCAGGCCGATGGCGATGGCGAGGCCTCCGAGCGACATCAGGTTGGCGCTCAGGCCAATACGGTTCATGACCAGGAAGGTCAGCAGCGGCGTCAGCACGAGCGTGGCCACGACGATGATGCTGGACCGGACATCACCGAGGAAGACAAACAGGATGATCACGACGAGGATGATGCCCTCGGCCAGCACCTTGGCCACCGTTTTCATGGCCGTGTTCACCAGGTCCGAGCGGTCGTAGAAGGGCACGATCTGCAGCCCATCGGGCAGCATCTGCTTCTCGTTGATCTCCTGGACGCGGGCCTTGATGCGGGTCACCACCTCACGCGCGTTGCCGCCGCGGATCATCTGCACGATGCCGGCCACGGCCTCGGTCTCACCGTCCTTGATGATGGCGCCCTGGCGCACCTCGGAGCCAAACTCGACCGAGGCCACGTCCCTGACGTACACCGGCGTGCCCTGGAACTCCTTGAGCGCGATGTTACGGACATCATCCAGGGACGCGATGAGACCGACGCCACGGATCAAATACTGCTCCGCCAGCGCGGGCAGGACCCCACCGGAGGAATTGGCATTGTTGCGCGCCACGGCCTCGTAGACCTCCTTGACGCTCAAGCCGTAGTAACGCAGCCGGTCGGGATTGACCTTGACCTGGTACTGACGCGCATAGCCCCCCTGGCTGTTGATGTCTGCCACGCCCGAGACCGAGCGCAACATGGGGCGCACGACCCAGTCCTGGACTTCACGCCGGCTGCGCAGTTCTGCTTCGCTCAAAGGCTTGAGTTGGCCATTGGCGTCACGATCGTCCTTGCGTTCCAGCGTGTACTGGTACACCTCACCCAGGCCGGTCGAGACCGGTCCCAGAACGGGGCTGATACCCGGGGGCATGCGCTGGGTGACTTCGACGAGACGCTCGAGCACCAGCTGGCGCGCGAAATAGACATCGGTCTTGTCGGTGAACACCAGCGTGATCAGGGACAAACCATTGCGGTTGAGGGAGCGCATTTCCACCAGGCCCGGCAGGCCGGTCATGGCAATTTCGATCGGCACCGTCACGAAACGCTCGACCTCGGTCGGGGGGCGGCCAGGGGCTTCGGTCGCCACCTGCACCTGCACGTTGGTGACGTCCGGGAAGGCATCCACAGACAGGCGCTTGACCGCAAACGCGCCAGCGAGCAAGAGCACCACGCTGATCACCGCCACCAGGATGCGTTCCTGCAGCGACCAGCGGATCAGGGCAGCGATCATTTCTTGGCTCCGGCGTTGGCGTCGGTCGTTCCCGTCAGCAAGCGCTGGGCGCGGTCATTGTTCAGGTGGAAGCCGCCCTCACCCACAATCACATCGCCCGCCTTGATGCCCTTGAGCACAGGACGCTGCTGGTTGGCCAGCGGGGCCAGCTCGACCGGCACCAGACGGAAAACATCGGGTTGAATCTGGACAAAAACGTGGTCCCGGTCACCCTCGCGCACCACCGCCGTTTCAGGCACCACCGGCATCTTCTTGGCGGCGGCGGCGATGCGCAGATTGGCCAGCATCTGCGGCTTGAGATCGCGCTGGCGGTTGTCCAGCTCGGTGCGTATCGCCACCGTGCGGGTTTCGGGCTGGATGGTGTCGCTCACGAAAACCACACGGCCGCTGAGTTTGCGGTCGATAGCAGGCACTTCGATGTCCACCATCTGGCCACGCTGAACCGAGCGCGCCGCCTGCTCTGGCAGGGCACCGACCACCCACACGCGGCTCAGGTCAGCAACGGTGAAGAGTTCGTCGCCCGGCTGCACCACCTGGCCCTGGCTGACCTTGCGATCGATGACAACACCGCCCAGCCGCGCGACCACGCCAGCTTCGGGATGCAGGCTGCCCGAGCTGCGCAAGCGCTCGATGGCCTCGGTGGGCATACCCAGCAGGCGCAATTGGTCTTCCGCGGCACGCTTTTCAGCCCGCGCGATCGACAGCTCGGACTCACGCCGCTGCAACTCAGCCGAGCCGATGACATCGGCCTGGATCAGCTGACGGGCGCGCTCGACGGCGCGCTCTGCCAGCGACAGATTGGACTGGGCCCGCAGAAAGGACAACTGGGAGGTGGTGAGTTCGGGGCTGCTGACCTGGGCGAGGATCTGCCCGGGCCGCACCACATCCCCGAGCTCTGCCAGCACCTGCGTAACACGACCGGTCACGGTCGCGCCGATACGGCTGACCAGCCGCTCGTTGGCCTCAATCCGGCCAGGATGCTCCTGGACCAGGGCGACGTCGGCCACCTTGACCTCGACCAGCTTGTAATTCGCCGACTGCTCGGGCGCAATACGTACCACCATCGTATCGACCGGAGCGTTCTCGGTGCTTGCGCTTTCCTGCGGCGCATCGCCGCAACCGGTCAGGGGCAAGGCCATGCTGGCCATCAGACAGACCACGCCAACTGCGCGGATCGTCGGACGCAGGGTATGAAAGACTTTCATGTGCAATCCTTTAACTTAATTCGTTTCATCGGCATAACGGCCGGTCAGCAATTCGATGTCGATGCGGGCTGCTTGCACCGCAAAACGCGCATCCAGCAGATCGGAGCGAACCGACTGCAGCACGCGTTGTGCATCCAGGACGTCCAGGATGCCGCGCTCGCCAAAACGGTAGGCGGCCTGGGCCACGCGCAGGGCGGCCTCGGCATCCCGCATCACGCCCTGGGCCAGGGCTTCGACGCGCAGTCGCGCCATCTCCAGTGACTTCCAGGCCTGCAGAATCTGCTGCTGCAACTCAGCCTGCCGACCCTCCAGCCTCAGCCGGGCGCGCTCGGACTCCTTGCCCGCTTCGTTGATCGGACCGGTCTTCTGATCGAACAGCGGGATCTGTACCTGCACGCCGATCATGTTCTGCCGGATATCGGGCGCCGCGTTCTGGCTGTAACGCAGATCCAGTCCGGGCCAGCGGCTGGACCGGGCGCCATCGAGCAGTCTGCGGGTCCTTTCGAACTGGCTCTGCAGCACCTTGAGTTCAGGATTGTTCAGCCGGGCCAGCTCCTGCAGCTCTTCCAGCTCACCAAAAGGCGGCTCGTAGTCGAGATCGCCCTGCAGACTCCAGCGGGCGGGCAATTGCCCCGCCGCCAGACGATTCAAGGCCAGCAGGGACTGCTCGGCCATCAGGCTGGCGTTACGCTGGCGCTGGCGGGCATTGATGACTTCAGCATCGGCCTTGATGATCTCGTAGCGTGCCGCCTCGCCGCTTTCAACGCGCACCCGCACGCGCTCACGCACCTGCTCCAGCAATGTCAGATCGGCCGCCAGGGCGCGCGCCTCTTCGCGGCGCAGAAAGAACTCGAAAGCCCGCAACTGCACCTGCGCCACCAGCTCGCTACGGACCTGCGCCACCTGGTAAGTGCTGCCCAGTTCTGCCGCCTTCGCGGCGTCGACACGGGCACCGCGCAGGGACGGATTTTCGATGAATTGGGATACCGTCCAGTTGCGGACATCGCCAGGAACGGCGGAAATCACGCGGGCCTCGTTTCGGCCCTGGCTGTATTCAATGGGAGGATTGAGAAAGGCACCCGCCGTGGTCACGCCCGCAGCAGACTGCTCACGGGCGCGTTGCGCGACCTGCAGCGACGGGTTGCGCGCCAGAATAAATCCGATCAGTGCATCGATCGTATAAACCGGCCCCTCTTTTGCAGGGTCGCTGGCTTCGCTGCTCGGGGGCACAGGCATCCCGCCCATCTGGGCTGACGCGTTGGCGGCAAGGAACAGCACCAGGCTGCCCGCCATCACCCGCCAGGATGTTGTTGTTTTCATGAAGTTCCTCAAATTGCAGATGAAACGCGGCACCACCGGCCGCAAAGCCGGACGCATCACCGCGCGCATAATAGCAGCGTCAGACGAGACGTGCAGGAGGGCGCAGCAATGGCGTGCGCTCGATCTGCGGCATTTCCGCCACCGCACAGAGCCTGGGTGCAGTGTGCAACAGTTGTGGCCAGAGGGCGGCTACCAAGGACGGAATATCTTTGTCAGATATCTCGTTGAGCACCAGATCGACGGCAGTGGTCTTGAGCAGGACCGGCTTGCGGCAAGCCTTGACGGAGACGGAAGCCTCGTCCCTGCCTGCGTGGGAGAACTCATCCACCGGTTCCGCCGGTACAAAATGGCCCAGCTCGCTCTGTGCCGCAGGACCGTTCTCCGCCTGTGCCTGGGTCCAGGACAAGAGCAAACCGGCCATCAGCACGAGGACCACACCCCACCACAGAGCATGCCGCTTCAAGCCGGCGGGCTGCTGGGACAGAGAGGGAGAGGCCATGGTTTGAACGTTTCCTGGAGGTATCTGGATAAGACGCTGCTGATTAAGCCAGATCAGTGTTTTCCCTAGGTGCCGCGGGGGATACTGGCGCCCCCCGATGCCCTAGACGCCCAGGTAACGGTGCCAGAGCCCCGGATCGGCCGCCAGATCAGCCGACGAGCCGGCCCAGACTACGCGCCCACGCTCGATGATGGTGTGCGTATCGGCCAGCTGGATGAGCCGTTGCACATATTTGTCGATCACCAGGATGCTCAGTCCCTGGCCGCGCAACTGGTCCAGGCAGGCCCAGATCTGCTCGCGGATCAGCGGGGCCAGGCCTTCGGTGGCCTCGTCCAGAATCAGCAGCTGCGGATTGGTCATGAGGGCACGGCCGATGGCCAGCATCTGCTGCTCGCCGCCCGAGAGCTGGTTGCCCATGTGGCGGCGGCGCCCGGCCAGCGCGGGGAACAGGGCGTAGACGCGCTCCAGCGTCCAGGGCTGGGGGCTGGCGCGACGGTTGGCGGCGAAGGCACGCAGGTTTTCTTCGACGGTGAGGTTGGGGAAGATCTGCCGGCCCTCGGGCACCAGGGCCAGGCCCATGCGCGCGATGCGGTCCGGGCTCAGGCCGTCGATGCGCTCCCCCAAAAAACGCACCCCACCGCTGCGCGGCGGCGTGAGGCCCAGGATGGAGCGCACCGTGGTGGTCTTGCCCATGCCGTTGCGCCCGAGCAGGGTGGCCACCCCGCCCGCCTCCACCGTGAAACTGATCCCGAACAGCACCTGGCTGGGGCCGTAGGCGGTCTGCAGATCCTGCACTTCCAGCAAGGCACTCATAGGACCCCCACGCTTGTCACTACGTGTACTGCGCTGCCCCCCGAGGGGGCTGAAGCCCGCGGCTCCATGTCTGCCTGCGCAGACATGGACGGGCTGAAGAGGCGCACGCGTCTCGCGTCGCCACGGTTCGCGCCTTGGGACGGCCCGGCGGCGCTCATGAAACCCTCCGACGCCGCAAGGCCCGGTGCTCCAGCACCAGCACCGCCAGCGTGAGCAGCAGGATGAGGCCGCCATGCCATTCCATGGCGCGCTGCGCCTCGCGGGCCGTGGCCTCGTAGGCGGCCTTGAAGTCGGTGTAGACACGGTGCACGGGCCCGCAGTGCAGCTCCCAGACCTGGAAGCGCTCGTCGCGCACCCAGCGCACGGGGGCGCCCAGCACATACCCCATGCAACCGGGCAGGCTGTCCCACTCGTCATCCTGCAGCGGCGTGTAGGTGCGCGCCAGCAGCGCCGCCGAGACGGGGAATTCCATGCTGCGCTGCTGGTCGTCCACACCGCGTATCTCCAGTTGTGGCGTGCGGCCCTGCACCTCCAGCACTTCCACGGCCACGCGCTGCAGCTGCTCGGGTGGGGGCGCGGGGTTCATGTGGTCGACCATGAGCAGATAGCCCAGGTGCAACTGCAGCAGCAGGCCCACCAGCAGGGTCAGCGGGTGGAAGTGGCGCCAGGCAGGCACGGGGCGGTGCATCGGCGCCGGCATCAGACAGGCGCTCCGATGTCATCACCCAGATAGGCGCGCCGGACTTCGGCATCGGCACGGATCAGGTCGGGCGGGCCGCTGGCGATGATGCGGCCGGCCACCAGCACCGAGATGGTGTCGGCCAGGCGGAACACGGCGTCCATGTCGTGCTCGACCAGCAGCAGGGTCAGCTCGCCGCGCAGGCCCTGCAGCAGGGCCACCATGCGTTCGGATTCGTCCGGGCCCATGCCGGCCATGGGCTCGTCCAGCAGCAGCAGGCTGGCGCCCGTGGCCAGGGCCATGCCCACTTCCAGCTGGCGCTGTTCGCCGTGCGAGAGCGCACCGGCCGGCTGCGCCAGCCGCGCGCCCAGGCCGACCCGCTCCAGCAGCGCCGCCGCCTGCGCGTAGCGCCCGGCCTCGGCCCGCGCCGCCGCCCAGAAACGCAGGCTGCCACCGCTGCGGGCCTGCAGCGCCAGGGCCACGTTGTCGAGCACCGGCAGGCGCGTGAAGATGCTGGTGATCTGGTAGGAACGCGCCAGGCCGCGGCGCACGCGCTCGTGCATGGTCAGCGGCGTGATGTCGGTCCCGTCAAAGGTGATGGTGCCGGCATCGGGTGCCAGCGCGCCCGAGAGCTGCTGGATCAGCGTGGTCTTGCCCGCGCCGTTGGGGCCGATCAGGGCATGGATCTCCCCGGTGCGCACGGTGAGGTCGAGATGGTCGGTGGCGACCAGGCCGCCGTAGCGTTTCACGAGCCCACGAACTTCCAGCAGCGCGGGCTTCATGCCTTGCCCTCCTTGCGCCGGAACAGGCTCATCAGGCCGTTGGGCGCGGCCAGCACCACGGCCAGCAGGGCCGCGCCCAGCACGAACTGCCAGTAGATGGTGTAGTGGCTCAGCACTTCCTCCAACAGCAGGAAGACCACGGCGCCGATCACGCCGCCCCAGAGGTGGCCGACACCGCCCAGGATGACCATGACCATCAGCAGGCCGGACTGGCTCCACTGCATGGTGGACGGGCTGACGAAACCGCCCAGGCTGGCCAGCAGGGCACCGGCCAGGCCCGCGAGCGCCCCGGCGATGGTGAAGGCAACCAGCTTGTGGCTATAGACCGCAAAACCCACGGCTTCCATGCGTTGCTCGTTCTCGCGCATGGCCTGCAGGGCATGGCCGAAGCGCGCATTGAGCAGGCGCCCGACAAACAGCAGGGCCAGGGTTACCAGGGCCAGCGTGGTCCAGTAGAAGGTGCGCTCGTTGGCCAGGTCCAGCCCGCCGCCCAGGGTGCCGCGTGTGGCCAGCGACAGGCCGTCGTCGCCGCCATAGGCCTTGGTGGAAATCGCCAGGTAATAGAGCATCTGCGCGAAGGCCAGCGTGATCATGATGAAGTAGACACCGCGCGTGCGCAGGCTGATGGCGCCGATGATGGCGGCAAACAGCGCGGCCACGACCATGGCGGCCGGCCAGATCAGCCAGGCCGAGTGCACACCGGCCTGCAGCAGGATGCCCGCCGTGTAGGCGCCCACGCCCACGAAGGCCGCGTGACCAAAACTCACCATGCCACCGAAGCCGAGGATGAGATTGAGGCTGGTGGCCGCCAGCGCAAAGATCAGGATGCGCGCGGCCAGGCCCAGGTAGAAGTCACCGCCGATCAGCGGCGTGATCCAGGGCAAGGCCAGCAGCAGCACCCACAGCGGCAAGACCCAGCGCCAGCCCGGGGTGTGGTCCAGCATGCTGCGCAGGGCAGGCGTCGACGGGACCGGCTCAGCCATGGGCGGGAAAGAGGCCACGCGGCTTGAAGAAGAGCACGGCCGCCATCAGAACGTAGATCAGGATGGAGGCCACCGCCGGACCCGCGTTGTCGGCCGCGGCCGGCCCCAGCACGGCGCCGAACAGCAGCGGGATCAGCGCGCGGCCGGCGGTGTCGACCACGCCGACCAGCAGGGCGCCGAGCAGCGCACCACGCACCGAGCCGATGCCGCCAATGACGATGACCACGAAGGCCAGGATCAGGATGCTTTCGCCCATGCCCACCTGCACCGCCAGCAGCGGGCCCAGCATGCCGCCAGCCACGGCGCACAGCGCCGCACCCAGGCCGAACAACGCGGTGAACAGGGCGCCCACCGGCACACCCATGGCCAGCGCCATCTCGCGGTTGGAGGCACCGGCACGCAACTGCATGCCGATGCGGGTGCGCGTGATGAGCACCCACAAGCCCAGTGCCACGACTAGGCCGACACCGATGATGAGCAGGCGGTAGGCCGGGTAATAGAAGCCGGGGAGCAGCTCGACCGGGCCGGACAGCGCATCGGGCGGGCTCAGTAGCACGGGCTGCGAACCCCAGATGAAACGCACGGCCTCGTTGCACATGAGCAGGATGGCAAAGGTGCCCAGCACCTGCGAGAGATGGTCCCGGGTGTAGAGGCGGCGCAGCACAGTGAGCTCCAGCAGCACGCCGAAGAGGGCTGCCCCGACGATGCCGGCGATCAGCCCGAGCCAGAAGGAACCGCTGGCCGTGGTGGCTGCGGCCACCAGGTAGGCGCCCACCATGTAGAGCGAGCCGTGCGCCAGGTTGATCATGTCCATGATGCCGAAGACCAGCGTCAGGCCCGCTGCCAGCAAAAAAAGCATGAGCCCGAACTGCAGGCCGTTGAGGGCCTGCTCCAGGAAAAGGATAGCGGTCATTACGCGTTGAGGTCCATGGCACTAACCAGACCGTTCGGGCTGAGCTTGTCGAAGCCGGCGGGCACCAGCACTCGGCGACTGCGTTTCGACAGGCTCAACGCGAACGCAGATGTGATCACAACGCCGGCATCTTGCAATCGGACACGTAGGCGTCACCGTGGTTCTTGAACACGGTGCCCAGGGTGCGGTTGGTCACGCGGCCCTTGCTGTCCTGGGTGATGACACGCAGGTAGTAGTCCTGGATCGGGAACTGGTTGCTGTTGAACTTGAAGTTGCCTCGCACCGACTCGAATTTGGCGGCCTTCAGGGCCTTGTGCACGGCGGCCTTGTCGTCGAGCTTGCCCTTGGTATCGCGCACGGCGGCGGCGATCAGGTTGGCGGCGTCGTAACCCTGCGAGGCATACAGCGAGGGCAGGCGGCCGTATTCCTTCTCGAAGGCGCTCACGAATTTCTTGTTGGCGGCGTTGTCCAGGTCGTGCCCCCACTGCGAGGTGTTGAACATGCCCAGCATGGGGTTGCCCACGGCCTTGATCACGTCCTCGTCACCCGAAAAGCCAGGGCCGAAGAGCGTCATGTCCTTGGACAGGCCCGCGCCGACGAACTGCTTGATGAAGTTGATGCCCAGGCCGCCGGGCAGGAAGATGTAGACGGCATCGGGTTTGGCCGCGCGCAGCTTGGAGAGCTCGGCGCCGTAGTCCAGCAGGTTGAGCGGGGTGTAGCTCTCGGAGATGATCTCGCCGCCCGTGTAGAAGCGCTTGAAGCCGGCCAGCGCGTCCTTGCCCGCCGGGTAGTTGGGGGCGATCAGGGCGACGCGCTTGAAGCCCTTGTCGGCCACGGTCTTGCCCACGGCCTCGTGCTGGTTGTCGTTCTGCCAGGAGGCACTGAAGAAATAGGGATTGCACTGGGCGCCGGCGTACTGCGAGGGGCCGGCGTTGGCGCTGATGTAGAAGGTCTTGGCCGCGAAGGTCGGTGCGCCCACGGCCAGCATGACATTGGAGAACACGACGCCAGTCATGAAGTCGACCTTGTCGCGCTTGACCAGGCGGTCCGCCGTCTGGCGGCCCACGTCGGGGCTGGCCTGGTCATCGGCCACCACCACCTCGGCCGGCAGGCCGCCGAGTTTGCCGCCGCCCAGCTTGACCGCCAGCTGGAAACCGTCGCGGATGTCGATGCCCAGGCCGGCACCCGGGCCGGACAGCGTGGACAGCAGGCCGATCTTGACGTTGTCGGCCGCCAGGGCCGGCGCAGCCAAAAGGGTGGCGGCAAGGGCCGCGCAAAGGCTGCTGCGCAGCGGGGCGAAGGACATAGCAACGTTCATGGTCTTTCCTCGGATGGGTGGTGACGGATTCGTGATCGCGCCAGAATCATAGCGTTCAAAGGAGCCCTTCCACCATGCAAGCACGACGCCGCCAACTTTCCCTAGCGCTGCTGGCCCTGCCCCTGGCGGGCTGCGCTATCCGCCCCCTGCCCGGCCTGCGCACCGAGGCGGCCGCCAGCCCGCAGACACCCCCGCCCCTGCGCCCACCCGCGCTCGGGCAGCGCTGGACCTACCAACGCTACAACGTCTTCAACAGCGCCCTGCTCGGGACCGAGGAGCACGAAGTCGTGGCCGCGGGCCCGCGTGTGCAGATCCGCCACCGTGTCGAGGGCCGGCCCGACCAGATGGAGGAATGGAGCAGCGCGGGCCTGCTGCGCGACCTGGCCTGGGATCGCGTGCAGAACTACGACCCCGCCCTGCCCATGTGGCCCACCGAGCTGCGACCAGGTGCGCGCAACGTCCATTGGGGCCACTACACCCTTGAAAATGGCTCCTACCGCTACTGGATCAATCAGCACACCGAGGTGAAGGGCTGGGAAACCGTCACGCTGGCCCGTGGCGAGATGCGCGCGCTGCGTGTCGAGCACTTCGTCCGGCTGCAGCACCACGACACCTGGCGCCGAGAGACCACGCGGCGTGACACGCTCTGGCTGGCCCCGGAATCCGGCCGCTGGGTGGCGCGCGAGACCATGGGGGAGTACCTGACAAGCTCCAGCCAGCGCGGCATGTTCCTGGAGGACAAGCTGCGCTGGGAACTGGTGGACTGGCGCTGAGACCCGCCCGGATCGCGCGCGGAATGGCGAGATTTTCGCGGCGCATGAGGAGCCAGCTCAGCTGGGAGAGCGTCGCGTTCCCATCGCTAAGGTCGGGGGTTTGACCCTCCTCTGCAGCACCGTTTAGCGGGGCCAGCAGACAGCCGCGGGCCCCCTGTGTTCTTGTAAGATGGCCATGCCCCATCAGCAAGGACCGGCATGGCCAATTTTGCAAATCTCCTGAAATCGGAAATCTCGCGTATTGCACGCAAGGAGATCCGTGCTGAAACCCAGCTCCTGAAAAAAGCCAGCGCGCAGTACCGTAGCGAAATCGCCGCCCTCAAGCGCCGCATCGCCGACCAGGAGCGCCTGCTCGCCCGGCTGCGCAAGCACAGCCGCCCGGCCGCCATCCCCGCCCCTGCGGCGGACAGCCCCAAGCTGCGCTTTCGTTCCGAGGGGTTTGCCAGCCTGAGGAAAAAACTGGGGGTTTCGGCCGCCGAGATGGGCCAGCTGGTGGGCGTCTCGGCACAGACCATCTACCACTGGGAAAAAGGTGTCTCCAAACCCAGGAGCAGCCAGCTGGCGGAGATTGCCGCCGTGCGCAAGCTGGGCAAACGCGAAGTCAGCGCGCGCCTGGCCCAGGCCTGAGCGCCAGGGGCTGGCAGCGCCCGCCCCTGCAAAGAGGCCTCAGGCCGACGCCCCGATGCCGCCCACGGCCTGGAACAGGGCCCTGATTTTCTCGGCGTCGATGTTGCGCGTGATGAACACGATGCGCGAGCCCTGGTCCTCGCTGGGCCAACGGTCCAGCGTGACGGGCGGGTGGAACACATGGCCCACGCCCTGCACGACGACCGGACGGCCTTCGACATTCACGATGCCCTTCACACGCAGCATGTCCTGGCCCCGCAGGGAGATCAGCAGCTCCATGGCGGCGGAAAAGGCGGGCCAGGTGAACGGCGTCTCGAAGCGCAAGGACAGATTGCGCACCGAGGGATGGTGCCGCCCGGGCAGGCGACCGGCCAGGTAAGCGCCCTCTTCTGAAGCGGGGCCTTCGCGCGAGACAGCCTCGCCCAGGAAACGCAGGGTGTCGGGGCTGGCGCGTTCGCTCTGCAGGCCCAGGCCCGTCAGGTCCCGGGGATGCAGGTCCCCCATGCTGCAGCGGCGGATGTCGGCGCGGGTGTTGATGGCGGCGATCTCGCCCGTGAGCTCATCCACCGCCGTCGCGGACACCAGATCGCACTTGGTGATGAAGATGCGGTCGGCCAGGGCGATCTGCTGCTGGCTCTCGGGCTGCTGGGCCAGCTGGTCACGCGCATTGACCGCGTCCACCAGCGTCACGACGCCGTCCAGCCGGTAATGCGCGCCCAGCATGGTGTCGCTGGACAGGGTCTGGATCACCGGGCCGGGATCGGCCAGGCCGGTGGTCTCGATGATGACGCGGTCGAAATCGGGGATCAGGCCGGCGCGGCGTTCACCGAAGAGCTCGCGCAGGGTGTCCTGCAGGTCGGTGCGCACGGAACAGCACAGGCAGCCGTTGGCCAGCAGGCTGACGTTCTCGGTCGACATCTTGACCAGGTCGTTGTCGATCCCGATCTCGCCGATCTCGTTGATGACCACCGCCACCCGGTCCATGTCCGGGTGGCGGATGAGCCGGCTGATCAGCGTGGTCTTGCCCGCGCCGAGGAAACCGGTGACCAGCGTGACCGGGATCTTGCCGGCCAGCGCATCACGCCCGCCGGAGCTCGTGGTCCACTCAGACATTCATTTCGAGGATGTAGAGGCCGCCGCTGAAACGGTCGACCGTGTAGACCAGCTTGCGGTCGTCGACGTAGACGTCGTTGAGCTGCACGGCGCCGCGCGGCGACAGCGCCGGTGTGGCCGGCACGTAGTAGGCCACTTCCTGCACCTGGTAGGGATTGCTGGTGTCGTAGACGCGCACGCCGGCGTTGAAGAAGGTGCCGATGAACAGCGTCTCCGAACGGAACGAGCACGGCAAGGGCAGGTTCTAATGCAGGTTAGGCGCACCGAAACGGCCGCCGCGTGTGGCGA
>LNFM01006085.1_pt1 | contig 20139 bp, 19 predicted proteins | sample 596031 | NCBI WGS metagenome assembly LNFM01 (sample SAMN04254537, study PRJNA301005) | activated carbon metagenome | isolation source: dual media filters at the Ann Arbor, Michigan drinking water treatment plant | place: USA: Ann Arbor | reverse complement strand
TCGCGCTGTCCTTCTCGATGAACAGGTCGCGCTGCGGCACGTAGGCTTCGGGCTGGTAGTAGTCGTAGTAGCTGACGAAGTACTCCACCGCGTTGCGCGGAAAGAACTCGCGGAACTCGCTGTACAGCTGCGCGGCCAGCGTCTTGTTGGGCGCAAACACGATCGCCGGGCGGCCGGTGCGTGCAATCACGTTGGCCATCGTGAAGGTCTTGCCCGAACCCGTCACACCCAGCAGGGTCTGGAAGGTCAGGCCGTCGTTGATGCCTTCGACCAGCAGCTCGATGGCCTGCGGCTGGTCGCCGGCAGGTGCGTAGGGCTGGAACAGCTGGAAGGGCGAGTCCGGGAAGCTCACGAACTCGCCGGCCGGCGGCGTGTCAGCGTCCGACGGCGGGCTGGAGGGAACTTCGGCAATCGCGCTCATGCAGGGGTTTCCCGAGGTCAGGCACTTAGAATCGGGCCCGCCGTGCAGCACCTGTGGCTGAAGCGAGCAACCCCACAGATTAACGCAGCACGCCCCCGCCCGCACCGGCCGGGGCCGCGACCACCGCCCAACGCAGGATCCCTCTTCCATGTCCGCTCCGTCCGCATCCCTGTTCACCGACGTCCAGATGGCCCCGCGCGACCCGATCCTGGGTCTGAACGAGCAGTTCAACGCCGACCCGAATCCGAACAAGGTGAACCTGGGCGTGGGTGTGTACTTCGACGACCAGGGCAAGCTGCCCGTGCTGCGCTGCGTGGCCGCGGCCGAGAAGCAGTTGCTCGAAGTGCCCAAGGCCAAGGGCTACCTGCCCATCGACGGCATTGCCGCCTACGACAAGGCCGTGCAGGGCCTGGTGTTCGGCGCCGAGCACCCGGCCGTCACCGGCGGCCGCATCGCCACCGTGCAGGCCCTGGGTGGCACCGGCGGGCTGAAGGTGGGCGCCGATTTCCTGAAGAAGCTGCAGCCCGGCGCCCAGGTGCTGATCAGCGACCCCAGCTGGGAGAACCACCGCGCGCTCTTCACCAGCGCCGGCTTCGTGGTCGAGGCCTACCCCTACTACGACGCGGCCACCCGCGGCATCCGCTTCGACGCCCTGCTGGCCGCGCTGAAGGCCGCGGCGCCGGGCACCGTGGTCGTGCTGCACGCCTGTTGCCACAACCCCACCGGCTGCGACCTGGATGCGGCGCAATGGGAAGAGATCGCCGCCACCTGCAAGGCCGGCGGCCTGGTGCCCTTCCTGGACATGGCCTACCAGGGCTTCGGCAAGGGCATCGCCGAAGACGGCGCGGCCGTGCGCCTCTTCCTGGCGCAGGAGATGTCGTTTTTCGTCGCGACCTCGTTTTCCAAGAGCTTCTCGCTCTACGGCGAACGGGTCGGCGCGCTCAGCGTGGTGTGCAGCAGCGCAGAAGAGTGCAGCCGCGTGCTGTCGCAGCTGAAGATCGTCATCCGCACCAACTACAGCAACCCGCCCACCTTCGGCGCCCAGGTCGTGGCCACGGTGCTGACCACGCCCGCACTGCGCGCGATGTGGGAAGAAGAACTGGCCGGCATGCGCGAACGCATCAAGGCCACCCGCGAGCAACTGGTGGCCAAGCTGAAGGCGGCGGGCGCGCCCGGCGAGCTGGGCTACATCACGCAGCAGATGGGCATGTTCAGCTACTCCGGCCTGTCGGTGACGCAGATGCAGCGGCTGCGCAGCGAGTTCGGCGTTTACGGCGTCGACTCGGGCCGCATTTGCGTGGCGGCGATCAACAGCCGCAACATCGACGCGGTGGTGGCTTCACTGGCCCGGGTGATGTAGCGCCTGCTGTCGCCAAGGTGACAGCAACTGCCCAGGAATCGCGATTAGCCGGTCGCCGTACGTGTTTTTGCGGTATGACCGACGGCATGGGTGGGTGAACATACAGACGGCATCCCGCGCGTTGTGGTGAAATTGTTGCATTGCAGCAAACTTGGTGTGCACTGTCAGCGCACTGCCGGGTTTGGGCCGGCACCATCAGCCTCAGGCCACCGCACATTCCCGGAGAACACAGATGCTGTACCAGATGTACGAAACACAACGCGCGCTCATGTCGCCGTTTTCCGAGTTCGCCAGTGCCTCGGCCAAGCTCTACGACCACCCGCTTTCACCGTTCGCCCACACGCCCATGGCGCAGCGGGTGTCCGCCGGCTTCGACCTGCTGCACCGCCTGGCCAAGGAATACGAAAAGCCGGCCTTCAACATCACCGCGGCCAATGTGGACGGCGTGACCATCGCGGTGCAGGAACAGGTGGCCATCACCAAGCCCTTCTGCCGCCTGCTGCGCTTCAAGCGCTTCACCGACGACCCCAAGGCGCTGGAGACCATGAAGTCCCAGCCCACCGTGCTGGTGGTGGCGCCGCTGTCGGGTCACCATTCCACGCTGCTGCGTGACACGGTCAAGAGCCTGCTGCACGACCACAAGGTCTTCATCACCGACTGGACCGACGCACGCATGGTGCCGCTCAGCGAAGGCGCCTTTCATCTGGACGACTACGTCGAGTACGTGCAGGAGTTCATCCGCCACTGCGGGCCCGACGCCCACGTGATCTCGGTCTGCCAGCCCACCGTGCCGGTGCTGGCCGCCGTGTCGCTGATGGCCAGCCGTGGTGAGGCCACGCCACGCACGATGACGATGATGGGCGGTCCCATCGACGCCCGCCTGAGCCCCACCGCCGTCAACAACCTGGCGATGAACAAGAGCTTCAACTGGTTCGAGACCAACGTCATCTACCGCGTGCCGCAGAACTTCCCGGGCGCAGGCCGCGCCGTTTACCCTGGCTTCCTGCAACACACCGGCTTCGTGGCCATGAACCCCGACCGCCACCTGACCAGCCATTACGACTACTTCCGCGACCTCATTCGTGGTGACGACGACAGCGCGGAATCGCACCGCCAGTTCTACGACGAATACAACGCCGTGCTCGACATGCCCGCCGAGTACTACCTGGACACCATCAAGACCGTGTTCCAGGACTTTGCGCTGGTCAACGGCACCTGGCAGGTCAAGGGTGAACTGGTCAGGCCGCAGGACATCACCACCACGGCGCTGCTCACCATCGAAGGTGAGCTGGACGACATCTCGGGCGCGGGGCAGACCAAGGCCGCTCACGACCTGTGTTCCGGCGTGCCACGCAACCGAGCCTTCCACTACGACGCCGAAGGCGCGGGCCACTACGGCATCTTCTCGGGCCGCCGCTGGCGCGACAAGGTCTACCCCGAAGTGCGCGGCTTCATCGCGCGCTTCGACAAGCCCACGGCAGCGAAGAAGGCCAGCGCCGCCAAGCGCGCCCGATAATGGGGCGGTGACCCCGCCATCCCCCGACACGCTGCTGGCCGAGCGGCTCAACGCCGTCTTGCCGCAGACGCAGTGCACACGCTGCGGCTACCCCGACTGCAGCAGTTACGCCCAGGCCATGGCGGCAGGCGATGCCGCCATCAACCGCTGCCCGCCGGGTGGTGCCCAGGGCATTCAGCGGCTGGCGGCCATCAGCGGCCTCCCGGTGCTGCCGCTGGACCCGTCTTGTGGCGCCGAAGGCCCGCGGGCGCTGGCCGTCATCGACGAAGCCTGGTGCATCGGCTGCACCTTGTGCATCAAGGCCTGCCCGGTGGACTGCATCGTGGGGGCACCCAAGCTCATGCACACCGTGATCGACGACCTGTGCACCGGGTGCGAACTGTGTGTGCCGGTGTGCCCGGTGGACTGCATCTCGATGCCAACCATCACGCCGGGCCTGGCCGGCTGGCAGGCCTGGAGCCAGCCGCAGGCCGACGAAGCACGTGAACGGTACGCCTTCCATCAACTGCGCCTGCAACGCGACAAGCGCGAAAACGACGAGCGCCTGGCCGCCAAGGCACAGGCCAAGCTGGCCGACCTGGCCAGCCACAGCCAGATCACCGACCCCGAGACCCTGGCCGCCAAACGGGCGGTGATCGAAGCTGCGCTGCAACGTGCGCGTGCACTGCGCGCAGCCAAGCCCTGAAGCCTGCCGACATGCAGCCCATGCAGCCCGAACACATCGAGCCGTTTTTTGCCACCTTGGCCAAAGCCAACCCGCACCCGCAGAGCGAGCTGCAGTACAGCAGCGTGTTCGAACTGCTGGCCGCCGTGCTGCTGTCTGCGCAGGCCACCGACGTGGGTGTCAACAAGGCCACGCGGCAACTTTTTGCGCTGGCACCCACGCCGCACAAGATGCTGGCCCTGGGCGAAGCCCGTGTGACCGAGCTGGTGCGCACCATCGGCCTGTTCCGCACCAAGGCCAGGAACCTGCTGGCGACCTGCCGCATCCTGATCGAACAGCACGGCGGCCAGGTGCCGCGCTCGCGGGCGGCACTCGAGGCACTGCCAGGTGTCGGCCGCAAGACCGCCAATGTGGTGCTCAACGTGGCCTTCGGCGAGCCCACGATGGCGGTCGACACCCATGTCTTCCGCATCAGCAACCGCACCGGCCTGGCGCCGGGCCGCAACCCGCTGCAGGTGGAAGAAGGGCTGCTGCGGCGTGTGCCGGCGCACTACGCGGTGGACGCGCACCACTGGCTCATCTTGCACGGCCGCTACGTCTGCCTGGCACGGGCGCCGCGTTGCGCCGCGTGTGCCGTGCGAACTTGGTGCAACGAGGGCCGAGCCTGGGCGGCGAAGTCCACCGCCATGAGCATGGCCGCTCCTACAATGAAGTCAGGGACGAAGCGGGTGAACAACGATGGCGAAGCTGGATGACCTTGCGGAACGTGTCGATCGCCTGGTGCTGCGCCACCAGGAGTTGAAGCGCACCAGCACCTTGATCGAGCAGCAGCTGGCCGCCGTCACCACCGAACGCGACAGCCTGCGCTCGCGGCTGGCCGCGGCCCGTGCGCGCATCGATGCGCTGCTCGAACGGCTGCCGGCGGAAACCGCAGCGACGGGCCAGAAGGGGGAATCCACTTGAAGCAGGTCGAGGTGTCGATCCTGGGCCAGGTCTACATGCTGGGCTGCCCCGAAGGGGGCGAAGCACTGCTGGCGGCCGCCGTGGCCGCGGTGGACAAGGAAATGACCACCATCCGCGACTCGGGCAAGGTCAAGGCGCGCGAGCGCATCGCGGTGCTGGCGGCGCTGAACCTGGGCTACCAACTGGCCGAACGCGGCCCCGTGCAGGCCGCGCCGCGTGTTGGCAAAGGCCAGCCAGGTGAGGGCGTCGAAAACGGCAGCCCCGTGGACCTGGACGCGCTGCTGCGCCGCATCGACGCGGCCCTGGGTGAAGACGGCCAGTTGCTGTGAACAAGGGCTCAACTGCAGCCTGCCCGCAGGGTCATGTCGCAGGTCTAGAATGGTTTCGTCCGCTGTGTGGTGTGAGCCAATATGTCCTTGAGCCGATGGTCTATGACCACGGGCTTGGAACATCGCCAAGTAGGTGTGAGCGTCTCGCGTCAGATGAACCCGAAGCTTGGCTGACCTCGCCCACCTGAACTTCCCCTTGGTTCAGGCAAACGGTTCGCTTCGCACGGCGGACACCTTATCTTTCCGCCTCAGCCCATGCCGTCGCCTGAACCGACCCCACGCGCTTTCTGGCTCATGAAGAGCGAGCCCCAAGAGGCTTCCATTGACGACCTGGCGCGTGCACCCCGAAAGACCCTGCCCTGGACCGGCGTGCGCAACTACCAGGCGCGCAACTTCATGCGCGACGCCATGCAGCCCGGTGACGGCGTGCTTTTCTACCATTCGTCGTGCCCCGAGCCCGGCATCGCCGGCCTGGCCACGGTGGTGGGCGGACTGGCGCCCGACGACACCCAGTTCGACCCGGCCAGCCCCTACTTCGACCCCAAGTCGCCGCGCGACCGGCCACGCTGGCTGAAGGTGGACGTGAAGCTCGAGCGCAAGACACCACTGCTCAGCCTGGCCCGCATGCGCCAGGAGCCCACTTTGGCCAGCATGTGGGTGCTGCAGCGGGGCAACCGCCTGTCCATCACCCCGGTCACGCCGCAGGAATGGCAGGCCGTTCTGGCCTTGCTGGGCCGCTGAGTGCCGGACATTCCGCCGCTGCTGATCGCCGAGTTGCTGGCCCTGGGCATGGCCGCCGGCTTTCTGGCCGGCTTGTTGGGCATCGGCGGCGGCATGATGATGGTGCCGGCCATGACTTGGCTGCTGGCCCAGCGGGGTGTGGACAGTGGCATGGCCGTGAAGATGGCCATCGCCACCAGCATGGCCACCATCCTGTTCACCAGCATCTCCAGCGTGCGGGCGCACCACCGCCTGGGCAATGTGCGCTGGGCCGTCGCCGGGCAGTTGTCGCCGGGCATCGTGCTGGGTGGCCTGGCCTCGGGTGCGGGCGCCTTTGCGCTGCTGAAGGGTCAGGGCCTGGCGCTCTTTTTTGCGGCCTTCATCGGCTACATGGCCCTGAACATGCTGCGCGACAAGAAGCCCAAGCCAGGCCGCGAGATGCCCGGTGTCGCCGGCACCACCGCCGTGGGCGCCGCCATCGGCTTCCTGTCCGGGCTGGTGGGCGCCGGTGGTGCCTTCATGTCGGTGCCTTTCATGATGCGGTGCAATGTGCCACCCCGGCACGCCGTGGGCACCAGTGCTGCGCTGGGCTTCCCCATTGCGCTGGCCAGCACGGCGGGCTACGTGGTGGCAGGCTGGCATCTGCCCCCCGCCCTGCCTGGCGCCCTGGGCTATCTGTACCTGCCGGCCTTGGCCATCGTGGCCGTGGCCAGCATGAGCCTGGCCCCTGTGGGGGCGCGTGTGGCGCAGAAGGTCAACGTCGCATCACTGCGGCGCATGTTTGCGGTGATGTTGCTGGCCCTGGCGGCCAGCATGCTCTACCGGGCGTTTGTGTAGCGAGGTCGGATTCAGGCGTCGAAGCGAATCGCCGCCAGCGTGACCTGGTTGCCACCGCGGCGCTGCGCTTCGGCCAGCGCCGCGTCGCAAGCGCCCATCAGCCCTTCCTGTGTGTTCGCGGTGTGCGGAAAGCTCGCCACCCCCATCGACACCGTGAAACCCAGTTCCTGTCCTTCGTGCACGACGATCTGCGTCGCACACTTGCGACGCAGACCTTCCATGCGTGAATGGGCCGTGGCCAGCCCCACACCGGACAGCAAGACCGCGAAGCGCCGGTTTTCGTAGCGGCTGGCCGCGTCCATGGCGCGGGTGCCACCCCGCAGCAGGCGGCCCATCGCTTCCAGCACCACGCGCTCGCCATCGGCACCCAGGGCCACCACCTTGGCGCTGGGCGCGTCGAGTTCGATGAAGACGATGGCGAACTCGCGGTGCTCGCGCGTGGACAGGTCGACCTCGCGGCGCAACTGGTCTTCGAAGTGCGCCCGGCGATGCAGCCCCGACGCGGGGTCACGCAGCGCCTGGTCGGCGATTTCGCGGCGCAGGCGGTCGTTGGCCTGCTGCTGCTGTTCGATCTGCTCGAGCGCCGCGCGCAACTGCTGGCCTCGTTGGCGCTCGGCGCTGTTGTCCTGCCACACGGCGGTCAGGCATCGATTGCCTTGCGGGTCCGGTGGGCTCAGCACACGAAGCACCGAATACTCATGGCGACCGCCACGCCATTCGAACTGGTGTTCACTGAGCAGCGGTGCACCTTGCGCGCAAGCCGTTTGTTCGGCGGCGCGCAGTGCACCGGTCAAGGGGGCGTCGAACCAGTCGGCGTCGACGTGGCCGAGCACTTCGCCCTGCCCCCGCCCCAGAAACGAGGCCATGGCTTCGTTCAGGTGCAGATAGCGGCCCGTCAGCGCATCTTTCACCGCCAACAGCGCTTCGCGCTGGTCCACCCAGGCAGCCAGTGCGTCGCCCAGCACCCGCTGCAGCGCAGGGCTGGTCGGCTGGGTGGGCGCCACGGACTTGTCGGATGCTTCCAAGGCGGGCAGGTCTCGGTTGGGGTGAATGGACTGGGAACAAGGGGCCGTCACGGGCCATTGCCCTTTGCACCAAACTGCAACGCGCGCCCTATCTTGGTGGCGCGCGGCAGGCAGATCAAGGACAGGAACGATTCTGGCCCCTAGTTTGGGGGCAGCGGCTGCCTGAAAAGGCCGGGCAAGGCAGCGCTGATCCAGCGGCACGGAACATGCTAGATCTCACTGACGGGCGATGACGCCCAACGGCGCGGGCCAGTTGCCCGGGTCGACCCGAGTGCACAGCGACGTGCGCAGCAAGCCGATTGCTCAGGTTCCGCCAAGGGGTTCATCCAGCCACGGCGGGCCGCATGTCCGCACGGAGGTCTGTGATGAAAAAACTGCGTCTGGTGATGGTCGGCAACGGCATGGCCGGTGTCCGCACGCTCGAAGAACTGCTGAAGATCACGCCCGATCTCTACGAGATCACCGTCTTCGGCGCCGAGCCACACCCCAACTACAACCGCATCCTGCTCAGCCCCGTGCTGGCGGGCGAGCAGACGATCGAGCAGATCGTGCTGAACCCGCTGAGCTGGTACGCCGAACACGGCATCACGCTGCACCTGGGCACGCAGGTCGTGGCCATCGACCGCACGCGGCGCCTGGTGACGGCCGATGACGGACAAGGCGGCCAGGTGCAAGCCGGCTACGACCGTCTGCTGATCGCCACCGGTTCGAACCCCTTCATCCTGCCCGTGCCCGGGAAGGAACTGCAGGGTGTCATCGCCTACCGCGACATCGCCGACACACAGACGATGATCGACGCGGCCACGAAGTACCGCCACGCCCTGGTCATCGGCGGTGGCCTGCTGGGCCTGGAAGCGGCCAACGGCCTGGCCAAACGGGGCATGCAGGTGACGGTGGTGCACATCATGCCGTGGCTGATGGAACGCCAGCTCGACGACGTGGCCGGCAGGCTGCTGCAGAAGTCGCTGGAAGAACGCGGCTTGAAGTTCTTGATCGGCGCGCAGACCGAAGCCTTGCTGGGCAATGAAGCAGGCCGCGTACGGGGCGTGCGCTTCAAGGACGGCACCGAGGCGCCGGCCGACCTGGTGGTGATGGCCGCCGGCATCCGCCCCAACACCGATCTGGCGCTCAAGACCGGCCTGCTCTGCGCCAACGACGGCCGCGGCGGCATTGCCGTCACCGACACGCTGCAGACCGTGACCGACCCGCGCATCTACGCGGTAGGCGAATGCGCCGCACACCGCGGCATCGCTTACGGGCTGGTGGCGCCGCTGTTCGAGCAGGGCAAGGTCTGCGCCACGCATTTGGCGCAGTTCGGTATCGGCCGCTACACGGGCAGCCAGACCAGCACCAAGCTCAAGGTCACGGGCATCGACCTCTTCAGCGCCGGCCATTTCAGCGGCGGCGAAGGCACCGAAGAAATCGTGCTCAGCGACCCCTATGCCGGTGTCTACAAGAAGCTGGTGATCCGTGACGACAAGCTGATCGGCGCCTGCCTGTATGGCGACACCGTGGATGGCAGCTGGTACTTCAAGCTGCTTCGCGACGGCCGCAGCGTCAGCGACATCCGCGACAAGCTGATGTTCGGCGAAAGCAACATCGGCGACGTGGGTCACGAAGGCCACAGCAAGGCTGCGGCGATGGCCGACAGCGACGAGGTCTGCGGCTGCAACGGCGTCAGCAAGGGCACCATCTGCAAGGCGATCAAGGACAAGGGCCTGTTCACGCTGGAAGAAGTGCGCAAGCACACCAAGGCCAGCGCGTCGTGCGGTTCGTGCACGGGCCTGGTGGAGCAGCTGCTGATGTTCACCGCTGGCGGTGACTACTCCAAGGCGCCGGCCAAAAAGGCGATGTGCGGCTGCACGGATGTCAGCCACCAGGACGCGCGCGACGCCATCCGCAAGGACAAGCTGCTGACCATCGACGGCGTCTACCGGCGCTTGAGCTGGCGCACGCCCAACGGCTGCGCCAGCTGCCGGCCGGCCATCAACTACTACCTGCTGAGCAGCTGGCCCAAGGAAGCCAAGGACGACCCGCAAAGCCGCTACATCAACGAACGCAGTCACGCCAACATCCAGAAAGACGGCAGCTACAGCGTGATTCCGCGCATGTGGGGCGGCGAGACCACCGCCGACGAACTGCGGCGCATCGCGGACGCAGTGGACAAGTACAAGATCCCCACCGTGAAGGTCACCGGCGGCCAGCGCATCGACCTGCTGGGCGTGAAGAAAGAAGACCTGCAGGCGGTGTGGAAGGACATCGGCATGCCCAGCGGCCACGCTTACGCCAAGGCGCTGCGCACGGTGAAAACCTGCGTCGGCAGCGAGTGGTGCCGTTTCGGCACCCAGGACAGCACGCAGATGGGCAAGGACCTGGAACGGGCGCTGTGGCGCATGTACGCGCCGCACAAGGTCAAGCTGGCGGTCAGCGGCTGCCCGCGCAACTGTGCCGAAGCCGGCATCAAGGACGTGGGCGTGATCGGTGTGGACAGCGGCTGGGAAATCTACGTCGCCGGCAACGGCGGCATCAAGACCGAGGTGGCGCACTTCTTCTGCAAGCTGAAAACCGCCGAAGAAGTGCTCGAGTACAGCGGCGCCTTCCTGCAGCTTTACCGCGAAGAAGGCTGGTACCTGGAACGCACGGTGCACTACGTCAACCGCGTGGGCCTGGACGTGGTGAAAAAGAAGATCCTCGAAGACCACGAGGGGCGCAAGGCGCTGTGGGCACGGCTGCAGTTCAGCCTGGACGGCGAGCCCGACCCGTGGTTCGAATTCGACAAGGCCGCGGTGGACACGCGGCAGTTCGGCCCCGTGGCCGTCACCGGAGCCGCGGCATGAGCAACTGGACCCGCATCTGCCGTGTCGACGACATCCCCGTGCTCGGTTCACGCCGCGTGGCGCGTGCCGCGGGCCCGGAAGTGGCGGTGTTCCGAACCGCCGACGACCAGGTCTTTGCGCTGCTCGACCGCTGCCCGCACAAGGGTGGCCCGCTGAGCCAGGGCATCGTGTTCGGTCACAGCGTGGCCTGCCCGCTGCACAACTGGACCATTGCACTGGCCGATGGCCAGGCGCAGGCACCGGACCACGGCTGCACGGCACGCTTTGCGGTGCATGTCGAAGATGGCACGGTGTACCTGGACGCCGAAGAGCTGGCCACACGCGCCATCGACACCGAGACGGCCGCGACATGAAAGAGACCCGGTCCACGTGCCCGTACTGCGGCGTGGGCTGCGGTGTGATCATCGAGAGCGATGGCGCGCAGATCGCCGGCGTGCGTGGCGACCCCGACCACCCGGCCAACTTCGGCCGCTTGTGCACCAAGGGCCAGACCCTGCACCTGACCGCCAGCGCGCCGATCACGCTGCATGCACGCCTGCGCAAGCCCCGCCTGCACGGGCAGGCCGTCAGCTGGGATCACGCGCTGGACACGGCGGCCGACACCTTTGCGCGCATCGCCACCGCACACGGCGCCGACGCGCTGGGCTTCTACATCAGCGGCCAGTTGCTGACCGAGGACTACTACGTCTTCAACAAGCTGGCCAAGGGTGTGGTGGGCACCAACAACATCGACACCAATTCGCGCCTGTGCATGAGCAGCGCGGTGGCCGGCTACAAGGCCACGCTGGGCGCCGACGCACCGCCGGCCTGCTACGACGACATCGACCACGCGCAGTGCCTGTTCATCGCCGGCAGCAACATGGCCTGGGCGCACCCGGTGTTGTACCGGCGGCTCGAAGACGCGCGCCGCAGGAACCCGGCGATGAAGGTCATCGTCGTCGACCCGCGCCGCACCGAAACCGCCGAGCAGGCCGACCTGCACCTGCAGCTGCAGCCCGGCACCGACGTGGCACTGTTCCACGGCATGCTGCACCTGATGCTGTGGGAAGGGCTGACGGACGCACAGCACATCGCCCACCACACACGCGGCATCGACGCGCTGAAGGCCATCGTTCGCGAATTCACGCCGCGCGAGACGGCGCGCATCACCGGCCTGCGCGAAGACCAGATCGTGCAGGCCGCGCAATGGTTCGGCGGCTCGGCCGCCACGCTGTCGCTGTACTGCCAGGGCCTGAACCAGAGCAGCAGCGGCACCGACAAAAACGCCGCGCTGATCAACTTGCACCTGGCCACGGGCCAGATCGGCAAACCCGGCGCCGGCCCGTTTTCGCTGACCGGCCAGCCCAATGCCATGGGCGGTCGCGAAGTGGGCGGCATGGCCAACCTGCTGTCGGCACACCGTGACCTGGCCAACCCGACACACCGTGCCGAAGTGGCCCGGCTGTGGGGCCTGCCCGAGGTACCGGCGAGGCCCGGCAAGACGGCGGTGGAGATGTTCCAGGCCGCCGCCGACGGCGAAATCAAGGCGCTGTGGATCGCCTGCACCAACCCCGCGCAGAGCCTGCCCGACCAGGCCACCGTGACGCGTGCGCTGCAGCGAGCCGAATTCGTGGTGCTGCAGGAAGCCTTCGACCACACCGCCACGGCCGCCTATGCCCACCTGCTGCTGCCGGCCAGCGGCTGGGGCGAAAAAGAGGGCACGGTGACCAACAGCGAAAGGCGCATCACACGTGTGCGGGCTGCCGTGCCAGCGCCCGGCGAAGCGCGTGCCGACTGGCTGATCGCGCGTGACTTCGGCCAAAGACTGGAAACGCGTTTGCGGCCCGGCCAGCCCACCCTGTTGCCATGGAGCACACCCGAAGCCGTGTGGAAGGAACACCGCGAAACCACACGCGGACGCGACCTGGACATCAGCGGCCTGAGCTGGCAAATGCTGGACCACGCGCCCCAGTGCTGGCCCTTCCCTGCCGACGCCGCCTGCGGGCAAGAGCGCCTTTACACCGACCGGCGCTACGCCACCGACGACGGTCGCGCACGTTTCGCTGCCGTGCCCTACCGTGCGGTGGCCGAACCTCGTGACGCACGTTTCCCCTTCTCGCTGAACACCGGCCGCCTGCGCGACCAGTGGCACGGCATGAGCCGCAGCGGCAGCATCGGCCGCCTCTTCGGCCACTCACCCGAGCCGGCGCTCGACCTGCACCCGCAGGACATGGCGCGGCTTCGGCTGCAAGAAGGTGACCTGGCCACGGTCGCTTCCCGGCGGGGCTCGCTGGTGCTGCCGGTGCGCAGCAGCACCCAGCTGAAGCCAGCCCAGGCCTTTGTGCCCATGCACTGGGGTCCCGACCTGGTGATGGGCGGTGTGAACACCCTGGCCAGCCCGGCGCTGTGCCCGCAGAGCCGCCAACCCGAGTTGAAACACGCGGCGGTGAGCATCGTGCCTGCCGACCTGCCCTGGCGCTTGCTGGCCATGGCCTGGTGCGACGAAAGCCAGGCGCTGCAGTTGCGACAGCAATTGCGCGGTCTGTTTGGCGGCTTTGGCTACGCCACCTGTGTGGCCTTTGGACGCGAACGCAGCGGCGTGCTCTTCCGTGCCGCAGCGGCCGGGCCCGTGTCGGCAGCCACGCTGGCGCAGGTGGCCACGCTCTTCGATCTGCATGGCACACGGGCCTTGCATTACCAGGACGTGCGCCGGGGCCAGCACCGCAGTGTGCGGCTGGGCACGGCACAGGGGCAGCAGCAACTGGAAGCGGTGCTGCTGACCGGCGACACCCGGGCCGAGGCCTGGCTGGCGCCCCTGCTGCAGCAACAACTGCCCGCGCAGGCCTACGGCCGTGCGCTGCTGTCTGGCAGCGCCACGCCACCGGGTCCGGCCCCGGTGTGCAGCCGGCAGGTCTGCAGCTGTTTCGATGTCACGGAAGCGCAGATCCTGCAGACCCTGGCCGCCAGCACCGGGCCCGCGGACACGCGGCTGGCCAGGCTGCAAACCCAGCTGCGCTGCGGCACGCAGTGCGGTTCGTGCCGGCCCGAGTTGCAGCGCCTGGTGGCCTTGCAATGCCTTGCAGCTTAGGGATCTGGCATGCGCCTAATGGGCCCGCATCTTGCAAAGCTGCCAGCGGGAGACCCCGCGCAGATGAGCATTTCCATCTATCTCAAGGACATCGGCCGCGGTGCGGCCGGCGCGCGGGCACTCAGCACCGATTCGGCCCGCACGCTGATGCGTGAAGTGCTCGATGGCCGTGCCTCGCCCGCGCAGACCGGTGCCTTCGTGATGGCCATGCGCATGAAGGGCGAAACCCTGGACGAGTTGTGTGGATTTCTCGATGCCGTGCACGAACGCTGCGTCGCGGTGCCCAGCACGCAGCCGGTGGTGCTGATGCCGTCCTACAACGGCTCACGCAAGCTGCCCAACCTGACGCCGCTGCTGGCGCTGTGGCTGGCGCGGGAAGGCCTGCGTGTGCTGGTGCATGGCCCGCTGGCCGACCCCAAACGTGTCACCACGGCGCAGATCCTGCAAGACCTTGGGCTGGCCGCGGCCCTGCAGCCGGTGGACATCGCGCAGGCCTGGGCCCGGCGCGAACCGGCCTACGTGCCCACACGCCTGCTGTGCCCGCCGCTGCAGGCGCTGATGGACCTGCGCCATGCCCTGGGCGTGCGCGGGCCGGGCCACACGGTGGCCAAGATGATCAACCCCGTGGTCGGCGCGCCGACCTTGCGCATCGTCAACCACACCCACCCCGAGTTCGGTGCGCTGATGACAGCCTGGGCCCGGCGCAGCGGCGCCGACGCGATGCTGCTGCGCGGCACCGAAGGTGAACCGGTGGCCGACCCGCGCCGGCAGCCCCGCGTGGACACCTGGCTGGCGGGTCACCTGCACCCGGAACTGTCGCTGGCCGCCCAGGAAGGTGTGCTGACCGAACTGCCTCTGCTCCCGCGCGAGATCGACGCCGCCAGCACCGCCGTTTATGTGCAGGAGGTGCTCAGCGGCATGCGACCGGTGCCGCCGCCGCTGGCGCACCAGGCCAGCCAGATCATCGCCAGTGTGGAATTGCTGCGGCATCGCCTGCCAGTGGGCAAAACGGCATGAGCGACCCTCGCCGCCGGCTGGGCCGCCGTCCGTCGTGTGCACTGGTCGGCGCCGGTCCCGGCGACCCCGAACTGCTGACCCTGAAGGCGATGCGCCTGGCGCGCCGTGCCACGGTGCTGCTGGTCGACGACCTGGTCAGCGACGCCGTGCTGGCCGCCGTTGTGTGTGGTCGCACCAAGCCGCCGCGTGTGGTGCACGTGGGCAAACGGGGCGGCTGTCGCAGCACGCCACAGGCCTTCATCGAGCGCCTGATGGTCAAGGAAGCACTGGCCGGCGAACGCGTGGTGCGCCTGAAGGGCGGTGACCCCTTCATCTTCGGCCGCGGCGGCGAAGAAGCCCAGGCGCTGCGTGCGCAGGGCATCGAAGTCGAGGTGGTCAACGGCATCACCTCGGGCCTGGCCGCTGCCACGGCGCTGGGTGTGCCCTGGACCCACCGACAGCACGCACAGGGCGTGATGCTGGTCACCGGCCACGCCCAGGACGGCGCGCCGGGGCCCGACTGGGCGGTGCTGGGTGCCGCCGCAGCGCAAGGGCTCACCCTGGTCATCTACATGGGCATGGCACGCCTGCCCGCCGTGCAGCAGGGCCTGTCGCTTGCCATGGGCGCCGCCACTCCCGCTGCGGTGGTGCAACATGCGGGCCTGTCGCAAGAACGGCGCCTGCTCACCACCCTGGGCAGCCTGTCGGTCGACGCCCGGGCAGCGGGGCTGGGCAGCCCGGCCATCGTTGTCATCGGCGATGTGCTGCAGGGTGTGACTGCCGCGCACCAAACTGGCGCAGACGGCACTTTGTTCGCGGCTTGAACGTGCCCGGCCCCCGCGAGGCAATTCCCGGTCTATAATTTCGGGCTTTGCTGGCAAACCAGCGTGTCGATCTTGCCCAGGCGCTGCCTGGGCCTGCTGCTGCCGGGTCATGACCGGATGGCAACAGGCAAGCCCCGGCAGATGTGCCGAGAGCTTCGCAAAACCTGGCAAGACACCGAGCGCAACCTCAATTTCGGGACCCCGACCTACATGACCACCATCCGCGTCAAAGAGAACGAGCCTTTCGATGTGGCCCTGCGCCGCTTCAAGCGCACCATTGAAAAGATCGGCCTGCTGACCGAACTGCGCGCACGCGAGTTCTACGAAAAGCCCACCGCCGAGCGCAAGCGCAAGAAGGCGGCGGCTGTGAAGCGCCACTTCAAGCGCGTGCGCAGCATGCAGCTGCCCAAGAAGCTGTACTGAGCTTCTTGTCGCGCATTTTCCGCGCCTGAAACCCAACAAGCCCGCGCGGGACGCCGCAGCGGGCTTGTTTCATTCTTGACCGGCTCTTCCTGAAAGGCCCCCCGATGAGCACCCTCAAAGACCGCATCACCGACGACATGAAGGCCGCCATGCGCGCCAAGGACGCCGACCGCCTGGGCGCCATCCGCATGCTGCTGGCCGCCTGCAAGCAGCGCGAGGTGGACGAACGCATCGTGCTGGACGACAACGCGGTGGTGGCCATCGTCGACAAGCTGATCAAACAGCGCAAGGACAGCATCACCGCTTTTGCCGCCGCCGCGCGCACCGACCTGGTGGACAAGGAAACGGCCGAGCTGAAGGTGCTGGAAGCCTATCTGCCGCAGCGCCTATCGGCCGACGAGGTGAACGCCGACGTGGCCGCCCTGGTGGCCGAACTGGGCGCAGCCGGCCCAGGCGACATGGGCAAGGTGATGGGCGCGGCCAAGGCCCGTTTTGCCGGCAAGGCCGACATGGGCCTGGTCTCGGCGGCGGTCAAGCAGGCGCTGGCCAAGTAGTCACATGAACATCCCACCGAGCCTGCCCGCGCGTGCGATCGCGCCCGATGTCTGCGTGGCGCCGCAACTCACGCCCGAAGCGATGGCGGATGCTGCTGCCGCCGGTTTCAAGAGTGTCGTCAACAACCGGCCCGACTTCGAACACGGCCCCGACCAGCCCACCAACGCGAAGATCGAAGCCGCCGCGGTGGCCGCCGGGCTGCAGTACCGCCACTTGCCGGTGGCTGGCGGCTACCAATCACCCGAAGAGATCGCCGCCTTTGCCGCGCTGCTGCGCGAACTGCCGCGCCCGCTGCTGGCCTTCTGCCGCAGCGGCGCCCGTTCGACGCGCTTGTTCAGCGCCGCACAAGGCCTCTGAAAGCGCTGTGAAGACCCACTGATCGCAGGCCCGTTCAGCGGGTTTTCAGCGCCTGCCGCCTAGAGTGCGCTGCATAGAATTTGAGAGCGCCTCCCGCTCGGGCGCCTGGAGACAAGATGGGTGCATTGCTGAAGTTGTCGGGCCTGATCGACACCTTGAACGAATGGATAGGCAAGTTCGTCGGCTGGCTGGTGCTGGCCGCGGTGCTCATCAGCGCCGGCAACGCCATCATGCGCAAGGCCTTCGACATCGGGTCCAACTCTTTCCTCGAGATCCAGTGGTACCTGTTCGCAGGAGTTTTCCTGCTGGGTTCTGGATATGTGTGGCTGAAAAACGGCCATGTGCGCATCGACTTCATTGCCGGCAAGCTCAGCAAGCGCACCAACACCATCATCGATATCGTCGGCATGGTGGTGTTCACCATCCCGCTGGCGCTGATCCTCATCAACCTGTCGTGGCCGGTGTTCGAACGGGCATGGGTCTCGGGTGAAATGAGTCAGAACGCCGGCGGCTTGATCCGTTGGCCCGTGTTGCTGCTGATCCCGGTGGGCTTCAGCCTGCTGCTGGCGCAATGCGCTTCCGAGTTGATCAAGCGCGTGGCTTTCCTCACCGGCCACCGCAGCGAACCCTTCAGCGCTGCCGAAGACAAACACGAAGAACAGCGTCTGGCCGAAGAGCTGGCCGCCGAAGCGGCCCGCCGCGAACAGGCCCTGCTGGCCGGCAAGGCAAACTGACCATGATGGCCTTCATCGCACAGAACTTCGTCCCGCTGATGTTCGCGGGGCTTCTGCTCTTTCTGCTCACCGGCATTCCAGTGGCTTTTGGCCTGGCGGCCACGGGGCTGCTGTTTGGCTTCATCGGCATGGAAGCGGGCCTGTTCCCGCTGAACATGTTCCAGGCGCTGCCACTGCGGGTGTTCGGCATCATGCAGAACGACACCCTGCTGGCGATTCCGTTTTTCACCTTCATGGGCATCATCCTCGAACGCTCGGGCATGGCCGAGGACCTGCTCGAAACGGTGGGCCAGGTGTTCGGGCCGCTGCGGGGCGGCCTGGCCGTGGCCGTGGTGCTGGTGGGCGCGCTGTTGGCCGCGACCACGGGTGTCGTGGCCGCTGCGGTCATCAGCATGGGCCTGATCTCGCTGCCCATCATGCTGCGCTACGGCTACAACCGCACCATCGCCACCGGCACCATCACCGCCAGTGGCACGCTGGCACAGGCCATCCCGCCTTCACTGGTGCTCATCGTGCTGGCCGACCAGTTGGGCCGTTCAGTGGGTGACATGTACGCCGGGGCGCTGATTCCGGGCCTGATGCTGGTCGGCCTGTACCTGCTGTTCATTGCCGCGGTGGCCTTCATCAAGCCCAAGTGGGTGCCGGCGCTGCCGGCGGAGGCCCGCATCTACCGCGAAAGCAGCGGGTCCAGCGGCCACCGTTCGCTGCTGGTGCTGCTGGTGGTGTGCGCGGCAGCGGGCTTCGGCTGGTCTCAAGTGCACGAGTCGGTCCTGAACCCCCTGCTGGAGCGTGAACTGCCGGCGCCGGGTGATGAACGTTTCATCCTGTCGATGACCGTGGCTTCGTTCCTGGCGCTGGGCCTGGCCATCGCCAACCGCGTGCTGCGTTTCGGCCTGCTGTCCAAGCTGGCCGAGCAGGTGACGTTTGTGCTGATCCCGCCGCTGGTGCTGATCTTCCTGGTGCTGGGCACCATCTTCCTGGGCGTGGCCACACCCACCGAAGGCGGCGCCATGGGCGCGTTGGGCGCGCTCGTCATGTCGGTGGCCCGCCGCCGGCTGGGCTTCAATCTGATGAAACAGGCCTTGGACAGCACCGCCCGGTTGTCGGTGTTCGTGATGTTCATCCTGATCGGTTCCACGGTCTTCAGCTTCACCTTCAATGCGGCCGATGGCCACTACTGGGTGGAACACCTGTTCGACAAGTTGCCGGGTGGCCAGCTGGGCTTCTTGCTGGTGGTGAACCTGCTGGTGTTCATCCTGGGCATGTTCATCGACTTCTTCGAGATCGCCTTCATCGTCGTGCCCATCCTGGCACCGGTGGCCGACAAGATGGGCATCGACCTGATCTGGTTCGGTGTCATCCTGGCGATGAACCTGCAGACCTCGTTTCTGACACCGCCTTTCGGCTTTGCGCTGTTCTACCTGCGCAGCGTGGCTGCCAAAGTCGACTACAAGGACCGCATCACCGGCAAGCTGATCCCTGCGGTGACCACGACCCAGATCTACAAGGGGTCCATCGCCTTCATCATCTTGCAGCTGATCATGGTGGCCGCGATCGTCTTCAACCCGGAACTGGTCAGCGGTGGCATCGAGAAGGTGGAGCAGATCGACGCCGACAAGGCGCTGGAAAGCATGGGCCTGCCCGCGGCTGACGAATCCGCTTCTGAGCCGGACAGCGACGTGCCCGCGCCCGAGGGTGAGGCCAGTGCACCCGAAGCGGGCGCGTCCGACGAAGACGACCCGATGAAGGCGCTGGAAGATTCGATGAAGAAGGACGCGGCAGGCGCCAAGAAGCCCTGAGCCCCTGGCGCAAGAACGGGCGCTGAAGCTCAGTTCAGCGCCCACAAAAAAAGCCCCGCACCGCGGGGCTTTTTCTTTGGCGACGTGCGCTTACAGCTTCACGCTTTGCATGTAGCTGTCGAAACGGGCTTCGGTGAAGCGGAACCACAGGTTCGAGTCACGGCGGAAGTTGCTGTAGTCGTCGTAGATCTTCTTGAACGCCGGGTTGGCGGCGCTGATCTCGCTGTACAGCGCCATGGCTTCCTTGAAGGCGGCGTCGAGCACCGGCTTCGGGAAGGCCACCAGGCGCGTTTTGTTGGCCACCAGCTGCTTCAGCGCGGCCGGGTTGCGGGCGTCGTACTTCGCCTGCATCTCGGTGTGCGCAAAGGCGGCTGCGCTTTCGATGATGGCCTTGTATTCGGCGCTCAGCGTGTCGTAGGCCTTCTGGTTGACGTACAGGTCCAGCTGCGGGCCACCTTCCCACCAACCAGGGTAGTGATAGATGGGCGCAACCTTGTTGAAGCCCAGCTTCTGGTCGTCGTACGGGCCCACCCACTCGGCGGCGTCGATGGTGCCTTTTTCCAGCGCCTGGTAGATCTCGCCACCGGGGATGTTCTGCGACACCGTGCCCAGGCGGCCGGTGACCTTGCCGGCAAAGCCGCCGACGCGGAACTTCAGGCCCTTCATGTCGGCCACGGTCTTGATTTCCTTGCGGTACCAGCCGCCCATCTGC
>LNFM01006084.1_pt1 | contig 20141 bp, 16 predicted proteins | sample 596031 | NCBI WGS metagenome assembly LNFM01 (sample SAMN04254537, study PRJNA301005) | activated carbon metagenome | isolation source: dual media filters at the Ann Arbor, Michigan drinking water treatment plant | place: USA: Ann Arbor | reverse complement strand
GCATGATCGGCACTGCGGCCGCGGGGATCGTCGGCGCCTCGATCCTCGTCACGTCCTTCATATCCGGTGTGTTCGGCATGGCGGGGGGGCTCATCCTCCTCGGCATCCTGCTCGTCTTCCTCGACGTCGCGCCGGCGATGGTCCTGTTCGGCATCATCCAGCTCGGTGCCAACGGCTGGCGTGCCACGCTGTGGTGGCGGCTCGTCGACTGGAACATCGTCGCCCGCTATCTTATCGGCGCGGGTGCGGCGTTTCTGATTATGCGCTTCGTCGTCGCTTTCGTGCCGGACAAGGCCGTCGTCTATCTGATGCTCGGCTCGATTGTTTTCGCTGCCGATCTTCTTCCGAAGAGCTTGGCGCCCGACATCACCCGCCGATGGGCTCCGCCCATTGCCGGCCTCATCGTGATGACGCTTCAGCTCCTTGCGGGCGCTGCCGGCCATATCCTCGACCTCTTCTTTCAGAAGAGCTTGCTCGACCGCCGCGTAATCGTGGCGACGAAAGCCGTCTGCCAGACGTTCGGCCACGTAGCGCGCATTGCCTACTTCGGGACGTTCGCCGCCGCCTGGGATGACACGATCCCTCTCTGGCAGTACGCGAGCGCGATTGCGCTGGCATTGATCGGCACGTCGATCGCGGCGAAAGTCCTGCTGAGTATGACCAACGAAGGCTTCCGCCGCTGGAGCCGCTGGATCGTCGTCGGCATCAGCATTGTCTATCTGATCCGCGGCGTGTGGCTGCTCGCTACGGGAAACTGAGCGCGCCTACGGTACGATCGTCAGGAACAGGTACGTCGCAAGGATCACGAGATGTAGCGTTCCCTGCAGGACTGTCGTGCGTCCCGTGCCGAGCGTCAGCGTCGCGATGAACAGTGAAAGTGCGAGCAGCGTCAGGCTCTTCGTGTCGATGCCCAGCGAAAGCGGGATGCCGAGCAGGATCGATATGACGGCCACCGTCGGGATGGTCAGTCCGATGGTCGCCAACGCGGAGCCTAGGGCCAGATTGATGCTCGTCTGGATGCGGTTCCGGCGCGCGGCATTGAGCGCCGCCAAGCTTTCGGGCGCCAGTACGACTGCCGCGATCACGATGCCGACAACGGAAAGGGGCAGGCCTGCGCTGGCCACCGCGCCTTCAACTGTCGGGGCAAGGCCCTTGGCCAAAAATACGACCGCCACGAGAGCGACGAGCAGAACGCCGAACGCGATCCAGGTGGCCTTGTCGTCCGGCGGATCGGCGTGGGTATCGTGCGAGGGCGGCTCCTCTTCGGGGAGGAAGTAGTCACGGTGGCGCACCGTCTGCACCATGACGAAGGTGCCTACAGCACTAGCGACATGACCGCGAGGAAGATGAGCTGTGGGGGCGAGTAGTTCGGTCCGGCAGCGCTGGTCGCGTAGTTTGGGAGCACCATAGAGAGGATGGCCATGGCAGCCAGGACGCTGAGGGCAGCGCTCGCTCCTCTGAGCGTGAAGCGCTGCTCGAGATGGCGAACGCCGCCGACCAGCAGGCACAAGCCGACAATGCCGTTCAGAATAATCATGATCGCGGCAAAGACCGTATCGCGCGGCAGAGTCGAAGCGTCCGGGCCACCGGAGAGCATGAGCGAAACGATCAGTGCGACCTCGATCACGGTGACGGCGATGGCCAGCACGAGGGTGCCGAAGGGCTCACCGACCCGGTGTGCAACGACCTCCGCATGATGCACGGCGGCAATGACCGCGCCGATGAGGACGGCTCCAGCAATCGTGGTGCCGAGGAAGCCCATCTTGGCGACGTTGACCAGGACGAGGATCAGTCCGACGAAGGGAAAGGCGATCGACCAGATCGGAAGTGCCGTGCGCCATGACATCGATCCGTGCGTGCGCATACTCTCCCTTTAGAAGGCTCGGGGATTTGGGGAAGCGGCTGCTCATTCGCACTCGATGCGAAGGTCGCGCCGCTAGGTAGACCACGGCCAACGCCTTACTGGCGCCGCCGTCTTGTTATTAACAGTCTTTTAACGTAAATGATTCCTTATGGTGATCAACGTGCGCCCTGGGGCACTGCGTATTGCTTCGATCATCAGGGGGACCATGGCCAAGTACAGCCAAGTGCTGAGCATTGCCGGCGTGGCCGCGCTGTCAGCCGCCTTGTTGGCGGGCTGCGGCGGCGAGATTGCTCCACCACATCTCAGACCTTTGTCCAAGGACGCCATGATGCTCCTTGGCAAGAAGGACATGCGCCCGGAGACGCAGATCTTCGTGCGCATCTTCAAGGAAGAATCCGAGCTCGAGATCTGGAAGGCCCGCGACGACGGGCGCTTCTACCACTTCAAGACGTACCCAATCTGCACGTGGTCGGGTGAGCTCGGACCGAAATTGAAGATGGGCGACAAGCAGGCGCCCGAAGGGTTCTACACGGTCAATAAGCGCCAGATGAACCCGAAGTCGAGCTATCATCTCGCCTTCAATCTCGGCTTTCCCAATGCCTACGACCGCGCACAGGGCCGCACCGGTGAGTTCTTGATGGTGCACGGCAATTGCACGTCGGCGGGCTGCTACGCGATGACCGATGGTCTCGTCGAGGAAATCTATGCCCTGGCACGCGAGCAGTTCGATGCGGGGCACGAGTCCTTCGAGGTGCATGCGTTTCCCTTCCGCATGACCGATGCGAACATGGCGCGCCACCGAGGCAGCCCGCATTACAGCTTCTGGAGAACGCTGAAAGAAGGGTACGACCACTTCGAGATCGTCCGGCAGCCGCCGCGCGTTGCGGTGTGCGAGCGGCGCTACATCGTCAATGCCGATTTCCGCGACGTGCCTGCAGCACGCATCGATCCCCTCGGCCGGTGCCCGACCTATCAGGTTGCCCGGCCGGAGCCGTTCGTGCCACGCCCCGGCGACAAGGTGGCGATGATGCCCCACTTCATCGTGCCCGGCATCAAGAGACGCGATACCATGCTGAGTGCCATGCCCGGCGGCGGCCAGCGTATGGGCCTTGGAATCCCGCCCGAGTTGTTCGAGCTCGAGCCGGCTCCGGCGCAGCACGCGTCTCAGCCGGGAGCACGGTAGACTGTCTTATCCCGACGCGCGAAGTGACGGATCTGCTAGAATATTCCGTATAATCAGCGCACAAAGTCGCTCCATCGGGACTGTGGCCCGTCTGCGATACCCCCCGGTCTTTCCACCCCCTCAGAGGCCGCGCAGGCTTGTATTGACCCCCTAGCCCATGTTTCTTGGCCGTTAAGAATTATGGCGTAACTGCGGCAGGGGTGGCGTGGTGTACGGCTTCAGTTGCCTTACAGATTATTTCAGTCTTTCCCGATTTCCGGGGCTGCCGGGCATCCGTTGTCTGCTCGCGCTTTCGCTTTTCCTCGCGACTTTCGTCGTGCCGGCCTCTGCTCTCGTAATCGAACTCGACGACGTGGCGCCTGACCGGATCGAGCGCCAGCGGGCCTTCGCGCGCGGGACGCTGGCGGCTACGGACGTTCCCGATCTCGATGAACTCAGCGAAAGGTTGGCCGAGAAGGGCCTCGCCGAGGGGGCGCCGATCCTGCTTCGCATTTTCAAGGCGGAGTCGGAGCTCGAGGTCTGGATGCGTAAAGGCAGCACCTACGTCCTCACGGGGACGTATCCGATCTGTCATTGGACCGGCACGCTCGGACCGAAATTGCGCGAGGGCGACAAGCAGAGCCCCGAGGGCTTCTACACCGTCGGGCGCCGCCAGATGCGCCATCTCGGGCGCTGGCGCCACGCCTTCAACATCGGCTACCCCAATCTGCACGACAAGCGCCTGGACCGGACCGGCTCCTACATACTGATGCACGGCGGCTGCTCATCCACCGGCTGCTATGCGATGACCCAGCCAGTTCAGCAGGTGGTCTATCACCTCGCCGCCGCCGCACTCCGCGCACGCCAGGAGAACTTCCAGGTCCACATTTTCCCATTCCGCATGACGGACGCCAACATGGCGGCGCACGCGGAGAGCCCCTGGATGGATTTCTGGCGTGATCTCAAGGTCGGTTACGACGCCTTCGAGGCCACGCGGTTGCCGCCCCGCATTGGCATTTGCGGGCAGCGCTATGTTGTCGCCAGCGCCTCGCCGGGCGCGCGCAGCGATGGACCGCTTACGCGCATCGAGCCCGGAAAGCCCGGTGCAGCAGGCTTCGACACCAGCCGATGCGGCATTCCGGTCGTGCAGCCTGCTGATCCGTCGAATACCGCATCCGCGCCGGCAGCCGATGGCAGCCTGACGTCGCCGGAAGCCAGTTTCACGCCTTCATCGGCGCGGACGGTCGCGCGGATCGAGCGCAAAGAGACAGCCACGCCGCTCCCGTCGTCGCGTGCGGAGCGAACCGACTACGGCTGGCGCGAGCGTGTGCCGCGCCCACCCGAGCTGCCACGTGCCCGCAGGCCCGCGGAGGCGCGGGCGCGGAAGCCGGTCGACGATCAGGCGCAACTGCGCGCCGAGCGCCGCGCCAAACGCGAGGCATTGGGCGAGACATATCGCAGGGCGCTCATCGGGATCTCTGAGTAAGATTTACGAGTGCTGCTCGGGCTTACGATAGACGTCCTTGAGCGCGATCCGGCCGTCCCTGAAGGCATAGAGCTCGACACCGGCGTGGTTGCTGACAGCACCGTCGGCGCGACGTGTCTCCGTCAGCCGGAAGGTCATGAACGAGACCTCGGGGAGGTGCTGATAGACGACATCGCGGAAGCGCTGCTCGCTGTACACCTCACGTTGACGCTCGAAGTGCGCGCGAATCGCTTCTGGGCTTGCCAATAGCCTCGGCGCCCCGGCTTCATCTTGCCCCCGCCATTGGAAGTCCGGCGTCACGACCCGGTAGAGCGCCTCCACGTCCTTCTTGAAGAACGCGCGGCCGAAAGCCTTGAACAGCTCTTCCCGCTCGGCGAGCGCTAAACCCGTGAGTGACATTTTCCAATACCTCCCGTGATCTTATGCGGGCGCACCGCACGCGATTTGTACGAAAGCCGCCCTTTCTTGTGTTCCGGAGTCGGGCTAAAGGAACGAGGAGCCGACGCCAGCACGGGGATACGATGCCATGAACATCCACGAGTACCAAGCCAAGGAGCTCTATCGGCAGTACGGCGTGCCGACGGGCACGGGCTACCCCGCGTTCACGGTCGCGGAAGCAGTCGAGGCCGCGAAGAAGCTCCCCGGCCCGGTGTGGGTGGTCAAATCGCAGATCCATGCCGGCGGTCGCGGCAAGGGCAAGTTCAAGGAGCCCACGGCCGGCACGGGCGGCGGCGTTCGGCTCGCGAAGTCCGTCGAGGAGGTTGAGGCGTTTGCCGGCCAGATGCTCGGTAGTACGCTCGTCACCGTGCAGACAGGCCCCGAAGGCCGCAAGGTGCAGCGACTCTACATCGAGGAAGGCTCGGCGATCGCGCGTGAGCTGTATCTCTCGGCGCTGGTCGATCGTGAAACCAGCCGGGTCGCCTTCATCGTGTCGACCGAAGGCGGCATGGATATCGAGCAAGTCGCCCACGACACGCCGGAAAAGATCCTCACGTTCTCAATCGACCCCGCATCCGGCTACTTCCCCTATCACGGCCGCAAGGTCGCCTTCGCGCTGGGCCTCGAGGGCGATCAGGTGAAGCAGTGCGTCAAGCTCATCGGCGATCTCTACCGGATGGTCGTCGAGAAGGACATGGCGCTTCTCGAGATCAATCCGCTCGTCGTAACCAAGGCCGGCAACCTGCTGGCGCTCGACGGTAAAATGAATTTCGATTCCAACGCGCTCTTCCGTCAGAAGGAAGTTGTCGCGATGCGCGATCTCGCGGAGGAGGATCCCTCGGAGGTCGAGGCGTCGAAGTATGACCTCTCATACGTCAAGCTCGACGGCCAGATCGGCTGCCTCGTCAATGGTGCCGGCCTCGCCATGGCGACCATGGACATCATCAAGCTTCATGGGATGGAGCCGGCGAACTTCCTCGACGTCGGCGGCTCGGCATCGAAGGAGAAAGTCACCGCGGCTTTCAAGATCATCCTCAACGACCCCAACGTGAAGGGCATTCTCGTCAACATCTTCGGCGGCATCATGCGCTGCGATATCATCGCGGAGGGCGTGGTCGCAGCGGCGCGGGAGCTCGGCGTGACGGTGCCGCTCGTCGTGCGCCTCGAAGGCACGAACGTCGATCTCGGCAAGAAGATCATGGCGGAGTCTGGCCTGAAGATTCTCAGTGCCGACAATCTCGCCGACGCGGCCAAGAAGATCACCGACGCCGTGCGCGCCGCGGGCTGAAGCGCCAGCGCCTGCAACTATAGTCTGAAGCCCCGAAGCGGGTTACCGCTCCGGTGGGAAACCTGTGATCTGTCAACGCATTCTGGTCGCCACTCACATAGTGGGCCAACCTGGCGCGCGCTCTGTCCGGGCAGCCATGCCTGGATGCGATTGCCAATGTCGCCATGTTGTTCGAGGATAGTCTCAGCCTGAGCGGAACCGATTGGTGCCGGTCCCTCAAGCTTGCGCCAGCCGCCGCCCGCGCCCCATTCCTCGCCGCCCTGGAGACTGCAACATGGATCTCGGTACGACCAAGATGCTTGCGCGCAAGGAAGGTGGGATCGGTTGGATGGTCTTCAACCAGCCCGAGAAGCGCAACGCCGTGTCCTACGAGATGTGGGTCGCGATCCCGAAGATCATCGCCGACTTCGAAGCCGATCCGGCCGTGCGCGTGATCGTGCTGACGGGGGCCGGCGACAAAGCCTTCGTCTCGGGTGCCGATATCTCCGAGTTCGATAAGAAGCGGGACCGCGAGGAGACCATCAAGGTCTATGACAAGGCCGGCTCCACGGCGCAGGCGGCGATCGCCAACGTGAGCAAGCCGACGATCGCCATGATTCGTGGCCTCTGCGTCGGCGGCGGCGTCGCGATCGCGCTCAATACCGACATTCGCATCTGTGGACACGACAGCTTCTTCGCGGTGCCGGCGGCGCGCCTGGGGCTCGGTTACCGGGCTTCCGGAATCAAACGCCTCGTCGACATCGTGGGCCCGGCTTTTGCCAAGGAGATCTTCTTTACTGCGAACCGCTTCACGGCCGACGACGCGCGCATCATGGGGCTCGTCAATCGCGTGGTGCCGGTCGAAGAGCTCGAAGTCTACGTGCGCAAGTACGCAGCCACGATCGCGGACAACGCACCGCTGACGATCAAAGCTGCCAAGCTCGCCATTCACGCCGCGACGCAGGATGCAGACAAACGCGATACGGCCACGCTCGAGGCCGCCATCGATGCCTGCTTCGCCAGCGAGGACTATGTCGAAGGCCGCCGCGCCTTCATGGAGAAGCGTCGCCCCGCGTTCAAGGGCCGGTAGGTGGACCGGAGGCATGTGGATGCGCATCGAAACGCGACTGACACAGCGGCTCGGGATCAGACATCCCATCATACTGGCGCCCATGGACCCGGTCGCCGGAGGGAAACTCGCGAGCGCCGTCGCGCGTGCCGGCGGACTCGGCTTGGTCGGTGGTGGCTACGGCGATGCCGAGCGGATCGAGCGCGAATTCCGCGAATCCGGCAACGAGCGGGTCGGCGGTGGATTTATCACGTGGTCTTTGGCGAAAGCACCGCATCTCCTAGGATTGATGCTCTCGCACAAGCCGGTAGCCGTGTTTCTCTCATTCGGCGATCCGAGGCCGTTCGCGCCCGAAATCAAGGCCACGGGTGCTCTGCTCCTGTGTCAGATCCAGTCGCGCCAGGACTGCCTGGAGGCCATCGAGGCAGGTGCAGATGTGATTGTCGCGCAAGGGGCGGAAGCAGGAGGCCACGGTGTGCGTCGGGCGACGATGACGCTGGTACCGGAGATCGCGGACCTGCTGGCGCGCGAGGCGCCGGAGACCTTGCTGTGTGCCTCCGGCGGGATCGCGGATGGACGCGGCCTTGCGGCCGCGCTGGCGCTTGGCGCAGACGGCGTCGTTGTCGGCACGCGCTTCTGGGCAGCCGAGGAGGCGGTGGTTCATCCGAGCATGCACGCCGCCGGTTTGGCCGCGACCGGCGACGACACTATACGAACGACGGTGACCGATATCGTGCGGGAGAAGGATTGGCCCGAGCGCTATACGACGCGCATCATGCGCAATGCCTTCACCGAACAGTGGCACGGCCGAGAAGGCGAGCTGTTGGCGCAGAAACCCGCAGAGATGGCGCGCTTCCAGACGGCCGTGGCAGCAGGAGATGCAACGATTGCCGGCCTTGTTGCCGGTGAGGGGTTGGGCCTTATCGATACCGTCGAACCAGCCGAGAAGATCATCTCGCGCATGGTTCACGAGGCCGCAGACATTCTCAAGTCGACGGCGCGCCAGGTAAGATAGCTACGCGGACTTCGCGAAGCGGCCTTCGATCGGATAGCCGGGATCCGTATAGCCCGGCGATGAGGGATGTCCCGGCCGGACGAGGCTGTCGACCAGCGCTTCGTCATCCTTCGTCCACACGTAGTCGAGCGCGCCAGGGTAGTTGGCCCATTGCTCGAAGGTGCGCGGGCCCGCGATCACCGATGACACCGCTGAATTGTTCAGCACCCATGCCACGGCGAAGTGGATGAGGCTCACGCCCTTGGCATCGCAGTGTGCCTTGAGCTTCGCCGCGACGGCGAGCGACTCGGGCCGCCACTCCGTCTCCAGCATGCGCTTGTCGTTGCGGCCGGCGCGCGTATCGGGTGGGGCATTGCTGCCCGGCTGATACTTGCCCGAGAGCACGCCGCGCGCGATCGGGCTGTAGGAGGCAACGCCGAGGCCGTATGCGCGGGCGGCAGGCAACACCTCCACCTCTGGCATCCGATTCATGATGTTATAGTAGGGCTGCAGCACGATCGGTGTCGGTGCTCCGACAGTCTTGCAGGCCGTATCGATAGCCGGAATGTGCCAGGCGCGCACATTGGAGAGGCCCCAGTAGCGGAGCTTGCCGGCGCGGATGAGGTCGCCGAAGGTCTCGGCCACGCTCTCCCACGGCACGCTCGAATCGACGCGATGGATGTACTCGATATCGATATGATCGGTGCCAAGGCGCTTCAGTGAGGCATCTACGGCTTCGACCATGTGCCGACGTGAGAGTCCGCGATCGTTCGGGCCCGGCCCGGTCGGCTGCGCGAGCTTGCTAGCGAGGATCCATTGGCTCCGCTTCGCCTTGATGATGCCGCCCGTCACTTCCTCCGAGCGACCTTTCTCATAGACATTGGCCGTGTCGATGAAATTGACTCCGGAGTCGGCGGCATGATCGGCTATGCGCTGGGCTTCGGGCTCAGTGGTCGGGCCGCCGAACATCATCGTACCGAGGCAGAGCTCGGATACCTTCAGCCCGCTGCGTCCGAGCGTGCGATAGCGCATGGCGGTCATAGTGTGCTCCTGCCTTCCGAGACCTCGTATGCGGCGATCATGGCCGCGGTGTCGAACCGGCGCAAGCGTGCTTCATCCCTTCGGTTTCGCCGTTTCGCCAAAGACATGCTCGGCGCCAGGGAAGCGGCGCTCGCGAACCTCGGTGGCATAGGCGGAGATGGCGGCGTCTGCATTGCGCCCGAGTTCGGCATAGCGCTTGACGAACTTCGGTCGGAAATCGGTGAAGACACCGAGCATGTCATCGATCACGAGGATCTGCCCATCGCATGCTGGTGAGGCTCCGATGCCGATGGTCGGAATGGCGACGGTGTCGGTTATGGTGCGCGCGAGCGGCTCGGTGACCTTCTCGAGTACGACGCTGAAGGCTCCGGCTTCGCTGACGGCCTTGGAGTCCCGGAGGATTTGCTCGGCACCGGCACCGCGACCCTGCACCTTGTAGCCGCCGAAAGTGTTGACCGCCTGCGGTGTCAAGCCGACGTGGGCCATGACGGGAATGCCGCGGCGTGTCAGAAAGCGGATGGTTTCGGCCATGCTCTCGCCGCCCTCGAGCTTGACGGCACCACAGCTCGTTTCGGCCATGACGCGCGCGGCGCTGCGGAAGGCTTGCTCGGTGCTCTCTTCATAAGAGCCGAACGGCAGATCCACGACGACGAGCGCGCGCCCGGCGCCGCGATGCACGGCCTGGCCGTGCATGATCATCATGTCGAGTGTGACGCCGACGGTCGACGGCAGGCCATGCAGGACCATGCCGACGCTGTCGCCGACGAGGATCAGATCGCAGTGGCGATCGACGATCCGTGCGATGGGGGTTGTGTAAGCTGTGAGGCAGGCGATCGGTGCACCGCCCTTGCGCGAAAGGATATCGGGCGGGGTGAGAGCCTTACTGATGGATGTTGCGCTCATGGCTGTCTCATTGTGTTGGGGAGGGGCCAAGAAAGGCCGGTTGGCGCATGTTCTACTCGTTAAGGTCGACGATCGAAACCGGACAGATTTCGGCGCCCTCCTGTACGCGGCGACTATCCGATATGCGGTAAACGCGCGTAGCCTATCGGGGGGGCCTCGGAGACGGGACGGTAGTGGATACATTCGAGCTTTTTCAGCGGCTTTCAGTGGCTCTGGCGGTCGGTCTGCTGATTGGCCTCGAGCGCGGTTGGCGTGAGCGGAAGGAGGGGGAGGGCGGTCGAACGGCCGGCCTCAGGACGTTTGCGCTCAGCGGTCTGCTGGGCGGCGTCTGGGCTGCGATCGCGAAGGCGGCCGGGGATGGTGGCGGTGCGATCGCCTTGGGCCTCGCCTTCGCCGTTCATGCCGCGATCCTCGCCGTTTTCCGCTATCGGGAGAATGTGCGCGACGGGACTTTCGGGGCGACAACGATCGTCGCTGCGATGCTGACGTTCGCGCTTGGCGCTCTGGCTGTATTCGGCCCCATCGAAGCCGCGGCCGCAGGCGGCGTCGCAACGGCTGGTCTGCTCGCCTGGAAATCGGTCCTGCACCAGTGGCTCCAACGCATGACCCGCGAGGAGCTGCGCTCGGGTCTCGTCCTGCTGGCAATGACCTTCATTCTGCTGCCGCTGCTGCCCCAACGGACGGTCGACCCCTGGGATGCGCTGAACCCCTACGAGATCTGGTTGATGACGATCATGATCGCGTTCATCAGCTTCGTTGGTTACGTCGCGGTCAAGCTTACGGGCGACAGACACGGCATAGCGATCACCGGCATCGCCGGGGGACTGGCTTCGTCTACTGCCGTCACGATGACGCTCGCCCAGGTGGCACGCGAGAATCCGGAGCAACGGACACTGTTGACTGCAGGCGTTCTGCTCGCGAGCGCGGTGATGTCGGGACGCGTGCTGGCGATCGCAGGGGTGATCAATCCCAGCCTGCTCACGGCGATCGCGCTGCCGATCGGCGCCATCGGCGCGGTGCTGGCGTGCGGGGCCGTCGTACTGATGTGGCGCAGTGCCGACGGTGAAGTGGGCGACGGGACGGCCATCACGCTCAAGAATCCGTTCGAGCTTGCGACGGTGCTGAAATTCGGCGCTGTTCTCGCGATCGTGCTACTGGCGACAAAGCTCCTCACGGGCGCTGTCGGCGCCGCAGGGGCCTATCTCGTGGCGGCGGTATCGGGAGTAGCCGACGTCGATGCGGTGACACTGTCGATGGCGCGCGGTGCCGGCGGCGATGCGGCCATCGCGGCGATCGCCATCTTCATCGCCGTGGCGGTGAATACGGTGTCCAAGACGATGATGGCGTGGTGGATCGGTGGCGCGGGCATGGGCCGGCTCATGGCCGTGGTTTCGGCGCTTGCCGTGGTTGCGGGCGCTGTCGCTCTTCTTCTAAGTGGCGCCTGAATACCTGATGACCGGTGCGAGGGCCGCGGCGCCGGGCGCGAGAATGCGTGGCAGCGCGACGGGCGCATCATCGAAGGCAATCTCGTCGGCGACGAGCGCGTCGAGGGTCGGATCGGCAAGCAGCGCGAGCGCCTTCTCCATGCGGCGTCGGTAGCTCCAGCGCGGGCGGTGACCCGGTGAGACCTGGCCGACCTGAGTCGATTGCAGACGCAGCCGCTGACTGTGAAAGGCGCCGCCGAGCGGGGCCGGTACATCCTTTTCGCCGTACCAGGAGAGTTCGACGACAGTCGCCTCGAGGCCTGCGCAGGCAATGGCGGTCGCAAGACCCGCCGGCGAGGCGCTGCTGTGGAACACGACATCGGCATTACGCGGCGCATCGACGGGTGCTGAGAAGCGTGCGCCAAGGCTCGTCACGAAGCCGCTTCGATCGGCAACATCAACGACGGTCACGTCGGCGCCGGGAAGGCGCGCTGTCAGATGCGCGACCAGAAGCCCGACAACCCCGGCCCCCACGATCACGATCCGATCGCCGGCACTTGCGCCCGAATCCCAGACCGCATTGAGAGCCGTCTCCATGTTCGCGGCGAGCGTTGCGCGCCGCGGGGGCAAGCTATCCGGCAAAGGCACCAGCATTTCGACAGGCGCGATAAAGAGGTCCTGGTGCGGGTGCAAGCAAAAAACTTTGCGTCCTCTGAGGGCGTCAGGACCTTCTTCCACAGTGCCGGTCGTGCAATAGCCGTATTTGACTGGGAATGGAAACGCGCCCTCTTGCAGGGGCGCGCGCATGCGTTCCCATTCCTGCTGACCGACGGCACCACTGATGACCAGTCGCTCGGTACCGCGGCTGATACCGCTGAATGCCGTCCGCACGAGGGCCTGGCCGGCTCCGACCGGCGGAAGCGCGCATGAGCGTATTTCCACCGCGCCCGGAGCCGTGTACCAGATGGCGCGGGCAGTACGATCAGGATCGGTTGGTCGGAACGAAGAGGCTGACGAGGCGTTCGCCAGAGGCGTGTCTCCCGCGGTATCTCTGGGCTTGTCAGCCATATTCAAATCCGATCTGACGCGTCCCGCCCGTCGACCGGGCACTTCCTCAACATCTCAGCAAGCACAGCAATGACCAACGACGTTGATAATGCGGCACCGCGCGGCGCGAGCCTCGCAAGCGCTCAAAGCCTTAGCGTACCGACGGGCCTCCAGGCAAACGCGGAGCTTTCGCGGCGCCGCCTGATAATGGCGGTCCTCAACATCGTCACCTGGTTCGCCATGTTGTGGCTGGCGGCCAAAGTGCTCGGCGCGGGCGGCTGGACCGTGGTCGATATGATCATGTTCGTCTGCTTCGCGTTCGGCACGCCGTGGACGGTCGTCGGCTTCTGGAACTCTGTCATCGGCCTTTGGCTCCTGCATTTCCACAAGGACCCGATGGGCGCTGTCGCGCCCTATGCCGGTGCTGGCGATGTTCCAACGCCGATCACAATCAAGACGGCAGTGTTCATGACGCTCCGCAACGAGGACCCGGCGCGCGCCATTCGCCGTTTGCGCATCGTGAAAGAGAGTATCGACGCAACGGGCGAGGGTGCGGCCTTCAGCTACTTCGTGCTCTCCGATACCAATCGGCCGGAAGTGGCCGCGGCCGAGGAGGCGGCGATTGCGGCGTGGAAGGCGCAGGATCCAGATGCCGCGCGCATCACGTACCGTCGCCGCGAGGAGAATAAAGGATACAAGGCGGGCAACGTCCGCGACTTCTGCGAGCGTTGGGGCAGGGATTACGAGCTGATGCTGCCTCTGGATGCGGACAGCGTGATGTCCGGTCCGGCGATCGTGCGCCTCGTGCGCATGATGCAGGCGCACCCGCGGATCGGCATCCTGCAGTCGCTGGTCGTCGGCATGCCGTCATCATCGGCGTTCGCCCGCATTTTCCAGTTCGGGATGCGCCACGGCATGCGCTCCTACACCATGGGACAGGCGTGGTGGGTTGGCGACTGCGGTCCCTTCTGGGGCCACAACGCCGTTGTCCGCATCAAGCCGTTCGTCGAGGACTGCGATCTGCCGCTGCTGCCGGGCAAGCCGCCGCTCGGCGGCCACGTGCTCTCACACGATCAGGTCGAGGCGACACTCATGCGCCGCGCTGGTTATGAGGTGCGCGTGCTGCCGGTCGAGAACGGGTCGTGGGAGGAGAATCCGCCGACCATGCTCGACTTCGCGCAGCGCGATGTGCGCTGGTGCCAGGGCAACATGCAGTACATCAAGCTGCTGGATTTGCCGGGGCTCTATGCCATGAGCCGATTCCAGCTCCTGTGGGCGATTCTGATGTTCATCGGCATTCCGGCGTGGACGCTGATGATCGCGCTGTTGCCGATCGCCGCATGGGAAGGGCAGTCGATCGCGAACTATCCAACGAGCTTGGCGATCTTTCTCTATGTCCTGTTCTTCGTCATGTACCTGAGCCCGAAGATCGCAGGCCTCATCGATGCAGTGTTGACCAAGGGAGGCGTCGATCGCTACGGCGGGCCGCTGCGGTTCGCTGTTTCGGCGGTGCTCGAACTCGTATTCTCCTTCCTGCAAGGAGCAATCTCGACGATTCGCACCTCGATCTTCATGATCGGCCTCGCGTTCGGGAAGTCGGTCGTCTGGGGTGGGCAGTCGCGCGACGCCTACGGCATTTCGTGGGCGACGGCTGTGCGCACGCTGTGGCCGCAGACGCTGTTCGGCGTCGTCGTATGCGGCCTGCTTTGGCTAATAAATCCCGCAGTATTCTGGTGGAGTCTGCCGTTGACCGCGGGCTATCTTGTTGCCATTCCATTCGCTGTGCTTACAGCGTCCCCCGCGCTTGGCCGCTGGTTCAAGCGCGTCGGACTCGCCGGCATTCCCGAGGACTTCGATCCACCGCCGGAGATCAGAGCGGTGCAGGAGGCCACATGAAGCTTCAGCCTCTGCTCTCGGCAAGTCCCGCGATCCAGCTTCATGCTTTCGCGGCGATGACGGCATTCTGGCTTGGGCTCGTGCAACTCTTCCGGCCCAAGGGTGACGGGCCTCACCGATTGTTCGGCTACACCTGGGTCGTCCTGATGCTGGTGATCGCCGCCAGCTCGTGTTGGATCCACCATATCGACCAGTGGCGCGGCTTCAGCCTCATTCACCTCCTGTCGATCTGGGTGCTGCTGTACACGCCGTTCGCAGTCATGATGGCGCGGCGTGGAAGTATCTCCGCGCACAAGAAGGGTATGATCGGCCTCTATGTCGGCGCGCTGATCATCGCCGGTTTCTTCACGTTCGTACCGGGCCGGATCATGCACGCCGTGCTATTCGGCGGCTGATGGGTCTTCGGTATCGCCGCCGGCTGCTGGAAAGAGGTTCTCCGCCTCATCCCAGGTGCCATGCCGGCGGGGTAGCCTGCCGTCGGACCTATTCTATGCTGCCTGCCGTGTCGTTGCGTCGATGTGCGCGATGAGCTCGCGATCGAGGCCGAGATCATCCGCAAGACGCACAAGGAAATCGTGCTCTTCGGCATTGTCGAGATCGATCGCGATGCGGGCCGCAGTGAAGACCTGCACGGCTTCGGCATCGCCATGAACGGCGCTCGCCAGACTCTGCGTCGAAGCCGGATTGTTCAGCTCGTTCGCCAGGAACTCCTCCGCGTCGCGGTCGAGTCCCATCTGCTTGAGCCCACCGATGATCTTTTTCATCTCGGTGTCGTCGATGCGACCATCGGCAGCCGCTGCCGCGATCATGGCCCGGATGTAAAGCAACGCGGATTCGTTGGTGACGGCGCGGGCCTCGTAGCCTGAGCCGGATGGCGCCTCGACGAGGGCCTGTGGACTATCGCTGCCGAGCAGCGGCTTGCCGGCCTGATAGTTCTGCACGGCCTTGTAGGCGAGGCCGCCGATCAGCGCGAGCGCACCGAGCTTGAGAGCGCTGCCGGCGAGTGCGCGACCCGTATTCGTGCCGAGCACGACGGCGCCGAGGCCGCCCGCGGCGACGCCGGCGCCCATCTTGTTCTTCTCGACCAGCTCCTTCGCCGAGTTCATCAGCTCTTCGGGCGACTTGCCGGTCGTACGCGTGAGGATATCGCGGAGCTGGCCGGATGCACCGGTCGCATCATCGATGCGTTGCGCACCTTCCTTTACGCCGGACGTTGCCTGCCCCAGAATCTGGCCGAGAATGTCGATGAGGCCTCCACCCGCACCACTGCCGCTTTTCGGTGCGAGACTGCGCAGAAGATCCTCAAGAGGATTGCCGCCACCTTGACCGGGGTTCGGTGCCGCGCCGGGCGTAGGAGCTGCCGCGCGGCTGCCCGCAGGTGCTGCGCCGCTCGTGAACTGCCGCAGTAGATCTTCGAGGCCACCGATGCCGGCAGGGTTGCCGGCCCCGTCACGCGATGGCGCGGTTTGCTGGCCGCCGCCGAGGAGCTGGCCGAGGAGGTCTTCGAGTCCGCCGCGAGACTGGGCTTGCTGGGATTGAGGGGAACTAGAGGCTGCGCCCCGAACCATCATCTCAAGTAGGCTCTTCGCATCGAACATGGTCTCATACTCCCGCTACTGACCCGAGCAGTGTGCGCACCGTGTTACTCCCATCTATCGGGTATTACGGTAGGGTTTTGAAGAAAAACACCTATTCTGCCGCCATGGGGCGCTGGCCCGCATGGCCAGGCACGGGCAGGTCGAGTGAAGGCTGACGGTCATACGGGGACTCAGCCGACGCCGGGGTCCGCGGCTCCTCACCCGGACCGACGAAGCGGCCGAAGGTCCACCACATGAACCGCGAGACATCGTCCATCACTGCGAACACAGCCGGCACGAAGAGCAAGCTGAGCAGTGTCGAGGACAGGAGGCCGCCGATGACCGCGACCGCCATCGGCACGCGGAATTCGCCACCGTCGCCGGAGTTGATTGCCGCCGGGATCATGCCGCCGACCATGGCGATGGTCGTCATGATGATCGGGCGGGCGCGCTTACGCCCGGCATCTACGATGGCTTCGGCGCGACGTACGCCTTTAGCCATTTCCTCGACGGCGAAGTCGACGAGCAGGATCGCGTTCTTGGTTACGATGCCCATGAGCATCAGGATGCCGATGACGACCGGCAGACTGACGGGCTCGCTGGTGAGGTAGAGCGCGAAGATGGCACCGCCGATCGATAGTGGCAGCGAGAACAGGATCGTGATCGGCTGAAGGAAGGAGCCGAAGAGCAGCACGAGCACCGCGTACATCATCATGATGCCGGCGCCCATGGCTTGCGCGAAGCTCTGGAAGACCTCTGCCATGACTTCGGCATCACCGAACTGGCGAACCTCGACGCCGGCCGGCAGGTTCTGCGCCGAAGGCTGTGCGAGCACGGCTTTGAGCGCGTCACCAAGCGGCGTCTCTCCGGCGAGATCGGCGCCGATCACCACCTGGCGTCGGCGGTCATAGCGGCTGATGGCGGTCGGGCCCTGGCTCATATTGATGTCGGCAACGACATTGAGCGGCACGGCGCCACCGGACGCGGTTGGAACCTTGAGGTTCTCGAGCGTGCCGCGTTCGCCGCGTGCGTCTTCCATGAGCTGGACGCGGATCGGGATCTGCCGGTCGTCGATGTTCATCTTCGCGAGGGCAGCCGGAACATCGCCGATGGTGGCGATGCGGACCGCCTCCGAAATGGTCTCGGTCGAGACACCGAGATCGGCTGCAAGCTCGGTGCGCGGCACGACAAGCAGCTCCGGTCGGTCGAGCTCGGCCGTCGAGACGACGTTGAGCAGCATCGCGTTGCCGTCTTTATCGACGACGCGTTTGGCTTCCGACGTCAGGCCTGCGGCAACGCGATCGACCTCGTCGCCTTCGCGCCCCGTCACGACGACGGTGAAAGCGCGCTGCCCGTTGTCGCGCAGGAACCAGTACCGGATGTCGGGAACGTCCGAGAGCTCGGCGCCGAGGGACTCTGTGATGGTGAGCTGTGTGTCCTTGCGCTTGGATTTCGGGACGAGATTGATCGTCAGTGTCGCCTTGCGCACCTCGGCGCCGGAGCCGAGCACCTGACCGCCCGTTACGAGCACGCTGACAACTTCTGGCCGGCGCTTGATGCGCTCGGTGAGTTCATTCGCAAGGCGCCGCGTGTCGTCGAGCCGCGATCCGGGCGGCAGCTCCACGGCAAGCAGTATGCGCCCCGTGTCGTCGGTGGGAAGGAAGGCGGACGGCAGCAGGAAGAAGCTGCCGATTGAGGCCGCAAAGATCCCGAGGCCTGCTATGAGTGTGAGGAAGCGATGGCGCACCGACCAGCGCGCGACACGCGTGTAAGCGCGCAGCCAGCGCGGCTCATGATCATTGTGCGGACGTGGCCGCAGGAAGTACGCGGCAAGCAGTGGTGTCAGCAAGCGGGCGACGATCAGCGAGAAGAACACCGCGATCGAGACCGTGAGGCCGAACTGCTTGAAGTACTGGCCGGCGATCCCGCCCATGAAGCTTACAGGCGTAAAGACCGCAACAATCGTGAATGTTATCGCGATGACCGCGAGGCCGATCTGGTCCGCGGCGTCGAGCGAGGCGCGGTAGGGCGGTTTGCCCATGGCCATGTGACGCTCGATGTTCTCGATCTCGACGATGGCGTCGTCGACGAGGATGCCGGTGGCGATCGTGATGGCAAGCAGGCTGACGAGATTGAGCGAGAACCCGAGCGCGTGCATGACGAAGAACGCGGGCATGATCGACAGCGGTAGGGCGACCGCGGTGATGATCGTTGCACGCCAATTGCGCAGGAACAGGAAGACGACGATGATGGCGAGCAGGGCACCCTCGATCAACGTCTGCATGGTCGAAGTGTAGGCGCCGCGCACCGCGGTCGTGGTCGTGTCGACCAGAGAGATCTGAACGTTCGGATAGAGCTTGTTGAGTTCGCCGATGGCGTTGTGGACATCGGTCGAGACGGTGGTGTCGCTTGCGCCTTTGGCGCGCGTCACCGAGAAGGCGACGACGGGCTCCTTGTCGACTGCGGCGAAGGCGCGTGGCTCCTCGTAGGAGTCTGTGACGGTTCCAAGCTCGTCGAGCCGTACCTTACGATCGCCGGGAAGAGCGATCATCGTGGCGGCGAGCTTCGCCACCGTTGTCTGGCCAGCGAGCGTGCGGATGGCCTGTTCGCGGCCGCCGATCTCGCCCCTTCCGCCGGCAAGATCGACGTTTGTGGCGCGGAGCTGGCGATTGACATCGCCTGCGGTAATGCCGAGCGAGAGCAGGCGGTTCGGATCGAGCCCGACGCGAATCTCGCGCTTCACGCCGCCCACGCGCAGCACCTCGCCAACACCACGCACACCCTGCAGCGTGCGGACGACGACGTCGTCGACGAACCAGGAGACCTCCTCGGCCGTCATTGCGGGAGCGCGAACGGCATAGGTGACGATCGGAAGGCCTTCGACGTCGAGCCGGGCGACGACCGGCTCCTCGATGGTGCGCGGCAGCTCCGAGCGGATGCGCGCGATGGCGTCCTTTACGTCGTTGACAGCGCGGTCTGTATTCGTCTCTAGGCGGAACTCGATGACCGTGAGGGAAATGCCCTCAGTGACGGTCGACGTGATGTGCTTGACGCCGTTGACGCTCGCGATGGCATCCTCGACGCGCTTCGTCACCTGCGTTTCGAGTTCGGCGGGGGCCGAGCCCGTCTGGTAGATGTGGACCCGGACAATCGGGACATCGATGTTCGGAAAGCGCGTGATCGGCAGCGCCTGGAAGGCGAGAACACCGAGCACCATCAGCACGAGGAAGAGGGTGAGTGGCGGAACCGGGTTGCGTATCGACCACGCCGAGATGTTGAAGTTCATCGCCTAGCGCCCCTCAGCAACAGTGCTGGGAAGAATGACAGGACGGACGCGATCGCCGTTGCGCAGGAACGTGCCGGACTTCGCGACGACGAGCATGCCCTCGGCAACGCCATCGCGGATCTCGATCTTGTCGGCCTCGGCAAGGCCGAGTGTGACCGGCCGAGTTGCGACGGTGTCGTTCTCGACGATCTGCACGCTGGCGCCGGATTTGCCGAACAGTACTGCCGAGCGCGGGACTGCGAGCCCCGTGCCGCGGGCGACGATGACCTCGCCGCGGGCGAATGTGCCGATGCGCAAATTCGGGTCCTTGCCGAGCAGGATACGCACGCGGCCAAGCCGCGTCGCAGGGTCTACGGCCGGCGAAATCAGCCGCACGGTGCCTTCGACCTCGCCATTGCCGGGAATGGCGATGCGCGCCTTTTGGCCGACGGCGAGGCGGACGACATGCGCCTGCGGCACCTCGGCATCGAGCTCGATCTCGCCCTTCTCGATCATGCGGAACATTGGCTCCTGCGATACGAGCGCGGCGGTGGCGCCAATGCGGGCGCGACGGTGGCTGATGACGCCGTCGGCAGGTGCGGTGACTTCGGTCTTCGAGCGCCGCCACAGTAGCTCGCGGCGCTGTGCCTCGATGCTCGCGCGATCGGCCTCGGAGGCCTTTAGCCCATCGCGGGCGGCGACGAGCTG
>LNFM01006083.1_pt1 | contig 20143 bp, 17 predicted proteins | sample 596031 | NCBI WGS metagenome assembly LNFM01 (sample SAMN04254537, study PRJNA301005) | activated carbon metagenome | isolation source: dual media filters at the Ann Arbor, Michigan drinking water treatment plant | place: USA: Ann Arbor | reverse complement strand
CTGCTCAACATGGACTATCGGTCCGGCGTTCCGGCGGCGCACGTGATCTGGCAGCACGACCACGAGCTGCTCGAGACCGCGCGCGGCTTCTACCGACGCCTCGAAGAGCGCCTGGCGGGGCTCGACTGGCCGACGCTCTCGCGCAGGCTCGAAGAGAGCGCGCCGCCCGAGGGCTTCGACGCGGCGCTGTGGGAGCGCGTGCGCAGCGCGCACCAGGGCTATCAGCTCGGCCTCGAGCTGCTCGACCTCTTGCCGCTCGTCGCCGACCGCGCGGGCTTCTTCGAGCTTCGGATCGACGACGAGCTCGAGGTCGTCATTCCGTCGCGGCTCTTGGACACGACGCTCCAGTCGAAGATGAAGCGCGTGCTCTCTCCGCCGCCCGCGACGCGCGCCAACGAGGTGGTCGCGTCGTCGGGGGGCATGTTCTATCTGCAAGAGGCGCCCGATCGACCGCCGTTCGTCGAGGTCGGAACGCACTTCGACGCCGGACAGCCGCTCTACATCATCGAAGTGATGAAGATGTTCAACAAGGTCCTCGCGCCGTTCGCCGGAACGATCGACGAGGTGCTCGTGCCCGGCAACGGGACGATCGTTCAGAAGGGCCAGCCCCTGTTTCGAGTGACCCCGGACGTCAGGGTCGTCGAAGAAGACCCCGCGGCGAAGACCAAGCGGCTTCGGACGAGCACTCAGCGCTTCGTCGACGCGGTGTTCGCGTCCCGCGGCTGAGCGGTCAACCGGGGAGGGGTTTGCTGCGAAACACTTCGACGCCGACGGACTCGCAGTCCGGGTAGACGTCGAGCTTCTCCGCGGCGACGATCGCGGCGTGGATCGACTCGTTGTCGAGCAATGCCGCGGCGATGTCGTCGCAGAGCGTCTCGAGAAGGTTGATGTGGCCTCGACCGATCCGCTCCGCGATCGCAGCGCGAATGATGTCGTAGTCGAGCACCTCGCGGAGCTGGTCGGACTTGGGCGTCGACCGCTCGAGCGGAACGAACAAGTCGACGCTGAAGCGCACCCGCTGCGCGCCGTGCTTCTCGCTGTGATTGACGCCGATTCGCACAGCGACGTCGTATCGACGCAAGAACACCCGCCGACATCGGGTCACGAAGAACTCTGGAAGTCCGCTCAGCATCGTTGGGGCCGTGCGTTCTCTATACTATTTACCGCCTGTGCTACTCACGACGAACAGTGTCTTCGATCTCGGCGGCGCTCAACGAAGGTAGACGTTCAATCCGATGCACCAGGTACTGGCAGACCTCGTTTCGCTTCTCGCCCTCGAGCGGCTCGACCGTGATCGTTTTCGGGGGACATCGCAGAACCTCGGATGGGGCGCGATCTTCGGCGGACAAGTCCTCGGACAGGCGCTCTCCGCCGCGACGCAGACGGTCGAGGCCGATCGCGCTGCGCACTCGCTGCACGGGTACTTTCTGCGCGCGGGCGATCTCAATCGACCCATCCTCTACGACGTCAGTCGCCTGCGCGACGGAGGCTCTTTCTCCGCGCGGCGCGTGACAGCCATTCAAGACGGAGACGCGATCTTCTGCCTGGACGCCTCGTTTCAGAACGAAGAGCCCGGCTTCGAGCACCAGGACACGATGCCCGAGGTGCCGTCGCCCGACACGCTCAAGTCCGAGCGCGAGATGGCGCTCATGCTCGCGGACTACCTCCCCTCCAAGGTGCGCGCCATGGCGACCGCTGAGCGGCCGATCGAGATTCGCCCGGTGGAGCTGCGCAATCCCCTCAAACCCAAGAAGACCGCGCCGCTTCGCAACCTCTGGTATCGCGCGATCGACCGGCTGCCGGACAACGTCGCGCTCCATCGCTATCTGCTCGCGTACGCGTCGGACTTTTCGTTTCTCGGGACGTCGATGGACCCGCACGGCGTCAGCTGGCTCACGCCGGGAATGCAGGTCGCCTCCCTCGATCATTCGATGTGGTTTCACCGCCCGTTTCGCATGGACGAGTGGCTGTTGTACGTCGTCGATAGCGCATCGGCGTCCGGCGGTCGCGGCCTCGTTCGCGGGAGGTTCTTCGCGCAAGACGGTCGGCTCGTCGCCTCGTGCATGCAGGAGGGATTGATCCGTCAGCGAGCCAACAAGGCTCCCGCGAAGCCCGCCGACGTCGACCCCGCGGACAAGAGCGGCTGAGGCGCTCGCGCCGACGCCCGACGCGAGCGACACCGTCGCCTACGAGCTGCGGCGAGCGTCGCGTGCGAACGGCCACTTCATTTGCGCCCACAGCCCCGAGGGCATCGGCTCGTCCACGCCGAACTTCGTCGGAAGCTGTCCGTTGGGCATGTGGTAGGTGCCGAACAGCAGGTCGATCACCGCGAAGAGACCGGCGAAGTTCTTGTCCCGCGCTGCGGGCTCGCTCGAGTGGTGCCAGCGGTGAAACACCGGCGACGCGATGACGTACCGCAGCGGTCCGAAGGTCCACGGAAGCTCCGCGTGCAGCACGAGGGCGTACACCGCGATCAGCGGCGCGGCCCACGCCAACGTGTCGAGCGGAAATCCGATCGCGATCACGACCCACCCCTGCGCGACGCGCGGCAGCACCTCTGCGACAGGGTGATTTCTCGCGGCCGAGAGCCAGTCCAAGTGCTGGCTCGAGTGGTGAATCGCGTGCGCGCGCCACAGCGGCGCGCGGTGCATCGCGCGGTGCATCCAGTAGCCCACGAAATCAACGACGAGCAGCGCGAGCAACGCCCGCGCCCACCCCGAGAGCGCCAGCACCGGACCGTGCCCCGCGGCCAGCATCGCGAGGGGACGGCCGCGAAGCACGCTGACGATCACCGAGAACGGCAACAGCGCCGCGATGACCATCCACTTGCTCGCAGGGTTGAACACCCACGCCTGCGCCAGCCAGTACGCGAGGTCTGTCCCGCGAGCGCGAAGCCGCGGCGGCCTCGCGCCGTACCTTCGCTCGACGTACCCGAGCGTGGCGGAGAGAAAGAGGACGACCAGCAGCGGTCCGAGGATGTAGCCCAAGAGCTTGCATAGACACCCTAGCGCTGCTCGCCACGGTATGCTCGTCGGGATGCTGACGGCGATCGATGTGCGCTCGAAAATCCCTGAAGTGCGCGGACTTCCGGGGATCGGCTGCGTCCCTTGGATGCTGCGCGACGGGCCTGGCTTCTTGCTTCGAGAGGCGAGGACGCACGGCCCGTTGTTTCGAGTGAAGCTCGGGCCGGGTGGGCTCCTCGTCGTGGCGCACCCACGCGATCTGCGTGTGATCCTCCACGATCAGGCGAAGGACTTCGTCCGCGGCAACACCGTCGACCTCGTGCGCCCGCTGCTCGGCAACGGGCTGCCGTTATCGGACGGAGACTTCTGGCTCAAGCAGCGGCGCACGATGCAGCCGGCGTTCAACCGCGGGCACATCGCGCTGCTCGCCGAGAAGATGGCCGCGGTGTGCGAGAGGAGGCTCGCGGACATCCCCGTCGGATCGACCACCGACGTGCATCGATTCTTCACCCACCTCGCGCGGGACGTGATCGTCGAGACGATGTTCTCGGACTCGGTGGCGAGCGAGACCGATCGGCTCGACGAAGCTTTCTCAGCGGTGAGCGAGTTCGCCGGGAGCCGGGCCTTCTCTCCGGTCAAGGTTCCGCTCGAGTGGCCGCTCCCCTCGAACACACGATTTCGAGAGGCGATCTCGACGATCGATCGCGTCGTGGCCTCGATCGTGAAGCGTCGTCGCGACGGTGAGTGCAAAGGCGACCTGCTCGACGCGCTGCTCGACGCGGTCGACCCCGAGACGGGCGAGGCGATGGCGCCAGAACACCTGCGCGACGAGCTCGTCACGATCTTCTTCGCCGGTCACGAGACCACGGCCAACATGCTCACCTGGGCGTGGGTCGAGCTGTCGTCGCACCCCGAGTGGTCCCATCGCATGCGAGACGAGATACTCGCGCTCGCCCCAGACCGCGCGCTCGACGCCAACGACTTGCCCAACCTGCCGATCACCAACGCCGTGCTGCGAGAGGCGCTGCGGTTGCATCCGCCCGCGTGGATCTTCGCGAGGCAGCGACTCGAGCCCTGCACGATTCGCGGCTTCGACGTGCGAGCGCGCGAAGTGCTGCTGTTGAGCCCGTACGTGACGCATCGGCTCGAAGAGTTCTGGCCCGATCCAGATACGTTCGACCCGCAGCGCTTCCTCGACGGCAATCCGATGACCCTCGGCGGCGGTCGAGAGATGCACTACCTGCCGTTTGGCGCGGGACCGCACGTGTGCATCGGCAACTTCTTCGCGATCACCGAAGGCGTGATCGCGATGGGCGCGCTCGCGCGACACGCGCGCCTCGCGATCATCGAGCCCTCCCGCGTCCGATCGGTGATCGCCGCGACGCTCACCGCAGGCAACACCGCGGCGCGCGTCGAGCGGTGGTGAAGAGCATCAACCGAAGACGGTCGTGTTGTTCTTCGCGATCAAGCACTGAACGTACGGCGCGAGGTGCGCCTCGGGGATCTGCCACGCCTGCGACAGCTGGTTGAGCATCGCGGTCTCTTGCGGCGCGAGAAAGCCGTCGCCCATCGCGAGGTCCGCTGCGTTGAGCAGCGCGCAGAGCTTCTGCTGCGGCGACAAGAGCTGCGCGCTCTGCTGCAAGAACATCGGAAACGCCGTCCGCCGCGTGTACGCGAGCGCCGCGTCGAGCACCGGATCCTCGGGGATGACCTTGAAGATGTCGCCGCGCTCGTTGGGGTCGAGGTGGCCGTCGCTGGCGGACAGATAGATCATCGTCGCAGCGAGCGCCACCTTCGGCGTGAGCGCGATTTGTTGGCCCTGAAATCCGTCGAACATTCCCATCGCTGTCCTCCATCGGCGCTCACTCGAGCGCGGTCTTGGCTCGGCGCCGCGCACAATCGGCAGAGCGAGACGTCGTCGTCGCGGAGCATCCGCGCGACGAGCGTGCGCCGTCAAGACCGGCGATCGAGAGGGACTCTCGTGACAGACAACGTCCAGCAGCAAGCGTGCCGCGATCGTTGGGGCGTGCCATCATCCGCGCACTCGAGGCTTTGCAGGCGCAACGCGCGACGTGCGTTGGTTGCGAGCCGATCATCACACGAGGTCTGTCCAGTCATGTCCAACGCTCCGGTCAACGGCCCACCGCCGGTTCGAACGATCGCCTTCAACTCGATGCCAAGCACGACGCGGCAACGCTTCGTCGACGTGGTCTCGGGACGGTCGGCGCAGAAGCCGATTCTGTCTCAACCGTCGCTGACGGTCGGAGGCGGCATCGGGTGGCTTCTGCTCTCGGTGTTTTGTGTGTTCGTCGTGCTCGCCACGATGGCGTCCGCCTCGCAGGGCCGCTACTCGAGCTCGTGGATCGAGGGCGTCGCGGGCCTTGTGTTCATCGCGTCGACGCTGTGGCTCGCGATCTTCGGCGTGTTTGCTGCGGTCAAGCGCTTCAACACCAAGGGCGCGCTGCCGTTTCAGGCGGGCAAGTACCTGTTCGCGACGGACCTCGTCGTGGCCGAGAGCGATCAGGTCACGCTCGTCCCCATGGGGCTGATGAAGAACTTCAACGGAGTTCACCAGCACTACAACGGCGTCTATACGCACACGGATCTGCACTTTCACTTTCAGGGCTGGGGCACCGCCACCTTCGCCGTGAAGGGAAAGCACCTCGCCGAGCAGGCGCTCGACGAGCTCGCGGCGATGACCCGCGCGATGGGCGAGGCCGCGAAGAACAAGGACATGCGTCGCCTTCGCGAGCTCGACGTGTTTCACGACGCGTTCGCGTCGGGAGTCATGGACAAGCCGGGCCTCGCGGGGCTCGACGCGCTCGTCGCCGAGCAGAGCAACGCGCAGGCGAGCGGCCCCCTCGCGCGAGAGATCCCCAAGTTCTTCAAGTGGGGCTGGGCGGCGTCTTTGCTCGCCGCGATCGTGAGCGCGTTGCCCGCGTGGGCGCTCGCCGCGAGAGCCGGCGATCGCGAGCGGCTCGCCAACGCCATCGGGCCTTACTCCAGCACCTATCAGCTCGAAGATTACGTTCGTCGAGGCGGAGACGAGACCGACCTCGTGGCGACAGAGATCGCTCCGTTGACGGTCTATCGTGAGGCGCTTCGTCAAAACAGCGTCACGTCCCTGCGCGACTTCGTGCGGACCAACCCCAACTCTCGCTACGCCGCCGAGGCGCGCGGGCTCATTCGAGAGACCTTCGTTCGCCTGCGTCGTCGCTTCGAAGAGCAAGCGGCGGCCGATCCGCAGATGCGCGGATTCATGACCTCGCTCCTCGGCTACCTCGAGACCAACGACGCTCCGTTGGTCTCTGTGCGCTTTCGGCCGCCGACGTCGGACGCGCTCTCGCAGATCGACGCGCGGCTCTCGACGGAGGGTCGACGCGCGACTGGGGGACGCGACGTCGTCTCGATCGCGCCGCACTTCACGCTGGCCTCGAGCGGCCCACGCGAGCGCGAGATCACCCAGAACCTCGGGCGCGGGTTCGGCGCAGTGTTTCCCAACGACGTCGTCCGTCTCCAGGACGGCGCGCGCATCGACGGCGAGTCACCCACGACCGTGACCGAGCCGACCATCGAGGTCGCGTACGTCGTGCGTCCCTCCGGGTCGTTCTACTCGCTTCGGAGCGGCAATCGCGCGTTCGTCGGAATCGTCGTCGACTTCACGGTCCTGATGCGCGTTCCGGGCGCGCCGCAGACGTTTACGTTCACGACCAGCGTCCAGCCGCCGGAGCGCTTCTCGTTTAGCTACGAGACCTACGGCAGCGCCGCTGGCGGTCCGAGCGACGGTCGCGTGTACAGCGTGATGGCCGAGCGCGCGTTCGATCAGCTCAGCGCGCACATGGCGGGGGTGTTCTTCCGCGCAGGCACCGACGGGTATCGCTCGCTCCAGGGCACCAACGCCCAAGGCTCGACGCCGAGCGCGCCGAGCGCGCCGAGCGCTGGCGCGACTGAGGTCCAGTGAGCGAGGGATAGGGCGCCGTCGGCCTGGGTCAGGTGGGCCAGAGCGCGGCGCTCGTTCCGCGGACGATTCGCTCGAAGGCGCGGTCGTCTTCGATGCGCCGCGCCAGAACGCGCAGCTCGCGGTCGTACTCGTAGGGGACGATCGGAAAGTCTGTCCCGTACAGGACACGTTCGCTGCGCTGCTCGATCGCTCGCCAGTCGATGCGCTGCTCGAAGTACTCGGCGCACGCCATCGACGTGTCGAGGTAGAGCCCCTCGTATCGATCGACCAGCGCGAGGTACGGCTCGAACTCGTCGAGCCCCAGGTGCGGAACGACGAGCTTCAACGTCGGAATCTCCTGCAACACCCGCTCGCATCGCGTGTGTTCACAAATCAAGTGCGTGTCGACGCCATACGCGTCGCTCGCCGGCGCCCGGCCGCAGTGCACCACCGCTGGGCAGCCCGCGGCGGCGCACTCGCGCAGGATGGCGATCACCCGCGGATCGTCGATGGGGGTCTTCTGCACGTGGCAGTGCAGCTTGATCCCGCGAAGCCCCATGGGGCCGAGCGCCTCGCGCACGATGTCGAGCGCGTCGCTGTCCTCGGGGGATACAGTCGCCATCGGGACCAGGCCCGCGTGCGCGTCGCCGAGCTGCCTGGCGAACGCGTTGAGCGATCGCGCGATGCCCGGTTTGTGCGCATACACCAGGCTCACGGCTCGCGTGACTCCGCTGGCGCTGAGGGCGCTCACGGTCTCTTCGGCGTTGGCGCGAAAGCGAATCTTCCACGCGTGCTCGTCGAACCAGCGCCACAGCGCGCGATAGATCGCGTCGGGCCAGAGGTGCACGTGCGCGTCGGTCACCCCGTCGAGGAGCCTTCGTCGCCGACGGTCCGCTTCGCGCGCGGCTCCAACGACGTCGCCGTCGCCGTCGAGCGGACGGGGATCGGGGACCTCGATTCGCCTGGCGATCGCGCAGCACGGCGTGAGCGTCTCTGAATCGGTGTTCATTCTTCGCCTACCGTACACCGCATGAGCCGCGGCCGCGGGTTGCGCTATCGTGTGGCTCGCGTCGAGCGCGGTCGCTCGCCGGCGAGCGGCCCGCCAACAGAGCGGGTCGATGATCGATGGATTGCACGCTTTCATGACTACGAATCGCGCCGCCTTCGTTGCTCCAGACCCGCTGCACGCGCTCGTCGACGCGCTCGAGAGCGGGCGCTCGACCTTCGCGTGGGCGCTCGAACACGCGTCGGCCGGCGATCCGCTACCCGCGCTCTGGGATCGATGCGAGGACCCCTTCGTGATGCTCTGCCTCGCCGCGCACGTTCGCGTCGCCGAGACGTCTCGCGCGCTGCTCGAGGCATCGACGGACGAGCGAACCTATCCCCACGCGAGAGACTGCTTGAGCAGCGCGGCGCGCGCGCTCGGGACCGGCGCGATCCGCGAAGCCGAGAGCTGGGTCAACAGCGCGGTGGTGCACTTTCCCGGACGAGGGTCGGCTCGTCCGCAGCCCGAGAAGGGACGCGCCGTGAGCGCCGCGATCTGCGACGCGATTCGCAAGCACGTCTCTCTCGAGCTCGCGCTGCTGTCGCGCTGAAGCGCCGGTCGCTCGATCGGGTCGGGTCACTCGATCGGCGCGAAATCGCCTCGAAGCGCGGTCTACAGACCCGCGTCGATGTTGCCGGCGTCCGCGACGACCTGCACCCGAACGACGCTGGATGCGGGCGTGCGCCGCACCCCTGCCTGCTCGCTCAGACGAAGGACGGTGTCGCGCTCGACCTGCAGACGACGCTCTGCCGCGATGCGACCACGGATCCAGTCGGCGCTCTCTTCGAACGTGCGATCGATCGCCGCGCGCTTGTCGACGAGCCGCACCATCCAGTAGCCGCGGCGGCCTCGATAGCTTCCCTGAACGGGCTCGGGCGTCACGTCCCCTTCGTCGCGGAGCGAGAAGGTCGCTCGGCGAAGCGCGTCGTCCAGGTCGTCTCGAGACTCCGTGATGTCCGCGAACTCGTACTCGGCGCGGATGATCTCGTCGTCCGTCGTGAGCTGACGGGTCAACTCGCGAAACGCCCGGCGGAGCTGCGGCCGATCGAGCCTCGACCATCGACGGGTCTCGCGCTGCAGCCGAGAGAGGTCGCTCGTGAAGAGCACCGCGACGCGTCGGCGCTCGGGGATGTGAAAGCGAAACGCGTTGGAGTCGTAGAACGCCCGCGCTTCTTGATCGGTGACCCGCAAGGAATCGGCCGTCGGATTGAGCACCGTGGCCCGCAGCCGCCCGATCAACGCGCGCTCGATCGCGGCGCGCACAGCAGGGTCATTCTCGAGCCCGCGACGTCGGGCCTCGGCGGCCAGCAAACGGTCGGCGACGATGCGATCGACGATCCCCTCGAGCGCCGCCGGATCGCTGGCGAACCGGCGCTGCTCGAGCTCGTTGCTGTCTCGAACGCGGTCGAGGACTTCGCTCGCCGTGACGCTCAACCCGCGACCGGTAGCCACGGCCGTCGTCGCCGGGGCAGCAGCCTGCACGACGACCGACGTTCCCGTTGTGTCGGGCGTCGAGGCGTCGATCAGCCACGGGATTCTGCCCAACGGAATGCCGCCGTCGAAATACGGCCGCGACTGCGCGCTCGCCGAACGTCCGCCGGCCGCGACGGCAGCCACGACGAGCGAGGCGCCCGCGAAGGAGAGCAAGAGTGGTGAAATCCGACGCACGCTGGTCTCGAGTTGAACGAATCAGCGCGGGATTTTCTTCGCGTCTTCGAGAAACTTCGCGAGGCCGATGTCCGTGAGCGGGTGCTTCGCGAGCTGCTCGATCACTTTGAACGGAATCGTGCACACATCGGCGCCGAGCGTCGCGCTCTGCACCACGTGAATCGGGTGCCGAACCGAGGCGACGAGCACCTCGGTCTTGTAGTGATAGTTGCGGTAGATCGTCACGATCTGCTCGATGAGCAGCATGCCGTCCTCGCTGGCGTCGTCGAGGCGGCCGACGAACGGCGAGATGTACGTCGCGCCGGCCTTGGCCGCGAGCATCGCCTGCGTCGGCGAGAAGCACAGGGTGACGTTGGTCTTGATCCCCTCGTCGGTGAGCGTGCGGACCGCCTTGAGGCCCTCGACGATCAACGGGACCTTCACGACGATGTTCTTGTGCATCTTCGCCCACTCGCGGCCCTCGCGGACGATGTCGTCATACGACGTCCCGAGCACCTCTGCGGAGATGGGGCCGTCGACGAGCTCGCAGATCTCTTTGACGACGTCGACGTACTTTCGCCCGGTCTTGGCGACGAGCGACGGGTTGGTGGTGACGCCGTCGATGGCGCCCATCCGCGCGGCCTCGCGGATCTCATGGGTGTCGGCCGAGTCGATGAAGATCTTCATGGCGCCTCCCGTGTATTCTTGTTGGGCGTCGGAGTCCAGAGCGGTACCGCCCACCCGGCCGTCGACAAGGTCGCCAATGCCTACGCTCGGCGGGGAGGCATGCGGTATAAGCGCGCCATGGACAGGCCCCTCGCGCTCATCCTCGACTTCGGTTCTCAGTACACGATGCTCATCGCGCGGCGAATCCGCGAGCTCGGCGTGTACTGCGAAATCCTACCGTGCACCGTCGGCCTCGAGCGGGTGCGCGCGATTCGGCCGCGCTGCGTGATCCTGTCCGGCGGCCCCTCGAGCGTCTTCGACGAGGGCGCGCCCAGCTTCGATCGCGCGCTGTTCGAGCTCGGCGTTCCCGTCCTGGGCATCTGCTACGGCGAGCAGCTGACAGCGCACCTTCTGGGCGGCAAAGTCGAGAAGGCGGCCGAGCGCGAATACGGCCCCGCGAAGGTGACCGTCCACAAGAACAAGGGGATCCTCGCGCGCTTCTACGCGGACGAGTCGCTCGACGTGTGGATGTCCCACGGAGACCGCGTCATCGCGCTGCCCGACGGCTTCGAGGTCCTCGCGACGAGCCCGCATTCGCCCTTCGCCGCGGTCGGAGACGACGTTCGACGAATCTACGGCGTGCAGTTTCACCCAGAGGTTCATCACACGCCGCGCGGCAAGGACGTGCTCGCCGCGTTCTTGTTCGACGTCGCGCAGATGAGCTCGGACTGGAGCGCTGGCGTGTTCGTCGACGAGGCGATCGCGAAGGTTCGCTCGCAGGTGGGCGGAGGTCGCGCGATCTGCGGTCTGTCTGGAGGCGTCGACTCCTCGGTGGCCGCTGTCCTCTGTCACCGCGCGCTCGGCGGTCGTTTGACGTGCGTCTTCGTCGACAACGGACTCTTGCGCAAGGGCGAGCGCGAGCAGGTCGAAAACGTGTTTCGCGAGCAATTCGCCTTGGATCTACGCGTGATCGACGCGAGCGAACGGTTTCTTCGCGAGCTGCACGGCGTCACCGACCCCGAGAAGAAGCGCAAGATCATCGGCAAGGTGTTCATCGACGTGTTCGACGAGGTCGCGCACTCGATCGAAGGCGTCACGCACCTCGTGCAAGGAACGCTCTACCCCGATGTGATCGAGAGCGTGTCCTTCAAGGGCCCGAGCGCCGTCATCAAGAGCCACCACAACGTTGGCGGGCTCCCCGAGCGGATGAAGCTGTCGCTCGTCGAGCCGCTGCGCGAGCTCTTCAAAGACGAGGTGCGCGCGGTCGGAGAGGCGATGGGCCTGCCGCGCGAAGTCCTCTGGCGACACCCGTTTCCCGGACCGGGGCTCGGCATCCGGTGCCTCGGCGACCTCAACAAGCAACGGCTGGACGTGCTTCGCGCGGCGGACGCGATCGTCGAGGACGAGCTGCGAAAAAACGGCCTGTACGACTCGGTCTGGCAGTGCTTCGCGGCGCTTCTCCCGGTGCGTTCGGTGGGCGTGATGGGCGACGAGCGCACCTACGACGAGTGCATCGCGATCCGCGCTGTGACGTCCGTCGATGGAATGACCGCGGACTGGGCACGCCTCCCGTACGACGTCCTCTCGATCATGTCGTCGCGAATCATCAACGAGGTTCGCGGCGTCAATCGCGTCGTGTACGACATCTCGAGCAAGCCGCCCGCGACGATCGAGTGGGAGTGATGCGATCGCTCCTTGCGATCGCGCTCGCGCTGGCCGGATGCGCGACGGGCAACAGCAATCGCGGCACGCGAAGCACCGTCGCGTATCGATTCGTGTGCTCTCCGAGGGACGCCACGCTCGTGGTCGACGAAGAGAACATGGGGCAGTGCATCCTGTGGGAGCAGCGATGGCTCGGCCTCGGCCCAGGCACCCACCGCGTGCGCGTCGAGCGCGAGGGCTATCTGCCCAACGAGTCCGAGATCCCGGGGCAGGGACCCAGGGGGACGATCCGGATCGAGCTCCGCGAGCGACCCGAGTAGCGCCGCAGGGCGGTGATCGATTCGAGATGGAGCCAAAAGCCCCGCCGCCCCCGCGGGTTCTTCGCGACGACGCGACCGTTCACAGATCGAGCGGCTCGCCCTCGTCGCTCCACGCGCTGACCCACGCGCCCGATCGCTCGGCGTGCTTGTTGAGCGCGGAGTAGTACGGGTGCCGCGCCATGAGCGCGCCGTCGCCGAGCACGAGCAGCGATCGCTTTGCGCGCGTGATCGCGACGTTCATCCGTCGCACGTCCGCGAGAAAGCCAATGTCGCCGAGGTCGTTCGAGCGAACGAGATCCACGACGATCACGAGCTTCTCGCGGCCCTGAAATCCGTCCACTGTCGAGACCTCGAGCCCGCTCGACAACAGGTCGTCGAGCGCGTCTCGGATCCAGCGCACCTGCGCGTTGTACGGGGTAATCACACCGATGTCCGACGGCGCGACGCCGCGAGACACGAGCCTTCGCACTTCGGCGGCGATGCGCGCGGCGTTGCTCGGGTTGCGCGTCGAGGGATCGTCGCCTTCGCGCTCTTCGTCCCAGCCGCGACCCGCGCTGTCGAGCAGCACGAACGGGCCGGGCCTCGCTTCGTCCGCGCGAATGCTGGGGAGCTCTTCGAGCCTCGCGGCGGCGACCTCGGGCGCCGCGACGAGCTGCCCGCTGTAGGTCTGCGCGTTGGGAAAGGCCATCAAATCTGCGTGCATCCGATGCTGAACCCGCAGCAGCGTGACCAGCGACGAGGCGTGGCTCCCCGCGGCGAGGCGCTCGAACAACGTCGACGAGAGCCCGTCGTCGACAGCTTCTTTGGAGATCACCGTCGGAGGGAGCTGAAACGGATCTCCGGCCATCACGACCTTCGTCGCGCGCAAGAGCGCGACGAGCGCGATGGGGTCGGGCGCCTGCGTCGCTTCGTCGAGAACGACTCGGTCGAACGCGAGCCCGTCGAGCTGCCATGCGTCGGCGCCCGCTGCCGTCGCGGCGATCACCGAAGCGTCCTGAAGGATGTTCTTCTGCGCGTCCTTGGTGGCGCGTCGCGCGCTCGCGAAGAGGCCGTTGATCTCGCTCTTGGCCTGCGCGCGCTCTTCGCGCGAGACGGCGCCGCGCTTCATCCGCTGAGCGAGGCGGTGGCGAAGCGCCTCGGCCTCGCGGATCCACCCGTCGGCGAGCTTCGCAGAGTCAGCCTTCTCGAGCCGAGCGTCGAGCGTGTGCGCCTCCATGTCCACAGAGACGCGCGCTGGATGGCCGATGCGCACCAGCGAGACGCCCGCGCGCACGAGTCGTTCGGCGAGGTTGTCGACAGCCGTGTGGCTCGCCGCGGTCACGAGCACGCGCTCTCCTCGCGCCGCCGCTTGCCGGACGAGCTCTGCGAGGGTGCGCGTCTTGCCAGTCCCCGGCGGACCGAGGATCAACGCGAGCTCGCTGCGAAGCGCCCTCCGCACGGCGACTCGCTGATCGGCCTCGAGCTCTGCGTCGAACCACGCGGGTTCGTCGTCGGTGCCCACGGGAGCGAGCGGCGCGGCGAGCGCGAACAGCCTCTCGAATCGTCCGCGCTCTTCGCTGCGAGGCGGCAGCTCGCCGACCGTTCGCATCGCAGAAAAACCGCGGTCGAACGTCACTTCGGGCGCCTCGCGATCGAGTCGAACGCCCGGGTCCCACATCGACTCGGGCGACGAGTCCTCTTCGATCATCACGCCGATGCGCTCTTGCGTCTTTCTCGCGATCACGCCGCGGACGGCGCCCTCTTCGTCCGGCGCGGTTCGCCACAAGACCACGGGATCGCCAGGACCGAGCCGAAGGTCCCGCAGGTTGGCGCCGCGGCCGGGCTTGAACCAGAGCAGCGTTCGATCTCCGGGGGCAGGCGCGTCCTCGTCGAGCGACAATCCCGCCAACGCGATGCCCGCGTCGACGCGCTCGTCGAGCGTCGTTCGCCGTCGCTCTTCGATGAAGCGCTCTCGCGCGGCCTGACGCTCGATCTTCCACGCGCGATCGAGGCGCGCGAGCTCGTCCTGGAGGTTCACGGGTTACTCGAGGGCACGATAGAGGTCGGCGAGCAGGTCGTCGAGGTCTTCGACGCCGACCGCGAGCCTGACGAGCGACGGCGAAATCCCTGACTTTCGTCGCTGCTCGTCGCTCATTCGCGAGAGCGACGACGGGTACATCACCAGCGACTCGACGCCGCCGAGCGACGGCGCCAGCGCGAACAGCTCGAGCTTGCGCACGAACGCGCTCGCCGCGTCGGAGCCGCCGCGCAGCTCGACAGAGACGACGCCGCTGCCTCCTCGCATCTGCCGCTTCGCGAGCTCGTACGAGCGATGTGACGGCAAGAGGGGATAGTGCACGCGCTCGATCGCCGGGTGCTTCTCGAGCGCCTCTGCGATGCCGAGCGCGTTGCGGTTGTGCGCCTGCATCCGAAGCGCAAACGTGCGAATGCCGCGCACGACGAGCCACGCGTCGAAGGGCGAGAGGACTCCTCCCTCTGTGCGAAGGTGCTCCCACGCGCGGGACACCGCGGGGTCGTCTCCTGCAACCACGCCCGCGACGACGTCGGAGTGTCCGGCGAGATACTTGGTCGCGCTGTGAAACACCGAGTGCGCGCCGAGCTCGATCGGCCGCGTGTTGAACGGGCTCGCGAAGGTGTTGTCCACCACCACGCGCACCTCGCGCGCGCGGGCGACCTCGCAGACCGCAGCGATGTCGACGCAGTCGAGCGTCGGGTTGGCCGGCGTCTCGAGCACGATGAGCTTGGTCTCGGGCACGATCGCGTCGCGGTAGTGCGAGGCGTCCGTGCCCTCGGCGAACGACACGCCCACGCCGAAGCGAGAGAGCACGCGCTCGAGCAGGTTGCGCGTGTCCCCGTAGAGCGTCCGCGACGCCACGACGTGGTCTCCCGCCGCGAGAAACGGGACGATCGCCGCGCTCGCCGCGGCCATCCCGCTCGCGAACGCGATCGCGCCGCTGGCGCCCTCGAGCTTCGCGACGAGCTGCTCGAGCTGCTTGTTGTTGGGGTTGGCCCAGCGGCCGTAGAAGTCCTCGGGCGCGCGGGTGTTCGCGGCGTCGATGAGCTCCTCGGCCGTGTCGCGCCGGTACGTCGCGCTCTGCCAGATGGGGGCGACGACGGCGCGCGTTTGATTTCGTGTGCTGTCGCCGTGAATGGCGGTGGTGCTCCAGCCGTGTCGGCGCTCGTCCTCGTCGCTCACGACTTCGTCCACTCCGTGCTCTCGACCACCGGGAGTTGCAGCGCGCGCTCGCGTTCGAGGTCGAGGTTGCCGACGTGCAAGGACAGCGGGCTCTGCACCCACTTGTAGATGCTCTGCGTAAACAGCCGCACAAACTTCTGCACCCACGCGGTGTGCACCGCCGTCGTGTCCGCGGGAAACATCGTGTCGAGCACGGCGACGATCTCGTCGGGCGACATCTTCTCTGCCGCGTAGAGGTGAAAGCACGCGTCGAGCGCGCGAAACGGCATGAGCTCGTCTTCGCCTTTTTGATTGGACGCGAGCTCTGGGCCCGCGGGGGCTTCGAAGCACGCGCGGATCCCCTCGAAGCCCTTGGTGTCGAGCAGGTACTCGAGCAGGTAGATCACCACGGTCTTCGGCACGTTCGCGAGCACGGCGAGCGCGCCCTCGAGGTCGCCGCCGATGGTCGTGTAGCCCATCGCCTTCTCGGACATGTTTCCCGTCTGCAAGAAGAGAAAGCCCGAGGTGTTCGACCAGTTCCACATGCGCTGGCCGCGGAGGCGAGCTTGGATGTTTTGCTTGGTGATCGGCGTGGGATCTTGACCGCCGAGCATGGTCCGCGTGACCTCTTCTTCGCGACCGAACGCCTCTTCGATCGGCACGATTTGAAAGCGCGCGCCGATCTCGTCGCAGATCTTCGCCGCGGCGCCCTGCGTCTGGTCCGACGAGTACCGCGACGGCATGTAGAACGCGTGCAGCGCGTCCTTCATCTGCTCCCTGGTGTAGCGCTTGGACAGGTAGCGATGCGCGACGAGCAGGGTCAGGAGCGAGTCTCGCCCGCCCGAGAGCGCGATGCCGATCCCCTTGAACGCGCGCGTTTTCTCGAAGTAGTCGCCGATGCCCATCGAGAGGGCGTCCAAGAGATCCTCGCAGAAGTCCTCGCGCGCGGTTCGCTTCGGCGCTGCTCCGTTCGGAAGAAAGAAGCTCCCGTTCGGTGGAACCGGGTAGGTCAGCGCCGTTCGATCCGTCGTCGAAGCGCTGACCGCGATGTGCGCGACCTCGCGTCCCGCCGCGGCGCTCTGATGCGCCTGCGCGTCCATCCTCCACGTCGTCGATTCGGTGCGGAGCCTCGCCGTGCGATCGAGATCGACGTTGACCGCCGCCCAGCGCTGGCTGAACCGCTCGAGCTCGAGCAGCGGCCTTCCGTTCGAGAACACGAAGCCGCCGCCGTCGAAGATGAGCCCGTCGTTGGCGCCGACGAGGTTGGCGTACACGAGCGCGCATTGGTTGTCGCCCGATCGTGTCGCCAGCATTTCGCGGCGCGTTCCCATCACGCCTGTGCGAAACGGCGACGCGCTGACGTTGACCACGAGCTCGGCGCCGGCGTAGCACCGGCGGCGCATCGGTCCGTCGGGCGACCAGACGTCTTCGCAGACCTCGAGCGCGAGCGTGCCGAAATCGAAGTCGAACACGAGGTCGCCGAACGGGACGCCGTGCACCGTTGCGCGTGAGTACGGAACGCCCGGCGAGAGCGTTCGAAGCTCGTAGAAGACGTTGTACGTCGGCAGCTTCTCTTTGGGGACGAGCCCCACGATCGCGCCGCGGTGCACGACGGCCGCGCAATTGTAGAGGTGGCCCCGGTGGGCGACGGTCACGCCCAGCACGATGACCATCGCGGTCTCTCGGGTCTCGTTCGCCACGCGCTCGAGCGCGCGCCGCTGCGCCTCGACGAAGCCCCGCCACTGAACGAGGTCCTCCTGCGAATATCCTCCCAGAACCTGCTCGGGAAAGCACGCCACGGTCACGCCGTCGGCGGCCATCTCCCTCGACATGGCGAGCACCCGCTCGGCGTTGCTCTTGACCGACCCGACCGTCGCGTTGATCGCCGCGAGTCCCACTCTCACAAGTCGCATGGTTTGTTCCTGCCAGGACAATAGTGCCCGATTTGCACGCTTGAAGGGGCGTCGATGCGTTGTTGTTCGCCGAGTGGTATTCCTTGCGGTGCGACCGCTCGCGTGGCGAGCTTCGCGTACACCGCAAGGAGAGTCAGCAGATGGAAGACGCGCTTCGCAAGCAGATCCAGGACACGATCGAGGGGCACAAAGTCGTGCTGTTCATGAAGGGCACGAAGCAGTTTCCGATGTGCGGCTTCTCGGGGCAGGTCGTGCAGATCCTGTCCAAGCTCGGCGTCGAGTTCTCGACGGTCAACATCCTCGACGACCCCGCGATTCGCCAGGGGATGAAGGAGTACTCCGAGTGGCCGACCTTTCCGCAGCTCTATGTGAACAAGAAGTTCGTCGGCGGCGCGGACATCGTGCGGGACATGTACACGTCCGGCGAGCTGCAGAAGCTCGTCGCGAGCTCCTGAGAGCTGCGCGCTAGTATTCGTCGCTGTCTCGTCGCTCGCGGCGCCGGTAGGGTCGCGGAGGTCGATCGCCCATGTGGACGATGACGGGCGAGCCGCTCTCGGTGTCGCCCTGAAACACGCCGTGCCATCCGTCGGGGAGGGGAGGGTTGGCCCAGAAGAACAGCCAGCGCGCGTCGTTGGGGGCCATGTTCACGCAGCCGTGTGACATGCGCCATCCCCATTGCTCGTGCCAGAACGCTCCGTGAATCGCGTACGACTCGTGAAAGTACATGACCCACGGGACGTCCTCGATCGAGTAGGGGCCGGCCATCGCCGTGTCGCCGTCCATCGTCGTGGTGATGTGCTTGGAGTAGACGCGGTACTGACCCGTGGGCGTGTTGTAGCGCTCGATCTCGTTGTACGAGCGCTTTCCCGTCGAGACGAGCGTCGCGAACACCGCGCGGTCTCCCTCGAACGCCGTGAGCGTCTGCGTGGCGAGGTCGATATCGATCCAGCGCTCGTCGGCGCGCACCCAGCTCGGGCGCGGTCTCTGGATCGCGATTCCGACGTTGACCTCTTTGACCGCCAGGTTGGGGTCCGCTTCGGTGCGCCAGTAGCGGTTCTCTCCGATCACCACGGGCTCGCTGTTGGCCGCGAGCTGTATGCCGCGGTGTCGCGGGACGCGACGGGTGAGCGAGGCGACGCGGCCGTTGCTCGAGATCGTGTAGAGAAACCCGCTCTGCGAGTTCATGAAGGCGTACGGGACGTGCACGGTGGTGCCGTCCATCACGACGCCGCGAAAGTCGCTCCAACGACCCCAGATCGACAGCGGCCCCGCCGGAACGAGCCCGCCCGACTGCGTCCTCCAGAACGCCGCGTCTGCCTCGCGAGAGCGAATCAGTCGGTCGAGCGAGACGTACATGCCCGTCATCAGCCGGCGAATCACGATTCCGCCGCGGTCGCCCTGCAGGTCGCCGAGCCCGGGACGTCGAGGCCTGTCGTCGTCGTCGTCGTCGCTGTGGCGACGCCTTCGTGATCCGTTGGACTCACTCGAGCCCGACGGTCCGCCGTCTCGTCGCTCGAACTCGAAGCGCCAACCGCGGTTGTCCCGCATCTCTTCTCGCGTGGGAATTTCGCGGAAAGCCGCGGTCCGTCCGTACACGATCGCGTAGCGATACGGCATCCCCGCGTCGAGGTCGGGCTGCGCTGGCCTCAGCTCGTGGCTCTGTTCGGTCCAGGGCGCCGCCAGGGCGCCGCCGACACACACGAATCCTCCCGCCTCGAGCTGATACCAGCCGCCCTCGCGACGCAGCTCTCGACGCACGGGGCAGGTCTCGCGAGCGACGCGCGTTCCCGTCAGGCGAACGATCGTCCCCGCCCGGAGGTAGCCGGCGAGCGGGGCATCCCGTCGCGGCGAGCGGCGAACAGGAACCCACGTCCCCCGCGCGATGATCTGCGTGGGCGGCACGAACGGCTCTTCGACGTCGACCCTCGCGTCGCTGGCTGCGGCGTCGCTCGCCGCGTCGTTCGTGGTGCCGTCGGACGCGTCATCGGCGTCCTCACGATCGGCGTCTCGGGCTGCGGTCGCGGAGGATCGCGCGTCCGGCGCGTTGGCGTGTTGGCCGCACGCGACGAGGGCGAGACAGAGGCTGAGAAGAAACGAGCTCCAGCGAGAGGTCATCATCGAAGCGGCGACGAGAGGTGACGGTTCTTGGCGACGGCGCCCAGCAATCGCGCGAGATTAGTGGCCCCGTCCCCAACTGCAAGCGAGACCGTTACCTCCGCGACCCGAGGCGCACGTCCGTCACAATCGCGCACGGGACGGGTTGACCTCGGGTCGAGAAATCGCCAGTGTACGCGCCCTCGCGACGGACCTCGTCGCGTTTGGGTCGTTAGCTCAATCGGTAGAGCAGCGGACTTTTAATCCGTTGGCCCCGGGTTCAAGTCCCGGACGACCCACCATCCGTCTGAAGATTTCCTGGATTTTCTCAGACATCGAAGGGGCAGCAGAGGAGGGCGGGGCCGCTGTGGATAGCCCTTCACCGTCGATCTTCGATCGCTCACGGCGCTCGCAGCGCCTGTTCGCGCATCGCCGCACGGCACTGCGCTGAGAGCCTTCGTGTCCAGCGCGCGCACTCGCCGCGCTCGCTCGCGCAGTCGCGGAGGTAGTCGCTGCGCGTTCGAGGCGCGAGGTTGCGGCCGTTCTGCCTGACGTCCATGCACTGCGCGATCGAGCCGCCGAGCGCAGCGCCGTCCACCTGGTGTTGCGTCAGGTAGAAGCACTCGCTGAGCAGGGAACCGGATTTCGGTTCGAAAATGCACATCCGCAGGAAAATCAGTAGCGGCGTCAACACCCAAGCGGCAACACGCTCGCCTCA
>LNFM01006082.1_pt1 | contig 20144 bp, 17 predicted proteins | sample 596031 | NCBI WGS metagenome assembly LNFM01 (sample SAMN04254537, study PRJNA301005) | activated carbon metagenome | isolation source: dual media filters at the Ann Arbor, Michigan drinking water treatment plant | place: USA: Ann Arbor | reverse complement strand
GCCGGTCCCTTGTCGAAATGATGCGCACGATTGATTGCCTTCGGCGCGACGGCATTAAATTCCAAAGTCTCACGGAAAAGTTTGATAGCGAAACTGCTCATGGTCGGTTCGCTCTCCAGATGCATGGAGCGATGGCCGAGTACTTCCTCGACCTAAACCGAGAACGAACCATGGAGGGGTTAAAGGCAGCCTTGGCCCGCGGCCAGCTTATTTGGTGGCACCGCCCACGGCGCACGCTGCAATCCGGGGGGTGCACGATCCTGGGCGGTCAGCGGACTCGAGAGATGTCGTTGTCCCGGCAGCTCCGATGACGGGGCCTAAAGTCATTGTGACCGATCCGCTCTATTCTAGCGGAGGTCGCCCGCCTTGAGCGTGTAGGCGTTGTGGCGCCCTTTCGAGTAGGCCTTGCGGGCGGCGTCGTTGATTGAACTGCGTTCGGCGTCGAAGGCCGACAGGCACTCGTCTTCCGAGGGATTGGCACTGCCTTGGTGGCCAGCGCGTCCGCCTCGACGAAGAATGGCACCTGGATCATGCCGTCGTGTCCCATGAAACGAACGGCATTGCGCACCTCGTCGAAGCTGCGGCTGCGATTGGGAAATTCAAGGGTCAAGGCGTCTCTCCATGTCTCGTTCGTGTCTGCCCGCCATCGCGTGGGGGGCGGAATGGGCAGGCCTCGTGCCGTGCGGTCGTGTCGTCGCCCCTGCGTTTGTGGCGCTGCAGTCAGCAAGAATAGCGCTGGATGCAGCCTATCCGGCAATCGGCGGTGACGGATGCCACTGCCACTTCAGGATTTCCGGCATGTCCTGCCCATGGACGCGAATATAGGCGTGGTGCTGCAGCAGCTTTGCTTCCATCGCTTCGCGGACGCTCTGGCGGACGGAAGCCGGCTTCGGCACCCGGTCGACGACGCCCTGCACGAGGTGGAACCGGTCGAGGCCGTTCAGCACGGTCATCCCGAGCACACGTGCGGTTTGTTTCGAAGGGCCTGGCGTGGACTGCCAGCCTGCCAAAGCCGCTCTTGAGCATGGCGGGTACGCATGCTTAGGTGACGGTCCTGCTGCCATCCGGGGGGACTATGATACTAACCCGACAGCTCGTCATTCGGCTGTTCGTTGCGCTTGTCTTGGCCGCCACGTTGCCATTGACGGGCTACGCGACAAGTGCGGCTCGACCGAAGCCCCAAGCGATTGTCTCAACTTGGAACAAGCTAATACTCGAGCTCGTCCGGCATACGCCAACCTATTCACCCCCAGTCGCCAGCCGGTCCTTCGCCTATATCGGTGTGGCCGCATACGAGGCCGTCGCTTCTGGTCCGAGTGCTTTACACACCCTGGCCGGCCAGCTGAACGGTCTAACGCCGGGGCCGCAGAGGGTGCCGGGCCAGGTCTACGACGAGGCGGTGGTGGTGCAAGCTACGCTAGCCAAGATGGTCAAGGACTTGTTCGCCAACACCGGCCCGAGCGGGCAGCGCGCCATGGCTGCACTTGAAGCTAAGCTGGCCAAAGCGATTGCGGCCGATGTGCCGGCCGACGTTGTGGACCGCAGCACTGCCTATGGCCGCGCCGTGGCCCGGCACATTCTCGAATGGTCGCGCAGCGATGGCGGCGCTGTCATCGAAAACATGGGATTCCCGTATGAGTACACGCTTGCCTCCGGGCCAAGCAACTGGGTGCCGACCAACACCGTTGCGCAGCAGCAAAAGCCGCTATTGCCGCAATGGGGTGCCAACCGGACCTTTGCAATGCCCGACGGCAAAGCTTGCGGTCTGCCACCGCCGCCTGAGTACAGTGAGGCGCCGGAGTCAGACTTCTACAAGGAGGCACTCGAAGTCTACAAGACGACCAGCGCGCTTAGCCCCGACCAACGCGCCATAGCCCGCTTCTGGTCGGACGATCCGATGCTGTCGCCTACGCCGCCGGGCCACTGGATGTCTATTGCAATACAAGCGCTGGAACACGAGAACGCCGATTTCGACAAGAGCGTGGAGGTTCTGGCGCTACTTGGCATCTCCACGGCCGATGCATTCATTGGGTGTTGGCACAGCAAGTTCGAGTTCGACCTGCTGCGACCTGTTACCTACATCCACCGGCTAATTGATTCCAAGTGGGAACCCTTGCTGATCACGCCCCCGTTTCCAGAGTATCCCAGCGGACACAGCACGCAATCTGGCGCTGCCGCAGAGGTGCTGACCCACGCCTTCGGTGACACATTTGCTTTTGAGGACACCACGGCAAAGCGCGAGGGCCTGCCCTCGCGCAGCTTCGACAGCTTCTGGGCCGCGGCGCAGGAGGCGGGCATGTCCCGGCTCTATGGCGGCATCCATTTCCGCTCGGCGATCGAGCGGGGGCTAGAACAAGGCCGCTGCATCGGAGCCTATGTGATCGCTCTGAAGACACGGAGATGATCATGTCGGCTCGTCGTATTCTCGAGGCATGCGCGACGCTGATGTTGCTTGCCGCACTGGGTGGCGACCCGTTTGCAGCGGCGGCAGCGGAAGGTCCTGTCGTACCCAGCTTTGTCGAGGAGACGACTTCTGCCGGTATCGACAGCCTTTACTCGGGCGAGTGGGAATACATGGTGGGCGGTGGCGTTGCGGTCTTCGACTGCAACGAAGACGGCTTTGCAGACATGCTCCTGGCAGGAGGCAGTTCACAGGCAAGCTTCTACCGCAATGCCAGCACCGCGGGCGGCACGCTGCGCTTCACAAAAACGCCAAGCGGGCTGGAGATCGACAAAGTCACAGGCGCCTATCCTGTCGACATCGACAGCGATGGCCACATGGATGTCATCCTGCTCCGCGTGGGCGAAAACATCGTCATGCGGGGGACAGGCAGCTGTCATTTCGAGCGTGCGAACGAGAAGTGGTCGTTTGACGGCGGCGATGCTTGGTCGACGGCGCTGGCCGCCACCTGGGAGCGTGACGCAAAGTGGCCTACCGTAGCGATCGGCAACTACATCGACCGCAACGAGGAGATAGCACCGTGGGGGTCGTGTACGGACAACTGGCTGCATCGACCGGCAGTCAATGGCAAGGAGGCCTTTGCTTCAGCCTTGGCTCTGAAGCCGAGCTTCTGTGCCCTGTCGATGCTGTTCACGGACTGGAACCGATCCGGAACACCGTCGCTGCGCATTTCCAACGACCGCGAATACTATGTCGGCGGCGAAGAGCAGCTCTGGAAAGTCGAGCCCAGCCAGCCGCCTGCGGCTTACCTGGATAGCGATGGCTGGAAGCGGCTGCGCATCTGGGGCATGGGCATAGCCAGCTATGATCTAAACTTCGATTCCTACCCAGAATATTTTCTGACAAGCATGGCCGACAACCGACTGCAGACCCTGGCGTCGATTCCAAGGGACGGCCTGCCCAGCCCAACCTTCAAGGAAGAGGCCTATCCTCGCGGCGTCACCGCGCAGCGTCCCTATACAGGCGGCGAACTCAAACCAAGCACGGCCTGGCACGCGCAGTTCGAGGACGTCAACAATGACGGCCTGGCAGACCTGTTCATCGCCAAGGGCAATGTCACCGCCATGCCGGATTTCGCGATGAGGGATCCCAACAACCTCTTGCTACAGACAGCGGGCGGAAAGTTCGTCGAATCCGGTGATACGGCGGGGGTGGCAAGCCTCGCTACATCGCGCGGGGCCGCGCTCGAGGACTTCAATCTCGACGGCCTTGTCGATCTGGTTGTGGTCAACCGCGGCTCGACCGCCCAGTTGTGGCGCAATACGACAGAAAACGGCGGTCGCTGGATCGCGCTTCAGTTGCGCCAGCCGGCTCCCAACCGAGACGCGATAGGTGCGTGGCTTGAAGTGCGTTGCAATGGCGTCGTTATCCGTCGCGAGATCACGGTGGGCGGTGGTCACGCGAGCGGTCAGGCTGGCTGGCGACACACCGGACTGGGCGATCTGAAGGAAGTTGAAATGCGGGTCATCTGGCCAGATGGCCAGCCAAGCAACTGGACCAAGATCGAGACTAACCGATTCTATGTGATCGAGCGCGACACCGGAACGTCGCTATGGTCCCCAGGATAAGTCATGCCTGCGATAAGGCTTCCCCTGGAGTCTGTGCGAACTCGGAATCGAGATGCAAGAGCGCGTTGAGGGCGCAGCCTTCCTGCATGAGTTGCTCTTCATCCGATACCCAATCTATGACAGTGCCTTCCGCTGCCTGACCCGCCATGGTTTGAGCCAAGGCCGAGCGAATGGATGGCTCGACGAGGGCCGGCGCAAGCGTGCCTTCGCCAACCATCACGATGGGAACAGGGTCAACGAGAGCAAACAGGGTGCCGAGCCCATAGCCGATCGCCTCGCCTGCTTCGGCGAAGGCCGCGATCGCATCGGCATCGCCGCCGGCAGCAGCCAGTGCGATTCGAGCAACGTCCGGCTTGTGTCCCATGGCAGGCGGGGGTGTGCGCGCGTCGCGGCCCAATGCCCGTCGCTCGAGCGCGTATGCGGCTGAATAGGCTTCGATGCAGCCAAGGCTGCCGCAACGACAATGCGCGCCTTTCGGCACATGCATCATGTGACCGAACTCGCAGCCGGATGAAACGGTGCCGTTAACGATGCGGCCTTGCCGGTACAGGCCCATGCCGACGCCCTGTGACATCAAGATGGCAGCGAAATTGGTGCCATATCGCACGGGATCGCGCCAATTGAGCGCCCTGACCAAGAGATCGCAGTCGTTAGAGACGCTGACGGGGCAGTCGAATGCGCGGCCCAGCCAGTCGGCGATGCTCAAGTTTCGATGCCGTGTGATGGGCGACCAGAGCACGACCTGGCCATCGACATCCGTCACGCCCTGAACGCCGACCGATATCGCGCGAAGGTCGCAAAGCGCCGTGCCCGCATTCGCTATTGCCGCCTTCACGCTCTCGAGCGTTGTGTCCCGGATGCGATCGGCGCTTGCAGCAAGCGTGTCGAAGATCGCTTCCGAGCGGCCGATGATCACCCCGGTATAGTCGAGGATGGTGACGGAAACTGAGTTGAGCCGCAGCACTACGGCCGCTACGCGTGCAGCCTGCGGATTGAGGCGCAAGGCAATCCTGGGTCTTCCAGGCATCGCCGATGCAGGCGCCTTTCCATTCAGCACTTCCAGTACGGACTCGGCGAGCAGGTCGGACGTGATGGCCGTAACGGTCGCCGGACTTAGACCCGTCAATTCGCTCATGTCCTTGCGCGAAAGCATGCCGGCCTGGCGCAGTGTCGCGATCAGGTGTCGTCGGTTGCGCTTGCGAACATCGTCGGGGCGGGAAATCAGCGCGACCTTCATATCCATTACATGCACCAGTTTATATTGCGCTGCAAAATTTGCATTGCATTGCAGCAACTTAGCGCTGACGATTCCAGGTTGACACATGCTATCGCGTGAGTCACTGGTTATTTCGAGGCTCAAATTAACGTATGAGCCTTCGGTTTCGCGAAGCTGTTTCGCTTTGGGTTCCTAAACACGGGGAGAGAGAGAATGAAGAAGTTCGCAGGCGCGCTTTTGGCAAGCGCCGTATTTGCACTATCGTTTGGCGGCTCAGCGCTCGCCAAGGACAAGACCATCGCCGTGTCCTGGAAGACCTTCCAGGAAGAGCGCTGGAAGACCGACGAAGCCGCGATCAAGGCCGTCGTTGAAGCCGCCGGCAACAAGTACATCTCGACCGACGCGCAGGGTTCTGCTCAGAAGCAGGCTGCCGACATCGAGGGCCTGATCTCGCAGAAGCCAGACGTTGTGCTGGTCGTTGCTTTCGACAGCGACGCAATCCTGCCTTCGATCAAGGCTCTGTCTGACGCAGGCATCAAGTCGATCGCCTATGACGTTCAGTTCGAAGACCCGAACGCCCTCTACATCACCTTCGACAACGTCGGCGTGGGCCGTATCATCGCCGATGAAATCCAGAAGGTGAAGCCGGAAGGCAACTACGCCTTCATCAAGGGCGACAAGGGCGATCCGAACGCGACCTTCCTGTTCCAGGGCATGATGGAAGTTCTGAAGGCCGGGCTCGACTCGGGCAAGATCAAGAACGTCTGCGAAACCTTCACCGATGGCTGGAAGCCGGACAATGCCCAGAAGAACATGGAGCAGTGCCTGACCTCGACCGGCAACAAGGTCGACGCAGTGCTTTCGGAAAACGACGGCATGGCTTCGGGCGTTGTCGCGGCACTGACCGCACAGGGCATGGCCGGCATTCCGGTTGGTGGCCAGGATGGTGACTTGGCTGCGATCAACCGCGTGGCTCTTGGCACACAGACCGTTTCTGTCTGGAAGAACTCCAAGGACCTCGGCAAGGTGGCAGGCGAAGCCGCGAATGCGCTCGCTGACGGTACCGCGATTGACAAGATTGCGGGCGTTGGCAAGTTCAGCGGTGGCAAGAACGGCGTTGAGATGAACTCGATCCTCCTCAACCCGACGCCGATCACGAAGGCCAACATCAATGTCGCCATCGACGCGGGCCACATCACCAAGGAACAGGCCTGCGCAGGCGTGACAGCGGGTGCAGTCCCCGGCTGCTGATCGCTTGACGGTTTAACGTTCCAAACTGCGCCACCTTATGGGGTGGCGCAGTCATTTTCACGCCGTTGCATCGACACCGACTGAACCGCCATCCTGGCCAGGCCAGGGGAACAGGGCGGTGTTCGATGCGCGTCTGCGGCAAAGATCTGGCGTGCAGGAATGACGAGGGGGGCCATCGATCATTCCTTGACTGCTCTCGGTTTTCCAACGCAGGTTTTCAATCGCAGCGGCCACATGGGGAGGCAACAGTGTCCAACCTGCCAAACACCAACCACGGTCCAGCCCTTCAACACGAAGGGCCGATCAAGCGATTTTTTCGCGCCACGGAGATAGACGAGCGTCTGCTTGGCATGGTGGCGGCGCTGTTGTTGATCTGGGTCGCGTTCGACATTGCCAGCGGCATCATGCGCGGCAATTTCGGCGGTCTTCTGGGCGGATCGTTTCTCACGCCGCGCAATCTGTGGACGCTGCTGGTTCAAACATCCTCGATCGCCATCATGTCCACCGGCATGGTGCTGCTGATTGTCATGCGCCAGCTTGATCTGTCGATCGGCTCCATGCTGAGTCTGGTGGCCGTCGCCGGTGCCGTGCTGCAGGTCTTTGAACTGGTTCCCATACTGGGCGTCGGCCACCCCGCGATCTGGCCCATTGCCGTCGTGTTCATGCTCGCCGTTGGCATGCTGGTCGGCGCCCTGAACGGGTGGCTGACCGCCTATCTCAAAATCCCGGCCTTCATCGTCACGCTCGGCGGACTTCTCGCCTATAGCGGCCTGGCCTTCTATCTCGCCAAGGGCGAGACCGTTGCGCCGATGGACAAGACCTACGAGATCTTCGGCGGCGGCATTCCCTTGAGCTGGCTTGGGCCATTCTGGAGCTGGACGCTTGCGATCATCGTCTGCTTGGCAATCATCTTTGCGATCTTCAACGGCCGCCGCCAGCGCAAGCGCTTCAACTTCCCAATGCGTCCCGTCTGGGCCGAAGTGTTCATGGCCGTGGTCGGCAGCACCATTGTGCTCGGCATCACCAACGTGATGAATTCCTATCCCTGGCCGTTCAAGCTAATCGAGAACTATGCCAAGGCCAATGGCGTCGCCATTCCTGCAGGCGTGGAAAACAAGGACGGAAATGCAATCTGCCTGGCCGGTGAACAGGTGGTGAGGTGCACGGACGGCCTGATCTACTACACAGGCTATTCCGTGCCAGTGCTCATCGCGTTGTTTGTGGGCGTCGTGATGACCTTCCTTGCCACACGCACCCAGTTTGGCCGCTACGTCTACGCAACGGGCGGTAATCCTGAAGCCGCCGAGCTGGCCGGCGTCAACACAAAATGGCTGACGGTGAAGGTCTTCGCCTTGATGGGCGTTCTGGTCGGCATCTCGTCCGTCGTGTCGTCGGCGCGCTTGAATGCCGCAACCAACGCCCTGGGCGGCCTGAACGAACTCTATGTCATTGCCGCCACCGTAATCGGCGGCACATCGCTGGCGGGCGGTGTCGGCACGATCTACGGGGCAATGCTCGGCGCCTTGCTGATGCAGTCCATCATCTCCGGCATGTCGCTATTGAATCTTCCGGCCGCCTTCCAGAACATCGTGGTCGGCTTCGTGCTTGTGCTCGCAGTGTTTCTGGACCAGCTCTATTCCCGCCGCGTCAGGTAAGGAGTGAGATCATGACGGTACCTCTCATTGAAATGCGCGACATCTCCATCGCCTTCGGCGGCATTAAGGCTGTCGACCACGCCAGCGTGGACCTTTTTCCAGGAGAGGTTGTTGGTCTTCTCGGCCACAACGGCGCCGGAAAATCGACCCTGATCAAGATCCTGTCTGGCGCCTACAGGCGCGACCACGGCAAAATCCTCATCGAAGGCAAAGAGGTAGAGATTTCCAATCCTCGCGACGCCAAGTCGCTCGGCATCGAAACGATCTACCAAACGCTGGCTCTGGCCGACAATGTCGACGCTGCAGCCAATCTTTATCTCGGTCGGGAACTCAAGACATCATTCGGCACGCTGGACGATGTTGCGATGGAGGCCGAATGCCGGAAGGTGATGCACAGGCTGAACCCCAATTTCCGCCGCTTCAAGGAGCCTGTTTCGAAGCTGTCGGGCGGCCAGCGCCAGTCGGTCGCAATTGCGCGCGCAATCCATTTCAACGCACGTATCCTGATCATGGATGAGCCAACCGCAGCGCTCGGGCCGCAGGAGACGGCGCAGGTTGGCGAACTCATCAAGCAGCTGAAGTCCGAAGGGATCGGCATCTTCCTGATCAGCCATGACATCCACGACGTCTTCGACCTGGCCGACCGGGTCTCCGTCATGAAGAATGGCCGTGTGGTCGGCAGCGCGAGGACTACCGACGTCACCAAGGACGAGGTGCTCGGCATGATCATCATGGGGAAATGCCCCCCGGGCGCGACGCCTGGCCCGGGCGCGATGTAGTCGCCCGTTTGACACGCGGCTTGCGTCGGCACCACTCGCCGAGGCCAGGATAACTGGCCGTCCTCGGAACGCGATCGGAGCCTGAGCCCGACTGAAGGCAGCTGCGCCTTCCCCGCTTCGGGTGCTGACAAGTGATCCAGCCAAGAAGCGATATCCGCCGGATGATGAACTCACCCGCTGGATGACCAGCTCCGTGAGCACCGCCAGGAGCCGCGGGTGGCAGCCCTTCGTCCGGCAGCTTCCTTCGCAGCAACGCCATGCCTTCGATATGAGGTTGTCGCATAGTCCGGTAGTCATGTTGAATGTGAAGTTGTCTGGGATATGAGCATGGTATCCAGGCAAAGAAAGAGCAGGTGCGGATAGGCGATGGCGGTAACCCTGAAGGAGGTAGCTGAACGTGCGGGTGTATCCCGCTCTGCGGTATCGCGCACGTTCACGGCTGGGGCATCCGTTTCGCCGAAGACCAGAGCCAAGGTTGAGAGGGCCGCAAACGAACTGGGCTATGCGCCCAACGCGCTGGCCTCCAGCCTGACCACGGGCCGAACCAAGCTGATCGGCCTGATTGCCAACAACTTTCACAACCCGCTGATCCTTGAGGTTTTCGACCTGTTCACACAAGGCCTGCAAGATCGCGGGCTGCGGCCTTTACTGGTCAACCTGAGCGGCGCGACCGATCCCGCATCATCCGTTCGTATGCTGCGGCAATACTCGATCGATGGAGTGATTATCGCCTCGTCGACCCTGCCATCAAGCTTTGCTGAAACCTTCAAGTCTGCGGCAGTCCCCGTCGTGCATGCCTTCGGACGCTACTCGGCTGCACCGAAGGTGCATGTGGTAGGCATCGACAATATTGTATGCGGCCGGATGGCAGCCGAGGCGCTTGTCCGATGCGGCTACACCCGAGTGGCCTTTCTGGGCGGCCCTGCGAGTGCGACCTCGACGGAAGACCGTGCGGCGGGGTTCCTCAGCGCGCTATACAGCCGACCGGACGTCGCGGTGACCGCAAGCTATGCGAGCGACTACAGTTTCGATGCGGGACGGGTGGAAATGGCCCGGCTACTTACGCTCGGTCCTGCCCAGGCATATTTCTGCGGCGATGACCTGCTGGCGGTCGGCGCGCTGAGCGCGATTGGCGAAGCGGGACTATCCGTGCCGGGAGACATCGGTTTGATCGGGCTCAATGACATGGAGATGTCGCGATGGCAGAACATCGGCCTGACCACCATTCGCCAGCCAGTCGCCGAGATCATCGAGGCAGCCATTGAACTCGTGGTTGCGACGATCGAACAGCCCGACCGCCCTCCCGAAATCCGCCTGTTCCCCTGTAGCTTGATCGAGCGCACTACCCTGCGCGTCATTGGGTCCACGCCCTAACGGAACATCGGCGGACGCGCGTCCAACCATGCGCCGCCCATCTTGGCGGAAGCAACCGCAGTATGCACGGCCGCCATCGAGCGCAATCCACTTGTCGCCGTGGGCAGGCCGTCGCGCGCCGTGCCACGGATGGCGTCGGCAAGGTCGCAATAGATGTTTGCTACCGCCATTGGAAATCCTTCGGGATGGGCTATGGCCACGCGGCTCAGTCGCTTGGCATCGTCGTAAAGCCCGTTCTCGCCTTTTTCCATGATCTGCGTACGCTGGCCTACCGGCGTATAGATCAATTGGTTCGGCTGCTCGGACGCCCACCGCAAGCCAGCGGTTTCGCCAAAGACCTGAATGTCGAATCCATGCTGCCGACCAATGGCGACCGACGACGTCCAAAGTCGGCCGACAGTTCCCTTTGCCATACGGAAGTTGACCATGGCGTCATCCTCCAGCACCCGACTGGGAATCGTAGAGGCAAAGTCTGCCGAAAGTCTTTCCACCTCGTCATCGCAGATGAAGCTGGCCATGTGCAGTGCGTGGATGCCGCAGTCGGCGAACTGCCCAGAAACTCCAGCCATATCCGGATCGTAGCGCCAGCGCACGCGTGGATTGTCGGCGTCGGTCGCATCGCCATGGTGGCCATGGCTAAAGTTCGTCACCACCAGCCGGACCTTTCCGATATCGCCTGCCCGTACCATGGCGCGGGCCTGGCGAACCATCGGATAAGCCGAATAGCAATAGTTTACCGCACAGACCTTGCCGGCTTTTGCGGCAATACGGACGATCTCCTCGCCTTCTTCCACTGTGAGCGTCATCGGCTTTTCGCAGAGCACGTTGAAACCGGCCTCAAGGAAGGCTTTGGTGATCTCGAAATGGGTGGAGTTGGGAGTGGCCACCGTCACAAGGTCTACCCGGTCAGGGCGGTTGCGCTCGCTCTCAAGCATTTCGGTCCAGTCGCCATAGGCGCGACCGGGGGAAACGCCAAGGCGCCGGGCGTATTCGCGCCCCACATCTGGCCGGTGATCCAGCGCGCCTGCGACCAGCATGAAATGCCCGTCGGCCACCGCGCCAAGCCGGTGTGCCGGCCCGATCTGGCTGCCTTCGCCACCGCCGATCATCCCCCAACTCAGCCCTGCCATTGTCGTGCGTCTCCTAGAAGCCGATGGATCTGAGATAGCCGCGGTTCCTGCGCGCATCGTCGACGGGGCTGACATCCAGCATCGGGTCGCAGTCCTGCTCGACCGTGCACCAGCCATCGAATCCTGCGTCCAGCAAGATCTGCCGCACCGCCGGGAAATCGACATCGCCAGTGCCGAGATTGCAGAAAATACCTTGGCCGCAGGCGTCGTAGAACCCCGTACCCTTGGCGATCACATCGGCTTTGACCGCAGGATCGATGTCCTTGAAATGCATATAGGAAATACGGCCGATATGGCGGCGCATGAATGCCACCGGATCGAAACCCGCATAGGAATGGTGGCCGGTGTCGAAGCAGACCTTCAGGATGCGTTCGTCCGTTTCATCCAGCAATCGCTCAAGTTCCCCCTCAAAGTCGACGAAGCCCGCCGCATGGGCGTGGATGCCGACGTCCAGCCCGTATTCCTCGGCTCCGAGCCTTGCCACCAAAGCTATCCTGTCCCGGAAGGACGCCCACTCGGCGACGTCCATCTGCTCGGCAACATCGGCTCGGCCCGCTGTCGGCGCGCGGCGGGGAGAAATGCTATCGATCAGCACAAGGTGCTTGGCTCCATGCGCAGTCAGCGCCTTGCAGGTGCGCACGGACGCATCCCACACCTCATCCCATTTCGCCGGATCATGGAACGGGCGGAAAACCACGCCGCCGATGAGTTCCAGGGCGCTTTCAGCCAAGGCCTCGGCAAGGACGGCGGGCTCCTCGGGCATGAAGCCGATCGGCCCCAACTCGATGCCGCGATAGCCCGCGTGCGCGCAGTCGCGCAGTACCTGCCGCCATGGCGGATTTCGAGGGTCATTTGCAAACTCCACGCCCCAGGAACAGGGCGCGTTGCCGATACGGATGCTCATGTGGTCCTCATGTCTGGGGGACAGCGTACCAGCGGCCGTCGCTTGATGCCTTGAAGGCGGTGTCAATGATCTGCGCCACGGCAAGCCCGTCGCGGAAGGTCGGCCAGACAGGAGTTCCGGATGCGATGGCCTGCAGGAAATCCCGCGCCTCTATGATGATCTGGTCCTGATAACCGGTGCCGTGACCCGGCCCCTGACAGAAAGCCCCATAGTCTGGATGCGCCGGGCCGGTCAGGATACGCGTAAACCCGCGCGTCGCCTCCGGACCTTCGGCGCGATACAGCCAAACGGCGTTCTGGTCTTCCTGGTCAAACCGAATGGCGCCCTTCGTACCGAAGATTTCATAGGCATAGCCCATTTTTCGCCCGGTGGCCGTTCGGCTGACGCAAATGTGGCCCATGACGCCGCTGGCAAAGCGCACCATCATCTGCGCCTGGTCGTCATTGTTCACCGCAACCGGACCAGCCGGGCCGGGCCGTGTGGCGTGAACCGTCTGAATCTGGGCCGACAGTTCAGCAATCGGCCCCATCAGCGCCAGGGTGCAGTTCAGGATGTGCGGCGAGAGATCGCCCATGGCGCCGTTGGCCTGGCCCGATGTGCGCCAGGTGGCCGGAAGCGTCGGGTCGGCCAGGAAATCCTCGGTGTGCTCGGCTCGGAACCACGTGATGGCGCCTATGTCGCCCTGGGCCAGAAGCTGACGCACGAAATGCGTGGCTGGTGTGCGGACATAGTTGAAGCCGACCATGTTGGTCTTGCCCGAAGCATCGGCGGCGGCGACCATTGCGCGGGCATCGTCAAGCGACGCGCCCAGCGGTTTCTCGCAGAACACTGGCTTTCCAGCGGCAAAGGCGGCCTCGGCGATCGCACGATGAGTGGATTGAGGCGAAGCGATGACGACGGCCTGCACGTTCTGATCGGCGACCAGATCAGTCCAATCTCGCGCCGCCCGGTCAAAACCAAACGCTTTCGCATGGCGTTCCGCCGAGGCCGGACTTGCGGCTGCCACCACCGCAAGTCGTGGCCTTAGGGCAGTGTCGAATACGGCTGCGACCGCCGAATAGGCAACCGCATGGGCTTTGCCCATATAGCCGCCGCCGACCAGCCCGATTCCGATTTCTCCCAACGCATTCTCCCGCCCGCCAGCCGCATTGCAACCGGTTGCAAAAAATGTATCGTGAGACCGAAGGCCGCGCAAGACCTGTTTGGTGACGGGCACACAATCGGGAGGGGGATACATGGCGGGATCAGGCGACAGCATCCGACTGACGGTGGCTCAGGCCATCGTTCGTTGGCTGATGAATCAGTTCATCGAGATTGATGGCGTGGAGACCCGCATCTGCGGCGGCGGGTTTGGGATTTTCGGCCATGGGAACGTGCCGTGTCTGGGAGAGGCTCTGTATCCGGTGCGGGAGGACATGCCGCTATACCGTGGCCAGAACGAGCAGAGCATGGGTTTTGCCGCCGCGGCCTACGCCAAGTATCACTTGAGGCGTCGCTTCATGTTCTGCACCGCGAGCGCCGGGCCGGGGACGGCGAATCTGTTGACGGCCGCAGCGCTCGCCCACGCCAACCGCCTGCCGGTGCTGATGCTGTGCGGCGACATCTTCCTGACCCGCCTGCCAGACCCGGTGCTGCAGCAACTCGAGCATTTCGGCAATCCCAGCCTTGGCCTCAACGACGCCTTCAAGGCGGTCAGCCGGCACTGGGACCGCGTCACCCACCCTGCTCAAATTCTACAATCGCTGCCGGCGGCGCTGGCCACCATGCTCGATCCCGCCGACTGCGGCCCCGCCTTCATGGGCTTGCCACAGGACGTGCAAGGCTGGGCACATGACTATCCGATCGCCTTCTTTGCCCGCCGGGTGCACCGCATTCGCCGCCAATCTCCCGATGCCTTGGAGATCGCCGAGGCCGCAGCAGTTCTGAAGGCTGCCAAGCGCCCCATTATCGTGGCCGGTGGCGGCGTTCAGTATTCGGGGGCAGTGTCAGTCCTGACCGCCTTTGCCGAGGCCCATGGCATTCCGGTAGTGGAAACCATCGCGGGCCGCGCCAACCTGCTGGCAGACCACGCCCTGAACATTGGCCCGCTCGGCGTCACCGGTTCCGACAGCGCCAACACTATCGCAGGGCAGGCCGACGTCGTGATGGCAGTGGGTACACGATTGCAGGATTTCACCACTGGTTCATGGACGGTGTTTGCACCCGATGCGCAGCTGATCAACCTGAACGCCGGACGCCATGACGCAGCGAAACACCAGTCGATGACCGTGGTGGGGGATGCAAAGCTCGGCCTTTTGGCACTTGGCGAGGCGTTGACAGGCCATCGCGCGCCCGTCGACTGGGCTGCGCGGGCACAAAACGAACGTCAGGGATGGGATGAGTATGTCCGCCTCAACGTCGCGCACGGCAACCGACCCAACTCCTACGCTCAGGCCATTGGGGTGGTCAACGCGCTCTGTCACCCGCGCGACCGGGTGGTCACGGCCGCGGGAGGTCTACCTGCAGAAGTCACCGCCAACTGGCGTACCCTTGGCATAGGCACGGTGGATGTAGAGTTCGGCTTCTCCTGCATGGGCTATGAAATCGCCGGCGGATGGGGCGCGCGGATTGCACAAAGCGCGGTCGAGCCAGATCGGGACACCATCGTCTTCGTTGGCGACGGCAGCTATCTGCTGATGAACTCGGACATCTATTCCTCGGTCCTGACGGGGAAGAAGTTGATCGTTCTCGTGTTGGACAATGGCGGCTTTGCAGTGATCAACAAGCTGCAGAACAACACGGGGCAGGACAGCTTCAACAACCTGATCGCAGACTGCCCTACGGTTCCCGAACCCTTCACCGTAGACTTCGAGGCGCACGCCCGTGCGATGGGCGCGCTTGCCGAAACGGTGGCAAATCCGGCTGAACTGGGCGAGGCCTTCATGCGTGCGAAGACCTCCTGCAAGACCACTGTCATCGTGATGAAGGTCGACCCCAATGTCGGCTGGACCACACAAGGCCACGCTTGGTGGGAAATCGGCACTGCCGAAATCTCGGACAGCGCCAGCGTACGCAACGAGCACGCCAAGGTCGAGGCAGGGCGCGCAAGCCAGCGACGGGGCGTCTGATGGCCGACCTTGGGCGCCTGGCGGGTCGCAGGTTTCTCATCATGGGACGTGCGGGGATGGACCTCTATGCCGATCCACCCGGAACGCGCATCGAAGAGGCTGTGCGCTTTACCACGGCCCTCGGCGGGTCGTCGGCCAACATCGCGGTCGCGCTGGCCAGGCAGGGCTGCAAGGCTGCCCTCCTGACGCGCGTGTCGGACGACGCGGTTGGGCGCTTCTGTGTCAGGCAGTTGGACCTTTATGGTGTCGAACACAGGCATGTACGCCAAGAGGGCGGCGAGGCACGCAATTCGCTGGCAGTTGTCGAAACGCGGACCGAGGACTGCCAATCCGTCATCTATCGCAATGGCGCCGCCGATTTCGCAATGACCGAAAGTGACGTGGAAGCGGTGGACTACGAAGAATTTTCTGCTCTCATCACCACCGGCACCGTTCTTGCCGCCGACCCCTCGCGCAGTGCAGCCTTCCGCGCTTTCGACCTAGCCCGCGCTGCGGGCGTTCCTCTGATCTTCGACATCGACTACCGCCCCTACTCCTGGGCTTCGGCGGAGATCGCGTCAGAAGTATACTCCCGTGCGGCAGCACTGTGCGACGTCATCGTCGGCAACGATGTAGAATTTGGATTCATGGCCGGTCGCCTGGACCACGGCCTTGCAGGAGCCCGCGCACTTGTCAGTCACGGTGCCCGAATCGTGGTCTACAAGAGGGGCGAACATGGCGCCGTCACCTTCACCCCTGACGGCGAGTTTGCCACTGGCATCTACCCAACACACGCGCTGAAGCCGACAGGCGCAGGCGACAGTTTTCTGGGCGCCTTCATTGCAGGCCTGTCGAGTGGCTTGGCCGTGAGGGATGCTGTTCTGCGCGGATCGGCCGCTGCCGCGATGGTTGTGGCCCGTGTGGGTTGCGCCCCCGCCATGCCAACCACGTCCGAACTCGACACCTTCCTGGCCAAGCATCCCGGCCCGACCGCATAGAGGACCCGCATATGCACATTGCGCCTCACGACAACTGCAATCGCCCCATCGTCGATGTAAACGATGCTTTGGTGCCGCTGGTCTATTTCAACATCGTCCGTTTGAAGGTGGGCGGCACTTTCGACTACCGCGTCGCGGGCTATGAGACCTGCGTCGTGCCGGCCACCGGTACGGTCACGGTTGAATCTGCCGGCGAGACTTTCAGACAGATCGGCAATCGGGGAGTTGATGTCTGGGACGGCGAACCCGAAGGCGTCTACGTTCCCTCTGGCGCGGCCTGCCGCGTGACCGCCTTGACGGATACCGAACTCTTCATCGCAGGCGCAAGATTCGCCGAAACCCTGCGCCCGTTCGCCGTGCGCGCCGCAGACATCGACAAGGTTCAGTACGGTTCAGACGAGACGAAAACGCATCGCAAGATCAAGCACATCCTTGGTGCCTCCTATCACGACCGCGTTGGCCGTCTGCTGGTCAGCGAGCTCTACACGGTCGGCGCGGGCGGATGGTCAGGCTTTCCGAGCCACAAGCACGACACTGACCGATTGCCCGACGAGACCCGCCATGACGAATGCTACAATTTTCGCTTCCGCCCCGATTTCGGCTCGGGCCTGCAGATGCTGCAGCGCGCCGATAACGAACCGGGAGACGCCTATCACATCATGAACCGCTCGACGGTCTTGATCGACAAGGGCTATCACCCTTGCTGTGTGTTACCGGGGTATGAAATGTATTACTTCACGATCCTTGGTGGCCAAAGCCAGCGTAGCCTCACGCAGTACTTCCAGCCCACACATGCGGCACAACTGCACACCATTCCCGGAATCATGGACATGGTGGCGAAGTTCAAATGACACTCGCTACCCTTGCCGAAGTTCTGCAGCCAGCCCTTCGAGGCGGGTATGCCGTGCCCGGCCTGGTCTGTCTGGGGTGGGAGGATATCCGCGCCTATGTGATGGCAGCCGAGGCCGAAAGCGCTCCGGTGATTCTGCAGGCAGGTCCTGCGTGCCGAGCCCATACGCCCCTGCCGATACTTGGGAAAATGTTCCGCCACCTGGCCGAGAACACCATCGTGCCTGTGGTGGCGCACCTGGATCATGGCTACACCATGGATGATTGCCGTGCGGCCCTGGACGCCGGGTTCACGTCGCTGATGTTTGACGGCTCGAGCAAGCCGCTCGCACAGAACATCGCTGAGACGGCTGCCATTGTCGACATGGCCCACGCGGCGGGAGTGTCCTGCGAAGGCGAGATCGGCTTTGTCGGCTACGCGGGAGGCAAGCGGTCGACCGGCACCGACCCCGATGAGGCAGAGATGTTCGCTCGGACAACCGGGGTCGATGCTTTGGCGATTTCGGTTGGCAATGTGCATCTTCAACAGGGGCACGAAGGTGGGCTGGACGAGACACGCCTTCGGGAGATTGAGGCGGTGACGAACGTGCCTCTGGTCATTCATGGCGGCTCGGGTGTTCCACTTGCCCAACGAGAGCGCCTTGCTGCGAACTCGCGCATCTGCAAGTTCAACATCGGCACCGAACTGCGCATGGTCTTCGGCGCCGCTCTACGCGCCGCCGTCGATGCGGACCTGAGCCGGTTCGACAGGGTGGCGATCCTGAAGGAAACCCATGATCCCGTTTTCGTCGCCGCTCGTGCGGTCATCCGGGGGCTCGGCGCCTCGGGAAAGGCGTGATCGACGCGTCTGCCAGCAGGTCAGGTATTGCATCGCCAGCGAGGAACCAAGTTGGCTTCCCTCTACCGGTCGAGCCCGGTCCATTGGCCCGGGAATAAATTCGCGCCAATCCGCTGGATTGCCGTTTCAACGAAGATCCGGACATTGTCTTCGATCGGCCAAGTTGCGGGACTGCGCACACGCATACCAAACATCTCCCCATTGCAGACGTATCGTAGCAATTTACATGCAGTCACTGATTGGTGAAAACATTAGAGCGTTTTTAGGAAATTCGCCCACGCCTGCATCAGCGCCCGCCGCTTCTCGATGGCGTCCGACCGACGATATGCGCGCTCCACGGCACTGCCAACCTGATGTGCCAATGCGGCCTCGGCTATCTCGCGAGGAAATGTGGTCTCGTCACCTGCCCAGTCGCGGAAACTGCTGCGAAAGCCGTGAACTGTGACGTCGCCGGCCTTCAGCCGACGCAGCAGCATGTCCATTGCCATGCCGGACAGTGGTCGATCCTTCTTCTGGCCGGGAAATATGAAGTTCGAGACACGGAGCTTGTCCAGCACGGTGACAATTGCCAACGCAAGATCGGATAGTGGAACACGATGCTCCTTGCCGGCCTTCATGCGCGCAGCCGGGACCGTCCAGATGCCGGCTCCAAGATCGAGCTCGGTCCACTGGGCGCCGAGCACCTCCCCGGATCTCGCCGCCGTCAGGATGCAAAACTCCAGCGCCCGTGCCGAAACAGCTTCGGTTGCTCGAAGTTTTGCGCAGAGAGCAGGCACATCGCGATATGCCATAGCGGCGTGATGGCCGCGCGCTAGCTTCTTCGGTGTCGGAAGGATGCTTTCAGATGCCCCGCCACAGCGCGGGATTTTCGCCCTCGCGCCAGCCTTTGGCCTTTGCGAAATCAAGCACGCGTTCAATTCGCCCGCGCGTCCGGGAGACCGTTTCGGGCTTGGCCTGCCAGATGGGACTCATGGCTTTCAACACATCGTCGGTCCCGACCTTCGACACTTTTTTGGTCGCAAACGACTGACAATAGATCGTAAGCGTCATGCGCCATTGTGCGCGATGCTTCTCGTTGCGCCATGAGGATTCCATCGAAGCAAGAAACTTGTCGGCGCACTCGGCAAATGTCGGCTCGGCTTCCCTCGCTTTCTCTGCCAACGGATCGCGACCATCCTGGATTGCTGCCCTCAGGTCTGTGGCGCGACCACGCGCCTTGGCGAGCGACATTGCCGGGTAAGGACCGAGGCCCATCTCCTTCCGCTTCTCTCCAGCTGGTGTCCAATGAACAACCATGATTTTGAGCCGGCGGCTGTGACATTCAGATACAGCCCACCGCCGTCACTATGGCGCCCAGGCTTCTTCTCAGCTCTTACGGCGATGTCTGACAGCTTGTTGATTGTCCGGGACACCCTTCCCCACTTCCTTCCCCACTTTGTGAGCTGGATTGTACGGGATGTTGGCAGACGTTGTGAGACGATTCATGCCGAAAAGTCGAGGAAAATGGCGAGAATCTGGACATTGGCGTACCGCCATGGAAGATAGTGCGGCGGATGCTCTCTCCGCCAGTTGCGAACATATCTGCGAGGTTCGGGCCTGCCTGACTCACCAGAGGTCTCGTCAGGGGACACCATGGCCCTTCTGAAGTCGTCGATATGTCACGGTTTGCAGAGGTCAGCGCGGCCGGGAGCCAACGCGGCGTCACGCAGACGAGCCGGTCGTCCGGTTGCCATAGACGATAGATCGGCGAGCGAAGTCTTGATCACGCATTGCCCATGCCAATGCGACCTGACACCCTCGGCTACCTGCGCGCCATTCATGAGCGGAACTGGGCACTGATTGTCGACCTATGGCAGGACCGCGTCGCGGAGCCGGGACCATCGCCGGCTTCAGCCGGGGGGTCAACCGGAGGCGTTCGGCGACGTCGCTCCGGCCAACCCTGTATTGGTTGAAGGCTGGCCGGTAGCCGTCACTCCAGGTCTCGTCAGGTGGAGATCATCTTCTTCTCGATGCCGACGCCTGCTGCCATGGCGCG
>LNFM01006081.1_pt1 | contig 20144 bp, 22 predicted proteins | sample 596031 | NCBI WGS metagenome assembly LNFM01 (sample SAMN04254537, study PRJNA301005) | activated carbon metagenome | isolation source: dual media filters at the Ann Arbor, Michigan drinking water treatment plant | place: USA: Ann Arbor | reverse complement strand
TGATGATTTTAACCGTTAAGTTTTTGGATGTGCCGCATACCAATTTAGAAGAGCGCGTCACGGTTGAAGCGATGTTGCATGAGTTTTACCGCGTCACGGTGCGCTATGGTTTTAAAGATGAGCCTGATTTACCGCGCGATTTATTACTGTGTGCCGCCAGAGGAATCAGTGTAGACCCCATGGACACTTCTTTCTTTATCGGCAAAGAAATTTTAATCGCTTCTGAAAAATCTGGCATGGCAATTTGGCGTAAAAAAATATTCGTTGGCTTGTTCCGCACCGCAGAGACGATTACTAATCAATTTAAGTTACCGCCCAACCGCGTTGTTGAGCTTGGCTCGCAGCTTAAAATTTAAATAAAAATTAAGATGACGATTATCCATCAACCCTTTTTTGTTTTTAGACGTTATAACATTACTCATTAAGTGGTGAATCCACTATAGGAAATCATTATGAACAAAATCACTGTCATTATATTAACGACGCTTTCTCTGCAATTAGCCAGTTGCGCAACCACCACTAAAGATAGTGTTTCAGGCGTTAAACGCTCGCAATTTTTGCTGATGCCAGCGGGTACTGTAGACACGATGTCTGCGCAAGCTTACACAGAAACCCTAAAAGAAGCGCAGCAGAAAAAAACGCTCAATGTAGATAAAGCGATGCTAGACCGCGTGCGTGGTATATCCAATAAGTTAATCGCTCAAGTCGGTGTATTTCGTCCCGATGCCGCGCAATGGAAATGGGAAGTGAATGTTGAAAAAAATGACGCGCTCAATGCGTATTGCATGCCAGGTGGCAAAATCATGGTGCTTTCTGGCTTGGTAGAAAAAATTAGCGCAACCGATGATGAGCTAGCAGCCGTGATTGGCCACGAAATTGCACACGCATTGCGTGAACATGGCCGCGAGCGCATGTCGCAAGCTTATGTGCAACAATTTGGCTTGCAAGCATTGGCTGCTTTTGCCACTGGCTCAGCAGTTGGTGGTGCGGCGGTACAAGCCGCCGGTGCTGGCTCACAATTATTTTTTGCGTTGCCCAATGGCCGCGAACAAGAGCGTGAAGCAGATAAAATGGGCTTAGAATTGGCCGCGCGCGCTGGATTTAATCCAGATGCCGCAGTGACTTTATGGCAAAAAATGAGTGCGCAATCTAAAAGTGCCCCACCAGAATTTTTTAGCACGCATCCTGCCAGCGCAAACCGCATTGCCGATTTAAAAGCCTTAACGCCTAAAGTAAGGCCATTATACGAAGCGGCAAAAGCGGGAAAGTAAATAAATTCGACTTAAATTGAGTGTTAAGTTAGCCTTATTTAGAAGCGCGTTATCACAAATAACGCGCTTTATTTTTGGCTAAATGTTGAACTAGGTTAAAATAGTGTTTTTGTTTAATTAATCATCTCGAGAATATTATGGATCCACGTCAAAGCATTATCGAAACCGCGTTTGAAGACCGCGCCAACATTAACCCAGCCAATGCATCTGCAGAGTTAAAAACACAGGTTGAATCTGTATTAAAAGATTTAGATGCAGGTACTTTGCGCGTGGCAAGCCGAATTGGCGACACGCAAACTTGGGAAACGCATCAATGGCTCAAAAAGGCGGTGTTATTGTCTTTTAGATTAGAAGACAACAAATTATTAGATGACGGCGTGACTAAATATTTTGATAAAGTGCCCCCAAAATTTGCAGCTTATTCTGAAGCAGATTTCAAAGCGGGTGGTTTTCGCGTAGTACCAAATGCAATTGTGCGTCGTGGATCCTTTATCGGCAAAAACGCTGTGTTAATGCCGTCATACGTGAATATCGGCGCTTATGTTGGCGAAGGCAGTATGGTGGACACTTGGGCAACCGTTGGTTCTTGCGCGCAAATCGGTAAAAATGTGCATTTATCTGGCGGCGTTGGTATCGGCGGCGTGTTAGAGCCAGTACAAGCAGGCCCAACCATTATTGGCGACAATTGCTTTGTGGGCGCGCGTAGCGAAGTGGTTGAAGGAGTGATTGTTGAAGATAACTGCGTGATTTCAATGGGTGTATACATTGGCCAAAGTACGAAAATTTATGATCGCGAAACAGGCGAGGTGTTTTATGGACGTGTGCCAGCAGGTTCGGTTGTTGTTTCTGGCAATCTACCATCTAAAGACGGCGCTTACAGCTTGTATTGCGCAGTTATCGTTAAAAAAGTAGATGCCAAAACTTTAGGCAAAGTAGGCATTAACGAATTGCTACGCGGCATTTAATGCGAGTGCTTTACAGCCTTGTTTTGTCATAAAGCAAGGCTGTTAATCATTGAGTAACCCAAAAAAGTTAAACTGCTTTTCCACAAATTGAATATCTGCACCTTGTTTGATAGTTTGTTTTAAATAATCTAGCACCTCTGAATGCCCCAGTTTGATGCCATAAGCAACATATGGATAATCAGCTAGCGGCTCATCTTTAGTAAAAAAAGGCCAAAAGCGGGTTTTGTTATAAAACCGTTCTACCAAACTGGTGATAGCAACTAATTGATAGTTGCCGTCTTTATCAACAGTTAACCAAGGCCCACCAGAATCGCCACTGGTAGGCATTGGTTCGCTGGTTGAGTAATGCCCATCTGCGTCTAGGCGATTAACCGCCAGCAGGGTATCTAAAGAATGAACGATATCTTGTTTGTATTGAAACTGCGCACGCGCTTTAATATGCAGCATTTGATCGGATTCTTCATATATGCGCGGCATAATTTGGTAAAAATCATCTAAATTTTTTACTATCTTTTTCTTACTACACCTTGGATTTTGCAATGGCGTTTCTTTGTAGCCAGAGCCATAGCCGCATATCAAGACATCCTGACTGTTTTTTGCTTTTAAAATTGGAATGATTGTTACTTTATCTGTTAGTTCAGCATCAAAGACTAAAACAGCGACATCTAGCGCTAAGTTTTTTTCTACCTCATCAAATGGGCTATAAAAGGCTTTTACTAACTTGGCGTATTCAATGCCCAGCTCGGTTTGGTTGGTAATAAGCAAGTCTGGCAACTGAGTATCATGTTCAATTTTTGCTTCTCTTAAGCAGTGCGCAGCCGTCAAAATTGTTAATGGTCTTTTTCCGACTATAACGCCACTACACTGACTTTGATAGGCCTCCCACTCACTTATTGATCTTAGCCAATGATGATGATTAATTTGTAGGCTAACGCTAGATACTCTGGCAGATGGCGTTTCTAATCCGTGAATTAGCGCATGTGCTGATGTAGAAAAAAACTGAAAACTTATCACAAATAACAGCACATACAGCTTCATGATTTCCTTTTACCTCGTGATTATCGGTTAAGTTTTAGCGTTTAATTAAGCACAAACGTTATAGTAGTGCAAACTTTATCTTGAATGCACAGTTGATAAAAATAAGGAAAAAATCTAGCCTATAAATTCAATAAATCTCAAGTCAAACAATTGAATCCTGCGTTACATTAAGGTTTGCTATTAGGGGTATTTATCCTGCTTAATCCTACTAAATATAATGAGAGTTAATATGTATCAATACACAATCGGCATGATCTTTTTAGCAATATCATCACTTGCCTTTGCTATTGCACCGGCAACAAGTGAACCGATTGATCAGCATTTTAATTACCAAAAAATAGAGCCATCTGCCTATCCGCAATTTTCTATTATTGGCAATTGGACGTATATTGCACCTAATTCTACTTGCAGCGAAACCTATTCATTTCAGCAGGACGGTACGATGCGCGGCAGTAGTGGGAAACAAATTGTTGATAGTCAATATGCTATTTCAGAAAAGCATACTCAATATGCTTTTTACGCATTGAAACACCAAGTTGTGACTGTAAACCAACAAAAAGACTGCGAAGGCGAACTGGCTGAAGTGGGCTACGAAGGTTTGCACTATATTCGCTTTGACCTGACAGGCGATTTAATGATTATGTGCGACGATGAGTCTGCAATACTTGAAAATTGTTTTGGTCCTCTCACTCGCAATAAATAAAAATTAAGATTGTTATGTCAAAAAAAGCTATTTCGGCAGTTATCTGCACATTTTTGGGTGGGTTTGTATTGGCTTACAGCCCTTGCTTTGCAGCAGACATCAATGACATTCAGCTGATTGAAACTAACAGTGCAGATTGCGCAATGTCAGATGGCAAATTAATCTCTATCAAAAGTAATAATCAACAAAATGCGGTAGAAGTTTGGTTAGATCGTTGGTTTATGGACGTTCAAACCGCCGATCACACTCAACATATTTTAACGGTAGAAGATAATGTGCATGAGCTAGGGTGTTCACTCACCAGACGTGCTGAAAAACAGCATTGGACGATACACAGTACAAAGCCAGCGGATAATCGCTGACAAAAAAACTGTACTGGTTTGTTGGTTAACTCAGCCTTATTATTTTAACTGCTTCATTTTAGCAATCGCTTCTTGATGATTGTGCTTGGTGTCACGCAAATTAACATACCATTGGCAATAGCTGCCATAATCACCTTCAACACCAGCGCTCGCAACTTCTGCCATACCATCTAGCAAATGCAATACAGTTTCTTGTTGCACAGTTTGAGCTAGCAAATCGCGTATCTGCACAGTACGATTTGCAATAATACGACGATCTTCTTTTAGTTGTTTTGTCAAAAATTGCAGGCGCGAGTCATATTGTGCAATTTGTTCAGCACTGGGCTGATAATCTGGCTTATTGATGTTGTCTTGCAAGGCTAACCAAGGTGCGGCAATTGAGTCGTCATGCACCTCTAAAAACGATAAATCACGTAAAGCATCTAATTCATAATCTAACTCTGTTTTGCTTGCTTGAGGCGTATTACCCTCATTCGGCAGTGCCTGTGGTTGCTGTTCACAAGCACTTAGTAGTACACCAAGTAACACACCAAAAAATACACTAATAATCAGCATGAATGTTGCTAACTTTAACTTGCCTTTAAAAACAAGCATGGATTTGGTGGCTATTGCCATGGTTTTGTTTCTAGTGATGACTCAGCCAAAGGCTGAATAACCTGATGTGTTTGTTTGGCTAATAACGCTGCATCAATATCCACTCGATTTACTATCGCGCTCAATAATTTTCTTGGCACTGCGTTGTCGTCAAACCCAAGCAAGACCTCAGGCTTAATAGCATTTAACTGACTGATTTTTAATTGAATAATTTGCACATTGCGCGCCGAATCATACATCTGTTGCGGCAGCAACTCACCAGAAAAGTTATACTCCGTTTTACCGCCATACGCTTTTACTAGCATAGTATGCAAGCCAGCAATAAGCGCTAACACACGGTCGCCCTTAAATTGGGCATCTACAACTAAATCTAGCGCCTCAACCCCTTGTAGTCGCCTAATGGCCTCAAACTTCCAGCCAAAAGGCCCTTCAAAAACCCATTGCACCATCTCTTCAATACTGACTTGTGTACTTTTTTTAAGCTCTTCAGGGTTAGCAGCATAAAGATTGAGCATAGTTTTGCGTAAATCATCACTGTGTGTAGCCATTGCTAGGGCAGGCTTAATGCTGATTTGCTGCTGTACACTTTCTGCCGACTGAGCAAAACAAGCCTGAGTGCATAGCAAAAAAAACGTTAAGCGCAATACACATCGCCGCATTTTTAGATAAGAGTTAAGCATACTAAACAGCTATTTTATGATCAAAATGACGCACTATTTCGCTATGGTCAAAGCTGCGCCAAACATCAATTCTCTGCGAAAATTGCACCTGTGACATAGCGCCAACTTGACCATCTATAATAATTTTATCGCGGATTGCTAGCACAAAAGGCACTTGTTTGACTTGAAAATACGCTGCAATCTCTGGGTAGTCATCTGTATTGAGCATTCCAAACACAATGTCTGGCATCTGCGATGAGAGTTTTGCGTACACGTCAGAAAATTGCATGCAGGGCTCACACCATTGCGCCCAAAAATCCACAATAACAAATGCATTTTGTTCGATAATTTGTTTAAAGTTGGCAGCGGTTAATGTAACGACAGACATGATTTTCCTTATATTTCATTTATTTTTTTGCTTATTTAAGCGATTAATCGCCCTTTCTAAAACACTGCAAGCAAACGCTTCCACCAGCTTAGGTTGCTGGCTTGCTTGTCAGTGCGCACTACTTTTTTGCTGATGCGCGGTTCATTCCTTCTAAAGCGGCTTTCACATAAGTATTAACTGACTTCTGTGCAGATTCATCATCCATGCCTTTTGGTGGCTCATTGGTGGTATCAGCACGGTAATAGCGCGCCAACCAAGTTACGCGCGAAGCAGCACCCTCTGGCTTTACTTTTATTTTGCCATTGAGCGAGCTAACGGGTAACGCTTTTATATCAATCTCTCCTAAACGATAAGAAATAGACATTTCGCCGGGCAGTATTTCATCGATTTCCTCATTAATTATTGCACCATTTTTGAGTGTTAATGTACGTTTTAATGGCGTAGAAGATACACAATTAGCCACGTCTGGATGCCAGTTTGCAATAGCGCATGGCTCACTCAAGTTTTTCCAAACCACGTCTGGTGCAGCATTAATCAATGCAGATTGATCGGTTTTTTGTGGTGTTGGCCCGTGTGCATAAGCAGGATAAATAATGGCAGAAAATAAAATAGCTTGTATCAACTTCATGTGCTTGTCCTTAATTGAGTACGTTTAAAAAGTGAGTCTAAATAAGATTGAGGTAAGAAATATGCAATGATGAATAACACCGCTAGCAACCCAAATAATGGTCGCATATCTGTATCTGATTTTTGCCAAACCGCCATACTGCGCTGACTCATGGCTTCAGATAGCACACTTGTATCGCTTAGCGCCTGATAAGACAAACCTGTTGTATGCGTTAAATTAAGTAGGTTAGTTTCATCCAAGCCTGATAAATTTGCATCATTAATAGCATTTGGATTAGCCCCATGCGGTGCATTCCGGCCGTGATGAAAGTCTTGTTGCTGACGTTCCATGTCTAGCGCAGACTGCACTCTTGCCATACCAAATGTGGCGTAGCGTTGCACTTCTTCTAATGCCCAGTAGCCTGTAATATTGTCTTGTTCGTCTAACTTAGGAATAGGGCTTTTTTCAATATTACCTACGCCCATCACGACACCTTTTACCTCGCCTTGCTTGCCTGCAAACGCTGGCATATAACTCGGATTACCTGGTGGTGCTTGCTGGCCATCGCTAATAAACAATAATCGCATATTAGGGTCCATTTTTTTGGCTTGTGAAATGGCATCAAATAGACCATGCGAAATAAATGAATCCGCAGCCCATGCCATACGCCAATCTAAACCAGCCACCGTTTCATCTAATGCACCAAAGTGTGCACACACTTCTAGTGGTTGCACAATATTGGTCACATTTCGTTCTGTAAATAAGGCTAATGCTACTTTTGAACCGCAAGGCATTTGTCGTAAACTTTCACGAATAGCTTGCTTGCTATACTGAAGTCTGCTGATAGAGCGATTATCTTGCTGATAATCTCGTACATTCATGCTTTGCGTAATATCCAACACAATGAACCAATTAAACACGGGTTTAGGCAGTAATAAAACTGGTTTAAACAGGCAGATAATGACCAAAATTGCGGCAAATATTAAAAAGCTGCTTTTTAAAGAGATTTTAAGGTTTACCCGACGCATTAGATTCATTAGCTTCACGCCTACGCTTGTCATGGCATGCCCTTTGGAAAGCCAGGAATACTCGGCCAACCGTTAATCACTGGACCATCTTCTAACTCTTCTTCTTTTTCAATTTTTTGGGTTGAGCTTTCAATATTGGGTGAAAAACGCAACACTAATTCTAGATTATATTTAGCTTCCAACTGCTCTGGCTGGTAGCGTAACGCACTACGATAATGCTCTTTAGCCATCGCCATTAAAGGTGTCACCTCATCCCAAGCGCCCAAACCTTTTTGCTCTAATAAATCAATCGCTTGTTTATGATATAAATTAGCGGCGTTATAGTGTGCAACCCCTCGCAATGCTAGCTGATTGGCCTTGCTTACTTTGTTATAAAGCCGCGCTGCGCGCTGATATTCTTTTTGTTTACCTAATTTCCAAGCATCTAGCAATATGTAATCTGCTTTGTTGATACCGCTTAATGTAGTTGATTGCAGTGATTGATTATAGTGACGGTGTTGGTTCAGTTGGTATAACTGCCAAACAATTCCAGCACATGTCAGCGTTAAAATCAGCATCACAATTAACATGAACTTGTGCGGCTTTAATTTGATGGGTATTCGCTTTAAGCGTGACGCCATTTTTTTATCTCCATTAAACTTAGCGCTAGTAAAGCCAATACGCATATCAGTGTCATTGCATAAAAAATACCGCTTAAATCATGTCTAGGTGCTGCCTGTTTGTAGTAAACAGGTTTATTTTTTAAGCGGGAAATTGTTTTCATTGCATTTTGCACAGCTTTTGGATTATCAGCCTCATACGCCTGATAAGGTACGCCCAAGGTTTGAAAATATGCATGCAATTCATACTCTGGATAACTCTGCTCTTCACCCTCTGGTGGCCTGTCTTTTAAACTCACGCCATTTTCTGAACGTAAATAAATCCAATACAGTGAAGCCTGTTGCCGATGAAACATATTGCGTAATAATTCGCGCGTTTTTACATCTAAGTGCGCCGCGCCATCTGAAACCAGCAACATGACTCGCGAACCAGTCATTGGCTTGCCTTCAAAATAGCCCAAACCCATACCCAAGCCACGCGCTACTGCCGTAAAACCCATACCCCCAGCTTCGGTTGCATTTACCGCAGCCAATATCGCCTCTTTATCACCACTCAAAGGTGCAACCAGTATTGGCGAAGTGCTAAATGACACCATGCCAATTAAGTCTTCTCGGCTTTGATCAACAAATGCTGCCAATACGCGTCGCGCCGCAGCCATTTTTGATGCATCTACAACACTACTCGGATTGGTGGGTTGATCGCTAAAGTCATCGTTCATGCTAGCGCTTCGGTCTAACACAATCATGACATGCGCACCGCGCCCTAAAAGTTCAAACTCTTTTTTCCCCCAATAAGGTCCAGAAATAGCAAATGCAACACTGATAATAGCTATCGCACCCAATGTACGCCAAGCTTTATGCAAAAAAATCGACAGCGTATCTTGCGGCAAACTGGATATTGAAGGGTATGAAAACACTTGATAGCTTTTTGCTAATAGCGGCAATCCTGCAAATAGCATTAGCAATAAAGGCCACCAGCTATCGATTCCAAAATCTGACATATTATTATGTGTGTTTTGCTAAATTGATGCAGATTCAAGCTGCATGAGTTGACGACTTAACGTGCGTATTTGTTGAAAATTTTGTGTAGGCAATTCGCCTGCAAAAAAAGTGCGTTCACTGTCTATAAAAAAAGTATTTATCTCACTGCTACGCATATTTAGCCAAGGCTTGTTTTGTAGCAATGTAGGTAAAGTTTCAAGCGAAACGGCCCTACTAGCGACACCGTCAAATGCTTTTTTTAGTATGCGCATCGCTTCAATATTATGCTGCGTTTGCGCAAGCTTTTTAATTTCTCTGTGTGCATTTCGAAAAGGTTTTAATCGATTTGATTGCCAATTAAACCAATTAAAATACCAAGCCAAATAAGTAACGCAGGCTATTGACAACAGCAATAGCAGCAGCAAATAGTTGATTTGCGCTGAAGTACTTTTAAGTGCTGGCGGGATATCAGCTTGTAGATTTTTATATGCGTCACCAGACATAATGGTGGGTATTACAGGCGCAACCATAATTTGCCCTGCTGATACCGCAATACTGAGCGGATCTTTATCTTCATGGGTAAATTTCAGGGTGAGTGGCTTAAGCGGATAATAGCGGATTTCTGGCGAAGATCTAAAGTGTTGCCAATGTAACTGTATGCTGTGTATCGTATTTTTATTACTGTTTTCTGAATCAATTAGCGCCTTAACTAATTCCACAGGTGAAGCGTTCGCACCAATAACGGGCAGAGAGTCTTTATCAAAAACATAGCCTTGTGGTGTGGTCACTGTTAATGTTTGCACAGTAATATCACCAATACGGTATCCCAATGTACGCATATGAGATTGAATAGAAATCTTAGTGGCGGGCTTTATATTTTTTTTGCTTACATTTTCGGTTGCAGCAAGTACAAAACTGCATTGACCAATTAGCGCAAGCACCACGAATACAACAATATAGTTAATCTGATTGATAAGTGATTTTTTTGCCATCAGATTTGTCCGAATAAGTGTTGGTTTAATTGCGTCACATCTAATTTTTTTCCAATAAAAAAAGGTTTGCGCAAGCCAGATTTTCTGCACAAGTCAATCAATGCTTTGCGTTTTAAGTGGTACGCTTGCTGAACGCTTTGCTGTAACTTTGGACGCATAAATAAAGGGGCATCTTGCCCTGTTTCCATATCCCTCACCCTTGCCCATCCCCAAGTTGGCAAGTGCTCAAACTCGGCACTGTCCCACATGACTATAGGTAGCACATCATGCGTGGCGATAGCTTGTAAGGTGTTTTTGAGTGTTGCTAGATCTAAATGAAAATCTGAAATCAAAAAAACAAGTGCTCGTTTGGTTGGTAATTGCGCTGCCAATTGCGGCAACCCACCACTAGTAGCCTGTTGTTTTAATGTCGCAGCAATCAATTTTTCATAAACGTTAGCTGCTAAGCCGCGTTGGCTAGAAGCTGGTTCAAACAAATCCATACGCAACTCATCGTCACTGGCAAGTAAGCCAAAAGCATCGCCTTGCCTCGCAGCTGACCATGCTATCGCACTGGCAACTTCTGCAACCAAATTCCATTTTTTCGTATCGCCCACAAAACCCATAGAGGACGAGGTATCAATGACAGCAAATACCTTTATTGCACTACGTTCATAAAAAGTGCGCACCATCAACGTGTTAGGCACACTCATTAAGCTTCGACGCACATCGATTCTCTTTGGGTCTGGATGATTGAGGAAATGTTGATGCCCTCTGAAATCGGCATTTCCGCCTAATGTTTTACTGGCATGTCCGCCCGGTCGTAAACCTTGACTGCGCCAATTTAAGCGGTAATAAAACGCTTGTGGAATAAACTGACTCAACTGCAACACCTATTCATTTATTAAGTAAAATTTGGGCTAAAAATAAGGTTAACTAAGTAAAACTATGGCGCAGAAGTCTTATCTAGCGCCGCTTGTAACAGTTGTGGCACAATTTGCTCGCGCCTTAACTCGTAGGCTGGTGTGAAAAATAAACGGTGTCCGACAGTGTCGTGAAATACTGCGCGAATATCATCAGGGCTTAGGTAGTCGCGATTTTCTAGCCAAGCGCGGCAACGTGCCGCGCGCATCAGCATACCCATTCCACGTGGACTAGCACCCCCTGCAATAAGGCGTGACACATCAACATCCTCAATATTTATGCCAATTGTATGTGGCTGTCGCACAGCGTGCCATAAATTCAAGGCGTAATCTTGCAAGGCTGTTTCTGCCCTTACGTTAGTTTGTATTGCAGCCGCCAATTGATTGAGTTCATCATAAGCAACGACTCCACTTGGTAAGTTTTGAATCAGCGCATCTGTATCCTGAAAGCGCGTATTGAACATTAAATCGCGTTGCAATTCGCGCTCAGTTGGTGCATCAATACTGATTTCCATCAAAAATCGATCACGGGCAGCAGCTGGCAGCTCAAAGGTTTCTTCACGTTCTAGGCGATTTCGATCTGCAAATACCGTTAAGTGAGGAAAAAAGTATTCCCGATTAAACGCATTCACACTGCGTTCTGCCATTAATCTCAGTAATAATGAATGTGCCTGCGGACGTGCGCGGTTAATTTCATTAAAAAAGAAAACAGCAAGCGCTTCTTCAGATTGCAACAAAGGACCAGCAGCTACAGCAGGTTGGCCATGCTCATTTATATAAGCATGGTATAAAAAGTCAGACGGCATTAAATCAACGGCACCCTCAATACGCTGATAAGACCCACCTAATAATCGGGCGGCAGCACGCAACAAGGTGGTTTTACCAACGCCAACATCCCCTTCTAGCAGCACGTGCCCGCGGGAAAAAATAGCAATTGTGAGTGATCTGATTTGTTGATTTAAACCAACTACAGCTGAATTGAGCATTTGCTCAAAATAAAGTGCTTGTTCACGTGCTGTGTTTAAATTTACGGCTGAATCTGCGTTTAAATTAATTCGATTGTTTTGCTTCATGACATTCCAACATCCTTGCTTTTATCCTTGTAGATAAATAGAAAGTTAATACTAAAAGCAGACATAAAAAGAGGTCGGCACTTAAAGCGTCGACCTCTCATTTATAGTTGTTTACTCAAGATCGTAAACAAATTTACCCGTTGATTTTGCGTTTGCAATACGTTTTGCATTGCGTGCATCCATGGCTTTAATAGAAGCCTCTTGTTTACCGACTTCTTTAGGGTCATGTTTTGGATCATATTTAGAGCCAGCAATTTTTTCTGGGTAGCCTGGTTTAGCCTCCCAGCAATTTCCTGCCTCTTTACAATTTTGACCGTCATACGCAAAGGCTGCGTTTGATACGCCAACTACACCCACTACCGCCAACATTGTTAAAATAGCTTTCATTCAAATCTCCTTATAAACTTGGTTGCTGGTGTTACAAAACATCGACTGAATGCTACCAGTGCGCAATTCAGAAGAACTCTTAATGACTACTCTTTTTTCTTCCATTTAGCCTTTTTAGGATCGCCCACATACACACTGCGAAGCCAACTCATAATCTGCAGCATTTCGTCTTGAGAAATTAATCCTTTTTGAGGGCCCATCATGCCTTGGCCACCACTGTATAAAGTTTCAAACAAACCTTTATCTGTGGCATTTTTAGGGTATGTCCAATAATCATCAGCCAGTGCTGGGCCTAATTTCCCCTCTGCCAAATGCCCATGACAGCCAGAACATGCTGTAGAAAACAAGGTGTATCCACGATTAATCACTTCTTTATCGTCGTTATATGGATTACGACCTGTGATTTTAAATTTCTTAACTGCTGGACTATCCACACCTTTTCCATCACTAAAATCTAGTGGGTCTCCTGAAATTGTTCCCCTAAAATCCAATTGCGGCCCAGAAGCCTCTTCTACTTTATTAGCCGCTACTTTTACAGATTGCTTATCTTGGGCATTTGCGCCTTCTGCAGAGGCTGACTGCGGCGATGCGTGACAGCCAGACAAATAGCCAAGCATCAATAGTGCTGATAAAAGTGAAGATGCTTTTGCATTTTTAAATCCTTGTAGCATTAAGCACCTTCCTTAGAATTAGTCACAACCATCAATGGAATACCTTCTTGTTTTAATAGCGCATCTATCTCAGATTTTTTTTGTGAGATCACACGGTTTAACGCATCTCTAAGTGCTTCATCCCCTTTACGAACGCCCATGACAATTTGATAGTGCATTGGTACTTTTTCACCATTCGATTTTTTTGCATCGTCTTTAACAATTTCCATTTTGAGTGGGGTTTTTGATGCGCGCACATAACGTGCAGCTTCTGGCGCCCACAACATAGAAGAGTGTAAATATTTAGTTTCTACATCTCTCACCAATCTATCTGGATACACTTTTACAAATTTGTTTCTGGTTGAATTGTAGTTTTGAATCTCAGCAAAATAATCAAACATGTCATCGAAGCGGTTAATTTGCAGCAGCATGACTTTGCCAGGGCTATCAGGTAAAACACCTATCCGGAAATTGCGTTCTTTAAGCAAATCATCATTCCAAGAAGAAATATCAATTTCGCGGTCAGCTCTTGTGATAAAAACATAGCCTGTTTTATAGTAGGCATCTGTTTTAAGCATGCGAGGGTCCGACTCATCTGCGCCCAACACAACATCACATTTTTTCTTATCAAGAAAATCACGAACCACGTAACGCGGATCGCTCCAAAATACGAAATTAACTTTTCTATTCAAAGATTGTCCAACTAACTCAGCCAAGGCATTTTCAAAACCTTCTTTGTTTTTATTTGAAAAAGGCATCTCATCTTGACCTGCACATACGTTTAAATCTTCCGCCTGCGCCTGCGCTGAACCGATACCTAGCAAACTGATTAAAGCTAAGTTTAATCCTAACTTACGTAATTTATTTTGAGTGCTGTACATACTTAAACGTCTTCCTTTCAACTAACTTTTAACTTTCGCTGGGGTGTTTCTAAATAAGCGTTTATACAAAACGCTTATTTACAAAAACCTTTTGCAATTCAATACTTAATACAATTCAGCGGTTAAATTTTGAACGCTTAACCTTTTGATAACACCAGAGCAATACTCATTGCTCTGGTGATTCGCTTAAAAAACTAGCTACAATTACAGGCTGAACACCATTAAACCGCCACCCATGTTTGTGTGGTGTTGCAGTTCTTTAAAGGCACCAACCGCACCTAAACCTGCACTTGGGTCAGTCAAATCAAACACTAGACCAACACCAGGCCAACCACCTACACCATACATACTGGCAACGTATTGTTTGCCTTTAAACGCGTATGTCATTGGTGAACCGATACCACCTGAAGGCATTTTGAATTTCCACAACTCATTACCGTTGTTTTTATCCAATGCTTTGATATGGCCATCTAATGTGTTGTACCAAACCAAGCCACCTTTGGTGTAAAGCGTACCGCCCCAAGCTGCGAATTTCTCCCATTTGGACCATTTGACTTTACCTGTAACAGTGTCAAACGCGCGCACTGTACCCATTTCTTTCTTGGTTGGGCCATTTGGGCCAGGGTACATCGCGAGTGTTGCACCCACGAAGAATTGACCTGCACGGTATGGCAACATGAACGGCTCCCAATCCATACAAATGTGGTTTAAACCAGCATATAAAGTACGGCTTTCAGGATCGTAAGAGTCAACACCTTGGTTATGGAAACCCATTGCTGAAGGACAAATATTGGTACCTTTATGGTCCATACGGGTTGAGAACTCAGGATCGCGCACTGGTAATCCAGTTTTTAAATCCACTTTTTTGAACACGTTAACGGCTGGATCCACTTTGTCGGCCAGAATCAATGCACCAGTGTCACGATTAAGCGTATACATAATGCCGTTACGGTCAATGTGCGTTAATAGCGGCGTCATTTTGCCTTTAACTGGTTGATCGGTTAGCACCATTTGGTTTACACCCGCAAAATCCCACTCATCATGTGGTGTTTTTTGATAGCCCCATTTCGCTTCGCCTGTATCGACATCACGTGCCCAAATAGTCATCGTCCATTTGTTATCGCCTGGGCGCATTGTTTCATTCCAAGGTGCTGGGTTGCCAGAGCCATAGTAGAACAAGTTTAATTTTGGATCGTATGCATACCAACCCCAGTTAGTGCCGCCGCCGATTTTCCAAGCGTCACCTTCCCAAGTTTTTGTACCTAAACCAAATTGACCATAGTGTGGATTTTCTGAGTTGAAGTTTTTGCCCAATTTAACTTCATCATCTGGACCTGTTGCAAAAGTACGCCATTTCAATGCGCCTGTTTTTAGATCGACCGCATTTACTGCACCACGTACGCCTAACTCAGCACCAGAACAGCCAATTAATACAGTATCTTTCACAACATATGGCGCTTGGGTTAATGTCATGCCGACTTTTGGATCGCACAGTTCAACTTTCCAGTTTTCTTTGCCTGTTTTAGCATCTAATGCTAGCAAATGACCATCTGCTTGTTTTTTAACGATTTGTCCTGCACCGTATGCAACACCACGGTCAACAATGTCGCAACACATTACTGCTTTAGTCGATGGGTCTTGTTTAGGCTTGTGTGACCAAACAATTTTGCCTGGATCATTTAAATTAACTGCATATGTATTATTTGGAAAAGCAGAGTGAATATACATCATGTCGCCAATCACTAGCGGCGCGCCTTCGTGACCGTGCAGAACACCAGTTGAAAATGACCATGCTGCTTTTACATTTTTAACGTTACCCTTATTGATTTGCGTTAAATTACTATTATGCTGGCTGGTGTAATCACCAGTTTGCGTTGCCCATTGATTGGGGTCTTTCACTCTTCTGTCTAAATCGGCATCCGCGTATGCAGCTTGTGTAACTGCAATGGCAAGAAGTGCGCCGACTACTGCACTAACTTTAGCGTTAGCCTGTGTGCGTTTCATATCCATAATCTCCCGAAAGTAGGTTAATACTGAAAAGCCATAATCAATATCAATTTGGCTGAACGCATTTTGCGCTTTCAGTTTGCACGGAATAAGATGAAAGTTTCCCGTTTTTATGTGAAAGTTTTCATGGATTAAAGTGAATGTTGCGCAACTGAGCATTTTTGAATAGGAATCTTTCCTCTATTCAGCTTATTGCATTTACTGCAAGATACGCGCATGAAATTAATTCGTTTTTTCAACAAGTTGACTGCAGTAAAGCGCGATGCTTTAGGTATGTTATGTCTCATATTTTTAGCTTATGCGATTATTTTATGGGTTAATTTGGCCGAGAAACTAGCCGAAAAATTAGCAAAATATGAAAATATTCAGCTTGATGAGTTGCCCTTTTTGCTACTGCTGATTGGATTTGGCTTGGCTTGGTTTACTTATCGCAGAGTGCGCGAACGCGACTGTGAAATTATGCTGCGATTGCAAGCCGAAGATATCACCACGCGTTTGCTCAAAGAAAATAAAGCGCTCACGCAACATTTAATTCAAGTACAAGAGGCGGAGCGCAAACAGCTTGCCATTGATTTGCATGATGATATTGGTCAATATTTACTCGCTATCCGTCTGGATGCCTCAGCTTTAAATCTACCAGTACATGCCGACTCGCTTGCAGTCAACATTCAACTCCATTCAAGACGTATTTTATCCAATGCTCAACATATTCAAGAAATGACGCGTACTTTAATGCGTCGCTTGAGGCCAGCCCCTACCGATACAAAAGGTTTATTTGATAGCATTTTGCAACTCACTCAAGAATGGCATCAGCAGCACCCCCATATCGTTTTAGAAAGCAGTATTGATCCTATTCCAGAAGTTTTTACGCAACAAATGAGCATCACGATTTATCGTTTAATTCAAGAAGCGCTGACTAATATTGCCAAATATGCAAATGCTTCATGTGTATGGATTGAGCTTTCTTTACAAAAAAATACCGTTAATCGTTATATCCATGTAGAAATTAAAGACAACGGTAAGGGCTATTCAAAAGATGCTATTCAAGGCATGGGTATGATTGGGATGAGAGAGCGTGTAGCCTCGGTGATGGGTGAGTTTTATATTAGCAGCCACCTAAACCATGGTGTTACCGTTACTGCGAAGATACCACTTAACTAATTAAAAATAGCTATATCACACCTAAATTACCAATTAATCCATATTAATAAACCATATTAATAAACCATGTTAATAAACCAATACAGATGCACACAAAATGAATAAATCTATACTGATTGTTGATGATCATGTTGTTGTAAGGCAAGGCTTAAAAAGTCTTCTCACGCAATGGGGTTATCGCATCGTGGCCGAGGCGGCAAACGGCGAAAACGCCATTTCACTTTGGCAAGATCATCAACCAAATCTCACTTTAATGGATTTAGATATGCCAGGACTTGGCGGTTTAGAAGCGATGCAACGCATATTATTACGCGATAAAAATGCCAAAATATTAGTCTACAGCATGCATGAAGGCAATGCTTTTGCCATAAGGGCCATTCAAGCTGGTGCAAAAGGTTATGTGGTTAAAACTGATGATGTCAGCATCTTATTAGAAGCGGTTGATAAGGTATTGCATGGTAGAAAATACATTGGGCAAAAGCTGGCACAACATCTCGCTATGGAGCTTATCACCGAGCTAGATAATCCATTGGGTAAATTAACTCCCAGAGAATTTGAAGTGTTTAGACAGCTGGCAAACGGTAATGCGCTCACCATTATTTCAGATAGTTTAAATATCAGTTACAAAACAGTTGCCAACATTCAAACACAAGTTAAACAAAAATTAAATGTAAAAACTACTGCAAATCTTGTGCATTTGGCTATTCAACTTGGCATTACTCAAAATAAATCTTAATTAAGACCAACTCACCTCAATATTAACAACCTGTTTACAAAGGATAGATAGATGAAACACTTTCAATTAATTTGTATCTCAATGGCAATAATGCTGACGTCAAATATGCTGCTAGCTAAAGATAGCAACTCTAAAAAAACTTATGGCGAAATTGATTTTATTAAAGCCGTAAATGGTAAATCTCGAGAGGATGTCGCTAAAATTTTAGGTAATCCTGTTAAGAAAACCACACCGATTATGCCAACTAACGCGGCTCAAATCGTGCATGAAAATGCAAAAATTGTACCTACACAAAAGAAAGATGTAATAGAAATGTGGCATTACAGAAATGTTGTTAGCTATAACTCTAAACAAACTTATAAGCGCACTGAACTCACTTTTATAAATGATAAATGCTCAAACATTACCTATATCAATTGATTTGAGCACCCTTGCTGATTCAGTAAAAATATTGGTAATTTAGAATCAGCCAAGGCTATTTATAATCAGGCATACCACAACCATTGAGTGATATGACTTAAAAATAGACAAAAACGATTTATTCTCAACATTATGTCGCATTTATCACCGCCCATATCGATGCCGTTTTTTAATATTAAATTATATAAAAACTATATTTTATAACTAAAAAACTCATCTCTAAACCATACTATTTGCGGGGCTATGCAAACAGTATGGTTTTTTGTATCATGATTATGAGTGCCAAACAAATCATTAAACATCCAATATGGCATAGTAGTTGCTTATCTTAAAACCAAAACAACACCAAAAACTTTAAAGATACGATAACAATGAATATTCACTACGATATTTGGCTTATTTTTCTCTCGATTACAGCGAGCGGTTTTGCCATGTATATCACTTTCGGGTTTATTGAGCATCTTTTTCGCACCTCCTCTCGACATAGAAAAACGCTATTCAATCTATACTCTATCGCCGTGGGTAGCGGCTTATGGGCCATTCACTTTATTAACCTGCTCATCTTTCATGGTAATCAAGCGTTTACAGTATTTACACTAGCGATGTTTGCTTCATGGCTAGTTGCGGTTAGCATTGGCTATACACTTTGCGCTGCTGCAAGCAAAAAAGTAATGTCGGTAAACCGCTTAGTTTTTAGTGGCATTGTTGTGGGTTTAGGTAGTTATTTGATGTTTTATCTCGCATTGAGCGGACTAAACGATACGAATAGCTTATCTAGCTTTAGTACCTCTATTTCGTTTTATCCGATATCGTTATTGGTGGCGATTAGCGTGGCATTGAGCGCGTCAGTTCTTGCTCTCGTCACCTTGTCATGGTTAAAAAATTACGCTGGTCAACATAAACGATTAGTCAAACTCAGTTTTTCGATTATTACTGGCATGACGATTCTAGCAGTGCATGCCATATTTAACACGTCTGTGTATATGCAAGCGCAAGCAATCCAAGTAGTTAGCTCAGCTTTTTCTGATAAAACTTTACCGGCGATTGTCATCGTTTTGGGCTTAGTGTGTCTGTTCTTACTGGCTTTCGTGGTGGCTTTATATTACGAAAAATTTGGTGTGAGTACATTTCAAATCAGCATCATGGATAAACCAAGTAACCCTGACACCACACATTCTGGCTACAAAGACCCATTAACGCAATTGCCAAACAGACGTGCCTTTCAACGCGAATTAGAAACCGCTGCAAAGCGCAGCGCACGCGCTGGCAGCACAATTGCTCTTGCTTATATTGATTTGGATCACTTTAAGCCAATTAATGACAGTTTTGGGCACCATGTTGGCGACGCAGTACTGATGTCCGTTGCCAAGCGTCTCAATACTGCAGTGCGTGTTTGCGATTCTGTAGCGCGTATTGGTGGTGATGAGTTTGTCGCGTTAATCGAAGAAATCAAGTCTGATGAAGATATTATTCCTATCGTTGAGCGTATCGTTAAATCGATTAAAGAGCCATTTTTAGTTGGTGGCCAGCAAATCGATATTTCATGCTCTGTGGGTATTGCTGTTTATCCGCGCGATGGTGATACCGAAAAGTTGATGATTTGTGCCGATGCCGCCATGTATAAAGCCAAAGAAAATGGCAAAAATCAATTCAAATTTTTTGATGCGGAAATCGAATATGCTTCTGACCAAATGTTAGAAATGCAACGCGATTTACATTCTGCCATTAAAAACAATCAAT